>Ga0068871_100000378_pt1 | contig 31128 bp, 35 predicted proteins | sample KBSMisM72_FD_72750 | JGI IMG/M metagenome (GOLD analysis project Ga0068871, IMG submission 72750) | Miscanthus rhizosphere microbial communities from Kellogg Biological Station, Michigan, USA - KBS Miscanthus M7-2 | ecosystem: Host-associated > Plants > Roots > Rhizosphere > Soil ...
CCCAGATTGATCGCCGTGGTGGTCTTACCGACGCCGCCCTTTTGATTGGCGACGACCAGGATGCGGGGTTTTCGGGGGAGCGACATGACGGGGGCCCAACTCTCTCACAACCACTATAGCAGCCGATGGATCGGTTTGGCTTGGGACTTGAGAGGCCTGGATGTTCCAATATTTATGGGCTTCCGTCAATTCGACCCCTACATTTTGACCTTTCAGGAACAGGCAAACGCCGTTCGGCGCTATGAAATTCTGGGCATAATTCAGCAGCTGGGGCAGGGGAGCGAGCGCCCGGGCCGTCACCACATCAAAACGCCCTGGGGAAAGGTCTTCCAGCCGCGCATTCCGTATGGTCACTGTTATCGCCATCCGGTCGGCCGCCAGCTGCAGGAAGGCGCATTTCTTGGTGGTCGCTTCGTGAAGGGTAACCGACAGGCCGGGTAACATCGCCGCCAGGACCAGACCGGGGAATCCGGCCCCGGAACCCAGGTCCGCCAGGTTGCGAGCTTCCTTGGGGATGAGGGGGGCAAGCTGGGCGCTGTCCCAGAAATGCCGCTGCCATAGGTCGGGCAGGGTGCTTTTGGCCACCAGATTGTGACGGGCATTCCAGTCCGCCAGGATATCGGCATAGGCCTTCAGCCGGGCCAGGGTTTCACGTGAAACACCTGTTTTGGCGGCGAAGTCCTCGGGCCCGAAGTCAGGCACGGACGTTCTTTTTTTGGTCGCTCCGGCTCTCGCCGACACTCCGGGCTTTCTGCGTACCCTTCACATGGGCGAGGACCAGGGTCAGGGCCGCGGCGGTGACCCCTTCGATCCGGGCTGCCTGGCCCAGGGTCGCGGGGCGGATGCGCTCCAACTTCTGGCGTACTTCATTGGACAGGCCGAGCACGGCGCCATAATCCAGGCTGGCCGGCAGGGTGCGGCCTTCGTCCCGCCGGAAGGCCAGGATATCGGCATCCTGGCGGTCAAGATAACCGGCATATTGGGCGTCGATTTCCAGCTGTTCGACCATCTGGGGCTCCAGGGAGCCCAGTTCCGGCCAAATGCGGACCAGGCTGTCGAAATCCGTCAGTGATAGCAGGGCCAGGGCAGAGCGCCGGACCCCGTCCAGCCGGATGGCCAGACCATGTTTGGCTGCCTCATTGGGGGTAAGGGACAGGGAACCCATTGTTTCACGTGAAACAGCTAGCTTTTCCATCTTGCGGGAAAAGGCCTGTGCCCGCCCCGCCCCAACAATCCCGTTCCGCTCGCCCAGCCTTGTCAGGCGCTGGTCGGCATTGTCCGACCGCAAGGTGAGACGATACTCCGCCCGGCTGGTGAACATGCGGTAGGGCTCCGACACGCCCTTGGTGACCAGATCGTCCACCATCACCCCGATATAGGCTTGGGCCCGATCCAAGATAATGGGCGCCGACCCAGCCGCCGATCGGGCAGCATTCCATCCGGCCATAAGGCCCTGGGCTGCGGCTTCTTCGTATCCCGTAGTCCCGTTGATCTGTCCTGCCAGATAAAGGCCTGGCACGACCTTCACCTCCAGAGCGGGCGATAGTTCGCGGGGGTCCACATAGTCATATTCGATGGCATAGCCTGGCCGCTGGACCCGGGCGTTTTCCAGCCCCGGAATCGTCGCCAGCATCGCCAGCTGAACATCCTGGGGCAGGGAGGTCGAAATCCCATTGGGATAGACCAGATTTGATCTAAGTCCTTCTGGTTCCAAGAAAATTTGGTGCGACTCGCGATCCGCAAAGCGGTGGACCTTGTCCTCGATGGAAGGGCAATAGCGCGGGCCGCTGGAAGCTATCTGCCCCGAATACATCGGCGAACGGTGCAGATTGGCCCGGATGACTTCATGGGTCGCCAGGGTCGTGCGGGTGATGCCGCAGGCGATCTGCGGGGTGGTAATGTTGGTGGTGAGAAAGGAAAAAGGCGAGGGCGGATCATCGCCCTGCTGCATTTCCAGGCTTGCCCAATCGATAGTCTCACGGTCCAGGCGCGGCGGCGTACCGGTCTTCAGCCGCCCCATCTTCAGACCCAAGCCATAAAGGGTTTTGGACAGGCCGATGCTGGGGGCTTCCACGCCCTCGGCAATCTTCATTCGCCCGGCGGGGATCTTGGTCTCGCCGATATGGATCAGGCCGTTGAGGAAGGTCCCGGTGGTGAGCACCACTTTGCTGCAGGCGATCATGGCGCCGTCCGCCATCAGAACCCCGGCGACAATTCCGTTATTTAAAACAAGGTCTTCGACGCTTCCGGCGCGGATTTCCAGACTGGAAATGCTGCGCAGCATGGATTGCATTGCTGCGCGGTAAAGCGCCCGGTCGGCCTGGGCGCGCGGACCGCGCACGGCAGGCCCCTTGCGGCGATTGAGCAGGCGAAATTGGATGCCCGCCGCATCCGCAACCCGCCCCATAAGTCCGTCCAGGGCGTCGATCTCGCGCACCAGATGACCCTTGCCCACCCCGCCAATGGCGGGATTGCAGGACATTTCGCCCAGCGTCTCCAAGCTATGGGTCAGAAGCAGCGTTCTGGCGCCAAAGCGCGCCGCCGCCGCCGCCGCTTCGCAGCCGGCATGGCCTCCGCCGATCACAATGACGTCATAGGGCTTCATGAGCGGCTCAATACGCGCCGCCAAATCCATCCACAAGCCCCACCTAGCGCAGGCGGCGCACCAGCAGGCTGCTGCCCAGGCGGCTAAGTTTCATGGTGTAGGCCCCCGAACCGCCGCGCGAAATCGTCGCCACATACTGGGGCGCGGCGTAAGCCAGATGGCCCAACGGCTCGCCCGAAACCTGCTTCCAGACCTGGCCGTTATCGAGCGTGGCGATCAGAAATCCGCTGCTGAGATCATAGCCGGCCAGCCGCGCGCTGAATCCATCGATCGTGTCCTGATCCATCGGCTGCGGATAGGCATGGGCGCCGCCATTGGCGATGCTCTCGCTGCCGAACTGCGCCACCGTGGTTTGCGGGGCGCGCTTGGGCCCGTCGGGGCCGAACAATTTGTCCAGAAATCCAGCGCTTCGCCGCGTGCGGCGCACCGGCGGAGGAACGTCGGACGTCGGCATGGCCGATGCCATCACGGGAGCGGGGGCAATCATGGGCGCCGGCGCATGCAGCGCGCCCGGAACGCGCACTGCTGCGGAATCGTAACAGGCCAGACGCTGCGCTTTGTCGCTCATGCCCGAACAGCGCTGCACCGCCGACAAGGCATCATCGCGCGGATCGGCGAAGGCATTATTCGCGGAAAGCAATAAAAGCCCGCAAAATATGATGTTTTTTATCATGGCGACTTGCTCTCACTTGCCAATACAAAAATCGCGAAACACAAAATCCAGCAGCTCCTCGACATCCACCCGGCCGGTGATCCGCCCGATGGCGCGCGTTGCCAGCCGCAAATCCTCCGCCAGCAATTCCGGCGCAGCCGCCGAAAGGCCATGCTGCAGGTGAGCCAAGGCCTCGCGCAAGGCGTGGCGATGGCGGAGCCTGGTCAGGGGCGGCGCACCGTCTTTGCTTTCCAGTTTATGCTGCACCTTTTGCTGCAGCATTTTCACCAGATCGGAAACGCCCTGACCGGTCTTCAGGGAGATGCAAATCCCGTTGCGGACAAAGCCCAGATCGGCCTTGTTCCAGACAATCAGGTCGGGCTCGGGCAAATCGCCCGGCAATCCGGCGCGCGGATTTTGCGCCGCACCGTCCAGCAGCAAAAGAGTCATGCCGCCCGCAGCATGGCTGAGAGCCCGCCGCACACCCTCGGCCTCAATCGGCTCTTGGGTCGGGCGCACGCCCGCCGTGTCGGCCACCTGCAGCAGATAACCGCCGATATTCAGCCGCGCTTCCACCACATCGCGGGTGGTGCCGGGCCGGTCCGAGACAATAGCGATATCGCGCCCGGCCAGGGCATTGATCAGCGAGGACTTGCCCGCATTGGGTGGGCCCAGAATGGTCAGGCGCAGGCCTTCACGCAGGCTTTCGCCCCGCCCGGCATCATCCATATGCTGTTGAATTTCCTCAGATATTCTGCCCGCTGTGTCTCTGGCGCGGGCAAATTCCTCCTCGCCCACACCATCGTCCGAGAAATCGATGGCCGCCTCGGCACGGCCAAGCGCTGCGACCAGCGCCGCCCGCCAGCCCTCATAAAGATCGGCCAGGGCGCCGTCATGTTGGCGCAGCGCCTGGCGAAGCTGGGCCGGGGTTTCGGCATCCACCAGGTCCGCCACGGCTTCGGCCCGGGTCAGGTCCAGCTTGCCATTTTCCACCGCGCGCCGGCTGAACTCTCCGGGTTCGGCGGGGCGCAAGCCCAGGGCGGAAAGAGCGGCAAACAGCGCCTCCCGTATCGCCCGGCCGCCATGGATATGGAATTCGGCGACATCTTCGCCGGTAAAACTGTGCGGCGCCGGAAACCACAGCAGCAAGGCCTGGTCGATTTCCGCCCCCTGATAGGCCAGGCGCCGCAACACAGCCTGACGCGGTGGGGGCAGGCCGCCCGCCAAGGCCTGAACGCTATCGCCCGCCAGCGGGCCAGAGGCCCTGACCACCGCCACCCCGGCCCGGCCGGGAGCGCTGGCCAGCGCGAAAATGCTGGGATTCGTCACGGGCGGTTCATGAAAATTGGCTCGGCAACGCTATTTGCCGTCCTTTTTGACCATGGCGGCGGCGCTGTCCCACATCGCTTTCTGAAACTTCTGGAAGGTCTCGGCGCCGCCTAGCGGCATCCAGGCCCGCATCATCCCCTCGGGATCATTGGCATCGAAAGCCTGTTTCATCCGGGCCTGCATCTCCTCCAGCATCCTGGTCTGCATGGGCGCGACATCAGGTAACCCCATGAAGGCGCGGGCCTCTTGGGGGGTCATGTCCATCTCGATATTCACCTTCATGGCGGCGCCTCCTAATAAGGTTTCGGGGGCCACCTTTTCGATGCCCCTCTTCCGATGTAAGTAACCCCGCCCCAAAAACATCACAGAAGTGGGCCGGCGGGAAGCTTCCTTCCGCGCACCCAATGGATCGGAACAATGAGCCTGAGCAACGCCACCAGCCCCTATCTTCTTTCCCACAAGGACAACCCCATCCATTGGCGGACCTGGGGGCCGGAGGCGATGGCGGAAGCCAAGGCCCAGGACAAGCCCATCCTGCTCGGCCTGGGATATATCGGCTGCCACTGGTGCCATGTGATGAACCAGGAGGCGTTTGCCGATGCCGAGATCGCGGCCCTGATCAATGACAACTTCATTCCGGTCCTGGCCGACCGGGACGAGCGTCCGGACCTGGACATGCTGTACCAGGGCGCGGCGAACCTGATGGGCCATCCCGGCGGCTGGCCGATGAATCTTTTTCTCATCCCGGACGGCACGCCCTTCTGGGTCTCCGGCTATCTCGGCCTCCAGGACTCGCCCGAACAGCCCAGCTTCCGTCGCCTGATCACCGAAACCGCCGAGTTGTGGAAGAACGACAGGGCCCGCGCCGATGACACCGCCGCCAAAGTGCGCCAGGCGGTGGAAGGTCTCTACAATCGCGACGCAAGCATAAACCAGGAAGGCGTAAACCTGGAATTTGCCGCCCTGCGCCTTGGCCAACGCTACGACATTTTCTTCGGCGGCCTGCAGGGCGCGTTGAAATTCCCCAATGCGCTGCTGCTGGAAGTGATGTGGCGCGCCTTCCTGCGCACCGGCACTCCCCAATTCAGCCAGATCATTTTCACCAGCCTGGATGCGATCCTGTTCGGCGGCATTTACGACCATGTCGGCGGCGGCTTCTTCCGCCACGCCATGGACGAGCGCTGGAGCGAGCCGTCCTTCGAGAAAATGCTTTTCGACCAGGCGCAATTGATCGACTTCTGCACCTCGATCTGGCAGTTCAATCGCAACGATTTGTGCCGCCAACGAGTCACTGAGACCGTCAATTTCCTGATGCGCGAAATGAAAGTGGGAGATGCCTTTGCCTCTTCCATCGCGTCCGGCTCGCAGATCGAGGATGGCAAATATTATACCTGGAGCGAGGCCGAGATAGACGCAGGCCTGACCGGCACTTTCTCCGCCCGCTTCAAGCAGGTTTATGGCATCACCCGCGACGGCAGCGTGATGGGCCGCAACCTGCCGCGCCGGCTGGGCAACCCGGCACCCGCTAGCGAGGCCGATGAAGTGCTGCTGGCCAAGCAGCGCGAGATGCTGCTGGCCTTGCGCGAAAAGCGCACCAAGCCGTTGCGCGATGACCGTGCTACGGCAGCGGGCAACGGGCAGATCATCACGGCCTTGTCGCGCGCCGGCATCGTGTTCGAAAGGCCGGACTGGGTGCAGGCCGCTATCGCCGCCTTCGACGCCATTGTGAAAAACCTGGGCGGCGAGGACGGCAGCCTGTCTCATGTTGCGGGCGCCGCCGGCGTGGCCGACGACTATGCCGATATGGCGCGCGCCGCGCTGCAGCTTTTGGAAGTGACCGGCGATCAACGCTACCTGGCGCAAGCCCGTACCTGGGCCCAATATCTCGATAAGCATTTCTGGGACAATAAGATCGGCGGCTATTGCTTCTATGCCGACAATTCCCAACAGCTGTTCGCGCGCCCGCGCATGGTGTTCGACAATCCCGCGCCCAGCGCCAACGGCACCATGCTGATCGTATTGACGCGGCTGGCGCTGCTTACCGGCGAAAAACACTACATGGACCGCGCCGCCGCCCTGTCGAACTGTTTCGGCAGTGAAGTCAACCGCATGGTGAACGGAGGCGGCACCTATATGGTGGGCCTGGAATATCTGATCAACTCCCTGGAGATTGTGGTGATCGGCCATAAGGGCCATTCCAAGACCCAGGAGCTGATGCGGGCCTATTGGGGCAAGCCGGTGCCCAGCGGCATGGTTCTGCAATTGGAGCCGGGCGAGTCTTTGCCGCCGGGACATCCCGCAGCCGGGCGCGGCATGCAGGGCGGCCACCCCACCGCCTATATCTGCCAGGCCGGTAATTGCAGCGAAGGCATCATCAACGGCAACGAACTGGCCTGGACGCTGACCCTGCCGGTGCAATTGCGCGCCCAGATGCAGCAGCAGGCGCAACAGCAACAACCTGCACGGGTCTAGATATGATCAAGGCCATTCGCTTTGAAAAACCTGGTGGCAGCGAAGTGCTGCAATATCTGGACTACGACCTGCCGCCCGTCGCCAAGGGCCAGGTGCGGGTGCGCCATACCGCTATCGGCGTGAACTTCATCGACACCTATCACCGCACCGGTCTTTATCCCCTGCCCATGCCTTCGGGCCTGGGCTCGGAAGCGGCGGGTACGGTGGAGGCGCTGGGCGAGGGCGTGACCGGTTTCGCGATCGGTGAGCGGGTCGGCTATGCCAGCGGCGCCATCGGCTCCTATGCCCAGGCGAACAATGTCGCCGCCGACCGGCTGGTGAAAATTCCGGCCGGCATCAGCGACGAAATTGCCGCCGCCATCCTGCTCAAGGGCATGACGGCGCAATATCTGCTGCGCCAGATCCATCGTGTCAAAGCCGGCGAGACCATCGTCTTCCACGCCGCCGCGGGCGGGGTCGGGCAGATCGGCTGCCAATGGGCCAAGCATCTGGGCGCCACCGTGATCGGCACCACCACGTCACCCGGCAAGGTCGAATTGGCACGCGCCAATGGCTGCGTCCATGTCCTCAACAGCAAGGATACGGGCTGGGAAAAACAGGTGCGCGAAATCACCGGCGGCAAAGGCGTGCCGGTGGTCTATGACTCCATCGGCAAGGACACATTCCTGGCCGGACTGGACTGCCTTTCGCCGCGCGGCATCATGGTGACCTATGGCAATTCCAGCGGCCCGGTCGATCCCTTTTCTCCCGCAATCCTGGCGGGCAAGGGTTCGCTGTTCGTCACCAGGCCGACCTTGGCGCATTACACCAGCACGGCCGCCGAACTGCAGGCCTGCGCCGACGATCTGTTCGCGGTGATTGCCTCCGGCGCGGTCAAGGTCGCCATCAACCAGCGCTTTGCGCTGAAAGACGCCGCCAAGGCGCATGACGCGCTGACAGGCAAGCAAACCACCGGCGCGACCATCCTGATCCCATGAAATCGGTTACCGCGATTTTTTCCATTCTGCTGACAATGACGCCCGCCCTGGCGCAACCGGCGATGGACGCGAAATCCGGGCCATTGTTCGACACGATCGCGGCGCAGGATAAGCGGTTGTTCGATGCCTATAACAGTTGCGATCTGAAGACGCTGACCGACATCGTCAGCGACGATCTGGAATTCTATCACGACAGGACCGGGCTCAGCCGCGGACGGGCCGCCTTCATAGACGCGATCAAGAACAATATTTGCGGCAAGGTGCGCCGCGAGCTGATTCCCGGAACGCTGGAAGCCCATCCGCTCAACACCTATGGCGCTGTGGAAATCGGCGATCATGTCTTCTGTCCAGCGGCGCTATCGGCCTGTAATCCCAAGGCCGGCGGAGCGGCGAAGTTCACCATGCTGTGGCAGCAGACGCCTGCCGGCTGGAAGCTGACCCGCGTGATCAGTTACGATCATTCTTGATCGGACGCGGAAATAGCGGCCCAAAGAAAAAGGCCGGACTTGCGTCCGGCCTTTCTGCTTCGCCATAACAGCAAAATCTTATGTATTCATGCTCTCAAAGAAATCTGCGTTGTTCTTGGCCGAGCGCAATTTGTCGAGCAGGAATTCGATGGCGTCCACCGTGCCCATGGGGGAGAGGATACGGCGCAGGACGTAAGTTTTCGCCAAGGTTCCCTTCTCGACCAACAGCTCGTCCTTGCGGGTGCCCGAGCGCATAATGTCGATGGCGGGGAAAACGCGCTTGTCGGCGACCTTGCGGTCCAGGATGATTTCGCTGTTGCCGGTGCCTTTGAATTCTTCGAAAATCACTTCGTCCATGCGGCTGCCGGTATCGATCAGGGCGGTGGCGATGATGGTCAGCGAGCCGCCTTCCTCGATATTGCGCGCCGCGCCGAAGAAGCGCTTGGGGCGCTGCAAGGCATTGGCGTCCACGCCGCCGGTCAAGACCTTGCCGGATGACGGAACCACGGTGTTGTAGGCGCGGCCCAACCGGGTGATGGAATCCAGCAGGATGATGACGTCGCGCTTATGCTCAACCAGGCGCTTGGCCTTTTCGATCACCATTTCGGCCACCTGAACATGGCGCGTCGCCGGTTCGTCGAAGGTCGAGGAAATCACTTCGCCCACCACCGTGCGTTGCATGTCGGTGACTTCTTCCGGACGTTCGTCGATCAGAAGCACGATCAGGAAGGCGTCGGGATGGTTGGCGGCAATAGCCTTGGCGATGTTCTGCAGGATCACCGTCTTGCCGGTGCGCGGCGGCGCAGTGATCAAAGCGCGCTGGCCCATGCCCTGCGGCGCGACAATGTCGATCACCCGGCCGGTCTTATCCTTGATGGTGGGGTCTTCCAATTCCATCTTCAGCCAGCGCGTCGGATAGAGCGGCGTCAGATTGTCGAAATGGACCTTGTGCTTGATCTGCTCGGGGTCTTCGAAATTGATGGTGGTGACCTTCAGCAGGGCGAAATAGCGCTCGCCTTCCTTGGGGGCCCGGATCGGGCCTTCGGCGGTATCGCCGGTGCGCAGCCCGAAGCGGCGGATCTGGGAGGGGGAAACATAAATATCGTCGGGGCCGGGCAGGTAATTGGATTCCGGCGAGCGCAGAAAGCCAAAGCCATCCTGCAGGATTTCCACCACCCCGGTTCCGGTGATCTCGACTTCGCGCTCGGCAAGTTCCTTGAGGATGGCGAACAACATGTCCTGCTTGCGCATGGACGATGCGTTCTCGATCTCGAGTTCCTCGGCAAAAGCCAGCAAATCGGCGGGTTTTTTGTTTTTAAGGTCCTGCAGCTTCATCGCCTGCAAGCCATCTTGGACTGTCATTGGGGGGCACCTAAACGAAAGGGGGAGAGGTTTTCGATGAACGAAAGGCGTTGCGCCCGGACGCGGTCATCGAAGAGGTTGGTTCCGACCCGTTTCCCGTTTCCGGTCCGCGTCCCCGATCTTCGGGGCCCGCGCAGGTCAATCAGACGGACTGTTTATAGCCTGATTTGTGAGGCTTGCAAATATCTCGGTCAAAGACGCCTTTTAGGGGGGCGCAATTAATGTTTCAGCCGGTTCATCGGCCTTGTGCCTAGTCTCCGAAGGGCTGGACCTTAACCAAGATCACGATCAGCACCATCAACAGCGCCGGCACTTCATTGGCGATGCGATAGAAGCGCGCCGAATAGGCATTGCGGTCTTCCGCAAAGGCGCGCCAGCAGCGCACAAACAGGCCGTGCATGCCGCTCATGATGATCACCAGCAAGAATTTGATCTGCAGCCAGGTATCCAGATAGGCGCCGGTCAGCCAGGCCAGCAGCGGACCCAGGATCCACACCGCGATCATCGCCGGATTCATGATGGCTTTCAGCAGGCGGCGCTCCATCACCTTGAAACGTTCGCTGGACTCCGAGCCGGGCGCGGCTTCGGTGTGATAGACGAACAGACGCGGCAGATACAGCATGGCCGACATCCAGGCGATCACAGCGATCAGATGGGCCGCCAGAAACCAGGGAATGTAATTGGACAATTCGTTGCGCAGTGCGTCCATCTGATTTCCTAATTATAACCGCAGCGTTTGTGCGGGTGCGGGCATATCCGCCCGTCGCCGCAAGTAACAGTTTTGCCCTCAACTGCGGTGCGCACAAGCCCTGCCAGCCCGTTGATGAAGTCGGTTTCCGTTCCCACCGTAGCTGCGCGGCGGTAATCCGGCACGCCCGCCTCGGCGGCCAGCTTGCGATATTCGATATCCAGCTCCACCAGGGTTTCGGAATGTTCGCTGACAAAAGCGATAGGGGCCAGGATCACGCCTTTGCCGTCCTTGCCGGCGCGGCTGATTTCCGCGTCCGTACCGGGCTCGATCCATTCCAGCGGCCCCACCCGGCTCTGGTAACAGACAATCGGTTCCAGCTCCGGCCGGTTCAGCAATTTGACGGCCGCTGCTGCGCTTTGTTCCACCTGCCATTGATAGGGGTCGCCCTTGGCAATGGTCCGTTTGGGCAGGCCGTGTGCCGACAGCAGCAGGCGGTACGCGGTGCCTGGCTGGAGGCCGCCGGCAACTTCGCCAATGCGCGCCGCCATGGCGGCGACAAAGCCGGGGTCGTAGGGATAGCAGCAAACCCGCGAGGTGGGCACGTCCAGCCGCGCCTTCTTCGCCGCCCGCGCCCAATCCTTCAGCGACGACGCGCTGGTGGTGGTGGAATATTGCGGATAGAGCGGCAACAGCACGATTTTGTCCGGCGCAAAGGCCCTGACCGCCCGCGCCGCCCCGTCGCTGAAGGGATGCCAGCAGCGCATGGCGACAAAGGCCTTGGCTTCCATCCCATCGCCCGACAGCGCGGCTTCCAGGGCGTTGGCTTGTTTGCGGGTTTCCTCGAAAATGGGAGACCGTCCGCCGATATGATCATAAATTTTGCGTGCCACCGGCGCCCGCCGCCTTGCGATCCACCAGGCCAGCGGCAGGCGGATAATCGCGGGCAAGGCGATAATGGCGGGATCGGAAAACAGGTTGCGCAGGAACGGCTCAACCGCTTCCGGAGAATCCGGCCCGCCCAGGTTGAACAGGACAACTGCCAGCCTCATCCCCGTATACGCTTCAACAATTGCTCGACATGGGCGATGGGCGTTTCGGGCAGGATGCCGTGACCCAGATTGAAAATATGCGGCTTGCCCGCCATTGCCGCTAATATCTCGTCCACAGCTTCATCCAACGCTGTGCCACCAGCGACCAACGCGAGAGGATCGAGATTTCCTTGTAGAGGTTTCGCCAAGGCAAAACCTTCCATCCAACTCCACGGAGCGGATGTATCTACGCTAACTGCGTCTACATGTGTGGCCACAGCGTACAGCGTATATCCGGCAAGAGTACTCGCCCGGGGAAAGCCAATAATTTTTGCTTTTGGGCGCGCTGCCCGCACGGCATCCACGACTTTACGTGTCGGGTCAACAACCCATTGAGAATAAGCTGCTTCTGGTAAGCCGCTTGCCCAACTATCAAAGATTTGAACCGCATCCGCCCCAGCGTCTAGCTGGCGGATAAGATGAAAAGCGACACATTCCCCCAAAATATCCAAAAGGGCTGCGAAGCCCTGTGGATCACGATAGGCCCACAGCTTGGCAGCTTTCTGTTCGTCGCCGCCCACCCCCGCCGCCAGATAGGTCGCCAAAGTCCAGGGCGCACCGGCAAAACCCAACAAGGCCGTCTCGGCCGGCAATCCGGCGCGGGTCAGCCGCAGCGCTTCATAGACCGGCTCGAAATACGCCGCCCATTGTGCGCGATCCAGATTGAAACCCTGTACAGAGGTCACAGGGGCAAGGCTGGGACCTTCGCCTTCCGTGAACGTAACCTTTTGGCCCAACGCCTCCGGCACCGTCAGTATGTCGGAAAACAGGATGGCAGCGTCAAAGCCGAAACGCCGGATGGGCTGCAAGGTCACTTCAGCGGCATATTTTGGGGTCAGCGCCATGGTCCAGAAGGATCCGGCCTCGGCGCGGAGCTTGCGATATTCCGGCAGATAGCGTCCCGCTTGGCGCATAAGCCAGACCGGCGGTATCTTTTCCGCCGATCCGTTCAACACCCGCACAAGCTTTCGATCACTACTCAACACAAGACTCCTAAGACTCTAAAGATGATGATGTAGATGTTAGGCCTGTGGGTTGTGGGCCAAACTGTGAAAACGGATTTGGCTTAAGCGAAGGCAGGCATAGACTCAAGCACTTGGAGGAATTGCCGGCGCCGGGCGGGCGCGGCATAGTGTGTTGGCGGTTGGGTCAAGCGTCCCCAAACCATACCGGTTTGCACATAATGCGGTTTCCCGGCTAGGAGCTTGTGACTGGTTTGGGCTTTAACCCCAGGCTGAACACAGTCTGGCCGGAATGTTGGATAACTTCTGTGGATCATAAATTTCATATCCATCTGGTTTCGGATTCCACCGGCGAAACCCTGCATGCCATGACCAATGCGGCCCTGGCGCAGTTCGACGATGTCGATGTCTTGGTGCATCCCTATGCCTTGGTGCGGGCCCAGGCGCAGCTGACCCGCGCCCTGGATCATATCGCCATCATGCCCGGAATTGTATTCTTCACCCTGGCCAATCAGGGGCTGCGCGACAAGCTGATGGCGCGCTGCGCCGATATCCAGGTGCGCTGCATCGATGTGCTGGAAGGCCCGGTGACCGCCATGCGGCAGTTCCTGGGCCGGGCGGAAACCCACAAGGTCGGACGCCAGCATGAAGTCGATGCCCGGTATCTCGACCGTATCGAGGCCCTGAATTTCAGCATCGCCCATGATGACGGCCAATCGCTGGATTCCATCGACGGGGCGCAAATCATCCTGACCGGCGCCAGCCGTACCTCCAAGACCCCGACTTGCGTATATCTTGCTATTCGCGGCATCCGTGCCGCCAATGTCCCCCTGGTTCCGCGCATGCCGCCGCCGCCGCAACTGCTGGCAGCCAAGGGTCCGTTAATTGTGGGGCTGTGGGTTTCCCCGGACCGGCTGGTGCAGGTGCGGCGCAACCGGCTGACCAGCATGGGCGAAGGCCGTGACAGCGACTATGTCGAGCTGGATTCGGTGCGGGCGGAAATCGCTGCCACCCGCCAACTGTTCGAGAACCAGGGCTGGCCGATGATCGATGTGTCGCGCCGCTCCATTGAAGAGACGGCGGCGTCGGTGATGAATCTCCTGGCCGACCGCAGGGAAAAGTCCAGATGAGCCTGGTGCTGGCTTCCGGCAGCGCCAGCCGCAAGGCATTGCTGACGGCGGCCGGCATATCCTTTACCGCCGATCCCGCCGATCTGGACGAAACCGCGTTGATGGCGGGCCTCAGGCACGCCGGCGCCGAAATCATGGCCCGCACCCTGGCCGAGCAGAAAGCCTTGGCGGTCTCGCGCCGCCACCCCGGAAAATCCGTGCTGGGCGGCGACAGCATCATCGCCTTTGAAAATGATTATCTCAGCAAATGCGCCGGCTTGGATGAGGCGCGCGCCTTGCTGATCCGGCTGTCGGGAAAGATCCATTTGCTGGTCTCGGCGGCGGCGCTGGCGCGGGATGGGGCCTTGCTGTGGGCGCATGCCAGCCCCTGCCGGATGACCATGCGCGATTTAAGCCCGCAATTCCTGGACGATTACCTTGCCGCGGAAGGCGATGCGATCCTGTCCTCGGTCGGCTGCTATCATTATGAGGGGCGGGGGGCGCAGCTTTTCGATAGAGTGGACGGCGATTATTTTTCAGTTCTGGGCCTGCCGCTGCTGGCGGTTCTGGCCCAGCTGCGCAAGGAAGGCCTGCTGGCGTCATGAGTCTGACGGGAAAAGCCAAGATGGCCGGGATCATCGGCTGGCCGGTGAGCCATTCGCTGTCGCCGGTGCTGCACGGCCACTGGTTGCAGGAGTATGGCATCGACGGTGCGATGGTGCCGCTGGCCGCCCGGACGGAAGATTTCTCGGCGGTGATCGATGGCGTGCGCCGGGCGGGCTTTCAGGGCGTGAATGTGACGGTGCCGCATAAGGAAGCGGCGTTTGCGCTGGCGCATCGCACCGACGAAGCGGCGCGCATCGCGGGCGCTGCCAATCTGCTGATTTTTCATGGCCGGGAGATCGAGGCCCGCAACACCGACAGTGTCGGCCTGGTGGAATCCCTGCGCGAGACCGTCGGCACTTTGGATGGCAAGACGGCGGTGCTGCTGGGTGCGGGCGGAGCGGCGCGCGGCGCGGTCCTGGCCTTAGCGATGCTGGGGGCGGGAACAATCCATTTGCTCAATCGCGATGCCGGGCGTGCCAAAACTCTGGCGGCGGCGCTGGGCCCGCATGTCAAAGTGACAATAAGCCCCGGCACATTGGACGATTGGACAAGCCGTACGGGAGAGGCGGCGCTGCTGGTCAATTCCACCAGCGCGGGCATGGGCAGCAATCCGCCTTTGGACATCGATCTTTCCACGCTGCCCAAATCCGCCGCGGTCTGCGACATCGTCTACAATCCGCTGGAAACCAAATTGCTGAATGACGCAAAGGCGCGCGGCCACAAAACCATCGACGGGCTGGGCATGCTGATGCATCAGGCGGCGCCGTCCTTCGAGGCCTTCTTCGGAGAAAGTCCGATAGTAACGCCCGCCCTACGCGCCGTGCTGGTGAAGGTTCTCAGTGCCCGAGGGTAAGCCCTTCATAATCGGCCTGACCGGCGCGATCGGCATGGGCAAAAGCGAAACCGCCAGACTCTTTGCCGCCGAAGGTGTGCCGGTGTTCGATGCCGATGCTGTCATTCATAAGCTTTATGCGGGCGAGGCCGCCGCGATGATCGCAGCGGCCTTTCCCGGATCCACCCGCAATGGCGTGGTGGACCGCGCCGCGCTGGGCCGCCTGGTGACCGGCGATGCAGCCGCCTTGGCGCGGCTGGAAGGATTGATGCACCCGTTGGTCGCCCAGCACCGGGAAGAATTTCTCGCCCAGACCGATGCGCCGATTGTGGTTCTGGACATTCCCCTGCTGCTGGAAACCGGCACGCCGGTCGATGCGGTGGTGGTGGCGACTGCGCCCGAGGCGGTGCAGCGCCAGCGGGTTCTGGCCCGGCCCGGCATGACCGAGGCCAAATTCCAGGCTCTGGCCGCGCGCCAGTTCAGCGACGCGCAAAAGCGTGCACAGGCGCATTACCTGGTGGTCACCGACAAGGGCTTGGATCACGCCCGCGATCAGGTGAAAATGATCCTGGCGGATATCAGGAACAAACTTGGTGCGTGAGATCGTCTTCGACACGGAAACGACGGGGTTTGAGCCGGGCGATGGCCATCGCATCGTGGAAATCGGCTGTGTCGAGTTGATGGATCATTTTCCCACCGGCCGCACCCTGCAATTCTACCTCAATCCCCAGCGCGACGTCCCAATTGAGTCCCAGCGCGTGCACGGCCTGTCGGCGGAATTCCTGGCCGACAAGGCGCTGTTCGCGCATGTGGTGGAGGAGTTTCTGGAATTTATCGGCGATGCGCCGCTGGTGATCCACAACGCCAGCTTCGACATTAAATTCATCAATGCCGAACTGAACCGGGTCGGCCGCGGCCCCATCCCGCTGTCCCGCGCCATCGACACGATCGAAATCGCCAAGCGCAAGATTCCAGGGGCGCGCTATTCCCTGGACGAATTGTGCAAGCGGTTTGGCGTCGATCTGTCCGCCCGCACGCTTCATGGCGCGCTGCTGGACGCGCAACTGACGGCGGAAATCTATCTGGAATTGATCGGCGGGCGGCAGCGCGGCCTGATGCTGGCGCCGGTCGAGATCGCGGCCGCCGCGACGGAGATGGTTCGGGCCGCGCGCCAGCGTCCCGAAAGGCTCAGCCCCCTGATCACGGCGGCGGAACTGGAAATCCATGCGGCCTTCATCGCCAAGGAGCTTGGCGACAAGAGCATCTGGAATGCCTGAACCCGGTTTGGGCTAGGCGTTACCCTGCGGCTGCTGTCCGGCAGCCTGCGCCACCCGCGCCTGATACAGCGCCATGAAATCGATCGGCTCGATCATCAAGGGCGGCATGCCGCCGTCACGCACCACATCGGCCACGATCCGGCGCACAAAGGGGAACAGCATGTGCGGCGCCTGGATCAGCAAGATCAACTGCTGGGTGCCGGTATCGGGAACATTGGTCAGGCGGAAGACGCCCGCATAAGCGAGTTCCAGCAGGAACAGGGCCTTGCCGTCATTCTTGGCATCGACGCGGATTTTCAGTTCCACTTCGAACATGTCCTTGTCGGCCAGGCGGGAGGCGTTGAGATCCACCCCCAGCTCGATCTGCGGCCGCGCCGAGATACCGGAAATAGCGCCGGGATTTTCGAAGGAAAGGTCCTTGATATATTGGCCCACCACCTGAAGATTGGGCGCAGCCATCTGGCCTTGGTTATCGGGTGCGGGGGTTCCTTCGCCACTCATATTCGTTCTTTCACTGGAATGCGGATTACGGGATTGGGGCTGGGCGCTACCATGGATTGCTTGGCCCTGACAAGCTAAGGAATGAACAGGGTAAAAGTCGCTTTTCAGCCCCGCCGGAGAGGGATTAGGGTCGGGTACGGCGGGGCGGCCATTTTCAAGGGTTTATCATGCCGGATTCTCAAACATTGGGCCTTGTGATCGCTGCGATGGTGGCGGGGTTCATCTGTTTTCGCCTCTATGCCGTGCTGGGACGGCGCACCGGGCACGAGCCCTCGCCGCAGACTGTGCCCGCGGCCAGGCCGCTTTCTCCGCCGCCCCCGGTTCCGGAGGGCCCGCAGCCTTCCAGCGGAATGCTGGATATCCAGTTGGCCGACCGCAGCTTCGATGTTTCGAAATTCCTGGCCGGCGCGCGCGAGGCTTATACCCGCATCGTCAACGCTTTCGTCAAAGGCGACCGCGAGGCGTTGCGCCCGCTATTGTCGCCGGAGGTTTTCGCGGCCTTCGATGCCGGCATTGCGGCGCGAACCGAGCCGGCAGCCGAATTGGTGAAACTGCAGGACGCCCGCATCACCGCCTCGGCCCTGCATGGACGGAGTGCGGAAATCACCATCGCCTTCATCGCCCAGTTCGCGACCGGCAATGTCACCGATGTATGGACGTTTGAACGCGACCTGGATTCCTCCGATCCCAATTGGGTGCTGGTGGCGACCTCGGGTGACCTGCCGGAAGGTGACCTGCCTGGGTAAGACAGCCGGCCAGACCACCATAGGGTTCGTTCTGCTGTTGCTGGCCGTGACGGGCTGCACCTCCCCGCCGCCACCGGCGGTGCCGCAAACGCAGACTCAGATACAGGCGGGCCTGCATCTATCCAGAGTGAGCTTCGCGGATCTGCCGCAATGGAGCAGCGCCGATCAGGTGGGGGCGCAACTCTCCTTCCAGCGCAGTTGCGCGGTTTTGATGGCCAAGCCCGACGAGACAGTATTGGCGGGCGCGGGCTATGGCGGAACCGTGGCGGACTGGCGCGCCGTATGCGACGGCGCCAAAAACAATAACCGGGATTTCTTCGAAAAGAATTTCACGCCCTTTTCGGTCGGCGGCGACGCTCTGTTCACCGGCTATTACGAGCCGCAGATTCGCGGCAGCCGCAGCCGCAGCAGCGCGTTCCAGACACCGGTCTATGGCCCGCCATCAGACTTGGTGCGGGCCGATCTGGGCCTGTTCAACAGCAAGCTTCAAGGCGAGCATATTTCCGGCAAGGTCGAGGGCCACGCCCTGGTGCCTTATGCCGACCGCGCCCAGATAGAGGCGAACGGCGTCGCCAGCGCTCCGGTGCTGTTTTATACCGACGATGCCATCGCTTTTTTCTTTTTGCAGATTCAGGGCTCGGGCCGGGTGGTGTTCAGCGATGGCAGTACTGCGCGCATCGCCTATGCTGGAGAGAATGGCCAGGCCTATACCGCCATCGGCCGCACGCTGATCGCGGACGGTTCGCTGACCCGCGAAGAGGTTTCGTTGCAATCCATCCGTGCCTGGCTGGCGGCGCATCCCGACCGGGCGCGGGCGGTGATGCAGACCAACCGCAGCTATATTTTCTTGGCCGAAACGCCGCTGGGGGATCCCGCCCTGGGCAGCATCGGATCGCTGGGCATCAATCTCACACCCCTGGCCAGTCTGGCGGTGGACAGCCGCATCCATGCCCTGGGCGCGCCTTTCTATGTCGCGGCCGAGGGGCCCGATCCGGTGCACGCCGTGATGGTGGCCCAGGATATCGGCGGCGCCATTCGCGGTGGCGCGCGGGGTGATATGTTCTTCGGGTTCGGCGCGGAAGCCGAGCGCCGGGCCGGGGCGATGAAGGCGCCGGGCCGGCTGTATGTGCTGCTGCCCAACGGGCTAGCGGAAAAGATTGGCGCGGGACGCGACTATCCGTGAAGCGAACCACCAGCGATGACGAGCGCAAGCTGTTCGAGCAGACCTTCAAGGAAGGCCGGCCGATCCAGAGAGCGGCACCGAAAAAATCCGCCACGCAAAAATCCAAGACTGTTGGCCCCAGCGGCATCAATGGCGCGACCCAGGAACGCTTGCGGCGCGGGCTGATGGAGCCTGATGCCCGCATAGATCTGCATGGCATGACGCAAGCTGCGGCGCACCGCACGCTGTTCACCTGGCTGAAATCGGCGCACAAAAGCGGCCACCGCCTGGTTTTAGTGATTACGGGTAAGGGCAATCCCAAGAATGACGAAAATGCACCCTGGATGACGTCGCCACACGGCGTGTTGAAACAGATGGTGCCGCGCTGGCTGAACGAAGCGGAGCTGGCGGCGTTGATTGCCAGTGTGCGCCCGGCCCATGCCAAGCATGGCGGCGGCGGTGCGCTCTATGTTTATTTGCGGAAAAAAGGGTGAAACAGGTCTTCCACACTCTGACTGTGCCGACCAAGGGGTGAGGAGCGGTTCGCGAAGCGAACGAAATGGTCCAGTGGACCATTTCGAGCGACGAACGCCGCAGCGGTGCGCTACTTGGCGCGCCGCGAGGCCGGGACGCCGCGAGCTATGGCGAGCGGCTTGCGATGCGGCGGTGACGGGCTTTATGTTCGATTGCGGAAAAGATGATGAAACAAGCCTTTCACAATCTCACTATTCCGACTAAGGGTCCGGGCCTGTATGAATTCACCGGCGACGCGGCAGCTTTTGCGCGCGGCGAGAAGATCGCCGACGGGCTGTTGACTTGTTTTGTCCGCCACACGTCGGCGTCGCTGGTGATTCAGGAAAATGCCGATCCGGATGTGCAGAAGGATTTGCGCGACTTTTTTGCCTGGCTAGCCAAGAGCGGTCCCGATTTTCGCCACACCACCGAAGGGCCGGACGACATGCCCTCGCATATCCGCGCCGCGCTGACACAAACCAGCCTCGGGATTCCCCTGCACAAGGGGCGCCTGGCGCTGGGCACTTGGCAGGGGATTTATCTGTTCGAGCATCGCGACGCGCCGCACCGGCGCGAAGTGGTGTTGCACGTCCTGGGCGACTAAACCCCTAGATAAGCCCGGCTTTGGTGGCCAAGTCTTTCAGCGACGTTTCCGGTCGCGCGCCATAATGCGAAATCACTTCCGCCGCCGCCAGCGCTCCAAGCCTTCCGCAATCCGCCAGGCCCTTGCCATGGGTCAGGCCGTAAAGAAATCCGGCGGCGAACTGATCGCCCGCGCCGGTGGTGTCGATCACCTTGGCAACCGGCGCAGCGGCGATTTCATGCACCACGCCGCCTTCCACAATCACGCAACCCTTGGCCGAGCGGGTCAGGGCGGCGATGCCGCCCCATTCTTGCGCCGCCTTCACCACACCGGCAAAGTCCTCGAGCCTGTACAGCGCCTTGGCCTCGTCCTCATTGGCGAACAGGATGTTCACGTCCTTGCTTAGCAAGTGCAGGAACTCATCGCGGAAACGTCCAACGCAGAACGGGTCTGAAAGTGTCAGGGCAATGCGGCCGCCCGCGCCCTTCACCGCCGCGATGGCCTTGCGCGAGGCCTGCTTGGCGCTTTCCTCGTCCCAAAGATAGCCCTCGATATAGAGGACCCGCGCGCGCCCGATCTGTGCCGCATCCACATCGTCGGGGATCATTTCACGGCAGGCGCCCAGAAAAGTGTTCATGCTGCGCTGGCCGTCCGGCGTCACCGCGATCATGGACGAGGCGGTGGAAGCATTGGTCTTGCCGGTGCCGTTGTGGAAGGTCACGCCGGTCGCGGCCATGGAATCGCCGAACACTTTGCCCAGCCGGTCGCCGGAAACCTTGCCCAGGAACAATCCGCTGCCGCCCAGTGACGCCAGGCCGGCCATGGTGTTGGCGGCCGAGCCGCCGGCGATTTCGTGCAGGGATGACTGGCCGCCCAGCGCTGCAAGCAGATCCTTGGCGCGGAACTCGTCGATCAGGCTCATGGTGCCCTTGGCGATGCGATGCGTCAGCAGAAACTGGTCATCCACCGAGGCGATGATGTCCACGATGGCATTGCCAAGGCTGGCAACATCAAATTGCTGATCCGTCACGCGACCCCCATTTGCCTGAAAAACTGGACGCCCCTTACACGCGCGGGGCATATCGGCGCAAGTCTCCCCACGGCACGAAGTGCCGGGCGGGGAGATGCCCGAAGCAGCGCTTGCGATGCGAAGGGCAGAGGGGAAAGAAGTGGCTTGTCGGACGCATCCTGCTGGTGCAGAAGGCCAAGATGATGCGCCGCCTGACCATGCTGCTGATAGGACTGACCATGGCCGGTTGTGCCGCCAAAGCGCCGCCGCCGGTGGTGTCGTCCTCGGCGCCCGGTATCGCCGCCATCCCGCCGGCGCCGCCGCGTGGTGAGCCTGGCCAATATCTCAACATGGCGGCGCCGGGGCTGCAGGCGGCTTTCGGACGCCCCGCCTTTGTGCGCAAGGATGGCAGCACCGAAATGTGGCGCTATGACGGGGCGGCCTGCCGCGCCTTCTTTTTCCTCTATGGCGCGCCCTTGGCGGTTCGCCATGTCGAAACCCTGCCGCATGGCGCCCAGAGCGCCGCCGACATCGAATGTCTCAATGCTTTGAAGTCTTCGCCCGCAAAGACATCTTAATCAGCTTTCCATTGGCGGCCTTGAGCCGCCCATCCAGGGCAACACATACTGGAGCTTCCGACTCTGGATGGCCGGGTCAGGCCCTGCCATAGTGAGATTTTTTGGAGACCGGCGCTTTTGCTTTCACCGCCGCAAGCTCTTTGGTTTTGTCCTTGAAGCGGCAGAGATCGCGCACCACGCAGGTGGGACACAAAGGCTTGCGCGCCACGCAGGTATAACGCCCATGCAGTATCAGCCAATGATGGGCGTGAAGCGTGTACGCCTCCGGCACAATCTTCCCGAGCTTCATCTCCACTTCCACCACATCCTTGCCCGGCGCCAGGTTGGTGCGGTTGGAAACGCGGAAGATATGGGTGTCCACCGCAATGGTCGGTTCGCCGAAGGCGACATTCAACACGACATTGGCGGTCTTGCGCCCCACGCCGGGCAACGCTTCCAGCGCTTCCCGGTCCTTGGGCACCTTGCCGCCATGCTGCTCGATCAGGATTTTGGACAGCGCCACGACATTCCTGGCCTTGCCGCGATAAAGCCCGATAGTCTTGATCGCTTCGGCGAGCTTTTCCTCGCCCAGCGCCACCATCTGCTCAGGTGTTTTCACCGTCTTGAACAGCGGTGCGGTGGCCTTGTTGACACCCTTGTCGGTGGCTTGCGCCGACATCACCACCGCCACCAGCAGGGTGTAGGGATTGACATATTGCAGTTCGGTCCTGGGTTCGGGATCGAGCTTTTTCAGCCGCGCGAAGAAGTCTTCAGCTTCGGCGCGAGTGAAGGGCTTAGGCATTAAAGGCCGAGGACATCAGTCATCGCGTAAAGACCCGGCTTCTTGCCATGGCCCCATTTCGCCGCGGTCAACGCGCCATGGGCGAAGATGGAACGGTCCTCGGCGGAATGGGAAAGCGTAATGCGCTCGCCAGTCCCGGCAAAGATCACCGAATGCTCGCCCACCACACTGCCGCCGCGCAGAGTGGCGAAACCGATGCTGCCTTCGGCGCGCGGACCCAGATTGTGGCCGTCGCGCGCCTTGACCCAATGCTTGTCCAGCGGCACGCCGCGCCCCTTGGCCGCCGCCGCGCCCAGCAGCAAGGCGGTGCCCGACGGGGCATCCACCTTGTTGCGGTGATGCATTTCCAGCACCTCGACATCATAGTCGGGCAGGGACTTGGCGGCGCGCTCGGCCAAGGCCGCCAGCAGATTGACGCCCATGCTCATATTGCCGGATTTCACGATTACGGCATGACGGGCAGCGGCCTTGATGCGCGCTTCGCTCTTTTCGTCAAAGCCGGTGGTGCCGATGACATGGACGATACGCGCCTGGGCCGCCAGTTCGGCCAGCATGGTGGAGACCATCGGGGTGGTGAAATCCACCACGGCCTGGGCCTGGGCCAACAAGGTCAGGGGATCGGCGGTCAGCTTGATGCCATTGGGCTGCATGCCCGCCAAGGTGCCGGAATCAAGGCCCAGATTGGGATGGCCTTCCATCTCCAGCGCGCCGCATAGCGTGAGTCCCGAACCCTGCGCGATCTCGCGGATCAGGGTCCGGCCCATGCGCCCGGACGCGCCGGTGACGACGATCTTCAACTCAGACATGGAGCGCCCCTCTCAGGCGGATTTAAGCCTTAGTATCCACGCCGGCAGGCTGCGCGGGGATGTCTTTTTTTGCAACCGTGACCATCGCGGGACGGAGCAGTCTTTCGCCGATCATGAAACCGGACTGCACCACATCCACGATGGAGCCCGGCGGCTTGCCCGCCGCCGGCACTTCCGCGATGGCCTGGTGCAGATTGGGGTCGAACTTGCCGTCACTGGTGTCCACCGCCTTGACGCCATAACGCTCCAGGGTCTGGAGCAACTGGCGGTCGGTGGCCTCAACCCCGTCCAGCACCGCTTGGACCTGGGGATCGGCGGCAGCGCGCACTTCGGCAGGCACCGCGGCCAAAGCGCGGGCGAAATTGTCGGCAATGCCCAGCATGTCGCGGGCGAATTTGGTCACCGCATATTGGCTGGCGTCGCTCTTTTCCTTATCGGCACGGCGGCGGATATTTTCCGCTTCGGCCAGGGCGCGCAGCCGCTGATCCTTGAGGGTTTCCACTTCGGCCTGCAGGGTCTGCAGCACGGCGAATTCCGCGGCATGCGGATTTTCAGAGTCGGGAAGCTGGGTCGGTTCTTCAGTCATAATGCGTCAACTCATGTCTTTCGGGGCGGGTCCATAAACCTTAAGCGAGCAATCGTCCAATGACTTTGGCGGTATGGTCCACCATGGGGATGATACGGCCGTAATTCAGCCTGGTTGGGCCCAGAACGCCGATCACGCCCACGATTTTGCCTTGGGCATTGGCATAGGGGGCGGCCACAATCGAGGAACCCGACAAGGAAAACAGCCGGTTTTCCGAGCCGATGAAGATTCGGACACCTTCGCCCTCCTGGGCCAGTTCCAGCAGCCGGATCAGGTCGGCCTTGCGTTCGATATCGTCGAACAAGGTGCGGATACGGTCCAGGTCTGCCTGATTGTCCAGCAGATGCGAGGTGCCGCGGACAATCAGCACCTTTTCGGGGCCTGCCAGGGTCGCCAGGCCCGTGGCCACCAGCTTGGCGGTGAGGGTGTCGAGCTCCACTTTTTCACTGTCCAGCTCGGCCAGAATCTCGGCGCGGGCGGTATCGATGGTGCGGCCGCGCAACCGCGCGCCGAGATAATTGCCGGCTTCCGACAAAGCCGAAACCGGAAGGCCCAAGGGCGTGTCGATGACGCGGTTTTCCACCTGGCCGTCCTCGCTGACCATGATGACCAGCGCCTTGCCGGGCGCCACGGCGACGAATTCCACATGCTTGAGGGCGCTGTCCTGCTTGGCCGTCAGCATCAGGCCCGCGCAGCGCGACAGGCCCGCAAGGCTTTGGGTCGCCTGGGTCAGCACATCCTCGATGCGCTGGCCGCTGCCCGACATGCGCGCCTCGATGGCGATGCGTTCGTCCGGCGCCAGCTGGCCGATTTCCAGCAATCCATCCACGAACAGCCTGAGGCCCTTTTCAGTGGGAATGCGTCCGGCGCTGGTATGGGGGGCATAGAGCAGGCCCATGGTTTCCAGGTCGGCCATCACATTGCGGATCGAGGCCGGGGAGAGGGCGTGGGGCAGCCGCTGGGACAGGGTTCGCGACCCCACCGGCTCGCCGCTGGCCAGAAAAGCCTCGACCAGATGGCGGAAAACCTCCCGGGGACGGTCGGTAAAGCCCTGGGGCATCACAAAGGGGGAACGCGGTTCCAAAGCCAAGATGTTGATATCTCTAATATTTCTGCTTTGCGGTTGCTTCTGCGGCAGGGCTGACGCTAGGTAACGCCCCAACGTTAGCAGACCGATATATGAGGCTCCATGCGCCCTTCCAATGATGCGGGCATTCGCCCGGGCAACCGCGCCCCCGACCAGATGCGCGCCGTTTCCCTCACCCCAGGCTTTTCCCGCCATGCCGAGGGGTCGTGCCTGGTCAAGTTCGGCGACACCCATGTGCTGGTCACCGCCAGCCTTGAAGAGAAAGCGCCGCCCTTCCTCAAGGGTTCCGGCAAGGGCTGGGTGACGGCGGAATATGGCATGCTGCCGCGCTCCACCCATGACCGGATGCGGCGCGAGGCCGCCGCCGGCAAACAGTCCGGCCGCACCCAGGAGATTCAACGCCTAGTCGGGCGTTCGTTGCGCGCGGTCTGCGATCTCTCGGCCCTGGGCGAGCGCCAGATCACCATCGACTGCGATGTGCTGCAGGCCGATGGCGGCACCCGCACCGCCGCCATCACCGGCGGCTATGTCGCGCTGGGCCAATGCATCGCCTTCATGAAGAAGGTCGGCATGGTCACCGTTCCGGTGATCAAGGATCATGTCGCGGCGGTCAGCTGCGGCATCGTCAAGGGCAATGCCGTGCTGGACCTGGATTATGACGAGGACTCCACCGCCGAGACCGACGCCAATTTCGTGCTGACCGGCGCGGGCGGATTGGTGGAGATCCAAGGCACCGCCGAAGGCGCGCCTTTCAGTGAAGAGCAATTGGTGGCGCTGCTCAAACTGGCGCGCAAGGGCATCGGCGAATTGGTGGAGTTGCAGAAGGCGGCGCTTGTTTGATGGAGAAGTGGGCGTGAGACTGCCGCGCGGCAGCCAGCTGGTGGTGGCTTCGCACAATCAAGGCAAGGTGCGCGAGATCAAGGCGCTGCTGGGCCCGCACGGTATCCATCCGATAAGCGCCGGATCGCTGGGCCTGCCGGAGCCTGAAGAAACCGGACTGACATTTGCGGCCAATGCCGAGATCAAGGCGCTGGCCTCGGCGAAAGGCAGCCATCATGCGGCGCTGGCGGACGATTCCGGTCTTTGCGTCGAAGCTCTGGACGGCGCCCCCGGCATCTATTCGGCGCGCTGGGCCGGGCCGACCAAGGATTTCCGCATCGCGATGACTCGCATTCATGACGAATTGCGTCACAAGGGACTTTCGACCAGCGCCGCGAAATTCGTCTGTGCGCTGTGTGTCGCCATGCCATCCGGCGAGACCCAGACCTTTGAAGGCGAGGTGCATGGCCAGCTGACATTCCCGCCGCGCGGGGATCATGGTTTTGGCTATGATCCAATCTTCATCGCCGACGGCATGGAGCAGACGTTCGCGGAAATCGACCCGGTCCGCAAACACGCCATGAGCCATCGCGCCAAGGCGTTCGAGAAGCTGCTGCATTCGGGCATCTTCACCGAGAGTCTTTAAGGTGGCATTCGGCGTCTATGTCCACTGGCCGTTCTGTGCCGCCAAGTGTCCCTATTGCGATTTCAACTCCCATGTCCGCGCCGCGATTGACGAAGACGGCTGGGTCGATGGCATTCTCGCGGAGCTGGACTGGGTGGCGCAAAACCAGACAGAGCGTCCGGTGGTGGAAACGATTTTCTTCGGCGGCGGCACACCATCCCTGATGACGGGGAAATCCGTCGGCCGCGTGCTTTCGAAAATCGCCGCGCTCTGGCCGATGGCCAATGACCCGGAAATCACCTTGGAAGCCAATCCGGCCAGCGCCGACGCTTCGCGCTTCGCCGATTACCGGGCGGCTGGCGTCAATCGCGTTTCCCTGGGCGTGCAGGCCCTGAACGATGCCGACCTGAAAAAACTGGGACGGTTGCACGATGTGGCGGAAGCCAAGGCGGCGCTGGCAATGGCGATGCGCCAATTCAGCCGGGTTTCGCTGGATTTGATCTATGCCCGTCCCGGTCAGGACGATGCCGCCTGGCGCGAGGAATTGAAACAGGCGCTGGCCTTCGGCACCGACCATCTGTCGCTTTATCAGCTGACCATCGAACCGGAAACGCCTTACGCTCTGCTGCACAAAAACGGCCAGTTGCAAATTCCCGGCGAGGACTTGGCGGCGGGCCTTTACGAAACCACCCAGGAACTGACCGAAGCGGCAGGCTTGCCCGCCTATGAAATCTCCAATCACGCCCGCCCCGGGCAGGAAAGCCGCCACAATCTGATCTATTGGCGCTATGGCGATTATGCCGGGGTAGGGCCGGGCGCGCATGGCCGGATCAATCTTGGCGGCCAGCGCACCGCGACCGCCGCGATCAAGTTGCCGGAACGCTGGCATGATACCGTTATGAATAATGGCCACGGTTTTTCCGACATGACACTCGTCTCTGACGAAGAAGCGGCGCGCGAACATCTGCTGATGAATCTGCGGCTGGCGGAAGGACTTGATCTTGCGGCGTATCAAAAGCGCTGGGGCGCGGGCCTGGACGCGGCAAAGATCGCGGCCATGATCGAGCAGGGATTTCTGACGCGCGACAATGACCGGCTGACCGCGACGCCGAACGGGCGGCTACTGCTCAATCGCGTGATCGAAGAATTGTCTTAAGAGTTCTTGCCGAGGAACGTCGTCGGCGCCGGGCTGACCACCACCGGGCCGGTGGCCGTCACTTCCAGCACCGCCAGGCCGCGCTCGGAGGTGCCATCGAGTCTGAAGCGGAAGATGCCGTTGACCCCGGCAAAACCATTGGGGTCCATCAACGCCGCCGTGGTGAACCGGTGATAGGGCCTGCCCGGCGCCAGCAGCGCCACCAGCGATACTGCGTCATAGGCCAGGCTCGCCAGTTGCGCCGGAGCGGTACCGAAGGCGGCGCGATACTTGCCGGCGAATTCAGCATCGGCATTGGGAGCGGGCGCGGCGTACCAGCTGCCCAGCAGGCTGGCTTCGCGCATCAAGGCCTGGTCATCGTCCCACAGGCCGGTGCCCAGCAGCTTGACCTTGTCGCGGGTCGCGCCGTCCAGCGACAAAGTGGGTGCGATGGCGCGCAGGATCACCCCGCCTTGCGCGATCAGCACGGCGTCGGCGCCGCTTTTGGCGACGGCGCCGGCGGGTGCGGCCACCGCTCCGGCGTTGGGGGCATAGCGTTCCACATCCACGACAGCACCATGCGCGGCGGCGACGGATTCGGTGAAGGCATCCTTGGCAACATCGCCATAGGCGGTCTGCGGCGCCAGGGCGGCGAACTGTTTATGGCCCTTGGTGGCGGCATAACCGATCACCCGGCTCACTTCGTTCTGCGGCAAAAAGCTCAACAGGTAAGCGCCGTTTCCCGCCACATTCTTTTCGGTGGAGAAAGCCAGCACCGGTACGGCGCGGTCGCGGGCGATGGGCGCCACCGCCGACACCGACGGTCCGAACAGCGGACCTACGATCACTTCGGCGCCCTGCGCCAGAAGCTGCTGCGCGGCAGCTGCGGCACCGGCGCCGCCATTGCCCTCATCGGCGGTCATCAGAAGGATGTCGCGATTGCCGGAATCAAACATCGCCAGCTGGGCCGCCTTCATCATCGAGGCGGCCAGGGCGCGGGTCGGGGCCGAGCTGCTGCCAAAGGGAAGGATGATTCCGACCCGGATCGGGGTCGCGTCGGCCGCAATGCCGGGCAGGCGCAGATAACTGGGCAGGTCACGGTCCAGCGGGTTGGCCGCCACGGGCCCTTGCGGCACGGGCGCCCGGGTCACAGGCCCGGGGCTCTGCGGCTTGGGCGTACAGGCGGCTATCGCAACCGCCAAGGCAATGGCACAAAAGCGGCTCGGGGACATGACAGAAGCAGGCATCGGGCAATCCTTTGACGCACAAAGCTAAGCCTTCGGACAGGGGCGGTAAATCACCGGATCAGGGCGATTTGGCGGCGGGGCTTTATATCCTGGCCACACCCATCGGCAATGCCCGCGATATTTCCTTGCGGGCGCTGGAAATCCTGAAAGCTTGCGATGTGATCGCCGCCGAGGATACCCGCGTCACCTCCAAATTGTTGGCCATTCACGGCATCTCCAAACCGCTGATCCCCTATAACGATCATAACGGCCCGCAGATGCGGCCCAAAATCCTGGCCCGGCTGGAACAGGGCCAGGCGGTGGCGCTGGTCTCCGATGCCGGTACGCCCCTGGTGTCCGACCCCGGCTACAAGCTGGTGCGCGAGGTGATTGCGGCGGGTGTTGCCATTGTGGCCCTGCCGGGACCTTCGGCGGTGCTGGCGGGGCTGACGCTGAGCGGCCTGCCCTCCGACCGGTTTCTGTTCGCCGGTTTTCTGCCGTCCAAGGCCGGCGAGCGTAAAAGCATGTTGGAAGAAATCGGCGGCCTGCGCGCCACCTTGATCTTTTTTGAATCCGCCCAGCGGCTGGAGGACTCGCTTCCTGCCTTGGCGGAGGTGTTGGGCGACCGCCAGGCCGTGGTGGCGCGCGAACTGACCAAGCTGCATGAGGAAGTCCGGCGCGGAAGCTTGCGCGAACTGGCGGCGCATTATGCCAAGGCCGGCGCACCCAAAGGCGAAGTGACCTTGCTGGTGGCGCCGCCCGATGCCTCGGCCGCGAAGGGCAGCGCCCAGATCGATGCGGCGCTGAAAGCGGCCCTGGCCTTCATGCCGGTGAAAGCGGCGGCGGAGATGATCGCCGATCTCACCGATGGCTCACGCAAATTGTTATACGCCCGCGCGCTGGAGTTGAAGGGTGGCGACTGAGCGGCAAAAAGATCACCCGAAAAATCGCCAGGCCGCCGAACGGCGCGGCCATCGCAGCGAAACTGTTGCGGCCCTGTGGCTGCGGCTCAAGGGCTACCGCATCCTGGCCCGCCGGCTGAAAACCCGGGCTGGGGAAATTGACTTGGTGGCCGCCGCTCCTTTCGGCCCGGTCTGTTTTGTCGAGGTCAAGGCCCGCGGATTGGCGCGAACCGCCGCGGAATCGGTGGGCCCGGCCCAGCAGACTCGCATTGCCCGCGCCGCCTCCTTATATCTCGCCAGCCGTCCGGGCCTGGCCCGGCGCGGCAGCCGTTTTGATATTGTCGCCATCGCGCCCCATGCCTTGCCGGTGCACCACCGGGATGTCTGGCGGCCATAATTAAATAAGGGCGTTGGGCGCGAGCCGGACCGCCCATAAAAAAAAGAGGCATTCATGGCATTGACCGTCGCGATCCAGATGGACCCGATCGAGAAAGTCGATATCGGCGGCGATTCCACTTTCGCCCTGGCGCTGGAAGCGCAAAAGCGCGGCCATGGCCTGCTTTATTACGGGCCGCGCGATCTTTCCTTCCGCGACGGCAAGGTGAGCGCTCATGTGCGGCCGCTGAATGTGCGCGCGGTCAAGGGCGACCATTTCGCGCTGGGCGATGGCTTTGTCTATGACCTGTCATCGGCGGATGTGGTGCTGATGCGCCAGGACCCGCCCTTCGACATGGCCTATATCACCGCCACCCACATTCTGGAGCGCATTCATCCCAAGACCTTGGTGGTCAACGATCCGCATGAAGTGCGCAATGCGCCGGAAAAACTCTTTGTCACCGAATTCGCGGAATTCATTCCGCCCACCCTGATCACCTCGGACCTGCGCGAGATCCGCGCCTTCCGCGACGAGCATAAGGACATCATCATCAAGCCGCTTTACGGCAATGGCGGGGCGGGCGTGTTCCGGCTCAAGCAGGATGACGAGAATTTCGGGTCGCTGATGGAAATGTTCACCCAATTCTTCCGCGAACCGGTGATTGTGCAGCGTTATATTCCCGAGGTCCGCAAGGGCGACAAGCGCATCATCCTGGTGGATGGGGAGTTCGCCGGCGCCATCAACCGCGTTCCGGCCTCCGGCGAGGCCCGCTCCAACATGCATGTCGGCGGGCGCCCCGAAGCCACCGAGCTGACGGCGCGCGAAAAAGCGATATGCGCCGCCATCGGACCAGCGTTGAAAAAACGGGGGCTCATTTTCACGGGAATTGACGTGATCGGTGACTATATGACCGAGATCAACGTTACCTCCCCGACCGGCATTCACGAAGTCAGGCGCTTTGGCGGCGCCGACATAGCGGGCCTGGTCTGGGACGCCATCGAAAGAAAACGCAAATGATCACTGTCCGCAAATCGGAAGACCGCGGTTACAACAAGATCGACTGGCTGGAATCCCGCCATTCCTTCTCTTTTGGCGATTATTACGACCCGGCGCATGAAAGCTTCGGGGCGCTGCGTGTGATCAACGAGGATTGGATCAAGGGCGGCGCCGGTTTTCCGCCCCATCCCCATCGCGACATGGAGATCGTCACGTACATCCTGGACGGCGCCATCGCGCATAAGGATTCCACCGGCGGCGGCGGCAC
>Ga0068871_100000379_pt1 | contig 31123 bp, 24 predicted proteins | sample KBSMisM72_FD_72750 | JGI IMG/M metagenome (GOLD analysis project Ga0068871, IMG submission 72750) | Miscanthus rhizosphere microbial communities from Kellogg Biological Station, Michigan, USA - KBS Miscanthus M7-2 | ecosystem: Host-associated > Plants > Roots > Rhizosphere > Soil ...
TTCGCAACATCAGCCGCGAAGCAGCGTGGGCGCGGGTTATAGGTGCGGGGTCCGGGCGTGTCAAACGCAAAAATCGCCCAAAAAGCGGTTTTTTTCAGGGCTCTGTGGACACCGCCCAGGTCCTCAAGCTCCGTCCCAGGCGCGTCTATATATAGGTGGCAGCCTCGCCATTGCCACAGCAGGCAGAAAACCGCCTTCATCGTTGGGACGCGCGGCCGCGATGCGCCAATTTAAGCCCGGAATTAAAGGGTTTCCTGGCCTTTAGAATGCTCGTGATAGGCCCCTTGCTGGGCTGAGCAGATGGACGTTTCAGCTAGCGGGGCGTGCTTCCAAAAAGTAGCCCCTTGTAAGCCATTGTAAATGCAAGAAAATATTTGACACAGCCGCAGGACGGCCTGAAACCCCTCGTCGCGCCTCTGCTGAGGCCAACTAGAGCCGCTCGTCCGCCATGTGATGCAAATCCGCGGCGTCCAGATTGGTCATCACGATGCCGTCGGCGCGGTTGTACCGAACATCGGCGGAATCGATCCAAACGATCTTGTCGTTATCCAATCGCACCAGCAGGGCGGAGACATTGCCGTTGGGCCGATGCGCAGTGTCGATCACGGTGCCGACACGGTTGCCCGTGATCAGCTCGACACGTTCGCCGATCAGATTGGCGTCGCGCTCGACGATCACCCATTTCGCATAACGATCCGGCCAGATGCCGCGATGATAGGCGGCGCGCTCGGCGGCGAAACGCGCGCGCAGGCCTTCATACGCCGCGGTGCGGTCGCGATATTGTTCTTGCTGCTCGTGATTGCGCGCAAGCTGATTGCGATATTGCTCTTGCTGGCTTTGATAAGCTTGCTGCTGCGCCTGGTACTGAGCGTCATTGGCGCCTGCCTTGGCGTCGGCGGCGGCGTTGTCTGCGGCCACGCCATTATTAATCGCGGCCGTCTCGGCTTTTTCGGCCGGCGTGGAGTGGGTAGTGGGCATGCCGTTGGCATCCACCCGATCCGGCGCACCCTGCGCGAAGACGGGCGAAACAATCAGAAAGGATGAAAAAGCGAGGCCACTCGCGGCGGCCAGAAAATCGGTCTTCATGGCGCGGAAAGCTCCTGAAACATGCGCTTGGGAAACGCATCGAGCCTCAGGCGGTTCCGCGCCCGCTATCAACAGATGATGGAACTTTCCTATCCTAAGCGGTGGCGGAGATGTAATCGCGCAGCGCCGCGGCTTCGCTCACCGTTTCGGCGATCCGCGTCTTGACCACATCGCCGATCGAGATCATGCCGCAAAGCACGAAATGATCATCCAGCACCGGCACATGACGGAACCGGCCGCGGGTCATCACTTCCATGACCCTCTCCACCGTATCGGTCTCGACACAGGTTTCCGGTGCGGGCGTCATATGATCGCCCACCTGTTGCTTCAGGGCTGCCGCGCCATCCTTGGCAATTGCGCGCACCAGATCGCGCTCGGAAATGATGCCGGTCAACATGCCGTCATCGCCCTGGACCACCAAGGCGCCGATCCGCTTTTCGTTCAGCAGCTTGACCGCCTCTTCGAGCGTGGCGTGCGTGCTGACCGCCACAACGTCGCGGCCTTTATCGTAGAGAATATGTCTGACTTGCATGACGACGCTCCTCCAAAAGGTTCCCGTTCGCCATCCGATTTGCGAACTGGGGCGCAAAACCGGCCGGGTTCGTCCCGGTCATCCATGAGATGCTGCCCCTGGCTGGTAGGGCTGGCAAGGCGCTTTGTTTGCCGCAGCGCAGCAGGTTTTGGCGGCGCAGGGGGCAAAACCCGCCGAAATCCGCGATTTACCCCACAACAAGCCGCCTTGAGCCAAGTTGCGATCTAGGGCAAAAGGGCGCCCTTCCCGTGCCGGGGAATGTGGTTGCGGCCGTACCCCTTAAGGGGCAACCAGCAAAGGCCTTCAGCCAGTAGCGCGGCGGAAGTTCGGATGGTGCTGTGGCCGAGAGGCTGAAGGCGGCGGTTTGCTAAACCGTTATACGGTTGTAAAGCCGTATCGAGGGTTCGAATCCCTCCGGCACCGCCATTTAAAAAGGGCCCCTTGCGGGCCCTTTTTAAATGGCTCTGTCGGAGAGGTGGACGGACCCTTGTTCGACAAAATTGCCGACAGGCAATTTTGGGCGCGAGCATAGCGAGCGATCCGAGCGCAGCGAGGACGAGGAACATGCCAGAGCATGTTCCGAGCAATCCCCCCGGCACCGCCAACCCTCAAAAATCAATTCGGTGCCCCAATCACTTGGAAGGGAATGTGGCTAACCGCTGAAAATCCGACTCTCATCCAGATCGAGAAATGTCCCGATTGCGCCAAAAGCGGACATCCGCGCGCCGCTAGTAGGATTATGATTCAAACCATCCTGCCACGGAATAGCGCTTACCACCGAAGGCAGCGACCTGACTTACGGAGTGGCGTTTCGGCACACGGAAAAGATTGAGTGCATTGAAGGTCGGCAAATAACCCTCTTCGATATGGTCGCTGGAATCATAGAACTGCAGGGCGCCACCCCAATCGGGCCGCCACTGCGGCGTCATGTTCAAGGAAAAGGCGACTAGCCTCCGGCGATTAATGTCCTCGTCGTCGTGAACGGTGAGAAAATGATGCGGCATGAACAATGTCGCGGTCGCCGACTGCAGTCCGCGAATCTCCATCCCGGTCAGCTCGCGCATGAAATCAATAAATTCAGGTGCGCGAAGGAAGCGGACGAGCTTTCCGAGATAGTGGTTGGGACCCGGGTAGACTTTCTCGCCCTCCGATAGACGGTAATGGTGGTGGACATACTGGAAGCTCGTGTGGGCGCGCTCACAAGCTGCAAGAACAATCTTCTGGTGCTTCTCATGTGAAACGGATTTCAGTTCCGTTACCTGTCTTCCCTTGTTGAATATCAGGCCCCACGACGTTTCTCGTTCCAGCGCATAAAACAATCGCTCTGCAGCAGGGTCCGTCAGGACATTAGCCACACGAATGCGGCCTTCTCGGCGAAATGTTTCGGCAAGTTTCTCGCGATCCAAAAGCGGATTCATCTCCAGCGCGACATCATCAAGAGCAAGTTTGTGATCACCGCTATCCCGCTTGTGAGCGGGGTGGTGGCCGATACGGGTCAAGCGCGCCACCGTCGCTGCGGCTCGTTCAAGCTTCCCCTTAATCGACATGTTTTTATGTGCTCCAACTATACTTGACAGATCGTAAGCCGAGGCTTGACCAGTGGATTTTGCATTTTGTTCGATCGGGGACCAAATGTGGTCAAGCGGAAATGGACATTGGGGCAGCCAATCCGCACTGACCTGTTTTGCCCAAGACATTGCCGCATCCACTTCGAGGCCTAGCGGACATTTCTATGAGGTGGACAACGCTTCCCTCAACGCCAAGGTGGGGGGACTGTTCTCTACCTTAATTCGGATTCCGTCCCTCCGGCCTTGCGTTTGGAATTCTCGATTTGAAAGAATGACGGATTGCCCATGCTCACGAATTTCGTTCCTTCAATCCTGAAACTTCCTTTCGAACGGATCTTATTCGGGCCGATCGCCGGTTCACCATCGGCGGACCGCGATTTGGCGCCCTCCGCCAAGCCCGGGACGCCAAGTATTTGACATATCTCGCTCGCTTTCGAGAGCGTCGCGCTGTCACCGGCATCGGTACGTCCCGTGGCGCGCAACTCGCCGCTCAGGTTTATGTCCGTGTCATTTGCCAAAGAGAGGATTGCAGTATCGATATCGGCCGTCGTCGCAACATCTTGCCAATTGGGCAATCCCGACAATTTCCGCCATCGCGTTGATCGCACCGTATAGGCGCGCACGGCACTTTCAAGTGCACTTCCCAATCCCCCAATCCTGCGCGCGACAAGGTCCACCGTCTCTTCGGGGCCACCCTCGAGAGGCGGCGCATGTGTATAGGCCGCGTGCAGCAGCCCTGCCTGCACCAAGCGCGTCTCGAACCCGTAATGCACCAATACGCTGGCGGTTCCGACCAGGTGATTGATGAACGGGCGTCCGCACGGCCGGTAGCCGCCATTGCTGAGCCAGAGCGCGTTCCAGTACGCTGCTTTTATGAGCTCCAGGTCTTGCGCCGTGTAACCCTTCGAAAGCGCCATTTCTAAGAGCCCGGTCAAGGTCTGCTTCAGGTCGCTTTCCCGCATCGCCCCCTGTGAGATATGCGGGGCTTGCAGGGACGCCCGAACCGGGTCCACCTGCGCCCGATGCTGCTCCAGAAACTCCCGGACGCTGCCAAAAGAGCGCGCGTCGTCAATGACACCCCACCGGTTTGCAAATGCCCGAATGCTGCTCTCGCCCGCCTCGAACGACCATCGCCAGCGAAATACGGGAAGCTCGCTAAGCGCGTATGGAACGAATGCAAGATAATTGACCGTCGCGGCCGGCTCAAAGAAGGCCTTGAATCCCAATGCGCGAGCGACAAGGCCTGCATGAATATGTTCCTGCACGCACACAATATCCTCGTCGAAAACAGACGGCGCGCGAAATACCTCTCGGCGCATCAGCATGCAGTGAAATTCCACATAGTCGCACTCTCTCCGGTGCAGCGCGACTTGACCGAGCTTCGCACCAAGGTGGCGGTGCTTGTCCCGCATGATGAACCCATCGTCCACGCGCCGCACCGTGAGGTCTCCGCCCGCCATGTGAATGACGTCCGCCTGCGCGTCGCTTCCCCACACATAAACCGGGCCGACAATACCGGCGCCTGTTTCCTCGGCACACGCACACAGATTCTCTAACCAGCCGGGACGGACCAGAACATCATTGTCCATGAAGACGGCATATTTCGTGTCGATCAAATCCGCGATGCGGCGGCGGGCCTGATTGGGCCACAACGGCTCATCGAAGCGGATGACTTCGAGCCCCCACTCACCGGAACGGTGCGCGATTTTCGTGCGCAGCCACTCCGGATCGCCGGTATCGAGATATAACAGCCGCATCGGCATACGCGTGTTCCGGACGACTTCGTTAATCGCGGTTTCCGCCAATCCAAACCGTTCCCTGCAGGTGATGACGACCGTCACCTGCGGAGAAGATTCGGGTTGCCGGTCTGGATCGTTGGTCCCCACTTTCGCCCCAATACAAGCTTAAGCACCTAGCCCCAGGCTAGCAGGTCGGGTTTAACGCAACAATCGCCGTGGCCGAGACATCGACGGTTAACCTTGCCCCGCTCGGACAAAACTGCATTTGACGGCTAATAGCGAGCAACACTAGGTTCAATTCCTTGAAACCGCGACCGTCGGCTTCTCGAAAAGGTCAGATGACATCTTCGTCGTCCATCTCCGCGAAATGGGACCAAAAACGAGTCCTGGTCGTGTGGTTCTGCAATCCCCACGTCATTCCACCGCCACGTTTGTCCGATTGCCAAGTGACTGTTGGCGTCCCGGAGCCCGGTTACACGGCCCTGCCACATCTCGATGCGGTCCTGTCCAAAGCCGGGGAATATGATCTGGCCGAGCAATTGGCTGCGGCGGGCATCGAGAAATCTTTCGACCTCATTGCGGTATGGTCGGACGCCTCGAGACGAAATTGCCCGATCAATCTGGAAGCCTTTGATTGCCCCAAGCTTCTTTGTCTCGCCGACACGCATCATTTGAAAGACCCGCTGCGATTCATGCTGAATTATGCCCGCAAGGGCAACTTCGACGCAATTTCATCGTCGTTTAATCGGCATCACCTTCACTGGTTCGTGGAAGCGGGTTTCAATAATTGTGCCTGGATTCCCGGCCTCGAAGTCGTTCACATTCCAGTGCCCTTGACAGAAAACCGGGATCCCAGCGTTGCTTTCCTGGGTCAGGCGGCAAAATTGCATCCTCGCCGTTTGCGCCTGCTCGAGGCCATCAAGACCGCCAATATCCCGCTGCGCGCCAAGCAGGGCCCACGCGCTCTCGCTGCGGAGCTTTATTCCTCTTCTGCCCTTTCGTTTAACGCCAGTCTGAACGCCGACCTCAATATGAGAATTTTCGAGATTATCTCAGCGGCAGGTTGCCTCGTCACGGATCGCCTCGGCCCCTATTCGGGTCTTGACCAATTGTTCGACGAGGGCAGCGAAATGCTGTGCTATGGCGGGACCGAAGAATTGCTGGAGACCATCAAACGCGGTCTTGCCGACCCCAAGGCTACATTGGAGATCGGCAAGGCCGCATACCGGCGCTTCACGGCGCAATACACGCAGCGCCGACAGCGTGATGTTTTGTTCAATTGGGTGTTTGGTGGAGAGCTGGAACGGCGTTATCGCGCAGCCTCTGATTCTCGGACCCGGCTAGCCGCGTCGCCGGAGTCTCTCGACAAGCGGATTGAACTCTATGAAGCCATTCAAGAAGTTCATCGCGTGCGAGAGCGGCCGCGCATACTGATTTCTTCTCGTGTTGTGCCGCGCATATGTTCGGACGCGGCAGACTTGCCTCGTCTTCAAATCGCGCAGCTTATCGGCCATTCCGGTTCGCAACAGGCCGACGATACCTTGCCGCGCATGTCGGAAGGGCAAGCCCGTCAGCAACCTTGGGATTTCGTGCTGGTTGCTCCCGGCGAAACCGCTCCGGCAGGAATTCGCGCCACGCAAATTGGCGCTGTCCCGCAAGCCCTTGTCATCTGCGATGAGTCACACGGGAAGGACCCAGCACGGATATAATGCCGTGCAGCAGGGGTACCGCCAATTGCCAATCTGCTGATGGTTTTTCGGCAAAATTGGATTTCCGCTGTGGCCAAAAGCGGAGGTTTGCTTGCGTGCGAATTTTCGGTTAGCCAACCGCAAAATAAGCTATTGGAATATATTAGGAAGTCTGTTTCGGGTTAGCCAATTTAAGTGCTTGATCCGATTAGATTGGTCCAATCCCTCCGGCACCGCCAACCTCCAAAAATCGATTTGGTGCGCCAGTTGCTCAGTGAGGGACTTGGCTAACACGGAAAAACCCGTTCTCGTCAAATAACGGGCTCAGTTCAATGCCGGCTATCAATCTGAAGCATGACTGGCTTATGCCCGTGGGGAAAATTCTTCTGCCAGCCCACCACGTAGAATCGCCCGTTGTCGTCGCGTGTCGATGTGCCGTAAAGAAGCGGATCCTGGACCTCAAGCGGCAGCGGCCGTGCCCGCCCTTGCCGCGTTCGAAGATCGTAGACTACCCATTGCGGCGGCGCGCCCTCGACAGTCGTTACCGCCGCCAAATAGCGCTCGCCATCTACCGGAAACAGCGAGGCTGCATAAGACGGACCGTTGGGATGGATCCAACCCAATCCTTCGACTTTGCTTGCACCTGAATTTGCGGGCGTGATGCGATATAAATAACCAAGATGGGTCGAAACGACGATCGATCCATTGGCCAAATAGGCCAGTCCGATGATGCCGTGAGAGTCCCGGCCTGCGTGTGGGTCGATATAATTGTCGAGCCGGGTCGTGCCGACTTGTTTTAAGTTCGTGTCGAATTCCACAAGTTCGGCAGAAAACAATTCCATGGGATGTGCCGCTACCTCTTCGGGCCGCCATTCGCGTGCCCGAGGAACAAAAACATGCCCATGAAGATCAACCACAATATTACGCGACACATGACCGCGAACCGAACCCACCGTTACGCTTCGCCATGTCCCCTTCCTCGTATCGTATTGGTAAAGCACCTGATCCCAATAGCCGAGCGCGTAAATCCAGTTTCCGTAACCGGCCAATGCAACCATGCCTTCAGGCACCGCGCGAAGATGCTCCCAATGATCGCTATTGGGCTTTAGCCGCCAGAGATGTCCACCCCATTTTGGCTTGATCGCCCGGCTGACAGACTCGCCCTCCTCGTCAAAAGACGCGAAGTAAAGATAGCCGTCTTCGGCCTGAAATATCTTTGTGTGAATTTTGATCTGGCTTTCGCCGTCTCGCCAAACACCGGCGTGCTTGAGCTCGCTGACAACATCGCCGCGATCGCGAAACTTGCCGGTGTTTGGCGCATATTCGAGGAGGTGAGCCGATGGGCCGTATCCTCTCGTGGAAACGCCAACCCAAATGTGTCCGGAAGAATCGCGCCCGGTTGAACCCCAAATCGCTTCCGCTGGAAATGAAGAGGGTAACGGAATTTCCACCACACGAGGGGGCGGAAGCATATCGTTAGGTCTGGCATCAGGGGTGGGCGACTGGACGATTGGCTTGGGCGCGGAGGGCGGCGGCGCTGCTTCAGACGTCGGCGGCTGTATGACCGATTGGGGGGTTGTGGGCAGACCGATCCACTTAGGATCCGGCGGCATACCAATTGGCTTAGGGTCCGGGGGCAGCCCTACGAATTCTTGCGCCGGCGGCGTTTGCGCATTTGCCGCAGAGATCACACGCGCAGGGCCAGCCGCCTTTAACTCTGCCTGCGCTTCCTTGAACCAAACGAGAAACACCGGGTTCTTCATCATCTCGACAGCAATGACCGTACCGAACCGCCGACCGGCGGTCACATCGCTTCGAAAATGAAAACCGCAAACGATTCGGCTTTCGCCATACTGTTCGGAGCGAGCCAGGATCGCTTTGGCCTTATTGGGCATCAACGAAGCCAACACCACACCAAGTTCATAGCCCAGCATGGTATGACCGCTGGGATAGGAATTGGCGGCAGGACCGCTCTCATGCGGGGCGCATGTCTGGACCTTGGGCTCGACTATCCATGGTCTACTGCGACGGAAATATTTCTGGGAGCTGCTGGATTCGGAACGATCCACCGTCATAATTTGATCAATTAGGAATTTCGTCTTGGGCAATCTGTTGAGATCCCATTCAGGCCCGATCACTCCGGCGAAGATCGTGGCGTTCTCGATGTCGTTGTCCTGCCTGGCCAGTGCCAGCCGCTCGGGAGTCGCGGCGGCTTGCGTTCGGAGGATTTCGCCGATCTCCTCCTTCTCGATGCGTGAGCCGGGGGACGGGGGCGGCGGAATATTGTTTTCCGGCGGGATTGGGTTGATCCACTCGGCCGCCATTGCGACGGGCCCGACCAGTGTCACCATGACAATCGTCGAGCAGGCAAGGAATTTCCGCATGACCAATTGCTCCAAATGGTACAAGCCAAGTCTTCAAATCTTCGCTAACGCGGCGCGAATTTTCGGTGTGTTGACCAGGGTGCGCGCCTGAATTCAGGGTTGCAATTGGCGGTGGGAGACTTAGTTAAAATCGAGCGTGATACGTGTTCAACCTTGTACAATTTTCGCTACTCGCGGTGCCATCAATTTTTTAAAGCTAGCTTGCGCTGCAGCACAAGCTGGTACCCCGTCTGTATAGGCCGCCTAGTTGAAGCCGGCTACTCGCCCTAACTCAGCTTGTCCCGTTGCCTTCCATTTCCTTCCAATCGCCGATGGCCTGCAGGGGCGAGGTGCTATCGGGGTCGTCTTTTTTTGCCGCCGATACGACGGGTCGGCCAATTTCTGCTTTGGGTCAAAAGCGGATGTTTGCTTATGCGCGATATTCCGGTTAGCCAGTAGCGAAATAAGCTATTGGAATGCATCGGGAGGGATTTCCAGGGCTAGCCAATTTAACCCATTGATTTCATTCAGCTGGCCCACCCACCGGCACCGCGTTTCACATATCGGCCCCGGATGATTGGCGCAACACATCTGTCCGCTAGAATAGCAGAAGCCTTTTCACATCCTCGTCAAAACCGGAAACGACGCAGTGGCAGAACAAGATGACGCAATGGTGCTGACCTTCCGCTGCCCGGCGGAGCTGGAAGGCCTGATTCCGCCTCCGGTGCCCGCGCAGCTGGGCCTGCCGGAGTGGCTGAAGGCCATGCCGGCGCAGGCTTTCAACGCACTGGGCCAAGAGCAAACGCCCACCGTCAAACGCTGCCCGCCCTTTATAGATGCGATGACGTCGGGATTCCTGCTTCCGCTGATCTGCGACCTGAAAGTGGAGAATGGCGAATTCATCTGGGAAAACGACCTGCCGCCCGGCGGCGCGCTCGGTTTCGTGCGCTCGCCCATCGGCTTCCATGAATCCAGCCAGGTGACGGGCACGCCGCTGTTCGACGGCGACCGCTTCCTGATCAAGTTCCACAATCTCTGGACCATCGAGGCGCCGGAAGGATTCGCCTTGTTTTTCACCCATCCGGTCAACCGCTTCGACCTGCCCTTCACCACTTTGTCCGGGCTGGTGGATTGCGATCGCTATCGCGACAACTGGATCCATTTTCCGGCGCACTGGCATGACATGAATTTCAGCGGTGTGCTTCCGCGTGGCACTCCAGTCGCGCAATGCATTCCCGTGAAGCGGGAGAAATGGGTGGCGCGGACTGCTTCGTTCACCAGTGAAGACACCAAGCGTGTCCATGAACTGATGACCGAGACCGCCCGCGAGCAAGGCGTGTACCGGCGGCGCTTCCGCGCCTGATAGCTCAAGCGCCGCGCACGAAATCCGCGGCCGCGCTGAGGCGCAAGAAAAGCCGGCCATGCGAGGCCAGGGCCAGGGCGGCAATGGCATGGCCGGTAAGCTGCGGCGCGGCGCGCACCGCCGCTTGAAGGTCCGCTTCCCCGGCGGCGCGCTCTCCCATTTCCAGGCGGCAGGAGCCGAGATTCTTTCTCGCCGCGGCGTCTCCGGGATTTGCCGCCAGCACCCGCCGATAGACATCACCGGCGGCGGCATAGTCGCCGTCGAGATACAGCACCTGCCCCAATGTCATGAGCAGGACCGGATGTTGCGGCATCGCCGCCAGCGCCCGCAACACTATCGCACGCGCCGCGCCTCGGTCATTGATCTTGATATGCTGAAGCGCAAGTTCGTTCTGCAGCTCCCAGGCGCCAGGAAAAATCACCAGTCCCTGTTGGAGCGCCGCGATGGCATCGGCATAGAAGCCGGCCTCGGCCGAATAGCGGGCAAACATCACAAAGGACGGCAGGAAGGCGGGCCGCCGCGCCATGGTCCGGCGCAATTGCGCCAGCGCCTCGTCGCGGCGCCCGGTCGCAACCAGCGCGTCGGCATACTGGGCTTCCACCGCCGAATTGTCGCCACGCCGTGCTGCCTGTTCCAGCACGGGGATCGCCTCGGCGGCGCGATTCTGCAGCATCATTGCGCGGCCCAGAATGCCGGCGGCCACGGGATGACGGGGCTCGATTTTGAGCACCTCCGCCGCTATCCGTTCGGCTTCGGCGGGCCGTTGCCCCTGCAGCGCAAGGACCGCGGCATGCAACGCCTGCTCGGCATTGCCGGGCGGAGCACCGAAGGGAGGTGTTGATCTTCCGGTCATCTCGGGATCCTGACCCCAATCTGCTAGCGCACCGCCAGCAGCGGCGCAATATGCCGGCCAGCATCAGCACGCTTTCAGCAACGCCGTTGGGCGCGGTTCCAGCACCGGTCGGAGACCGCCTAATTCATCTCCCAGGAGGCCGCCAGCGCCGTGCGAACGACATTGGACAGATTGCGCGCGTGCAGCTTCTCCATGATGCTGGCACGATGTATTTCCACGGTCCGCGGTGAAATACCCAACTGGTGCGCCACCACTTTGTTGGCATGCCCCTTGACCAGCTGATCCAGAATTTCGCGTTCGCGGGGTGTGAGCAGGCTGAGAAGATCTCGCGCTGCCTTCGCCTCCGCCGCCCGGCTTTGCGCGCGCTGTCCGGCCTCCAGAGCATCGGCGACGCTTTGCAGCATTCTTTCGCTGTCGAAAGGTTTCTCGACGAAATCCATTGCTCCGGCCCTCATGGCCCGCACCGCCAACGGGACGTCGCCATGGCCGGTGATGACGATCACCGGAATGTTGACCTTGCGTCTTGCCAGTTCTTCCTGGAGCTCCAGCCCACCCATGCCCGGCATGCGGATATCGACGATCAGGCAGCCGCCCGGTAAATCCGCATCGGAAAGAAACAATTGGGCCGATGCGAAATCGCGTACCGTGTAGCCGGCAGTCTCGAGCATCAAGCGCAAGGAATCGCGGATGGCGGCGTCGTCGTCGATGACAAATATGGTTTGTTCCATGCGACGTTGGTCCAGGGGGGTCTGATACGCAACAACGGTGTATGGAATCAGGCTTGCGGTTGTTTCGTCAATAGTAAGCTCCGGCCGGGTCATTCACAACCGTCGCGCCGAACTGACAGCTTATCACTGGAGCCGCATTAACGCCCGCGCGGCGCGATTGGTGTCAACACCGGCCTAGCGATGATTTGGCCGCAACAGGGCTTCCAGCGACGCAGCCGAAGTCTGGAACGCCTCGCTCAGGCGTCCAATAAGGCCGTAGGTCGCGGCATGGTCGCCCGAAAGGCACGCTGCCTCAAGCCCCCGTGACAGATCGGATGCTCGCAGCAGCCCCAGCGCGCCTGCCGTTTGGGCAAGAGCGCCGGCCTCCCGCGCCGCGGCCTCGTTATCTTTTCGCGCGCGTGCGCTGGCGATCCGCAGAAGACACAGATCCGCCTCAACCAGGCAAAGCAGCAAGGCTCTCTCGACGTCCTTGTCAGGCAACGAGTCGCAGAAATCGGCAAAGGTTTTCTCGCACAAGACAGCTCGCCCAGCCGGCGCTTGCTCTCCGGCGGCCGGCTGGCCCGTCCGCGCGCTGAGCTGTATACTGCTTTTCTGGATACGCATCGGCGTTAATTCGGTCCGCATGCGCGTGCGACCCATGCCAGCATTTCAGACGCCGCGGCCGGCTTGTGCAATAACGCCAGCGCACCCGCGCGCACACAGCGGTCATCCAGATCGTCCCGGTTCGCGGTCACAATAATGGCAGGCGTTTGAACGCCGTCTGACCTCAGGCATTCCAGAAGGTCCAGCCCCGTCATGCCGCCCATATAGAGATCAAAGACCAGGCACGCCGCGTCGCGGCCGTCGGTCGCGCGCAAAAAAGCTTCCGCATTGGCAAAATCCACCACCCGATAACCGGTGGCCTCAAGAAGCAACTTGGCCGAGGCGCGCACATCGGCATCATCCTCGACGACACAGACCAAACGGGATTGCTCAACGCTCATGCCACACTCCAGGCGCTCCGCCGGAAGCTAGGAGGGCGCCGCCATCGCCGCCATAAGGGCAAGTACTTACCAAAGCCGACAGGCTGAATTTTATCTTAAAAACCGTGCCGTTTCGGTGCATTGCCGCCTTCCCGGCGCCCACCTAGGTAAAATCCCGATCTTTCGAATTCTCCGGCAAAAAGGGACTATCGGCCCGTCGGCAGTATGTCGGAGCAGTCCATGCCTGAAGCGAACCGTACATTGGAATTGGCCAAGCGCTTCCGCGATGCGGCCGCCGCTGATACCGCCATGCCCTATTATTCCGAAATGATGCTGCGCGCCGCCGCCGACCTCGAAGCCTTTGTGCGCGATAGGGGCAACGCCCAAGCCCGGCTCTGCCTGCCTTCGGCGGCCTGAAACCCGGCCTTCCCTCCAAAAGTCGATCCTTGAATTGCCTGGCTGCGGCCGCTTTCGGCCCGCTTGCCCGCCGCCCCTTTTGCCGAGATAGTGCGCCCCTCAGAAAACCGGAGGGATCATGAAAAGCTTGCTTCTTGGCGTCGCATCCGCAGCCATACTCGCGATAGGCAGTGCCCAGGCCGCTACCGCAACACGCGCCCCTTTTGGCGCCCTGTCCGACGGCACCAAGGTGGAAGCGGTGACCCTGGCCAACGGGTCCGGCCTATCGGCCAAAATCATGACCTTGGGGGCGACGCTTCAATCGTTGATCGTGCCGGACAGAGCGGGCCGCAAGGATGATGTGGTGCTGGGGTATGACACGGCGCAGGAGTATCTCACCCGGCCGAACTTTTTCGGCGCCTCGATCGGGCGCTATGCCAATCGTATTGCCAAGGCCAAGTTCAGCCTGGACGGCAAGACCTATAGCCTGGCGGCCAATGACGGTCCCAATTCGCTGCATGGCGGCACCAAAGGTTTCGACAAGCGGATGTGGAAGATCGACTCGGTCACCAGCGGCGCGGACGCCAAGGTGGTGATGAGTTATGTCAGCGCCGATGGCGAGGAAGGTTTTCCCGGCGAGTTGAAGGTGACTGCCACCTATTCATTGAACGAGCAAAACGAACTCAAACTGGAATATCGCGCCACCACATCAAAACCGACGGTTCTCAACCTGACCAACCATTCCTATTTCAACCTGTCTGGCAACGACACCCGCGACGTGATGGGCGATCTGGTGACCCTGCATGCCGAGCGCTTCACGCCGGTGGACGCCACCTTGATCCCGACCGGGGAGCGCCGCGCGGTGGCCGGCACGCCATTCGACTTCCGCACGCCCCACCGGGTTGGTGACCGCGTCCGCGACGCCCGCGACCAGCAGATTCGTTTCGGCCGCGGTTATGACCATAACTTTATCGTCGATGGCGCCGCAGGCAGCTTGCGTCCGGCGGCAGTCGTATCGGACCCGGGCTCAGGCCGGGCGATGGAAATCAGCGTCAGCGCGCCGGGCATTCAGTTTTATACCGGCAATTTCCTGGATGGCACATTCTTCGGAAAAAGCGGGCGTGCCTATCGCCAGGGTGACTCCATCTGCCTGGAGCCGGGCGTATTTCCGGATGCGCCCAATCACGGAGATTTTCCCACCGCGCGGCTGAATCCCGGCCAGAACTATCTCAACACCATCGTCTACAAGTTCAGCGCACGGTAATTTTTTACCCCCATCCGTCGCACTCAGGTCTGCTCCGCAGACACTTCGCTACGGCACCTTCCCCCTTCATGGCGCTTCGCGCCGAAGGGGGTGAGGAGCAGTTCGCCGAAGGCGAACGAAATGGTCCAGCAGACCATTTCGAGAGACGAACGCCGCGAGCTTGGGCGAGCGGCCGGATAGGAAGCTGGCGGACACTGCACGTCGCGCCGCGATGTGCGGCGCTCGAGTTTCCGGGATGACTTCGTCCGGTCAGTCCACCGTCACCACGGCGACAGATTTGGCCGGCATGTCGAAAGACATCTTCCCGTCCTGGATGCTGCTCTTGAACTGGATCGGCCGCACCGTATTGGGCTTGTCGAACGTGTTATGCGCATCCATGGCAAAGGCCGAGAGGATGCGGCCGTGCGCGGTGCCCGTCAGGTTGGTGATCACCTGCACCGCATGACCGGGATCGGTATTGACGATGGACAAGACCAATTTGCCATCCTTGCCGCGGGCCGCGAAGACGTCGGCCATCGGCAGGCGCTGGTCGCCCTGCTTATAGTCCGGCGTCGACACCGTGGCGGGATAAGGCGCGGCCCCCATGAAGGCCTGATACATGTCGAAGACGTGATAGGTGGGCGTCAGCACCATCTTGTCCTTGTCGGTCAATATCATCGCCTGCAGCACATTTATCATCTGGGCGATATTGGCGCCCTTCACCCGATCGCTGTGACGCTGGAAAATATTGAGGCTTAAGGCCGCCACTTCGGCGTCGCGCAGGGAATTCTGCTGATACAGGAACCCAGGATGGCTGCCGGGTTCCTGGTCGTACCAGGTACCCCATTCATCGACATAGAGTCCGACCTTCTTGCCCGGATCATATTTGTCCATCACCGCGGCGGTTTTGGTCACGATATCATCGATATGCAGCGCGTGGCTGAGGGTCGAGGCCCATTCGCTTTCGGGAAAGCCGGTGGCCGGCCCCTTGTCGCGGAAGATGCGCGGCACCGTATAATAATGAACGCTGAGACCGTCGAACCGGCCTCCATCGCGCATCATGGTTTCGGCGAATTCGAGATTGTCGTCATGCGAACCGCTGGCGATCTTGAGCGAGCCCATCTCGCGCGGCGTGTTGGCAAAGGTGGCATAACGGCGGTTGATGTCGGCGGCATAATCGGGACGCATATTGCCGCCGCAGCCCCAGGTCTCGTTGCCGATGCCGATGAAATGGACGTTCCAGGGTTTGGCGCGGCCGTTCTTGCGGCGCTCCTTGGCCAGGGACGATTGGCTGTCCGACGTCATATACTCAAGCCATTGCGCACCATCATAAGGCGTCAACGAACCGACATTGAGCGAGACATAGGCATCGGCGCCGATCAGCTCGGCGAAATTCATGAATTCGTGGGTACCGAAACTATTGTCCTCGGTGACGCCGCCCCAATGGACATTCACCCGGGCCGGCCGTTTTTCCTTTGGACCGATACCGTCGCGCCAGTCGTACAGATCGGCGAAACAACCGCCCGGCCAACGCACATTGGGCACATGGATTTTCCGCAGCGCCTCGACCACATCTTTGCGGTAGCCGTGGATGTTGGGGATCTTGCTGCCCTCACCCACCCAGATGCCTTCATAAATGCCGTGCCCAAGATGCTCGGCGAACTGGCCATAGATATGGCGGTCGATCTCGACGCCGGGCTTGGAGGTATCAATCGTGACGCTCGCCACGGCGGTCTGCGCCTGGGCTGGCGCCGCCAGCGTCAGCAGAAGGACACCACTCAAAATTTTCCCAAGCATTTTTTGCCTCCCCGATTTACTCAGACAATTGAGGAAAGCGTCGCCATCTGCAAGGGGCAATTTCGTCCGATGCGGCATAGGCGCGATCAGGGCGCGGTCAAGGACTTCAATCCTTCGGGATCGGACAAGAGTAACGACCAGTCGTCGCGGCTCAAGGCAGCGGTATCGCCGCGCCGGACGCGCTCGCGCAGGCTCCACAACCTCAGGGGATCGACGATGGGCAACGGCGTGTCGGCCAACAAGGCCAGGTGCAAGTCGCGCACCCGCTCGTCGTTCAGCACCAGCTCCGCCCGGACCGGCTGGGCCTGGTGACTTTCCGCCAGGGCGTGCGCCCGCCCCAGCACTTTGGACCCCCGCGTTTCGCTGGGCACCAGAAACAAGCGGTCCTTGCGCATCCACACGCCCAACAAGGGACTGCTGCTCAGCAGCACCAGCGGAATGGCAAGCCATAGCCCCGCCAGCAACGGCAGGAACCAATTGAAACTGTCTGGGGCGTAGCGCGAGAGCAGCACGGCAGCGATCAGCCCGATAACGGTATGGGGCGCAAACTTGCGCACCACCAACTTGATGGGCAAAGCGCGATCGGTGCGGGTCTGCGGATTCCAACCCGTCGCCATGCCCATCAGGATGGTGAACACGTACCAGCTGTGCTGCAGCATCACGATGGGCGCGATCAAGGTGGCGAAGACCGCTTCCCATACCGCACTCATCAGAACCGCGCTGGTGCCGCCATGGGCGCGCGTCGCTTCCGGGCTTTCCAAAAGCGCGATCACCGCCATCAGCTTTGGGCCATAGAGCAGAACCAGGGTCGCCAGCACCAGGATCATCAATTCGGCGCTATGCGAGACAGTGAAAGGCAGCGAAGGCTGCAGGCCGATATAGCTTGCCGGCGGCAGCGCCTTGAAGCTCATCATGTCGATCACCGACACGACCAAAAGCAGCAGCCATAAAGGCGATGAGACATAGCTCATAATTCCCATCGCCAGGTGCAGCCGGCTGGGCAATGCCAACCCTTGCGCGAAGACGATCCGCAAATGCTGCAGATTGCCCTGGCACCAGCGCCGGTCGCGAACCAGGTAATCCAGCAAGGTGGGCGGCGGCTCCTCAAAAGATCCGCCGATGTCGGGGGCCATCCACACATCCCAGCCGGCGCGGCGCAACAGCGCCGCCTCAATGAAATCATGGCTCATAATTTCGCCGCCGAATGGCGGCCGGCCAGGCAGCCGCGGCAAGCCGCAATGCTGAATGAAGGCGTGCACCCGGATGATGGCGTTATGGCCCCAATAGTTGCCATCGGGACCCTGCAGAAAGGCCAGGCCGGCGGTATGGATGGGACCATAAAGGCTGGAAGAGAATTGCTGGATGCGCGCGAACAGCGAATGGCGGCCCACCAGCTGGGCGGGCGCCTGGATCAGGCCGGCGCGGGGATTGGCGTCCATCAAGCCGACCAACTGGGTCAAAGTCTTGCCGGTCATCAGACTGTCTGCATCCAGGATGACCATATAGTCGTAGAGCTGACCCCAATTCTCGCAAAAATCCTGGATGTTGCCGGATTTGCGGCCGGTGTTCCGGGGCCGGTGGCGATAAAAGATATGCGCCGTTTCACCCAAGGTGTTTTTCAGCTTCTGCCATTCCAGCTCCTCGGCAACCCAATTAGCCGGATTTGTGCTGTCGCTGAGAATGTAGAAGTCGAAATCGGGCCCGGCGGATTCCCACATGGCGCGCACGCCGGAAAAAACCCGCCCCACATCCTCGTTATAGACCGGCATCAAAATGGCGGTGCGCGCCGCCGAGGGTTCGCTGGCAGGTTTCAGCGGCAGCAGGTTGATCTTGTTGAATCGCGCCCAGGCGCCGAACACCGCCAGCCAGAAAGACGCGGCGATCCAGGCGAACAAAATGGCGAACAGCGCGAGGATGGCGAGTTCCAGGACGGTGAAACCGTCGAACTGCAACACCCCCGCCATCTGGGTGGCGGCCGCCACGGTCGAAGCCAGCACCAAAAACAGGTAAAGCCAGCGCCGGGGCGCGATATCAGGCACGACGGCGGCGATTGATCACAGCCGGCGCAAGCTGAGCCGGCGCCGAAATCAGCGCCGCCAGGAAAGCCACCAGAATGCGGCCCATAGTCCAAGGCACCAGCGGTTGCGCGATCATCGGCCGGTGGCACCGCATGGGTGTACCGGTGAGGGTTGCTTCCACTGGCGCTTCAAATGCGCGAAACTCGGAATCCATCTGTAAACCCGACAAAAAAACCGCCCATCCGACTTCTGTAATCAAACGTGACAATACGGCAAAAACATGGATCGTTCGGTGGCAATTCCGCGGCGGCGAATGTTCCGTGCACGCCTCGATGCCGGAACATATCCGGCCTGTTACCGCCTTAACTTCTCCATGATTCCCGCTTCCAGTGAGGGTCTAGCATGAGTCCTCCCCAATGATAGAGCTCGACCGCCGTCTGCTGCTGGCTGCCGCGTCTGCCTGCCTGATGCCACGGCACGTTTTTGGCGCACCCGGCGCGCCATCTGGCATCCGCCTGGGACCGGCGCGAGGCTTCAGTTTCCCCTGGCTTGTCGAGCGCGCCCAAAAAAATGCCAGCCAGCCTTATAAAGCGCCACAACAGCGCGCCGCCGAGATTATCAAGACGGTGGACTTCGACGCTGCCCAGAAAATCAAATTCCGGGCCGATCACGCCCTATGGCCCGACCGCCCCGACCCGGTTTCGTTCTTTCACCTGAGCCGCTACTCCAGCGATCCGGTCGCGCTGTATACAGTCGAGAGCGGCAAGGCGCGGGAAATTCTCTACGGGCCCGACTATTTCGACTATGGCGCTTCGGGGCTAGATCCCAAAAGTCTGGCCAATCTTGGCTTTTCCGGCTTTCGGGTCATGGACGGGGCGGGCAAGCCGACAGACTGGCTTGCCTTTCAAGGCGCCAGCTATTTCCGTTCCAGCGGACAGGATGCCCAGTATGGCGCATCGGCGCGCGGCATCGCCATCAATACGGCGGGCGCGACGGCTGAAGAATTTCCCCGCTTTTCCGAATTCTGGCTGGAGTCCAACGGGCCGGTAATCGGTATTTATGCGCTGCTGGACGGACCTTCGATCACCGGCGCCTATAAGTTCGACGCCATGAAGAATGCTTCCGATAACAAGGGTAGCGTGGTGATGAATGTGCATTGCCAATTGTTTTTCCGTACCGACATTTCGCGGCTGGGGATCGCCCCCCTGACCAGCATGTACTGGTATGGCGAGAATGAACGGCGCAAAGCCGCCGACTGGCGCCCGGAAATTCATGACAATGACGGGTTGGCGCTGTGGACCGGCAAGGGCGAACGCATCTGGCGTCCGCTGGTCAACCCGCCCCAGGTGATGACCAACAGCTTTGCCGACAACAATCCCAAGGGCTTTGGGCTGATACAGCGGGATCGCGATTTCGCCAACTATCAGGACGACGGCGCATTCTATGAGAAGCGCCCGGGCATATGGGTGGAACCGAAGGGCGACTGGGGCGCCGGCGCGGTGCAGTTGGTGGAAATTCCCACCGACGACGAGACCCATGACAATATCGTGGCCTATTGGCGGCCTGACCGGGATGTCCATAAAGGCGACACCATGTCGTTCGACTATCGCCTCTATTGGCAAAATACCGAACCTGCCTATCCCAGATCCATCGCCAAGGTGGTTGGGACGCGGCTGGGGCGCGGCGGCATACCGGGACAGAATCCCTGGCCGCGCGACAAACACAAATTCGTGGTGGATTTCACAGGCGGCCCACTGATGCAGATGAAACAGCGCTACGATGTAACGCCGGTGGTATCGGCTTCGCGCGGCGAGGTGGATAACGCCTATGTCGTGAGGGTTGTGGGTACCGAGCGCTGGCGGGCCTTGTTCGACCTGAAGCTGGACGGCAATGCGCCGGTGGATTTGCGCCTGTTCCTGAGGTTGGACAACAAGACCCTCAGCGAAACCTGGCTGTATCAGTATTTTCCATAGTCAATTGTTGCCCGGCAGCATGCTGGTGAGAGTTTGAAAAGACAGCGAGTGCTGGTCGATTCCCGGCGGGATCACATCGCCCGTGGCCCAGGAGAAAAACAACAGCACGGTGTGGTTGGTGTTGTGGGCGAAACCGTAACGCGCATCGGTGGTGGCCAGGAGCTTGCCCGTCTTGGCGTCGTATCCGGTGGCGACAAATTTGGCGACGCCTTTTTCCTCCGCCTGCTTGAACAAGGCGATTTCCGGCACCGTCACCGAATTGCCCACCGGTATGTAGGGCACGGTCAATTGCGGCAAGCCGATCAACAGGGATTTCTGGTCAGTGGACAAGGCGCCTGACGACACTTGCACCACGGCCTCGGCTTGGAGCCGGTCATCGACCAGCATCAAGCCGTTCTTCAGCATCTGGGTGCGGATGGCGGCGATGGCATAGCCATCGTCATAGCCCTGGAAATAACGGGTATCGACGAAGATTCGCGTGCCCTTGGGAATACCCAGCGAGAGCTGGGCCGCGGCGCGATCGGCGGCGGCGGAAAGCAAAAGCTGTTCACTGGCGGTTCGCAGGGGCGCGGTAGAACGGGAGGTGGTGCAACCAGTCAAAAGGGCAGCGCAAAGCAGAAGGGCGGAACCCGCGGCGATTTTTTGCATGGCCTGTTCTAGATGAGCCTTCGCCCCCAGAAAACCCCATTTATCCTTTCAAATTGTTGCAAGTAAGTTCCGGGAACTGTCGAAATTTTAATTGGCCCGCGCCGAATCCGCGCGTGCGACGCCAAAGGAAACAAGCCCCGCCAGATTGCTGACGGGGCTTGCATCATTCTTTGTCCGACATCAGGCCGGACGCTGTTTATGGGCTTTCACCCATTGTTCGGTTTGGATTGTAGGCGGAGGTCGGGGGTTTTAATCCTGACCTTGGCTCCGCATCAGGCGAAGCCGGGCTTACAATCCGGTGGGGTATCTTCCATTCAGGAACCTCCCTGTTCGCGGGCTTCACCGCCGGGATTCAAGCTCGGGTTTCGCGCGGCATCCCTGGCGCCAGTCCATCCGGTCTCGACCGGATCCAACGCAATCTGAACGGCGCGTTGCGCCATTGCGTTTTGGGCGCCCAGGGAGCAACTGCGGCCACCGCAATCTTTCCTCTCAGCATTGAAAGGCTGCGCCCGAAAGAGCGCATCGTCAACCCGGAACCGGCCTCGCAATGATTTGTGAAGCTGACGCACGTCCACGAAGTCGCTGGCGATTTGCCATTCTTTCAAGCCTCTTAAGCAGGGAACTAAATTTGCAACCGGCGCCCGCCTGCCTTATCGGTAAACAAAAAAGGGGAAAATCTTGCTGTCGCGCATCGCCGGATGGTGGGCCCTGTCGCTCAGCGTGATCGTCTCGCCCGCCATGGCGCAAAAGTTGACAGCCGATACCGAGCGGGTGGTGGTTTATGGAACCTTGCCCAATTCCGACATTGGCCTTTCCCCCGGCAAGGTGCCCGGCGGGCTGCAAAGCTTAAACGCCGAACAAGTCGGCGCCCAGCATGGCAGCTCCCTGCTGTCGGCGTTGGGAACACAGGCGGCCGGCGTCAGCCTCAGCGACGTCCAGGGCAACGGCCTGTTCCAGAATCTGCGCTATCACGGTTTTGACGCTTCGCCGCTGCAGGGCACGCCGCAGGGACTTGCCGTCTATCAGAACGGTGTGCGGTTGAACGAAGCCTTTGGCGACACCGTCAATTGGGACGCCATCCCCGCAAGCGCCATCGACCGCGCGGACCTGTGGAGCAGCAATCCGGTGTTCGGCCTCAACGCCCTGGGCGGCGCGGTCAATCTGGTGATGAAAAACGGTTTCACCTGGCAGGGCACGGAAGCCTCCCTGCAAGGCGGCTCCCAAGGTCATGGCATAGCAACGGCGCAATGGGGCCTGGAAGATGGCGCTTTCAGCTTTTATGGCGCGGGCGAAGGCGTGACCGACGAAGGTTGGCGCTTTCACTCGGGGTCCAATCTCGCGCGCCTGTACGCCGATGCCGGTTGGCGTTTCGGCAACAGCGAGATTCATCTGGCCGCGTCCGGCGCCGCCACCAGCCTGGGCGTGGTGGGGCCCACGCCCATCGGCCTGATCCAGCGCGATAACAAATCTGTTTATACCTTCCCGCAAACCACGCGAAACACGATCGGCAGCCTGGCGCTTACGGCCACGACCCGGCTGGACGAAAATTGGCAGATCGAAGCCTCCGGCTATCTGCGCGCACTGAAGCAGCACCATATTGACGGCAATGGCGGCAATTTCGAGCGCTGCTCCAATTCCTCGTCTTTCGCCGGCCGGCTGTGCCTGGAAGATGACGGCTTTCCGCGGCCAGTGCCCTTCACCGGCGCCGCCGCGCTGAACTTCCGCAACCAGTTCGCCATTCTGGACCAGAACAATGCCAGCATTGCCTTCACCCCCGGCGCGATCTACGGCACGGTGGATCGCACCTTCACCGACAGCAGCAGCCGCGGCATCACCTTGCAGCTGACGGGCAATGCACCATTGTTCGGGTTTGCCAATGATTTCACCGCGGGACTCAGCCTGGACAGCAGCGCCATCGGTTTTGGTTCCACCAGCACCCTGGGCCGCATCTTTCCCAGCCTGCTTGTAGCGACGGATCCCAGCTTGACCGGGTCGGGCAGCAGCGTCCATGCCAATGGCAGCATCGGCTATGCGCCGGTCACCTTGGGCGCCACCACCGATTATTACGGCTTTTATGCCGTCGATGCGCTGGACCTCACCGGCAGTCTTACCTTGACCCTGGGTCTGCGGGTCAACGCCGCCGATATTGTCACCCGCGACCGCAGCGGTGTGGCTGCGGAGCTGAACGGCAAACACGGTTACGGCCATATCAATCCCCTGGCGGGCCTGACCTGGAAAATCACGGATGGGATTTCGCTGTTCGGCAGTTATTCCCAGGCCAACCGCGCGCCCACGCCATTGGAACTGGACTGCGCCAATCCCGTCTTGCCGTGCCTGTTGGAAGGATCGCTGGTGGCCGATCCGCCCCTGGCGCAGGTCGTCTCTCATTCTTACCAGACAGGCTTGCGCGGCGGCACGGAGTTGGCGGACGGCAAACTCGACTGGAGCGTCAGCCTGTTTCGCACCGACAGCGATAATGACATCGTGGCCCTGGCCAGCACCATTGCCGGGCGCGGCTATTTCGCCAATGTGCCTTCCACCCGGCGCCAGGGTGTCGACCTGTCGGCCCGTTACGCGGCAAAGGGCTGGTCGACCTATGCCAGCTATTCCTATCTCGACGCCACCTATCAGTTCAGCGGCACCCTGGCCTCGCCCAACAATCCCAGTGCCGATACGGCAGGGAACGTCATTGTTACGCCGGGCCGGCACATTCCGCTCAATCCCGCGAGCAGCTTACGGGCCGGCGGCGATGTCGATGTGGTGGAAGGCGTCAGCCTGGGCGGCGAACTGGCCTTTACCGGCGGCCAATATTTCGACGGCGATCCGTCCAACCTCAACACCAAATTGCTCTCAACCGTGGTGATCAACCTGCGTGCCGCCTGGCAGATCGACCCCCATTGGCAGCTTTTTGCCACGGTCGATAATCTGTTCGACAATCGCGATGCGCTGTATGGCGGCTATTTCGACCCCTCGGACACTGCCAGCCTGATCACCCCGGCACTGAGCGATCCCTGGACCCTGACCCTGCGCCAGCCTGTGTCGTTCCAACTAGGGTTGAAACTTAAATTCTGACCCCCTCCGGCCTTCGCTTCGCAAGCGCTGCTACGGCCACCTCCCCCTCCTGTGCGCTTACGCGCACGAGGGGGGTAAGTAGGGCGTCCAGCCCTGCGAACGGCCTGCGCTGGCGCCGGGCTTTTCCAATCTTTATATGGACGCCATGTTGCGCCTCACCGACATCAAACTGCCGCTGGACCATCGTCCGGAAGCGTTGAAAGCCGCGATCCTGAAAAAGCTCAGGCTTCCGGCAGAGGCGCTGGTCGATTGGCGGGTGTTCAAGCGCGCTTACGACGCCCGAAACAGGAATGCGATCACCTATATCTATACCGTGGATGTAACCCTCAGGGATGAAAATCGCGCTCCCAAGGATGTGCGGCCCACGCCTGACCTGGAATATAAATTCGCCGCCCATGCGCCGCGCAATTTTCAGCGGCCCCTGGTAATCGGCGCCGGCCCTTGCGGTTTGTTCGCCGCGCTTGTCCTCGCACAGTCCGGCTTTCGGCCGATCATCCTAGAACGCGGCAAGGAAGTGCGCGCGCGCACCAAGGATACTTGGGGCCTGTGGCGGCGCTCGGAGCTCAATCCGGAATCCAATGTCCAGTTCGGCGAAGGCGGCGCGGGCACCTTCTCCGACGGCAAGCTGTACAGCCAGATCAAGGATCCCCGCCATCTGGGCCGCAAGGTCCTGACCGAATTCGTCAAGGCGGGCGCGCCGGAAGAAATCCTCACCGAAGCGCATCCTCATATCGGCACTTTCCGGCTTGTGACCATGGTGGAGAACATGCGCGCCGCCATTGAAAGCCTGGGGGGAGAATATCGTTTCCAAAGCAAGGTCAGTGACCTACTGCTGGCCCCGGATCGCCACTTGCGCGGCGTGAGACTGGAAGGCGGCGAAGAAATCATCAGCGGCCATGTGGTGCTGGCCTTGGGTCACAGCGCCCGCGATACGTTTGAGATGTTGCATGAACGCGGCGTCGCCATCGAGGCCAAGCCCTTCAGCCTGGGCCTGCGCATCGAGCATCCGCAAGGCCTGATCGACAAGGCCCGTTTCGGGCGCAGCATTCCGCAATTGGGCGCCGCCGATTACAAGCTGGTGCATCACGCCAAAAATGGCCGCAGTGTCTACAGCTTCTGCATGTGTCCGGGCGGCACGGTGGTGGCGGCCACCAGCGAGCCGGGACGCGTCGTCACCAATGGCATGAGCCAGTATTCGCGCAACGAACGCAACGCCAATGCGGGCATCGTGGTCGGCATTACGCCGGAGATGGACTATCCGGGCCACAAGCTGGCGGGTATAGCGGTTCAGCGGCAGTGGGAGAGCGCGGCTTTCGCGGCGGGTGGCGGCACTTACGCCGCCCCTGCACAGTTGGTGGGAGATTTCATCGCCGCCAAACCCTCCACCGCCCTGGGTGACGTAGTCCCATCTTATCGGCCCGGCGTGATGCCGACGGATTTGTCATCCTGCCTGCCGGGCTATGCGATTGAGGCGATCCGCGAAGCCCTGCCCGTCTTCGGCCGCCAGATCAAAGGCTTTGACCGGCCCGATGCCGTGCTGACGGGCGTGGAGACCCGCACCTCTTCACCCATCCGCATCCAACGCGGGGAGGATTTCCAGAGCCTGAACACACAAGGACTTTATCCAGCGGGCGAAGGCGCGGGCTTTGCCGGCGGCATTCTGTCGGCAGCGGTCGACGGCATAAAAGTCGCTGAGGCCGTCGCCCGCTCTATTGCGGGCGCCTAGGCGGACAGGAATTCCGACACAAAGGCGGTACGAGGATTGCGCCGCACTTCGGCGGGCGTGCCATATTGTTCGATGCGGCCATCCTTCATCACCGCCACCAGATCGGCCACCGCAAACGCTTCTTCCTGGTCATGGGTGACAAAGATTGTGGTGACTCCGGCGTGATCGTGAATGCGGCGCAGATCGGCTCGCAATTCCTTGCGCACCTTGGCGTCCAGCGCGCCGAACGGTTCATCCAGCAGCAGCATGCGCGGCTCGATGGCCAGCGCGCGGGCCAGGGCCACACGCTGGCGCTGGCCGCCGGAAAGCTGACTGGGATAGCGGGCGTCCAAACCCGGCAACTGCACCAGGTCCAGCAATTGCTTCACGCGATTCTGAATGTCGCCCTTGGAGGGGCGCTTGTGGCGCGGTCGCACCCGCAGCCCAAAAGCAATATTGTCGGCCACGGTCATGTGCTTGAACAGGGCATATTGCTGGAAGACAAATCCGGCATTGCGGGTACGCGCCGGCATGTCCAACCAGTTCAAGTCTGCAAAACGCACGCTGCCGCCATCGGCGAATTCGAGCCCGCCCAGGATGCGCAGCAAGGTGGTCTTGCCGGAACCCGAAGGGCCCAGCAGCGAGACAAACCCGCCCTGCGGCGCAACAAAGCTGGCGCCATTGAGGGCAGGAAAACGCCCGAACTTCTTGGAGACGGAATCGACGGTCAAGGACATGGCGTTCTCCTAATGGCGATGCGACGCGGCCAGCTCGTCCGCGTAGCGCCATTCCAGCAATGTTTTCAGGACAAGGGTGACCAGGGCCAGCATCGCCAGCAGCGCGGCAACGGCAAAGGCCCCGACATAATCGTAATTGTTGTAAAGCAGCTCGACATGCAGCGGCATGGTATTGGTCACGCCCCTGATGTGCCCGGACACCACCGACACGGCGCCAAATTCCCCCAAAGCGCGCGCATTGCACAGCAAAACGCCGTACAGCAGTCCCCATTTGATATTGGGCAAGGTCACCCGCAAAAATGTCTGGAACCCAGTAGCTCCCAAAGTGGCTGCGGCTTCCTCTTCATCACGGCCCTGGTCCGTCATCAGCGGGATCAGCTCGCGCGCCACAAAGGGGAAGGTCACGAAGATGGTCGCCAGCACAATGCCCGGCAAGGCAAACAGGATATGGATATTGTGATCGGCCAGGCTCGGTCCCAGCCAGCCCTGCATGCCGAATACCAGGACATAAATCAGGCCCGATACAACTGGAGACACCGAGAAGGGCAGATCGATCAAGGTCACCAGGAAGGTCTTGCCGCGAAAGTCGAACTTGGCGATCGACCAGGCGGCGGCAATCCCGAACACGGTATTGAGCGGCACGGCGATAGCCGCCGCCGTCAGAGACAGCCGCACCGCAGCCAGGCTGTCGGGCTCGATCATCGCGGCCCAGAACGGCGACAGACCGTGCGCGAGAGCTTCCTTGAACACCAGGGCGAGCGGCAGCAGCAGCAGGACGGCTATGAACCCGATCGCCAGCGTGCCCAGCAGCGCCTTGAGCCAGATCGGATCCTCGGTGGGTTTGCGGAAGGAGCGTTGGCGCAAGCCAGAGCGACCATTTTTAAAAAGCGCGCTCATCTGCGTTTCGCCGCCCAGCTTTGCAGGCCATTCAGCGCCAGCAGCATCACAAAGCTGGCGCCCAGCATCACCACCCCGATCGCCGAAGCGCCGGCATAGTCATATTGCTCCAGCTTGGTGACGATCAGCAGCGGCGCGATTTCGCTGACCGCGGGGATATTGCCGGCGATGAAGATGATGGAACCATACTCGCCGGCGCCGCGGGCAAAGGCCATGGCCGCACCGGTCAGGATGGCAGGCAGCAGCATCGGCAATACCACCCGCGCGATGGTTTGAAGCCGGGTGGCGCCCAAGGTGGCGGCGGCTTCTTCGACTTCCAGGCCCAACTCGCTCAATACCGGCTGCAAGGTCCGAACGGTAAAGGGCAAACCAATGAAGGTCATCGCCACCAGGACACCCCAGGGCGTGTAAGCGATTTTGATCCCATGGGCGATCAACAGCGAGCCGATCCAGCCATTGGGCGCATACAGTGTGGAAAGCGCGATGCCCGCCACCGCCGTGGGCAGGGCAAAGGGCAGATCAATCACCGCATCCAGCAGCGCCTTGCCGGGAAAGCGATAGCGCACCAGCACCCAGGCGATAATGAAACCGAACACGGAGTCGATCGCCGCCGCCGCCAGCGCCATGCCGAAGGAAAGACGCAGGCTGGCCAGCACGCGCGGCGTGGAGATGGCCGACCAGAAACCACCCAGACCCAATTCGGCGGGGCGGATCACCAGGGCCAACAGCGGAATAAGCACCAGGCTGGTCAGATAGAACAGGGTGAACCCCAGCGACAGGCTGAACCCCGGCAGCACATGCCGGGAGCGAAGGGGCGTCAGTTTCAGTCCAATCGCGCTCATGGTTCTTCAAAAGAAACTCCGGAACCGGCTTTTTTGTGGCCGGTTCCGGAAAGTTGGGGGGAAGACCGCCTGATCGGTCCGGCGTTATTTTCCGGGCTGATAAATCTGGTCGAATACGCCACCATCGCCGAAATGGGTGGCTTGTGCCTTGGCCCAGCCCCCGAAATCGGCATCCACGGTCGCCAGCGGAATAGCGGGGAACTGGCTTTTATACTTGGCCGCGATCTCCTGGTTGCGTGGACGATAAAAGTCCTTGGCTTCGATCTCTTGCGCTGCAGGCGTATAGAGGAACTTTACGAACGCTTCCGCGGCGGCGCGGCTCTTGTGGCGGTCGACATTCTTGTCCACCACGGCCACCGGCGGCTCGGCCAGGATCGAACGCGACGGATAGACGATCTCATATTCGCCGGGGGCTTCCTTCAAGGCCAGGTGCGCCTCGTTTTCCCAGGACAACAACACATCGCCAATGCCGCGCTTGGTGAAGGTGGTGGTCGAGCCTCGCGCCCCGGTATCCAAAACCGGGACGTGACGATAGAGATTGCCCACAAAATCCTTGGCTTTCTGAGCGTTGCCGCCCGGCGCCTTCTCGGCATAGGCCCAGGCCGCCAGATAGGCCCAGCGCGCGCCGCCCGAGGTTTTGGGATTTGGCGTCACCACCTGGATGCCGGCTTTCACCAAATCGTTCCAGTCCTTGATCTTCCAGGGATTGCCCTTGCGCACCAGGAACACGATGGTCGAGGTGTAGGGCGCGGAATTGTCTGGCAGGCGCTTCTGCCAGTCACCGGGCAACAGTCCGGCGTTCTTGGACACCGCGTCGATGTCAGCGGCCAAAGCAAGCGTCAGGACATCGGCCTGAAGCCCATCGATCACGGCGCGGGCCTGAGCGCCCGAACCGCCATTGGAGGTATTGATCGTGACCTTGTCGGCCTTGTAGCTGCCGGCAAAAGCAGCCCCCAGATCCTTGTACAATTCACGGGTCGGATCATAGCTGACATTCAGCAGCGTGACGTCGGCCTGGGCCGCGCTGGCGGAGAAAAGCCCCGCCGCGACAAGAAGAGAAATAACGCGTTTCATGTCTCTGCTCCTTTAGAGGGCTATCTGGCTGCGCAGCACGACCGCGTTGGCCGAGATATCGTTGACAGGCGCGTTGACGTGATTGACCTGGATATTGTCGTAGTTGAGCTGGAACTTGATGGCGTTATTGGGATACCAGTTCAGGCCGATGGTCCAGACATCCTGCTTGCCGCCTGCGATACCGCCGCTGGCCACGCTGGCGAAAGGCAGATAGTCGAGATCGACCCTGCTATAGCGGGCAAGAATTTCCCACGCGCCCCAGCCGCCCGGCGTGCCCAAAGGATTGGCGGGACGCAGATTGCGGAAGCTGGCGGTGGTGGGATCGTAGGGATGTTGCTCGCCGGTTAGCGAATAGCCGAAGAAGGCGTACCAGCCGTTGAAATCCGGATTGGGCACGGCGGTGCGGCGGTCGATTTCATAACGGAACCAGCCGCCCTGGCCGTAGAAGCCTTCATAGGTGGCGGCGGTTTCGAAGCCGAACTCGCGAGCATGGTTGGCGTCGATATTTCCCGTGTCAACTGTCCTGCTGGCATCCACCGCGAGCTCCGGACCATTGCTGAACCGGATGACGGTGGCGGCGGGGCTGGCTGTGGCGTCGGACAATTTCAGGACTTCGGTGATGTGGCCATCCACCAGCCACTTGAAGTCCGGCGTGCTGGCCGCGAGCCATGCCGCGCGGCCGATGATTGATTGCTGCGCATCGAAGGTGCCGACAGAGGCGCCGGTGGAGGTGCCGTCACCGGTCTTCTTTCCGGTGTAGGACAGAGAGACAAGATAATTGTCGCCTTGCGCGAAAATACTCGCGGCCTCGCGGCTTGGCGCACCGGCAATATTGCGCGCGATATCGGAAGCGGAGGCGCGCTCCACCAAGAACAAGTCGCCTGAACCGGTCTGATCGTCGATACCTTCCGACGGTGTATAGGCACCGACGCGGAAACCGAACGGCTTCAAGCCGTCATATTGGATATAGGCGTTGTAGATATAGCCGCGGCCCTCCACGCCATTGCCGCCGAAATCGTAGAGGAAGTTATAGGCCCAGTCCTTGAACACCGTACCCTGAAATCCAAGTTGGGCGCGGCGGAAGTTGGTGCCGCTGTTGAGGTCCACGCTGGAAGGATTTTTGCCTTGCGCGAAATAGCCCACATCGAATTGCACCAGGGCACGCAACGAAAGGCTGAAGGCGCCGTTCGGGCTGCTGACCGTCAGCCGCCCATTGTCGATTGTCGTCTTGTTCTGGGCATCCAGACGGTTGTTGATATCGACATATTGGCTGGACGTACTGCGTTTCAGGTCCGTCACCGCGCCACTATAGTCGTTCTGGCCCTGCGATCCCTTGATCTCGCCCAATTGCTGCTGCACGTCGCGCAATTGCTGTTCCAGCAAGGGGATGCGCGGATCCGGCGGCGGCGGAGCCGGCTTTTTGGCGGCCGCCAGGGCCGGGGCCGACAGTGCAATCAGCGCCGCGCCAGCCAGAAAAAAAGAAACACGAACGCTATGCATGAAACCCCCGGCAAAATTTATCCCACCGGCCTTACAACGGCCCGGCGCGCCTATATTCCACTTAATCTCTATCAAGTCAATAGGAATTAGGATATTTTAGCAGTTTGGGAAAAGGCCATATATCATAGAAGCTTATAAAGCGCCGGAGCGGCGCAATTGTTGCGCGGCAGCCGCCAAATTCCTGGATTCCAGGATTTCGGCGGTGGCGTCGCGGGCGGCCAGAAGGGCTTTGCGGATGGCGCAAACCGACTCCTCAAAACAATCATCACACTTGCGATAGGCCATAACGCTAACACAGGGACTGAGTGCCAGGGGACCGTCGGTTACCCGCAATACGTC
>Ga0068871_100000385_pt1 | contig 31027 bp, 34 predicted proteins | sample KBSMisM72_FD_72750 | JGI IMG/M metagenome (GOLD analysis project Ga0068871, IMG submission 72750) | Miscanthus rhizosphere microbial communities from Kellogg Biological Station, Michigan, USA - KBS Miscanthus M7-2 | ecosystem: Host-associated > Plants > Roots > Rhizosphere > Soil ...
GGGCCTGCGCCGCGCCACCGGCGGTCCGCTGCTGGACGCCTCGGCGCTCAATGCCGCCGATGTCAGCGACCTGGCGCATCCGTCCGTCACCCATTTCTTCACCAGCGGCGCGCGTCCGGCGGCGCCCTGGGGCCGCGGCGGCGCGGTGCGCGCGCCCGGCGGCGTGATGCTGGAGACCAGCGACGGCCGCTATGAACCGGCGGCCGGCGATTTCAGCGAAAGCATTTTGAAGATCGCGCCCAAGGCGGCGCGGCTGATGGACAGCTATACGCCGTCCAACTGGATGGACAATCTGATGCACGACCTGTCGGGCTCGGCCTCACCGGTGGTGTTCAATTTCGCCGGCAAGACCCTGGCGGCGGTGGCGCAGAAAGAAGGCACCCTGCGGATTTTGGACGCCAACAATCTGGGCGGCAGCGATCACATGACGCCGCTCTATCAGTCGCCCAAGCTGGGCAATGACGAAAAGACCGGCACCGATCCGGGGCGCGGCGTGTGGGGCGCCATCGCCACCTATGAGAATAACGGCAGGCGCTATCTCTATCTGCCGATGCTGGGACACCCGTCCAAGAACGCGCCGGTCTTTCCCGCGACCAATGGCCCGATCCCCAATGGCAGCATCATGGCTTTTGAAATGAAGAATGACGGCGGCAAGATCAGCGCCGTACCGGCCTGGACCTCCGCCGACATGATCATGCCCGATCCGCCGGTGGTGACGAACGGCGTGGTCTATGCGCTGTCCACCGGCGGCCAGGCGATGCAGAACAGCGCCAAGCCCGGCGATCCGCGCATGTCTTTTGATGTGAGTTCGGTGCTGCGCTCCACGCCGGTCAGCAACATGGTGCTCACCGCCTATGACGCCGAAAGCGGCAAACAATTATGGTCCAGCGGCAAGACGCTGAGTGACTGGGTGCATTTCAGCGAGCCGGTGGTGGCGCTCGGTAAAATTTTTGTCGCCACGCATGACGCACATGTCATCGCTTTCGGGCTCAAAAAATAGGCACAAAGGCGCTGAACAAATTTCTGAGTAATTGTCAGTTTATCTGTCGCCGCCCCGCGCTTTGCCGCGCGTCGCAGCCGAATTTGTGACGGCGGCATGATGAACGCGTATAGACCAAAGAATTCCTTCGCCGGACCTGCGCGGCGGCCCCCCAGGCGACATTCCGTTACAATTTAGAAGGCCTCTAACTCTTCACCTGCCGTGCTGTCCGCGCAACACTTCCCGTCGGCTTGCTGTCCGTCCGGCGCTCCACCTTACGGATTTAAGCCATGACGGCCGGACCGGTTGAGGTGCCCCCCACGTTAGGCCACAAGTCCGGCCGTCCCCTTCTACCCCGCGACAAAGCTTTACAGGCCCAGCCCTTGCCTAAGGCCAGCCCCGCCCCATATTTGCGGGCAGGGGCCGGAAGCGGGTATCAGGGGCCTTCAAATCACACGCTAACGAATTAACTGCGGCCCAGGCCGCCCAATTGGCAAAGAGAGACCGATGAAGTCCTTGTTCCGTGGCGCCTTTCTACGCGGCGTGAGTGCCAGCGTGCTTGCCGCCAGCCTGGCCGCCTGCACCGCCAATCCCCAGCCCCTGAACCGCCCCGGCGACATGCCGGCCGCGTTCACCGCGCCCGCCGACAAGACCGCCCCGGTCTGGCCCCAGGCCAGCTGGTGGGGCAAGTTCGGCTCCGACGAGCTGGCGCCGCTGCAGGAAACCGCCCAGAAGGAAAATCTCGACATCGCCCAGTCCGCGGCCCGTGTGCTGCAGGCCGAGGCCAGTGACGGCATCGCATTGTCGGCGCTGTTTCCCTCTTTGGGCGCCTCGTTCGATGCCAGCCGTTCGGGCTCCAATACGCCGACCTTCAGCGGAGGCCGCGCCCGCAATTCCTTCAGCGCCGGCTTGACCGCCAACTATCAGCAGGGCTTCTTCGGCACCCAATATCTGCAATTGCAGGCGGCGCGCGAAGATCTGCGCGCCTCACGCTACGCCGCCGCAGTGACGGGGATTTCGATCTCCGCCCAGGTGGCGGACGAATATTTCATCATCCTGTCGTTCCGCGAACGCATCGCCATCGCCAATGCCAATATCGCCGCCGCCAAACGCATCCTGGCCATCACCCAGGCCAAGGTGAATAGCGGGGTTCTGTCGAATCTCGAGCTGGCGGAGCAGCAGGCGATCGTGGCGCAGCAGGAATCCACCCTGCCCGGTTATATTCAGGCCGAAAAGCAGGCGCGCTATTCCCTCGCCATCCTTTTGGGCCGCACCCCGGAAGGCTATGACGTCAAGGCGCAGAATCTGGAGGGCATCGATGCGCCCTCGATCCAGCCGGGCCTGCCGTCCGAACTGTTGCTGCGCAATCCCAGCATCGCCCAGTCGGAAGCCGAGCTTTATGCCGCCCATGCCAATGTCGATGCGGCGCGCACCCTGTATTTCCCATCCCTCAATCTCAGCGGCGGCGCCGGCTATGGTCCGGTGGCCGCCCTGTCCAGCCTGTTCGGTCCAGCCGGTTTTGTCTGGAATATCGGCGCTAGCGTAGCGCAAAACATCTTCGATGGTGGCCGCATCCATGCCCAGAACGACCAGCAGAAAGCGCATGAGCAGGAATTGATCGCCGCCTATCGCAAGACGGTGTTCTCCGCCTTCCAGGACGTGGAGGTCGCGCTGGATACGATCAAGAGTACCAACGACCAGTTGGCGCTGGTGCAAACCCAGGTCAAGGCGGACGCCGAAGCCTTCCGTATTTCCGAACTGCAATATCGCGAAGGCACCATCGACATCCTGGCGCTGCTGCAAAACCAGCAGAATTTATTCCAGGCCCAGCAAGCCTTGGTGCAGACCAAGCTGGCGCGGCTGGAGGCCAGCTTGTCTTTGTACAATGCGCTGGGCGGCGGCTGGGAACAGAAGGCCGACGATGCCAATTACAAGAACCAGCTCGACTGGTGGCCTCTGTAATCGATTTCGGAAATTGAATAAAAAGGGCGCCCACGTGGCGCCCTTTTTGTTTCAGCGCAGGTTGCCCGCGACAGGCTTGGCGCGGTAGGGCGCGTCGAGATAGGCGACTTCCTCCGCCGTCAGCTTGATCTCGGCCGCTGCAATGGCGTCCTCCAGATGGTTCATCTTGGAGGCGCCGACGATCGGCGCGCTAACGCCTTTGGCGAGCAGCCAGGCAATAGCGATCTGGGCATTGGTCTTGCCGTGTCGCTGCCCCGTCTCCTCGACTCGGCGCAAGGTTTCGACATCGGCGTCGCCGAAGACCATGTCCAGGACATTGTCGCTTTTGGCGCGGGTCGATTCTTTGTCCAAGGCATGGGCCGCCTTGCGCCCCAGAAAACCGCGCGCCAGGGGACTCCAGGGGATCACCCCCACCCCGGCATCGCGGCACAAGGGCAGCATCTCCCGTTCTTCTTCGCGGTACACCAGATTGTAGAAATTCTGCATGGAAACGAATTTGGTCATTCCCATCTTTTCGGCGGTGGCAAGATATTTGGCGAACTGCCAGGCATGCATGGAGGAAGCGCCGATATAACGCGCCTTGCCCGCCTTCACGACATCATGCAGCGCCTCGATGGTCTCCTCGATCGGGGTGTGATTGTCGAAGCGGTGGATCTGGTAGAGATCGACATAGTCGGTGCCCAGACGATGCAGGGAATCGTCGATGGCGTGCATGACGTGCTTGCGCGACAGCCCGCCATGACGGCCGTCGACCGGAAAGAACAGCTTGGTCGCCAGCACATAGGACTCGCGCTTGTCGGCGAAATCCTTGAGCGCCCGCCCCACCACCGCTTCGGAAACCCCATTGGAATAAATGTCGGCGGTATCGAAGAAGGTAATCCCGGCTTCCAGCGCGCGCTTGATAAAGGGACGGGAATTTTCCTCGGTCAAAACCCAGTCGCGCCATTTGGGATCGCCATAGGTCATGGTCCCCAGGCAGATGCGCGAAACTTTCAGGCCGGTCTGGCCCAGGCGGACTTGTTCCATGACGATCTTCCCAACGCGGATCTCTTGAGAAGGACGTTCTAAAGTCCGGCGGTCTAAAAGCCAAACAGCGGCGCGGCAATCCTTTGCAGCAGGCTCTCAAATCTCAGCCGGCCGGTGGTGACCGCCAGGTTGATACAATCCTCGCCGGCATCGGCCACGGGATTGTGGCGCATGTCGCCCTCCATGACCTGCAGGTCGCCCGGCGCATAACTACCGGTCTCATCGCTGAAGCCGCCCTTGAGGACAATCGTATATTCCAGGCCGGCATGGCGATGGGCTCCGGTTTCCGCCCCGGCAACGCCGCGCAGCAACCGCGCCGTCGCGACCCCACGCCGGAACAAAGGCACATAGGCCAAATGCGGTCCCACCTGCCGCCAGCGCACCTCACTGAGATCGCCGCCAATATAACGCCGCAGGACCGCGGGCGTGCCATCCCTCGATACCGGGCGTGCGGCGCGCTCGAACGGCTTGATCCCATCCAGTTTCAGCAAGGCGGCATCCAACGCGCCACCAGAGAGTGGCACCGGCGGCAACTCCTGCAACAGGCAGCCGCCCAGCGCTTCCAATTCCCGGCTTTGCATGCGGCAAGCCGCGCAATAGGCCAGATGGACGGCCATGATCAGGCCGGTGGCTTCATCCGCCGCGCCGCTGGCATAGGCCAATAACAGTTCCTCGCTGGGGTGATGCGCAGGCCCGCTCATGGCGCATCTCCCGCTGAGCCCCAGGTTTCATTTCCAAGCGCCCGCTTCAGCCGCGCCATGGCCAGCCGCAGCCGCGACTTGACGGTACCGAGTGGAATGTCGAGTTCGGCGGCGATCTGGCTGTGCGGCTTGTCGGCGAAAAAGGAAAGCTCCACCACCTGGATCTGGTCGGCAGGCAGCTCTTTCAATGCCGCGCGTAACCGCGCCTCGTCATCTGCCATCGCCAAGCCGTCATCGGCCGCCGGTGCGGCCTCGGGCTGGAAGTCTTCGGGATCCAGTTCCGGACGCCGCTCGCGCCGGATGGCATCGATGCGCAGATTGCGGGCGATGGTGAAGAGCCAGGTGGCCGCCGACGCCTTGGCGGGGTCGAACAGATGCGCTTTGCGCCACAGATTGAGCAGGGCTTCTTGTGCCAAGTCCTCGGCCAATGCGGGCGATGCGCCCAGGCGCAGCAGATAGGCCTTCACCCGGGGCGCGAAATGGGCGAACAGGGCGGCAAAGGCGGCGCGGTCGCGTTGGGCAGCCACCCGCCCCAGCAAGATGTTCCATTCCTGGGGCTGGGTCGTCATCGGCAAGTTCAGACCCGTGTGGCGAAAGGCCGGGTTCCGGCGCGGAATCGAGAGCTTTCGGGCATAAGCCAGCATAGCGGATTTACGCGGGCGCAAGCCAATTGGATCAGGCGAATCGGATCAATGGCTTGATCCGGCGGCCCGGAAGCGGCGTAGATTAGACCATGCAGCCGACCCAAACACAGGCCCGGTCATCTATTTATGAAGGCTGGGTGATGCATCGCCGGCTGCGCCCCAGGCACCATCAATTCCGGTACCGGGTCTTTTCCATGCTGCTGGACTTGGATGAACTGGACGCCCTGGACCGCAGGCTGACCCTGTTCAAATACAATCGCTGGGGCGTTTTCAGTTTCCAGGACCGCGATCATGGCGACGGGCGCGCGCTGAAAGTATGGCTCGACGAGCTGTTGGCGCAGAACGGCATCGATGCAAAAGGCCCGCGGCGGGTGCTTTGCTATCCGCGCATCTTGGGCTTTGTCTTCAATCCGATCAGTGTGTGGTTCTGCGACGATGAAGAAGGCCGGCTGAAAGCCATCGTGTATGAGGTCCACAATACCTATGAGGAACGCCATGCCTATGTCTTGCCGGTCGGCACAGATATCGAGCCGGTTCGCCATGGCTGCGCCAAACAGTTCTATGTTTCGCCTTTCTTGTCGCCCGATTGCCGCTATCAGTTCCGTATCCGCCCGCCGGGCCGCAAGATCGCTATCGTCATTCAGGAAGAGGAAGCCGGCGCTCCGGTCCTCACTGCCAGCTTCGCGGGCGAGCATCGCCCCCTCGGCGACGGCATGCTGGCGAAAATGCTGCTGCGCTATCCACTGATGACCCTGAAAGTGGTGGTTGCCATCCATTTTGAGGCGGTAAGGCTGATGCTCAAGGGCATCCGCCGCCATCCCCACCGGGCCAAGGCGGTCTACGCCCCGGCGGAGTGAGTCACGACCGGCTCGCCGGGCAAATCGGTGTTCAGCTCTCGAGATGGTCCGATGGTACCATTTCGTTGCCTTTTGCGCGCCAAACGCCCGAGCACAGGCAAAGGCTGAGCCGGATCCGCCCGGGAACCGGCTTCCCGACGCAATGGCACTTTTTGCGGTTCTACGGCATTGTACCCGGTGGGGCGCCCCTTCTGGGCGCGTGGGGTCGTGTTTTAAATGAGTTCCCTGGAGAACGCTTCGGCTGAGCCGGACGCATGGTTCGAGCTGGACCGGGATTGCCGCAAGCTTGCCATGGGCGGTGCCTGGACCATCGCGGAAAGCGCTCGGCTGGACGGGGAATTGAACGCCCTGAAGCTGGGCGGCCAAGGTGACATCGCGATCGACGCCAGCGGAATTTCCCGGCTGGACAGCGCCGGCGCCTGGCTGCTGCTGCGTACCCGGCGCGCGCTGGAAGCGGGCGGCGCGAAAGTCTCCGACTTTCAAGTGCCGGAGATGTACCGGCCGCTGCTCGAGACACTCGACAGGCCGCGCAAAAGCGAGCCGCGCAAATCGCGCATCCCAAGCGGCTTTCGCGGGCGGCTTTACAAGATCGGCCGCGCCACGGTCCATGTCGGTACCCAAGCCATCGAAATGTTGGCCTATCTGGGACGCGTCACGGTGGAAACCGGTGAGGCGATTGTCCGCCCCCACGGCAATCTGCGCGTCGCGGCGCTGTTCCACCAGATCGAAGAGACGGGGATCAACGCCCTGCCCATCGTGGGATTGCTGGCCTTCCTGATCGGCGTCGTGCTGGCCTATCAGGGCGCCGACCAATTGAAACGCTTTGGCGCGGAGGTCTTCACCATCAATCTGTTGGGGGTGGGTGTGCTGCGCGAAATCGGCGGCCTGATCACCGCGATCATCGTGGCGGGCCGCAGCGGCAGCGCCTTCACCGCCCATATCGGCACCATGCGCGTCAATGAGGAAATCGACGCCATGCAGACCATGGGACTGAACACCGTCGACAATCTTGTTCTACCGCGCATCCTTGGGCTGGCCATCGCCCTGCCCATGCTGACCTTCTATGCCGACATCATGGGTCTGCTGGGCGGCGCCTTCATGTGCTACTTCCAGCTGGGCATCACCATTCCGGTCTTCATACGCCAACTCCATGAGGCGGTGACCGTCAACACCATGATGGTGGGCCTGATCAAGGCGCCGGTTTTTGCCTTCGTCATCGCCCTGGTCGGCTGTTACGAAGGCTTTCAGGTGGAGCGCAATGCCGCCAGCGTCGGCCTGCTTACCACCCGCTCGGTGGTGGAAGGCATTTTCCTGGTGATCGTGCTGGACGCCGCCTTCTCTGTTATGTTCTCAGTGCTGGGGATCTGATGACAGGCGAAGGCAAAAACACCTCCCTGCTGCGCGATGTGCGCCGGACAGCCCCTTCATCGGATGCCAAGGACAGCATCATCCAGATTCGCGGACTGGTGAATGGATTTGGCGGCAAGGTGATCCACGACCATCTGGACCTGGACGTTTATCGCGGCGAGGTGCTCGGCGTGGTGGGCGGTTCCGGTGCCGGCAAGTCGGTCCTGATGCGCTCCATCATCGGGCTGATCCGTCCGCTGGACGGCAGGGTGACCGTGTTCGGCAAGCCGACCAGCGGCGATATCGAAGGCAGCGCCATGCGGCAGCTGGAAATGCGCTGGGGCGTATTGTTCCAGGAAGGCGCGCTGTTTTCCTCCCAGACCGTGGCGGAGAATATCCAGGTGCCGCTGCGCGAATATACCCAGATGAGCCAGAGCCTGATGGACGAGATCGCCGAAATGAAGCTCGCCATGGTCGGCCTGCCGCCCGACGCCGGCAACAAATATCCCAGCGAATTGTCGGGCGGCATGAAAAAACGCGCCGGCCTGGCCCGGGCCCTGGCGCTGGACCCCGAGCTGCTGTTCCTGGACGAACCGACGGCGGGACTGGACCCGATCTCCGCCAATCAGTTCGACGAACTGATCAACCAGTTGCAGGAAAGCCTGGGCCTTACCGTGATGATGGTCACCCATGACATCGACACCTTGCGCGCGGTCACCGACCGGATCGCCGTGCTGGTGAACAAGAAGCTGGTGATCGGCACCATCGAGGACCTGCGCAAGAACCAGGATCCCTGGATCAAGGATTACTTCTCGGGTGTGCGCGGCCGCGCCGCACTTTCTTCCATGGATTTGGCGTCGGGGGAGGCGCACTGATGGAAACCAAAGCCAATTACGTCGCGGTGGGCGCCTTTGTCCTGGCCTGCGTCATCGGACTGGTGGTCACGATCATGTGGCTGGCCGGTGTCCAGTACAGCCAGGAATACGCCTACTATCAGGCTTATTTCAAAGGTTCGGTCACCGGGCTGGGTAAGGGAACGGTCACCCGTTACAATGGCATTGAGGTGGGGCGCATCACCAATCTGGAGTTCGATCCCAACGATCCGCAACGGGTGATCGTCACCCTGCAGGTGCAACCCAATTTGAATATCCGCGAGGACAGTATCGCCTCGATCGACAGCCAGGGCCTGACCGGAGGCACCTTTGTCGAAATCACCGGCGGCACCGCCGCCTCGCCCCTGCTGGTGGCCCAAGGCGGCCAGCGCTATCCGGTGATCCGCACCAAGCCATCGACCTTCGCCCAGTTGCAGCAATCGGCCCCGGAAGTGGTCGCCAAGCTCAACGTCGCTGCCTCGCGCCTCAACGACCTGCTGAACGATGATAATCGGCGGTCCATCGCCCATATCCTGGCCAATCTGGACGAGACCACCCAGGTGATTGCGCGGCGCAGCGCCGATATCGATGCCACCATCGCCAACGCCAACAAGGCGATGGCGAACCTGACGGATGCCACGAAAGGGATGCGCCCGACCTTGGAGCATGTCGACCTCACCGTTCAGAAATACGGCAAGGTGGCCGATGATGCCGACGCCTTCATCAATGGCGAGGGTTTGGCGCAATTCTCCGACCTGATCAGCGAAATGCGCCGGCTGGTGTCCAACCTCACCCAGCTTTCGGACCAGATCAACCGCACGCCGACCAAGCTTTTGTTCGGCGACCGCCGCAAGGGATATGAACCCAAATGAGGCCTTCCATGATGCAACGGCGACTCTTCCTGATCGGCGCATCCTCGCTGGCGCTGTCGGCCTGCGGCAAGGATCTGCTCGGCCCCCCAGAAGCGGGCGCCATTTATCCGGTGAATCCGGCCTTTGCCGCGGCCCAAAACCAAAAGGACGCCCGCAAGGTGGGCTGGGACCTGTCGATCGTGCGTCCGGATGTGGCAGGCGGATTGGACAATGACCGCATCGCCCTCGTCCAACCCAGCGGGATTCTGGATTTCTATGCCAAGGCCACTTATCCCGCGACGCTGCCCGCCCTTATCCAGCAGGCCTTGCTGGACGGGTTTGAAGCGTCGGGGCGGATCGACGCCGTGGCGCCGCAAGAGGCCACCCTGCATGCCGACTACGATCTCATCACCAATGTGAAGGACTTTTCCGCCCATTTCAGCCAGCAGGACGGGATACCCAGTGTCATTGTCAGCATCTCGGCCAAGCTAAGCACGGCGCACGGGCGCGTCATTGTCTCGAGCCTTTTCGTCAGCAAATCCGGCACGGCGTCGGCGAACAGCGCCGGCGCGGTGGCACAGGCGCTCCAGCAGGCATTGGGGGCGGCGGTGACCGACATCGTCAACTGGGCACTAACCGCGCCGGTACCCAAAACCCCGTCGGCAATTCGCGGTCCGGTGGATTCCGCAGAGCAGCTGCTGCGGGACAGCAATCGGGGGTTGGCGCAGTAGTTCCCTTTCACAGAGGAAATAATCCAGGGAACTTTCGCAACCAAATGCGTGTTGCACTCCGGTGAGTCTTACGGAGTGCCGCCATGCTGAAATGGGCCCTGGTTTTTCTGGTCATTGGACTTATCGCGGGTTTGCTGGGGTTCACCGGCATCGCAGGTACCTCCGTCGCCATCGCCAAGACATTGTTCCTGATTTTCCTGGTCATCTTCCTGGTGTTCCTGATCGCGGGCCTGACGGTGGCGAGGCGGGTTGGATAGAGGCTGGAGAACCAGGAAATGCGCCGCCGCTTTCTCGCCGCCTCTGTCCTGGTCCCCGCCGCGTTTCTGGCAATATCGGAAATGGCGGATCGTTCGTCCGCCGCGCCCGCGGCGACGGACCCCATCCAGACGGCGCAAGCCTGCGATCACCGCTGCAGCCCCGAATGGATGGACGCCAATCTTCGTCTCGATCAGTTGCGGATGGTGGGGACCGCGGAGAGCTACAAGCAAAGACCCGGTAGCGCCCTGATGGGGCTTATCCGGATGGGCGGCAAGAAGGATGCCGAGGCGTTGGATTTCGGCCAGCCTTCCCTTGAGGCGCAACTCGATGGCGATGTGCGCGGGTTGCAATTCGATATCGCCTATGATCCGCAAGGCGGCGCCTACAAGAATCCCGCCGGCGCCAGCATGGCGATGGATTTGCTGGCGGACGACTATATCAAGGCGATGTCCAAGCCCGGCTTCAAGGTGATCCATGTCCTGGATGTGGATTACGGCTCTTCCTGCCTGGCGCTTACCGACTGCCTCCGCCAGGTCGCATCCTGGTCGAAGGCCCATCCCCGTCATCTGCCGATCGTCATCACCTTGAAGACCAATGACGCCAAGACGCCCATGCCGGGCGCGACCAAGCCGGTGATTTGCGACGAGGCGGCGATGAACGCGCTGGAAGACGAAATCCGCGCCGTCTTCGCCCCGAGCCAGTTGTTCACGCCCGACCAGCTTCAGGGCCGCCGTTCCAGCTTGCGGGATGCGGCGCTGGCGCATGCCTGGCCCAAGCTGGGCGCGGCGCGCGGCAAGATGATCTTTTTGTTGGACGACAGCGCTGCCAAGATCAAAGCCTATCAGGGAACACGCGACGGGTTGGAGGGCCGCGCCATGTTTGTGACGGCGGATGAAGCTTCTCCGCTGGCCGCTTTCCTGGTTATTGCCGATCCGCAAAAGGACGGCGCCCACATCCGGCAAGCGGCCGCGGCCGGCTTTATGGTCATCACCCGCGCCGATGCGGACACCCGCGAAGCGCGCGCGAACAAGACGGCGCGGCGCGATGCCGCTTTTGCCAGCGGCGCACAGATCGTCCAGACTGATTTCGCCGCCGCCGATCCCGCTATCGGCGGTTACCGTGTCACCCTTCAGAACAATCCCGCCGCGATGTGCGGCGCCAAATTGCTGCCGCAACATTGCGTAGTTTTCGAGGGCACTGAGGCGCCGGTTCGTACCGTAACAGCTGCCGCGGCACTCTAAGCTTTTAGACCTCTGACCGCCTTGGCCAGATCGCGCCAAGGTCTGATATCCCAATGGTTCGCGGCCAAAGGCGAAGGCGATGGCAGGACAAAGACCCGTGTTTCGCCCAACATTTCCGTTTGTTCTCCGGCCCCCGCCCCCGCGCCCATCACCTTGCGTCCGCCATTAAGGCTGGTGAAAGCCAGGATGCGCGGCTTGGCTTTCAGGATGCGGCTCTTTAGTGCCGTCACGGCTTCGGGCCCCAGCGCATCCTTTGGCAGTTGATGGTCCATGCCATAAGCATGCTTGGCGATATCGGTCAGCCCGATGCCAAGCTCCCAGAGCTTTTCATAATCCTGTGGCGCGAACAGGTGCGGCGTCAGGCCGACGCGATGCAAGGTGGCCCAAAATTTGTTCTGACCATGGGCATAATAGGCTTGCCGCAGCGCCGACTGACGCCCGGCAGCCGTGCCGCAGAACACCAATTTCAATCCCGGCTTCAGCCGGTCCGGCAATATGTGCTTTTCGGCCATCAATGGGACTGGATGAAATCCAGCATATCCTGCCGCAAATGCGCAGTACCGCGAAAGCCCGGTACCAGGGACAGAATGATCCCGACATGGCCGGTACCGGGATAGTGGATTTCCTGCACCGGGCTCGAAAAGACCCGCAATTTGGCCGCCATGCTGGCGGTGTTGCGCGGATAGACCGTGCCGTCACCATCGCCCGTGACCAGCAGCATGGGCGGGCGCTTGCCGGTCACGTGATTGACCGGCATCGAATCCGGATTGTCCCTGCCATGAAACATGTCGATATATTCCGGCGCTTCCATGGGCAGAAAATCGTAAGGCCCCGAGATACCGATGACGCCGCGCATCCAGTCCAGCCTGCCGCCGCTCGCCTCGATGAACTTGGGCTCCGATGCCAGCATCACCGCATTATAGGCCCCCGCCGAATGACCGCTGACAAAGATGCGGGCCTTGTCCCCGGAATAGTCCGCCACATGGCTATGCAGCCAGGCCAATGCGCCGGCAGCGTCCTCGACATAAGCGGGATATTTCACGGCCGGATATAACCGGTAATCCGCCACCACGGTGACAATTCCGGCACTGGCGAAGGCCTGACCGAAGCCGCGATAATTGCTTCGACTTCCCCCTTGCCAGCTGCCGCCATAAAAAAACAGCAAGACCGGCGCCGGCGCCTTCAGGCCCTTGGGGACATAAATGTCTAATTTCTGGCGCGGCTCCCGGCCATAGGCCAGGCCGTAAAGGACGTCATAGCCCGAACGGGGAACCAGCAGATTGACCAACGCAAGGGGCGCCGAAAGCAGTGCCGCCACCGCGCCGGCCGCCAGGGTTTTGATCTTGGTGATGGGGGACATCTGCGCCTGCCTTTTACGGATCGGCCCACCGCTTGGTTCACATCCAGCGCCGCCTTTTGACAAGACAGGGCCGCCCGGCCTGTGTCATCGTGCGTGGAAAAATAACAGGGGAGATTGCAATGACCATCACCCGCCGCCATTTCCTGCAAACATCAGCCGCATTCGCGGCCGCCATCGATCTGGCTCCGGGCGCCGCGGCGGCCAAGCCGCTGTCCTTTCGCTATGCCTATAGCGCCATTTCCTGGGAAACCAATATCGAGGAAGCGATCCGGGTGGGCCAGCGGCTGAAAATGCCCGGTATCGAGCCGTTCCGCTCCAATGTGGTGAACTACCTGAACAAGCCTCTGGCGCTGAAAAAGCTGATGGACGATGCGGGATTGCGGATGGCCAGCTGTTCCAATGGCGGCGGCCCGGATTTCTCGGGCAATTTCCACGATCCCGCCAAGACCCCCAAGACCATCGCCGACCATGTCAGGTTCGTCCGGGATTTCATCGTGCCCTTCGGCTATTGCAACCATTTCAAGATGAATCTGGGCCCGCGTCCCGCCGGCTACGATACCAATGACGACCAGATCAAGGTCTGCGCCGATGCCCTCAACAAGATCGGCGAGCAGATCATCAAGATGGGCATCAGGCTGGCGCCGCATCCGCACGTCAATTCGCTGGTGCAGACCGAGCATGAGACCCGGCTTTTGATGAAACTGACCGACCCCAAATATGTCTGGCTGACCACCGACACCTCGCATCTCACGCTGGGCGGCATGGACCCGCTGCAGATCATGACGGACTATTGGCCGCGCGTCGCCGAAGTGCATTACAAAGATGCGCCGCGCCATCTGCGCGGCAGCAAGATCGTGGCGGTGCCACGCGGCGGTCCGGAAGCCGGCGGCCATGGCTGGTTCCGCAACCTGGGCGGGCCCGATTCCGGCGGTGTGGACTTCCCCAGTATCCAGAAATTCCTGATCGCCAAGAATTACAAGGGCTGGGTGACCCTGGACCTGGATGCGTCGATGATCCCGCCCGGCGGCACCATGGAAGAAAATCTCAAGGGCAATATCAAATACCTGGTCGATGTGCTGCATGTGGATCCTGCGACGGTTTAATTTTGCGCTGCTAATGCTGGCGGCGTTGGCCATGCCAGCCGCGGCGGCCGGCCTAACCATCCTCTCCCCGGCATCGGCGGCGGCAGGCGCCAGCGAACTTGCCGCCCGGTTCACCGCCAGGACCGGTATCGCGGTCACGGTTGGCGGGGGCGGACGCGACAAGATTTTCGCGATCCTGAAGGATGGCGCTCCCGCGGATGTCGTGCTGTTGCCCAGCAGCGACTTCAACAATCTTCCGCAAGTGACCAACGTCGTGCCTCTGGGCCGCATCGCGGTGGGCGTGGCGGTCAAAGCCGGCAGCCCGGCGCCGGATATTTCGACGCCGGAGAAATTCCGCGCCATCTTGCTGGCGGCCAAAGGCGTGGCCTATGCCGACCCGGCAGCCGGCACTTCTGCAGGCAAGGTGATCGACCGCATGCTGTCGGCGCCGGAATTTTCCGGCGTGAGGCGCGTGCCGGTACAGGGCTTGGCAGTCGGCGGGTTGCTCAGCGGCAAGGCCGATATCGCTTTGCAAATGCTGCCGGAGCTGGCGGTCAACAAGGATGTGATGCTGGCTGGGCCGGTGCCTGTTGCCTATGGCGCGGGGGTGGATTTTTCCGTCGCCATTGCCGCCGCCTCGGGCGATGCCGGACAGGCTAAAGCCTTGATCGCTTTTCTCACATCGCCCCAGGCTGCCGCAACCTGGCGTGCCAAAGGCCTGGAAACCGTTGCGCAGTGAATTGCTGCGTTGCACATTTTTTTGGCATAAGATGCCGAATTATTCATTTCAGCTTGATTTCATAAGCCCTTTCCAACAAGTGGAATCGGTGTCTTAATGGTGCGTCGCAACAATCGGAGTCCGATATGGGCCAGGAACCCGCGAGCACCTTCTTCAGTCATGTCAAGCCGGGCGACACGCCGTACAAGGCGGGCGGGTTGCGCGATTTTTTTCTCTATCGCGACCTGGGCATCGCCGGCGCCACCCAAGGCAAGGTGATCGCCCATCTGGTGAAGGCCGACATGCCCCCCGCCGATGGCACCGGCTGGCACTATCATGTCTGCGATTTTCAGATCGTGATCATGATGAAGGGTTGGGCCAAGTTCATGTACGAGGACAAGGTCACCCTGGTCGAGGCCGGCGATGTGGTGCATCAGCGCCCCGGCATGGTGCATTACCTGTTCGATTATTCGCCCGACATGGAATATCTCGAGATTGTCTCGCCGGCCGATTTCGGCTCGGTCGAAGCGCCCCCCGCCACCGACAAGGTCCCGCCTGTTACCCCTTGGAAATAATGACCGTGGCCGCGATCATTCATTCCATGGCTGGTATCACGCCTTTTGGCGCCGCGCTCAGCTTCCTGATGATCTCGATTTCCCGCGCCCGGTATGGCGTGCCGTCCCCTCGCAAAATTTCGTGGTGCCAGACCACCGGCGGCCGCGACGTATAGGGCCGCTGCCAGCTGTCCCAGGGCAGGTCGGTCTGGGTCTTGCCCACGACAAAGCCCCAGTTGATCATGCCGATATTGCGGCGCTTGCCGATGGGCAGCACTGCGTCGATGGTTGAGCCCGCGCCCCGCGCCATGTACTCGGTGCAGATGATAGGGCGGCCATAGGTTTCCAGCGACTTCGCCCGCGCCTCGAAAATTTCCGGCCAGCTATAGTCGTGGAAGGAAATCACGTCGGACTGGGTGAGCTGGGTCTGTTCCACCGCATTCAGGCCGGACAGGCTTTCCCAATGATCGTGATGCCAGATGCCGCTGGTGAGGGGCTGTGACGGGTCGGCCGAGCGCGCCCAGTCGAACACGCGGGGCAGCAGGAAAGCGACATGGTCGAAACGCGCCTGGCTGGTGTCGGGATAGGAGCTGGCATTGCTGTTGTCGGGCTCGTTCCACACATCCCAGCCCAGGATGCGGCTGTCGCGGGCAAAGCTGCCCACCACGTCCTTCACATAGGATTCCAGCCTGGGATATTGCGACGAGTCACCCAGCGCTTGGGCGCCAGGCCCCTGTACCCAACCGCTATTGTGGACCCCCGGAATGGGGGGATGCTGCATCCCCAGCCTGGGATTGGGGTCCCAACAGGAATCGAACAATACCAGCAGAGGCTTGATGCCGTGCCTGGCGGCAATCGCCAGGAAAATATCGATGCGTTTCTTGAAGCCGGGCGCATCCTGCTGCCACAGCGCGTCATGCAGGAACACGCGCATGGTGGTCATCCCCATGCTTTGCGCCCAGCCCAGCTCCTTGTCGATCTGAATGGGGTCGAAGCTTGCCTCTTGCCACATCTCCAGCTGGTTGATGGCATCGGCCGGAATATAGTTGCTGCCCACCAGCCATTTCTGTTGACCATACCAATCCTTGGCCTGGGCCGGCGTCCAGCGCTCGCGCGCCTCTATCGGCAAATTCTGGGCCGGTATTGCCAGCGCCAGAAGCGCGCCGATCAAAAGCAGCTTCTTCATGATCCCCCCTGATGTTTTTTTATTATGGAATATTCGGGTCTTCGCCGGTATGGGCGCGCCGGATCGCCTCCCTCAATTTTGGATCGAGTTTGGCGGAATCCAGAATGACCTTGCCGGCTTCGGCGTCCTTGACGGCGCCGAGCGGAATCTCGAAATCCCCGGCATTCTCGACATAGACGACAAGCTCGTGCTTGCGCACCTGGCGCACGGCGCCGAAGGTCTTCTCCCCGTCATGCAGGAATACGTCAAAGCCTTCGCGGATATTTTCGTGCATGGCATCCTCAACAAATGCGGGGTTCAATAATAGCGCGGGATCGGTCCGGACTGGGGCGTCACATTATCACCCAGGTCGAACATCACCTCGTCAACATAGCACCAGCCCCAGCCCTCCGGGGGATCATAGCCCTCGATGATCGGATGCTTGCTGCGGTGAAAATGCCTGGTGGCATGCTTGCCGCGCGACTGATCGCAACAGCCGACATGGCCGCAGCTGCGGCAGATCCGCAAATGAAACCATTCCCAGCCCAGGGCCAGGCATTCCTCGCAACCCTTGCTGCCGGGCGTCACCGTTTTGATGGTGTCGAGGTGGGTGCAGGAATCGTCCGGCATCCTATTCCGCCGCCGCCTTTTGATCCTGCGCCATGCGTTGACGCGCCAAAAAGGCATGGATGGCCGAGACCACGGTGGAGCCCTCGCCCACCGCGGCGGCCACACGCTTGACCGAGCCGCAGCGCACATCGCCCACCGCGAATACGCCATCGCAATTGGTTTCCAGCAGATGCCTGCCATTGGCGCCGGTGATCACAAACCCGTTGTCATCCAGCACGATTCCGGAATTTACCAGCCAATCGGTATTGGGGTCGGCGCCGATGAACGAGAAAACATGTCCGGCTTCACAGCTGGACTCTTGGCCACTGTCGCGATTCTTCAGGCGTACCCCACGCAGGCATTCCTCGCCGCCATCCAGGCCGCATATTTCCGTACGGGTGAGCACCTCGACATTGGGCAGCGCCCGGATGCGGTCGATGAGATATTGCGACATGGTGGTTTCCAGGTCCTTGCCGCGCACGATCATCCAGAGCTTCTTGACCTTGCCGGCCAAAAACACCGTCGCCTGTCCCGCCGAATTTCCCGCGCCCGTCAGAACCACGTCCTGGCCGGCGCAAAGCTTGGATTCAATCGCGCTGGCCCAGTAATGCACACAGCTGCCCTCGAAATCCGCCAGGTTGGCGATGTTGAGCCGGCGGTAACGCGCCCCGCAGGCCAGCACGATGCTGCGTGCGCCTGCCGTCTCGCCATTGCCGAGCCTGATCCGGAAATGCCCCGCGCTCATGTCTTCCAACAACTGGGCTTCTTCGGGGATCGCGATCTCGGCGCCGAATTTCTGAGCCTGATTATAGGCGCGCGCCATCAAGGGCAGTCCGGCAATGCCGGTGGGAAAGCCCAGGTAATTCTCGATGCGCGCCGAGGCGCCCGCTTGTCCGCCGAAACTGCGGCAGTCCAGCACCAAGGTGGAAAGCCCTTCCGACGCGGCATAAACCGCGGCGGCCAAGCCGGCCGGTCCCGCCCCGACAATGGCGGTATCATACACTTGAGCGCCATCGATCGGCCTGAGCAGACCGATGCACCGCGCCAACTCGCCTTCGCTGGGATTGCGTAATATCTGGCCGCCAGGGCACAGCACGATCGGCAGATGTTCGGGCTGGACGATAAATCGTTTGAGCAAGGTCTGGGCGCAGCCGTCAGTGCCTGAATCCAGCGCGCGATGGGGATGGCCGTTGCGCCGCAGGAAATTTTCCAGCCGCATCATGTCGCTGGTGCCGAACGGCCCGATCAGGATGGGGCCGGTCTGTCCGGCTTCCAACAGGCCGACACGGCGCAGGATCAGCGCCCGCATGATGCGCTCGCCCAGTTCGGCTTCCTGCACCAGCACATCGCGCAACCGGCGCGATGGCACCACAATCGCCTCGACCTCCCCTTCGGCGGTGGCATCCACCAGCGCCGGCCGGTCGGAAAGCTGGGCCAGTTCGCCCAGGAAACCGCCGGGACCGTGCTGGACAATTGGCTGGCGCTGCGAAATCGCGCCGCCCTGGCGCACATCGATGGCGCCTTTCAGGACGAAGGCCAGGCCCTGGGCTACTTCGCCGGCTTTCATGATCGCCGCGCCGGGGGCGAAATGACGAACCTCGCCGAACCGGCGCAGACGGGAAAAATCGTGATCGTCCAGATGGGGAAACATCTGGTGACGGCGCGTCTCCAGGACCGAAGGATTGTCAGCCATGAAACCAAGCGTACAGAAGGCTTGCGGCAGCGTCATCCACGAACTTCAGCGGAACTCGTCTGCTATCCGCCAAAATAACGGAAACATGACACTGAACCATTCAGCGCTTGAGCAGGCCTGCCGCCCTCAGGGCGCGCCTTATGATGTTTTCGATGTCTTGCCCGGCAGGTTCGGACCGGTGCAATAAGGCAGCCTCAATCTTGGGCAGCGCTTGCGGTTCGCCCCCCGCCGACAGCGCGGCCGGCGCCGCGAGACCCCAGAATTCCGCGATGCGCCGGCTTGAGGAAATTCCTGCTTCCAGAATGAAGGGGCCGGGCTGGCCCAGATCGCGGGAATTGATCGGCGTGCCGTGGCCCAGAGCCGGCAGAGTGTAGACTTCCAGCCTGTCTCCCCAATTGAGACGGATCGCGCCATCGACCATTTGCTGGGACGCATCCATCAGCGAAACACCATGCAGGTCGGCCCACTGCGCCACACTGGCCTGAGCATTGTTGACATTCACCACCGCGTCCAGACCGCCATGCCAGACGGAAATTCTGGGCCACGGGCCTTTGTGACTTGAAGCAGAGCGGACCGCATCGCCCCATTGCGCGGGGGTGCGCAATGGCGCGCCGCGCATGCTTTCCAGGGCATCGCGGACATTCTGTGCCGCGCCAAAAGGAAGGCCGCCAATGATGGCGCCGCCCGCGAACATTTCGGGATAGACCGCCAGCATCGCCGCCGTCATCGCGCCGCCCGCCGACAGGCCCGTGATGAAGATGCGGGTCGTATCCAGCCTGTGCGTCTCCACCATGGTCTGGATCATCCGCGCAATCGAAGCTGCTTCCCCCTCGCCGCGGGTGATGTCCTCGGGATTGAACCAGTCGAAACACGTGTTTGGGTTGTTGGCGGCTTTCTGTTCCGGCGCCAACAATGCGAAACCAAACTCGCCCGCAAGCTGACTCCAGCCGGCGCCCCGGTCGTAGCCGCCGGCGGTTTGGCCGCAGCCATGCAGGATCACCACCAGAGGGGCGCCCGCACCCAAGCCCGGCGGCAGATATTGGAACATGCGCAGATTGCCGGGATTGGGCGCGAAAGAAACCTCCTCCAAGCCGGGTGGGGTGGCCGGTTGGGTCTTCCCGGCGGGCTGTTTCACGGCGCCGCCGGCGCCTTGGTCAAATCGCATAAAGGCCGCCAATTTCCGCCACATAACACAGATTCTCATATATGTTGCACTGCAGCAAGATCAAGGCCAGGGCCCGCTTTTTGCGTCCTGCCGCCACCCCGTCCAAAGTCACATGCCTGGCACCAAAATTACATTCCATTGTTGTCCGAAGCGCCAAACGCAAAACCAGACAAGGAAAACCGAAGTTGCGATTGCCATATCAACCCTTCCAGCATTCCCGGCCCGGAGATATCTTGCGACAAGCCGCCCGGACCGGCGCATTGCCAGGCGCGGGGACGCGCGACAGACTGCGGGCAATCGGGCAGGAGCGCCGCCCAAAAGGAACATCCATGTTCTCGAAGACGGCAATAGCCGCATCGCTGCTGCTTTGGGCCTTGCCCGCCTGGGCGCAAAATCAGAGCACCGCTGCGGCCTATAGCGAAGAGACCCCGATCGAAATTCTGGCGGCGGATCCCGCCGCCGCGGATGTCCTCAACAAGGACCTCCCCGGGCTGTTGAACGATCCCCAATATCCGATCTTCAAGCGCATGAGTCTGAAGGCCATCCAACAAGCCTCGAACGGCGAGCTGAGCAAAACCGATGTCGAGAAGGCCGTGGCGGACTTGCAGGCGCTTCCCCCGCGTTAGACACTGGCGGAATGGAGCAATATCTGTATTTCGGCAGCCTGGGGCCGCACGAACGCCAATATCAGATTCCCAATTTCATCGGCCTGGCGCTTGAGCCGGCCCATGACCGGGAAATAAAGCACAATTTCATCGACGCCCTGCCCTTTGCCGATGGCAGCATCGGCAAGATTCAGGCCCAGGACGTGCTGGAACATGTGGCGTTTGAACAAATATCCTCCGTCCTGGACGAGATTTATCGCGTGCTGCGTCCCGGAGGCATTTTCCGGCTGAGCGTTCCGGACTATCGCAGCCCGGTACTCAAGCGGCGCTCGATTTACGACGCACGCGGCCGGGTGATCGGAGATTTGCTGATGGGCGCCACCAGTTACCTGGACCAGGCGACCGGCGATGTGCGGGTGCGCTTCAGCGAGGATGGCGACGCCCATCTGTGGTTTCCCCGCTATGAACTGATCACGCATCTGGTACTGAAGTCACAAATCCGCAAGGCGGAAATCCATTTCTATCAGGGTTTTCTCGACGACCATACCTATCTGTGCGAGCCGGTTCCGGAAAACGAAATGTTTGTGCAACGCGCCGCGCCGCATGACCGGCGCGCCGGCGGCGCGCCGACTTCCATCATCGCGGACTTCGTCAAATAGGCACCCCTGATCCCTCGATTTTCATGGAAACCATCAAAACACTGCAATTTGATGTTGACGCGAAACTGGAATTCACCGGATGGATATAGAGCTCAGGGGCCGCCACCGCGGCACGTCCCGCAAAAAAACAAAGGGCGAATGTCCGCGATGACACACCCATTTCGATCCTGGCCGGCATTGTGCATTCTGCTGTTGACCGGGAGCCCGGGGCTTGCCGCTGAGACGCGCGCGGCTGCGCGGCCGGATGCAATCCTGACTGTCGGACCGGGAAAGACCTATGCGCTGCCCAGCGAAGCGGCCCGCGCCGCAAAACCGGGCGATATCATCCGGATTTTCCCCGGCATTTACGCGGATTGCGCAAGGCTGGATGTGGATGAACTTGTCATCGAGGGCGCGGGCCCGGACGTGGTGATGAAGGGCAAGGTCTGCGACGGAAAGGCAATTTTTGTCACTGCCGGAAATGACATTACCATTCGCAACATTACTTTTACCTCGGCGCGCGCGTCCGCTCATAACGGTTCCGGCATAAGGAGCGAAGGCGCCAATCTGACGGTGGAAGACAGCCGCTTTATCGACAATGAGGAGGGAATTCTAACCGCGGCCAACCCTGCCAGCATGATTCTGATAAAAAACAGCGTCTTCCGGGGCAACGGAAACTGCATTGCCGACTGCGCCCACGGAATCTACGCCGGACACATCGCGCTGCTGCGGGTGGAAAATTGCACATTCGAGGAACAGCATGTGGGGCATCACATAAAATCGCGGGCGGCGCGAACCGAGATCATCAACAATTCGGTTCAGGACGGCCCCGATGGATCGGCAAGTTACCTTGTGGACTTACCCAACGGCGGATCGGCGCTCATCTCCGGCAATGTTTTCGAAAAAGGACCGCATTCCGGCAACAGGCAAACCGCGATTGCGATCGGCGCGGAAAAGGAAACCAATCCGGTGGGCGACATTATCGTGCAAGACAACAGCTTTTCAAATGACACCGGCATCGCGACGACATTTGTAAGGAATTACACCGGCCGCCCCGTCGTCGTTGTGAAAAACCGGCTGCCCGGCAACGTCATGCCGCTCGGCGGCGCGCCGCCGCCCCAGACCGACAAGACACGGCCCTGACCGGCCTAGATCGCGGTTCATGCGTCTGATAACTAGCCTTATTCGGAAGTATAGGAGTTCGCATGGAACCGGAGACGCTGAACCGCATCGGACCGACGGCGCTGGATGTGCTGCTCAGCCGCCGGTCCTGCGCGGCGCGAGCCATGACAGAACCGGGGCCGTCAAAAACCCAGCTCGCCGATATCCTGCGGGCGGGAGCCAGGGTGCCCGATCACGGCAAACTGTCTCCCTGGCGCTTTATCGTGTTTGAACGGGAAGGCCGCGAGCGTTTCGCGGGTATAGTGGTCGACACGCTTTCGCAGGAGGGCGTCAATCCCAGTCAGATCGACGAATGGCGCGCCCGGGTCACGGCGGCGCCCGTGATAATCGGTGTGGTTTCCAGCGCCCGTGAATTGATCAAAATCCCGGTATGGGAACAGGAGTTGTCCGCTGGCGCGGTGTGCCAGAACCTCCTGATCGCCGGCCACGCGTTGGGTTTTGTCGCCAATTGGCTGACAGAATGGTACGCCTATCATCCCGTCGTGAAGCAGAAGATCGGCCTGAAGCCGGGCGAGCGGATGGCGGGCTTCATCTATATCGGTACCGCGAAGCAAGAACTGGAGGACCGGATCCGGCCGGAGATGGACAGAATTGTGACCCGCTTCTAGGCCCGCGCTGCGGCAAATACCGCAATAGCCTTTCAGTTCCAGGTTGCGGCAAGCCGGCGCGCATCCGCCAATTCCCACTTGCCAGCAGCCTCTTCAACAGAGCGCGGACGGCATCACGCTCTGCATTGGCGTCAAGTGCAACCGTACTGAGCGCGCGCGCCGGCCTCATCCTTCTGGCCCATCAAAACCATCGCCAGAGTCTGCCGCACTTCGGTATCTTTCGGGTTGCGGGTAAGCCACCGGGTCATGATATTGGCGGCAGCCTTCGTGTCCTTCATCAAAATCTTTAATTGCGCCAGCCGCAAAAGCACGACCCGATCCGGCTTTGCGGGACCGCTTAAAAGGCGCGATCTTTGGCGATGCGGGCGCGGGCTTGGGACATAAGGCTCTGAACGCGGGGATCGCGCGATTCCTGTACGGGCGTCAGCACCAGCATGGCCGATTGCGGACTGTCCGTTTGCAGCCGGAGCGCGGCCAACTGCAATCGCACGTCGAGCAAATCGGGCGATGCCGCCATCGCCTTGCCCAGGATCGATGCCGCAACTTCGTCATGGCCGTCATCCTGTACAATCCGCGCCATCTGAACGGCGAACCCCGGATGCGCATTTGCGAACGAGCCGGGCAAGCTCATGATGATTTCCGAAGCCGCTCTCGTGTCGTGCGCACGCCACATAAGCACGGCCTTATAGTACATCATCACCGGCGATTTGGGCCGCAGGGTCAAAAAATCGTCGACTTCGGCTTTTACCTTGGCGTCGAGGTTGCGCTTCAAAAAGACGGCGGCCCGGCTTTCCATGGGCACGCTGCTGGCCGGATAAAGCGTCTGCATCCGGTCGGCCAGGGTTATTACCCGCGCCATGTCGTTCGCAAGCACGAGTTGTTCCAGCTGACGCGACAGGATCTCGGAATTGTCCGGGGCCATCCAGTAGGCCTCGTTGATCAATTGCCTGGTGAGTGCGGCATCGCCCTGGTCCGATGCGATATCGGCGCGAACGAGCAGCCCATAGGGGGTCCGCTTCAACTTCAAGGCGCGATCCATCGCCCCGGCAGCCTCCGCGATACGAGCGGTGGCGCGCAAAGCTCTCGCCCGGCCCTGCAGTATCGCTGCCGCGACTTCGCCTTTGGCATCAGGCGCAGGGTCCGGAAATTCATTGAGAAGAGTTATTTCCTCATGCTTGTCCAGCATGGCGTCGAACAGCAGCGGCAAGGCGTCTTGCTCCCGCGCGCCATCCTGGCGCGCCTGGCGCAACTCGCGTTCGGCCTGGGCCTCGCCCTCAAGCTGAAGCAGGGCACGGGCGACCTCCACCCGGATCGCCCCTTCTTTCGGCGATTCCAAAAGAGCCTTTTGCAGCATGCCCAACGCCAACTTGTAATGCTTTTTGGAATATTCGCCCCGCGCGGTCAGGCAGAGATCGCGCGCGCCGGGATTTTTCACCTGAGTGCAGAATCCGGCATCCGCCGCGACGGCAGCCGAACTGAGGCCCGCGACCAGCGCAATCGCGCAGCCCGAGTAACGCAGATAGGTCATCGTCCACCAAGCCTTAAAGAACGCTCTTCACGCACAAAATTCTCCGCAAAAGCCAACAGAAGCAACCACGCCGCACGCGCAAGGTTAAACCCAACGCAATCCTTCTGCCCGCTCCAAAACATGTTGCCCGCGAGCCCTTTTCACACCCGCCAATCGGCAAGCCTGCGCCGCAAGTGCGGATCGTGATTAAATTGTTTTAAATCAACCCCTTGGAACAATTCCGTGCACTTCCGGCGGGAATTACACCTATCCTCTGGCGCGGACCGGGCAGATGTTCGATATTCAGCAACACATCATCATATTGGTCGTGATCGCACTGGTCGTGGTCGGGCCCAAGGATTTACCTCGTCTCATGCGCATGGCTGAAAAATGGGTCCGCAAGGGCAAGTCCGTGGCCGATGGGTTGCGCAAAAGTCTTGACGATCTGACACATGCCGGCGGGCTGGATGGGCTGCGCGCCGAATTGATTGCCCTGAAGCAGCCCCGTGGTTAAGCCCACCCCTGAAGATGAAGCAGCGCTGGACGCCACCAAGGCGCCGCTGATGGAGCATTTGCTGGAACTGCGAACCCGGCTGATCTGGGCCGTGCTCTCGTTCGGAATCTGCTTTGTCGTTTGCTTCATCGTCTCTACGCCCATCCTCAACTTCCTCACGGAGCCGCTGCATCGGGAAATGGCCGGGAAAGCCAATGATCATTTGATTTATACCGACCTGACAGAAGTGTTCTTTACCAAAGTCAAAATCGGCATGTTTGGCGGCTTTTGTCTGGGTTTTCCCGCCATCGCGGCGCAGCTCTGGATCTTCGTGGCCCCCGGGCTTTACCGCCATGAGAAGCGCGCCTTCCTGCCGTTCCTGCTGGGCACGCCAGTAATGTTCATCGTGGGCGCCTGCTTCGTTTATTATCTCATGCTGCCGATGGCGGTGAAATTCTTTGTGGGTTTCCAGACCGCGACCACAATCGATACGATGGGCATTCAGCTCCAGGCCAAGGTCAGCGAATGGATCGGTCTTGTGATGACATTGATCATCGCCTTCGGTCTCACCTTTCAACTGCCGGTGATCCTGAGCCTGCTCGCCAAAGTGGGAATCGTCACCGCCCGGGCGCTGCGCGACATGCGCCGCTATGCCATTGTCGGCCTGTTCGGCGTGGCCGCGATATTCACCCCGCCGGACGCATTTTCCATGCTCAGCCTGGCCGTGCCTCTTGTGGGGCTCTATGAGGTGTCCATCCTCCTGGTCGTCATGATCGAGCGCAAACGCGCCAAGGACGATGCCATCCGCGCCCGGGAAAGCGCCGCCTGAGCCCAGGTCGGCTGGTTGGTCCCGCGGAAACCATAAGCCGGTTTCTCCCCAATGCCCCCGCTTCGGAGGTAGATCCCTGTTAGAACTGACAATTCATACCCGGCCAAACCGCCAAAAAGTGTAATTCGACTTTACAAATCCAGGGCTGGAACCGCACCATATTTCACTATATAATTGATTCTATTCAATTATTTTTATTGGCACGTGTTCTGCATATTTTCGGCCAACGATTAACCCGGAGAATTCATATGCGTCTGTCTACCCTGTTTGCCTCGACCGTCCTGGCCACCGTGCTGGCCTCCAGCGCGGCCTTTGCCGGCACGATCACCACCTTCACCTGGAATCCGAACGGGACCACCCCGGTTACGCTTTCGGGCCCCGGCTCTCAGTTCAGCGCCAGCGACATGACGGTCGCCGATTATGCCACGATCGACATCTCGGACCTGACCCATGTGACGGAAAGTGGCTGGCTCGCGGTGACCGCCCTCAACACCCCGACTACGCCCGGGTTTGTTAATGGCACCGGCAGCGGCGTTGGCCAGGGCGGCGGCTCGCCGTACCAGCTCTACTTCCAGTTCAGCTCCGTCTCTCACCTTAATCCGCTTGCGCCCGGCGTTCTCGTCGGCGCCTTCGACAGCCTTTCCTATACCCTGTACGGCGATGTCGGCGGCACCTGCCATTTTGATGTTACGGGCCTGTCTGGCTGCGGCGCCAATCAGCTGGTGCTTGCCACCGGCTCTCTGGCCGCTGGCGGCCAGAATGATGTCAGCATCATTGCCGGTCTCCCCGCCGCCCATGCGGACGTCAGCATTTTGATCGGGGCGAATGCGGGCTCGTTCTTCGTCAATCCGGCGACTCTGGCCGGGTTCGTGTTTGAAACTGGCTTCACCAACACTAACGGCGTCGTGAGCAACCCGAACGGCCCGATCATCACCATCAACGGTGGTGGCGGTAACGTGGACCTGCTCGGCGTTCCGGAGCCTCTGACCCTGTCCGTCTTCGGTGCGGGCTTGGCCGGTGCGGCCGCCCTGCGTCGCCGCAAGGCTAAGAAGGCCTAAGTCGACCTTCATCTGATTGCAGAAACGGCGCCCCTCCGGGCGCCGTTTTTGTTTGCGCCCCGCACAGACAGAGAATGTCCCGGCGCCTCGCTTGCTGCGGGGCCAGAGGCAGAATGCGCTGCGTTGGGTGCGAAATGCGCCCGCCGGACCGGCGCCCGAAAGCGGACATTCACCAAGCAGAAAGAGCTGCGGCTACATCAAGGCCATCGGTGTCGGGATTGCGGCAGGCGTTGCGCGGGCCGTTTACCATGTTTGTCACGGACCCGTTTGACAGCCCTGGAAAAACGCGGAAAATTTCGAGTTCCATTCGCATCACGGTTGACGGGAAAGATAAAAATTTACCGGCGGATTGGGAGCGATCCGTACGTAGATTTCCCGACAATTTACGCTGGAGGGTTAGCGCCAAAGTAATCGTTTTAAGTTGAGATAACGAGACGCCGGAATGAAACCGGCGCCAATCGGGGGGTAGCGCATGGGCGCGACTAACAAGGTTCTCCAGGCAGTTCTTGAGAATTCCGCGCAGTGCCAGCCGGAGCTGAGTTTGCTGGCGCGCCACAATATCTATTTCGACACCCGGCTCGCCGATTGTCCCGCGATGATGGAAGCTGCCTATGCACTGCGCTACCAGGTCTATTGCCTGGAGCGCAAATTCGAAAACCCGAACGAACATAGCACGGGTCTGGAAACCGATCAGTATGATGCCCATGCCGTCCAGGGCGTGTTGTTCCATCGCCCCACCGACCGGCCGATTGGCACCGTCAGAATGATCCTGCCCGCCGAACGCGCCGAGGGCGCCTTGCCCATCGAACAGCTGCTCGACGAAAACGGCTTTAATCTTTCCGACTTCGTCGACATACCGAATTCGGTGGAGGTGTCCCGTTTCGCCATTTCCAAGGAATTCCGGCGCCGCTGGACCGACGATCTGATGGTTGCGTCGCATCCCCTGTCGCCGCAAGATGCGTCGCGCCAGGCCAACTTGGCGTTTCTCAGCATGGTGCAGTTCGTGTTGCGCCAGAGCATCGACCGCCGCGTCCTTTATTGGACCGCGGTGATGGAGCCGATGTTGCTCCGGATGCTGGCCAGGATGGGCATTCATTTCCGGCCGATCGGCCCGGTGGTCGACCATCACGGCCTGCGCCAGCCGTCCTGGAGCTACATCCCCACCGTCCTGGAAGAGCTCAAATTCGAGCATCCGGACTATTGGCAGGTCGTCACCAATGGCGGTGAATTGAGCGAAAGATTGGCGCTGCTGATCGCGCCACCCTCGGTCCTCAAGAAAAGCGCTTAGGCAAACATCCCCTGGGGCTACCCCATCCCCAGAATCCCTACGAGTGATGCCTGATCGCCGATAGCGAAATAGGGTTAATACCGGCCTCTCCTTGGTGTATCTTGCGCGCGCCGCTTCCGGGCGACAGCAGAATTTTAAGCCCAATGACCTCTAGCGCCCTTGAAAGAAACGGGATGGCTCCGCGCTTCTCCTATGCCGATGCATTCGACCGTAACCTCGGCTGGTTCACCGAACAGGAACAGCAGTCCCTGCGCGCCAAGACCGTCGCCATTGCCGGAATGGGCGGTGTGGGGGGCGTTCATCTGCTGACCTTGGTCCGGCTTGGGATCACCAAATTCCGCATCGCCGACCTGGATGTGTTCGAGGTTCCGAACTTCAACCGGCAAGTCGGCGCCATGATGTCGACCGTCGACCAGGCCAAGGTCGAGGTTCTGGCGCGGATGGCCCGGGACATTAATCCCGAAGTCGAGATCGTGGAATTTCCCGGCGGCGTAACCGAGCAGAATCTCGACGATTTTTTGCGGGGCGCGGACCTGTTCATCGACGGTTTCGATTTCTTCGTGCTGGACATAAGACGCCGCACCTTTGCGCGTTGCCGCGAACTGGGCATCCCGGCCATGACCGCGGCGCCGGTCGGCATGGGAGTCGCGTTCCTGCTGTTCACGCCCAGCGGCATGACGTTCGAGGATTATTTTCGCTTCGAAGGAAAATCGCAGCTGCGGCAGTACATCAACTTTTTGATGGGACTTGCCCCCAGCGGGATGCACCGGGCTTATCTCGTCGACGCCACGCGGCTCGACATCGTCAAGCGCAAGGCGCCATCGACCATAATCGGGGTACAATTGTGCGCCTCTTTCACCGCAGCGCAAATCGCAAAATTCCTGCTGGGGCGCGGATCGGTAAGGCCTGCGCCTTTCCATTACCATTTCGATTCCTACCTCAATATTTTCCAGGCTGGGCCGCGGCGCGGCAATAACGGGCTGTTGCAACGCTGGAAAGGCGACGTCGCCGAGCGGATGCTTAAAAAACAACTGGGGAGCAGCAGTGCTGAATCATTCCCGACTACCGCCGGCCGTTGAGCAAATCCTGGACGCGGCACATTGGGCGCCTAGTGGCGACAATGGGCAGCCCTGGACGTTTGAGGTGCATAGCGAAGACCAATTCGATGTCTGCGTGCGCATCAACCCCGCAAATGTCTACGAATACCGACACGGCGAACCCACCCTGATTTCCGCCGGCACCTTGCTGGAAAATATCGCCATCGCCGCGCCATCCCATGGCAAGAGCGCGCAATGGCAGTATCATGGCCTTGCCGGTAATGTGCACCGCATAACAATAACGCTGGTCTCCAATCCAGCGACCGGCGAGCACCCGCTATTCGGCCAGATCCAGCGCCGCTCGGTTGATCGTCGGCCTTATCAATTGCGCGCGCTGTCCGAGGCCGACCGGCGCGCTTTGTCGGACGCCGTGGGACCGGAATTTTCTGTCGAATGGCACGAAAGCCTGGCGGCCCGGCGCAAGGTGGCGGGCTTAACCCGGCTGGCGACGGACATAAGACTGCGCATTCCCGAGACCTTCGACATTCACAACCACATCGTGGATTGGAAGCGGGTTTATAGCCCCGATGCCATTCCGTCCCGGGCGCTGGGCCTGGATCCGCTCACCTTGAAGATCATGCGCTGGACCTTGGCGAAACGCCCACGTACCGAAATGGCGAACCGCATGGGCTCACCCCTATTTGCCGGTCTGCAGATGGATTTCCTGCCTGGAATGTTCAGCGCCGCCTACTTTGCCTTCCGCTTTCGCCAGCGCGCGACAGGCCAGGCGGAAGAAGCAAACCAGCTGCTGCAGCTGGGGCAGGCGGTGCAGCGATTCTGGCTGACCGCGACCAAACTTGGACTGGCGCTCCAGCCCTGTCTTGCCACCCTGGCCTTTGCCCATTACGGACGCGCCAAAGAGCCGTTCACGGTCAGCATGAAGGAGCGGCGCAAAGCTGAAATTCTGTCCGCCCGCGCCGAGGATTATCTGCGGGACGTGCCTTCTCTCGGTTTCATCGGCCGTATCGGCTTTCCCAAGGCCAAATTGGAGAGCCGTTCCTTGCGCCGGCCTCTCGCCCAATTGATACGCGAGAATGGCAGCGCGGGCTGACAGCTGCGGTCGCGTCCAGCCAGCGCCTTACGTCATTGAAGGCTTGGGCATCAGCCATATCCCGATTGCCGTGAGCCCAATCACCGCCCCCAGCAGCAGGAACATGTGGTTGGTCGCCAGCATGACGCTCTGATCCTGCACCAGGCCATTCAAAGCCCCCAGCGCCCGATTGGCGGGTTGCCCCTTGTCACCCAATCTGTCCAGAAAGTCCTGCGAATGGCGCAGGGTGCCGACCAGATTGCTGCGCGACATGGCGGCATAGGATCTCCAGGCCGAGATCACGGCCGCGGTCGCAATCGCGCCCGAGATGGTGCGCAGGAAATTTATCAGGCCCGAGGCGGCGGCAGTCTCCTGCGGTCTCACCGCGGTCATGGACAAAGTCATCAAGGGCACGAAAAAAAGCGGAATGCCCAAACCCATCGCCAGTTGCGGCAGGATCATGGTTTCGAAACTGATATTGAGGGCGTAGCTCGCGCGGTAGAGGATCGCCGAGGACAGAATTGCCAAGCCCAGCGACATCAGGGCGCGCGGATCGACGCGCGTCATCAAGATTGCGGCCACGGGCGCCATGATCACGCCAAAGACGGCTTGGAATGACAGGACATAGCCGGACAGGGTCGCGGTATAGCCCAGATTGATCTGGAGCCAGAGCGGCAGCAGGACAATGGACGCAAAAAAAGCGCCAAACGTAAAAGACATGGCGGCCGCCGAGACGGCGAAACCGCGATGCCGGAAGACCCTGAGATCGACGATCGGATAGTCTTCGGTCAGCTCCCAGATAACGAAGACGATAAATCCCAACACCGCGGCAACCAGCAGCGCCACAATCCAGGGCGAGGCAAACCAGTCCTGATTT
>Ga0068871_100000386_pt1 | contig 30998 bp, 22 predicted proteins | sample KBSMisM72_FD_72750 | JGI IMG/M metagenome (GOLD analysis project Ga0068871, IMG submission 72750) | Miscanthus rhizosphere microbial communities from Kellogg Biological Station, Michigan, USA - KBS Miscanthus M7-2 | ecosystem: Host-associated > Plants > Roots > Rhizosphere > Soil ...
AGTCATTGTCCGTCTGGTCCCTTCGCGGTGAAAAGACGAAGGGCCCGGGCGTCCTCACGTTGCATCTAAGAATGAAAGTTCCAGCCTCAACCGACTGATGACATCCAGAATTTTGCAGAGCACAACACGAGGAAGAGTCTGTTCCGCCTCGGTTCACATGTTCGGACTCGCATTGCTCGTCTTCATGGCATCCATATGCAGTGCGCAGACAGAAACGACGTCGGCGCCCGGGCAGGTTCAAGGTGGAGTCATCACCGGCTTGGTGAAGTCGGGGAACATGCCGCTTCCTGGCGTCGCTATCACGGCCTCGAATACCCTGACCGGACAAAAAGTCACCACCTGGACCGACGTCACTGGAAATTACAACCTGCAAGTGCCGTCCAACGGCCGCTACGTGGTACGCACGCAAATGGCGGCGTTCGCGCCCATGACTGGCGAAGTCCTCGTCAATGCAACCAACCCGTCAGGAAAACTCAATTTAGAACTTACTCTTCAGTCGCGGGTGCAGCCCGACCAGGCACAACCGCAATCGCAACAACAGCAAATGGCCGGGGCCCTGGGATCGCGGGGCTTTCAGAACCTGCGCCTGATGCAGAGTGAGGGCGGCGATAGTCCGGCTGCGGGCGGGACCGATCAAAGCGGAGCCGGTTCGCTGCCAGGGTCGGAAGTCTCGGCTGCCACCGAATCGGTTTCAATCTCGGGCAACGTTAACAATTCCCCAGTCGAGGGGATGAATCCCGAAGAATGGCGGCAGCGTGTCGACGAAATGCGCCAGCAGTCTGCAACTCCTGCTAATGCTGCCGTCTTTGGTGGAGGATTTGGTGGCGGCGGAGGTTTTGGGGGTCCTGGCGGCGGCTTCGGGGGGGCGGGCGGCGGCTTTGGTGGTCCCGGTGGAGGTGGTCCGGGGGGTGGGGGCGGATTACCTTTCATGATGGTAGGCAATGGTCGCGGGCGCTCCCGTTTCGACATAAACAAGCCGCACGGAAGTCTTTACTACAACATAAGTGATTCAGCGCTGAACGCATCGCCCTACGCTCTTTCTGGAGCACCGTCGAACAAGCCCGGTTACATCCAAAACCGCTTCGGGGCCTCGATGGGCGGACCTCTGATCATTCCCAAGCTTTATAAGGGGACGAAAACGTTCTATTTCGTAAATTACAACGGCTCGCGCGGCGATACACCGTTTGACCAATATTCCACCGTGCCGACCGAAGCCGAACGCAGCGGCGATTTCTCGGGTGCTGTGCTCCCGAATGGTTCGCCCATCCAGATTTTTTATCCCGGCGTCAGCAATAACATCATTCCTTCCACTCTCATTAATCCTGCTGCCGCCGGGCTGCTCTCTTTTATCCCGCTGCCGAACGTGCCCGGACAGACGACCAAGAATTTCCATTTCGTGACCGCTGCCGAAAGCAACACCGACGACCTGAATATTCGGGTGAATCAGAATCTGGGAGCCACATCGGCAGGCCCGGGCCGTGGTATGGGCCGCAATAGTCCGCGCAACAATTTGAGCTTTGGATTTCATTACCACGCCGTAAGTACCGACCTGACCAACGCGTTCCCGAGTATTGGCGGGAACAAGAGCACGCGCAGCTTCGACGTGCCACTCTCCTACACTCGTAGTTTCGGAAAGCTGATCAATACTGTGCGGGCCGATTTCAATCGCAGCCGGATCGGCACCCAGAACCTCTACGCCTTCAATCAAGACATCACCGGCAATCTGGGGATTGAAGGGGTTTCCACCAATCCGTTCGACTGGGGCCTGCCTGGGCTCTCGCTTACCAATTTCACTGGTATTCAGGATGTGAATCCGTCGCTGATTCGTAATCAGACGTGGACATTTTCCGACTCCATGATCTGGACCCACGGCAAACACACCTGGCGCTGGGGTGGTGACTTCCGTCGTATCGAACTCAATACCGAGACCGACAGCAATGCCCGCGGATCATTTATATTCACCGGCCTCAATACATCGGAAACGGTGAATGGGCAGGCTGTCCCGGGCACCGGATTTGATCTGGCGGATTTCCTGCTGGGATTGCCACAGCAAACCTCCGCGCAGTTTGGAGCCAATAACTACCATTTCCGCGGAAACTCCTGGGATCTATTCGGTCAGGATGAATGGCGTGTGCGCGGAAATCTGACCTTCAACCTCGGCCTGCGCTACGAATATGTTTCACCGTTTTCTGAGGCCGACAATCGCATCGCGAACCTGGATGTGAATTCCGATTTCACCGCAGCCACGCCAGTGCTTCCCGGGCAGGCCGGGCCGTTCCATGGAGTCTTCCCAAACACTCTGCTGCATCCTGATCGCAACAACTTCGCGCCGCGCATGGGCTTCGCGTGGAAGCCGTTGTCGAAGACCGTAGTGCGCGGCGGATACGGCATCAATTACAATACCAGCGCCTACTCCTCGATCATTCAGCAGTTGGGCTTTCAACCGCCCTTCTCGTTTGTGCAAACCAACGTGCAATCGGCTCCCGGCGAGTTGACGTTGCAGAACGGCTTTCCCGCAGCATCGTCAAACGAAATCACCAATAACTACGGGGTTGATCCTAACTATCGTCTGGGATACGTGCAGATATGGAATCTCGATATTCAGCAGGAAATTCGCCCAACGCTGATCGTCAATCTGGACTACACCGGCACCAAGGGCACGCGCCTCGATACTCTGGAGGCTCCGAATCGAACCGCGACAGGACTGCGAATTCCCGGTGTCCAAGCCTTTAACTTCGAAGATTCGCTGGCTGATTCCCGAGCAGATGCCGGAAGCATTCGCGTGCGCAAACGGCTGCAAGCAGGATTTTCCATGGGTGGGACTTACACCTATTCAAAGTCGCTGGATAACGCGTCGTCGATTGGGGGCGGAGCCAGTGTGGTCGCGCAGGATCCATTCAATCTTGATGCGGAACGCGGGCTTTCGAGCTTCGACCAGCGGCACCGCTTTACCGGAGACTTCCTGTTCGAATTGCCCTTTGGCCATGACCGGCGCTGGCTGAGGAACAACAGTCCGTGGCGGGCAATTTTCGGAGAATGGATGTGGAGCGGCAGTTGGACGATTGCTTCCGGGTTGCCTTTCTCCCCCCGGGTGCTCGGCGATTTCACCGATGTGAATCGGGGGACAAACGGAACCCTGCGGCCTGATTTAACTGGCCTGCCGATCACGGTTTCCGATCCGTCCATTGGACAGTGGTTTAATCCAGCTGCGTTCACTATTCCTGCCGCTGGACAGTTTGGGGATGCGCGTCGAAACAGCATCGAAGGGCCGGGCAGCCGGGTCTTCAACATGGCATTTACCCGAAGCTTCCCGATCCGAGAAGCTCAGGTATTTGAGATTCGCGCGCAGGCGGCAAACATTTTTAACACACCGCAATATTCGGCGATTGACACGATGGTGAACTCGCCGACCTTTGGCCAAGTAGTTGCTGTAGGCCCGATGCGGTCATTTCAACTTTCTGCGAGGTACCGGTTTTAGGTAGGTGGAGCGGACAATCTTGTCCGCGCAAGCAGCGCAAAAATCTAAATGGGGAATTCGATATCAACCCGCGTACTCGCAAGTCTCGTGATCCTAAGCTTGGTCTGTCCCCTGTTGCCCGCGCAGGACACCGATTACATCTTTCGCAGCAAGACTGAGATCGTGTTGGTCAACGTGACCGTTCGCGATAAGAACGGCAATTTTATCCGCGATCTGAAGCCTGAAGATTTCAGCCTCCTCGAAGACAATAAACCCCAGAAAGTGGCATCTTTCGACATCGAGAACACTGAGGCCGCTGTCACGCAGGATGTTGCGCAAGTCAAGGTTCTAGGCAATGCAGCTTCAACGTCCCAGCCAGCGACTGCTACAGCCGCAAGTGCATTCAAAGACCGTCGACTGGTGATCCTGTTTTTTGATCTTTCATCGATGGAACCGGATGAGATCGAGCGCTCCGCCGCAGCCGCCCAGAATTACGTCGACCGGCAAATGTCCCCTGCTGACCTGGTCGCGGTGGTTTCCCTTGGCGATGCCATCGCCATCGATCAGGATTTCACCTCCGACAAAGCGGCGTTAAAGAAGGCATTGAAATCGTTCAACCCGGGTGCTGGACAGGGTTTCGAAGCAGGCGACACCGGCACCACGGAAGGCACGGCGGAAACCGGTGGCTCGTTCACAGTTGACGATACGGAGTTCAACATCTTCAACACCGACCGACGGTTGGAAGCGATTCGCACTATCGCACGGCAGCTTTCGCAGATCGACCAGAAGAAGTCGTTGATCTATTTTTCCGGTGGCATGACCCGAACCGGTACCGAAAACCAGTCCCAACTTCGTTCCGCGGTCAACGCTGCGATCCGCTCCAACTTGTCAATCTACACCATGGACATTCGCGGCCTGCAAGCCCTGCCTCCCGGCGGCGAAGCCCAAAGCGCCAGCCTGCGCGGCACCTCAGCCTACTCGGGTCAGGCGACCCTAAATTCGTTCGACTCGAACTTCTCCAGCCAGGAAACGCTGGTGACACTGGCTGGCGACACCGGCGGCAAAGCATATCTGGACTCCAATGACTTCGGAAAAGTCTTCAAGGGAGTGCAGGCCGATACTGCCAGCTATTACATGCTGGCTTACCACAGTACCAATCCAGCGCGCGATGGCAAGTATCGCCACATCACGGTGAAGCTGAACCGGGCCGGGCTGAAACTTGATTATCGCCGCGGGTACTACGCTCCCGCCGATTTCAAGCACGCCAACAATGAAGACCGCGAGCAGCAGTTGCAGGAAGAACTAACCTCCGAACTGCCTAGCACCGACCTGCACGTTTATCTTTCCGCGGGATATTTCCGCACCGGGGACGACAAGTTCTCCGTTCCCATCTCGCTGGTGGTGCCGGGTTCAGAAATTCCGTTCGCCCAGAAGAGCGATCAGGACAAGGCCACGCTCGACGTGATCGGCGTGGTGTACGACAGCAACAAACGTCCCATGGGCGAGGTGCGAGACACTGTGAAGTTGGCGGTCAATACCTCCGCCGAAGTCAAACGAAAGAACCTGCAGTACAACACGGGAATGATTCTGCCTTCCGGCAACTATCACCTGAAATTTGTGCTTCGCGAAAATGAAACCGGGCAGATGGGATCATTCGAAACCGACCTGTCGATCCCCGATCTCAAGAAGCAGCCTTTGCGGATGAGTTCGGTCGTGCTTGCCAGCCAGGTGCAGCCTTCGGGAAAAGGGAAGAGGGATGGTGATCCTCTGGTGCGCGACGGGTCAGAGGTGATCCCCAGCGTGACCCGGGTCTTCTCACGTGGCCAGCACCTCTATCTCTACTATGAAGTCTACGATCCGGCGCACGATGAATCGAAGTCGGCGGCCAAGAACGACATCCACCTGCTTACCAGTGTTTCTTTTTTTCAGGGAAAAGCCAAGACCTACGAGACCCCGCTGGTGGAAGCCAAGCAACTCAATTCTCAAAACCGCCACGCGGCGGTGTTCCAACTCGACGTCCCGCTCACCCAGCTAAAGCCCGGGTTCTATACCTGCCAGGTAAATATGATCGACGATGCCGCGGGGAGATTTCTTTTCCCACGTCTGGCGATGATGGTCCGGCAATAGACGAACCCACTCGACCCGTCTTTTCTGATCTCTCCCACTCGCGTATCCTGTTCGCCTCAGGCCATGTCCCCTACGAAATCTATCGTTATTCGCGACCTTCAGAGTTTTGACGACCTTAAACAGGTGGAGGCGGTTGAAAAAGAAGTGTGGGGATCGGAGGACATTGACGTCCTGCCGGTCACAGTCAGCATCGCGCTGAAAGAGTCAGGCAATATTTGGCTCGGTGCCTTCGATGGGCGGCAACTTATCGGCTTTGCCTTCGGATTTCTCGGATTGCACCACGGGCGGCCCAACATGCATTCCCACATGCTGGCGGTGCGGGGTGCTTACCGCGAAACCGATATCGGCTTCAAGCTGAAGCTGGCACAGCGGGAGCGCGTGCTGGCGACACGCGTTCACGACATCCGGCTGGATGAAATTACCTGGACGTTCGATCCGCTTCAAAGCAAGAATGCGCACCTGAATTTCGCCAAACTGGGGGTGGTCTCAGAGAGTTACAAACCAGACTTCTACGGGATCGAAACCAGTAGCGTGCTCCATCGCAACAGCACCGACCGCTTATGGGTCCGCTGGCCGATTGCCAGCCGGCGTGTGGAGGACCGGTTGCGGGGAAAAAGCAATCGCTCCGAAATGCTGGATGCGCTTTCGACCGTGCTTCCGCTGGTGCAATTCAATGGGGAAGGCAAGCCAGTCCGAACCCCTCTGGATGACGCGCTAATGCGGCAGCGTGTGGTGATTGAGATCCCGAGCGACATCGGAGCGGTTGAGCAAAAACATCCTGCATTGGCACGCGAATGGCGGGAGGCTACTCGCTGGGCGTTTGTTGAGGCGGTGAAGCACGGGTTTTTCATTGCTGAGTTCTGCCGCACGATCCGAGGTCAGCAAGGGCCCGGGGCTTACCTTCTGGAGAAGGGAACCGTGGCGGAATACGTGCCTGAGATGGCGCGGTAAATTGCGGCGCAGCCCGGTGACGACGGTTAGTATCTAGTGGTGCCCAGCAACGCAGTAATTCTCTACGATGGAGTCTGCGGTCTTTGCAACCGGGGGGTGCAATTCATTCTGAAGCGCGACCGGGCCGATGTCTTTCGCTTCGCTTCTCTGCAGAGCGATTTCGCCAAGCGTGTCCTTGCCCGATATGGCCTAACCCCTGACGGCTTGGATACGATGTACGTCGTCTTTCAACACGGTGAATCGTACGAACAAGTACTTTCCCGTTCAGATGCGGCTCTGGCCGTGGCCCAGCGACTGAGCGGAATCTGGCGGGTAATTGGTGAAATCGGGCGCATCCTTCCTCGATTCTTCCGAGACCTTATCTACAATCGCATCGCCCGCAACCGCTATCGCATCTTCGGAAAGTACGACACCTGTCCGCTTCCAACCCCGGAACAGAGCGCAAAATTCCTCGATCCTTAAGGTCTATTCACCCCCAAAGCCCTTGTTGCCACGGTAAAATCTAGCAGCGCAAAACTCAACGTCGAGGAAGCCGAATGTCCGCCAGCAATACCAATATTGATTCTGTGCTACATGAGCAGCGCAAGTTCGAATGTCCCGAGCAATTCCGTGAGCAGGCGCATATCAAGAGCCTGGAAGACTACGAGCGCATTTACCAGGAGTCCATTGAACAGCCGGAAAAGTTCTGGGGACGCATTGCCTCGGACCTTCACTGGTTTAAGAAGTGGGACAAAGTTCTCGAGTGGAATAATCCCTGGGCTAAGTGGTTTGTCGGTGGTGAACTGAACCTTTCCTACAACTGCGTAGATCGCCATGCCCTCAGCACACGCGGAAGCAAGCCGGCCCTAATCTGGGAGAGCGAACCCGGCGAAATCCGCACTCTAACCTACGAACAACTCCACCAAGAAGTGCAGAAGTTCGCCAATGTGCTCAAGTCATTGGGCATCAAGAAGGGCGACCGCGTAGCCATCTATATGGGCATGACGCCTGAGTTGCCGGTTGCCATGCTGGCCTGCGCCCGCATCGGCGCGCCACACTCGGTCGTTTTCGGTGGATTTTCGTCACAGGCTCTCGTCGATCGGATTCACGATTCCCAGGCTACTGCCGTCATCACCCAGGACGGATCATTCCGCCGTGGGACTGAGGTTAAGCTTTTCCCCGCCGTCGAAGAGGCGCTTAAATCCTGCCCTTCGGTTAAAAGCGCGATCGTCTACCAGCGCACCGGAAGTCCCGTTAACATGACTCCGGGCCGCGACTACTGGTGGCACGAGTTGATGGCAAAGGCAGCTGACAAATGTCCCGCCGAACCGCTTGATGCCGAGCATCCGCTCTTTATTCTTTACACTTCCGGAACCACCGGCAAGCCGAAAGGGGTTGTACATACAACCGGCGGGTACTCGGTCGGAACTTACCTAACCACCAAGTGGGTATTCGACCTAAAGGAAGATGATATTTACTGGTGCAGCGCCGACATCGGCTGGGTCACCGGCCACAGCTATATTGTTTACGGTCCGCTGCAAAATGGCGCAACGGTTGTAATGTATGAGGGTGCGCCGAATACTCCCAATCCAGATCGCTTCTGGGAGATCATTAGCCGCCACAGAGTCAGCGTCTTCTACACCGCACCCACTGCGATTCGAACCTTCATCAAATGGGGAGACGAGTGGCCGAAGAAACACAACATGGACAGCCTGCGGCTGTTGGGGACCGTCGGCGAGCCGATCAATCCCGAAGCTTGGATGTGGTACCGCGACGTCATCGGTAAGAACCGTTGCCCGATCGTCGATACCTGGTGGCAGACGGAAACCGGCCACATCATGATCTCGCCCCTTCCTGGCGCAGTGGCCGCGAAGCCAGGCTCCGCGACGCGTCCTTTTCCTGGAGTTGCGGTGGAAGTTGTCGATATGGAGGGTAAGCCGGTGCCCGAAGGATCTGGCGGATTTTTAGTAATTACCAAGCCTTGGCCAGGGATGCTGCGCACGATTTACGGCGATCCCGACCGCTATGTGCAGCAGTACTGGTCACAGATTCCTCCTTACTACTTCACCGGCGACGGTGCCCGCAAAGACAAAGAGGGATATTTCTGGGTGATGGGCCGCGTCGATGATGTCATTAACGTTTCCGGCCACCGGCTAAGCACCATGGAAGTCGAATCTGCATTGGTTGCACACGAGGCTGTCGCGGAAGCCGCCGTGGTAGGGCGTCCGGATGATGTGAAGGGCCAGGCGATTTCTGCTTTCGTAAGCCTGGAGCACGGAAGGACCCCATCGCCGGAACTGAAAGAAGAGCTGCGCAGGTGGGTAGCTAAGGAAATCGGAGCGATGGCCAAGCCCGACGATATCCGCTTTACCGACTCGTTGCCCAAAACCCGCAGCGGAAAAATCATGCGCCGCTTATTGCGTGAACTAGCAACGAATGGGGAAGTGAAAGGTGACACGACCACGCTGGAAGATCTCAGCGTAATTGCCAAACTTAAAGAGCAAGAGGAAGCTTAGCCTCTTATGCCGCTGTTCGGCCTCGGGCCTTCACTCTGGTAGTCTGAAATATCACCTGGAGACCCCAAGCCGTTGCCGCCGATAGTCAATGCCCAAGCCCTTTCGAAAGCCTTTGGAGCCGATCCACTTTTTCAGAATGTCTGGTTCACCATCTCTCAGGGCGATCGCATTGGCCTGATCGGACCGAACGGCTCCGGCAAATCCACCCTTCTCAAAATTCTTGCCGGTAGCATCGATCCCGATAGTGGAGAAGTCTCACTTCGCAAGCGGGCACGGCTCAGCTATGTCGAGCAGGATTCGAAATTTCAGCCGGGATTTACAGTCCGCTCGGTAATCGATGCAGCCCTCGAGAAAGGTGGAGTGCCGCAAGTGGATCGCGCCGGCCGCAGCGCCGAAACCCTGGGGCGAGCCGGATTTGATGATCTCGGCGCGGAGGCGACATCTTTATCCGGCGGATGGCAGAAGCGATTGTCGATTGTCGAGGCCCTGGTTCAGGCGCCTGACATCCTCCTGCTCGACGAGCCTACGAACCATCTCGATCTCGGTGGAATTGAGTGGCTCGAGGGATTGCTGCGGCAAGCCGCCTTCGCTAGTGTGATCGTCAGTCACGATCGTTACTTCCTGGAAAATATTGCCACCGAAATTGCCGAGCTGAGCCGGGTTTATCCGGACGGAGTGCTGCGAGTCCACGGAAGCTACAGCACCTTTCTCGAAAAGAAAGAAGAATTTCTGCATGCGCAGTCAAAGCGCCAGGAAGCGTTGGAGAATCTTGTCCATACCGAAATCGAGTGGCTCCGCCGCGGCCCCAAGGCACGCACTACCAAGTCGAAAGCCCGTATCGACAAAGCTCATGAACTCATGGGCGAGCTTGCCGACCTGAACTCCAGAACTCGTACCGGCACGGCCCAGGTGGACTTCTCGGCCAGCGACCGAAAGACCAAGCGCCTGATAGAACTGGAAGACATTGCGTACCACATCGGAGATCGTTCACTTTTTTCAAATCTGAATTTCATCCTCACGGCTGGAATGCGGGCTGGCCTGGTGGGGCCCAACGGCAGCGGCAAAACTACACTGCTACGTCTTTTGCGAGGAGAGCTTTCCCCCAGCGAAGGCAACATCCGCCGCGCCGAATGGCTCCGCATTGTCTACTTCGATCAACGCCGCCAGCTTGATCCCAACATAACTTTACGTCGCGCTTTGGCTCCCGAAGGCGATTCGGTCATTTATCAGGACCGAGTGATTCATGTGGCGTCGTGGGGCGCCCGATTCTTGTTCAGCGGGGAGCAGCTAAATCAGCCGGTGAGCCGGCTCTCCGGCGGAGAGCGCGCCCGAGTGCTGATTGCCCAACTCATGCTTCAGCCCGCCGACGTCTTGTTGCTCGACGAACCCACCAACGATCTTGATATTCCTACCCTCGAAATCCTGGAGGATAGTCTGCTTGAATTTAGAGGGTCGCTGGTACTCGTAACCCACGACCGCTTTATGCTGGATCGTGTTTCCAATATCGTTCTTGGCTTAGACGGACAAGGTGGCGCTGATAGCTTCGCCGACTACTCGCAATGGGAAAGCTGGCAAGAAGAGCGGGCAAAATCAAGTGGACAACCAACGCCACGGTCATCGGGAGCGGCAAAGCCGGTAGCTTCGACCAAGAAAAAACTGTCTTACCTGGACGCGCGCGAATACGAAGGCATTGAGCAGCGGATAGCCGAGGCGGACCAGGCTCTGCTTGCCAAGCAGGCACAGCTGGAAGACCCGGCTATCGCCACCGATGCGGCTCGATTACTGGCCGCGCAGGCCGAGTTAGAGGAGGTGGAGAAAAATCTCGATGCCCTTTACACGCGTTGGGCCGAGTTAGAGGAGAAACAACGCTAGCGCGCCAGCGCAAACGCGATGATAGTGTCGCCGGTTGTGCCGTTCTTTTCCAGCTCTTCCAGAATCGTATCTTCCACATGGTCCGGGTCAGGGTGCATCTCGCAAGAAGAAACTTCTTCGTCGGTTGCTCCCTCGAAACACAACTCGCAGACCGTCAGGTCGTTCTCGTTTTCGTCCGACTTCACCGGTGGACCGAAGGTTCGGCACAACAGCGGCCGGGATGAATAGAGCTCGCACTGTCCAGTCGCCGGATCAAGCACTGGACAGGGAACATCGTTGGCAAAATCGTCCCAGCGCTTGCTGGCTTCCGGGGAATCGTCATCGTCCAGGAGTCCAGTAACTGGGTCGCCGGGATAATCAGGCGAAAGTTTCGCCACCGTCGCCTCGACCCGAGCTCGGATGCGGGCCGCACGTTCCGGATCCTTTTCATTCATTTCAGCCAGCCCTCTTCGCAGACGCATGGCGTCGAGCTGGTTAATGGAAAATACGCCCACGCAACAGTGGGAACATCCGGGTTTGCAGGCCAGCCATTTCCCGCTCCTTCGGGCGGCATCGGCCAGTGCCGCATCTGCAATCTGTACCAGAACTTGATCTTTGGCAGCCGGATACAGGCAATGCATACTGATTCAGAATAACCCGCCAAGCTTGGCTTGCAACCCGAAACTTACAGCAGAAAAATTGATGTCCACAAACGTCTTGACCGGAAGCAGTCATTGACTCCTAATTTCGGCCAGCGCGGTGCATAATAGGCGCGCTCGTGGGAGGCTTTATGAACAAGCGAATTCTGTGGGCGGGCCTTTTGGGTGGAATCGCCCTCTTTATGTGGGGATCGTTTTCGCATATCGTCCTGGGTCTAGGTAGCGTGGGAATCAAAGAAATTCCTCGTGGCCAGGAGGCGGCGATACAGAGTTCCCTGCGAACCGCGCTTCCTGAATCCGGATTCTATTTCTTTCCCGGGATGGGGATTCCTGCGGGAGCCTCCGCGGATGAGAAACAAGCCGCAACCAAGCTCTATCAGGAGAAGTACCGTCAGGGGCCGACCGGCATCCTGATCTTCCATTCTCAAGGTGCGGAGATTATGACACCTGGACAACTGATGATTCAGCTTGGACTCACCATCGTCGAGGCGCTGATCGGGGCATGGTTACTTTCCCTGACCAGCTTGACCACTTTGTCGTCGCGGATTGGTTTTGTAGTCGTGCTGGGAATTTTGATGGCGCTTGCGACCAACGTCGAGTATTGGGACTGGTACGGCTTCCCCATGAATTACACCCTGGCCTATATGCTGGATAAGGTCATTGGCTTTGCGCTGGTCGGATTGGTGGTCGCAGTCGTGACTCGGAGAGGCGTACAAGTGCCAGTGTTGGAAACAGCGACGGTCGCCTAGTTGCAAGTAGGGTAAGATCTTAACCCCTGGTCCCTACCTAGGGCTGCGCTCCAGCTTGTGGTATTCTTTCCGCGATATGGGGATGCCGAGCCTGCTACGCAAAATCCTGCTGCTCGACCTTCTGCAAGGGATGAAGGTCACCTTCCGCTACCAGGATCCCAAAGAAATCTACACCGAGCAGTATCCTTTGGAACGCCCCCAGGTGGCTGAACGTTATCGCGGTGCGCCTCGTCTCAACGTCAATGCAGATACCGACGAGACGCTTTGTATCGCCTGCGATTTGTGCGCCTTGGCCTGCCCGGAACACCTCATCGTGGTGACCAGCGAGCGCAACGAAAAAACCCGCCGCAAAGAGCTCACGACTTTTACCTATGACCTCAGCCGTTGCATGTTCTGCGGTCTGTGCGAAGATGCTTGTCCCACCGATGCGTTGGAATTGACCCAGGATTTTGAGCTCGCCAATTACACCCGCGAAGGCGCCATCTGGAACCGCGAAATGTTGGAAAAGGGCCCCCAACCGACGCAATACCGTAAATAACCCCTATTCGTCGATTTCGCCGGTCGGGGTTGGCGGCCTTGGGTCTTCCGCGTCGCCTTCCGCGCGGACTTTGGAAAACTGATTCTCCTGCGCTGTAGCGCCCCTTCTTTTCGACGTCATAATTCTTCGGCAGCGGTGGGATTCGGGCCCCGTCCCGCCCAACTGTTCCCGCTTCCTGAAGAATGATCTCTGCACGCCCGTCGTATTCCTTTACCGGACCGTGTACCTCGACAATCTTTCCTTTCAGACTGCGGATGTCGCCTACATGCCTAAGATCCCCGCGGAAAATTACCACCGGGAAGGGGCAGAGGCGATAGTCCTCGCAAAAGTCGAGATAGTCATGGCCACCCCTTGCTCAACAGCCTCAGCCTAAGTGCAGGCGAAACAGACACTTCCATCAAAAAAGCAGAAAAACGCTGCCCGATTCCCAAGTAAGACATTTTGGAGGGAAAAACTGCGCGGGACGGCGAGTAGGCCGCCCCGGCTATGACGAAGAATTAAGCGAATGACTTGACTGCACCCGCTTCGTCATCCTTCACGTCGAAGACGGTGTAGAGCTTAGTGATCTGCAGCAGGTCGTGTACTTTTTTGGTCAGGTTCAGCAGCTTCAATTCGCCACCTTGCTTGCGTACGGTGGTGAAGGCGCTGACCAGTTCGCCGATGCCTGAGCTATCGATGTAATTAACATCACCCAGGTTGAGCAGGATCTTTTTCTGTCCCTTGGTCAGCAACTGGCTGACGGTGTCGCGCAGGGTAATGCTGCCCTCACCCAACGTGATCCGGCCGCTGCAATCCACAATGGTTACGCCATCTACCTGGCGGGTACTAATCTTCATGCTCACGGAGAAGCCTCCTTGCCGTCCGCGGCTGGCCCGTGGACGTGCTTGACCAGTTTTACTTCGGTTCCTGTCTGGGATGGGTTGAACGTCACCTCATCCATAAACGAACGGATCAGAAAAATGCCGCGCCCTGAGGTCTTCATCAGGTTTTCCGGCGCCAGGGGATCGGGGATCTTTTCGACGTCGAGACCCTTTCCCTGATCACGAATCGTAATTACCAGATCGCCATTCGTGGTTTCAAAATCCAGTGTTACTTTCTTGCCGGGATCGTAGGCATTGCCATGTAGCACAGCGTTGATGGCCGCTTCCCGCACCGCCATGGAAATCCGCATGACTTCATCGTCGTCGAAACCCGCTTCCGTGGCCATCTTGGAGGCAGTTTGCTCGGCGCTGTCCACAGTCTCCAGACTAGAGTCCAATGTGTAGGAGACCCGCTGTTTGGTCATGGCAACAATTCGGTTTCGAGATCACTACGGGTATTGCACCCGCCATCGCGGGGAAATAGATGAAAGGAAAGCGGGCCCGCTAAGGCGAATCGGTAGTTTGCCTATACAGTGGGCAAATGTCAACGATCACGGGCCGATTTTGTAGAAACCGAATGAGGCGCGAGCCGAAAAACAAAAAGGCCGCGGTTGGGCGGCCTTGAAGGGTTTCTGAAACGCTTTACAGCGTGGACTCAATCTCGAAGCCCCAAGCCTCAAGCAAGGGCTCTGGGATGTACTTTGAGTTCTTGTTTCGACGAGCCCATTCGCGCAGTCGAGTCGATCTTAAATACTGGTCGGGTGAAAGCTTGTATTCCCGCACAACCTGTTCAAACTCGGTAATGGTGGGGGTGATCGGTCCGATCGGCTCCGGTTTACCCCAGTTAGGATTTCCGCGTCTCTTTGCCATGAAACATGTGCCTCTTGAATCGAAATGAATACCGAGAATCTGCTTACCGTTTGATTCGCTCTAACCGCTTAAGGATTCACGTCCTTAGACTGAACCGAGGCCGCGCGAAGAATCACCCGTCCGAACACTGTGAAGACCAGCGATAATACGTAGAATCCAGCTCCAAGTCAATCAGGATAGTTCGGGATATGTGCACCTAAGAGTTAATTAACCTTATAGTCGTCAATAACTTGTGAATTTGTCCGACGTTTCGCGGAGGGGTCCCAGTCTTCCCTTACGCCCTAAGTCTCGGGGCAGCGAGTTAATGACCTCTTTGTAAACCATTTAGTTTCATCGGCATAAAGCCCCATCGGCCACCCGGGGCGGTAACTTCCGTAACCCGATGTTGGGTGCCTGCGTTGACCTTGGACGGCCTGACTCCATAAAGTTAAGTGAGCAACATCGAGTAAGGGTTAGTGCGCCTATTCCAGTGCGCTCACCAAGTTGTCCTTCATATGAGATTACAGGCCCTGCTTCTCACTCCCGACGAGAAGATCGAACGCGTGCTGCGTCGTGTCCTCGGCGATCTCGAAATCAGCGTTGAGTATTGTGCAGACACGGATTCTGCCCTCAACAAGCTGACCCGGGACCGTTTTGAGGCCGTTATTGTCGACTGCGACGATGATGAAACCGCTGCCCGCGTACTGAAAAGCGTTCGCGCCACCATGCGCAACAAACGAGCTGTTGCGGTGGCAATCATTGACTCCCAGAAACGAGTACGGGGGGCGTTTGAGCTAGGCGCACACTTCGTGCTCTACAAGCCAATTTCCGCCGAAAGGGCAAAAACGAGCTTCCGCGCGGCCCGGGCTCTGATGAAGCGCGAGCGCCGTCGCAACACCCGAATTCCAATCGAGATCCCGGTACAGCTCACCTTTGCAGGGGGTGCTGGCGGCGTTAAGGCAAAGACATCCGATCTGGGCGAAGGCGGAATCGCAATCAGCGTCTCGCAACGCTTGGAGAGTGGGGCGGCGCTGGGAATTCAGTTCGTCTTGCCTGATACAGATTCAAGGATTGAAGCGCGGGGAGAGATCGCGTGGGTTAATGCCGGACGCTCTGCCGGCCTTCGCTTTACCGAAATCGCGCCCCAGGCGCAGGACAAAATCAAGCGTTGGTTGGATAGCCAGGCGCCAGATCTGGACTCCGACGACCCCCCGGTTTCGTGCCGTCTTACCGATTTGAGCGTGGGCGGATGTTATCTCGAGTTAGCGGCGCCTTTCCCGCTGCGAACCAAGGTGATTTTGTCACTGGGGGTGGCTGCGCCAGACGCGAAGATCGAAGGGACCGTGCTGGTGGCGCATCCCGAGGTTGGAATGGGAGTCGCGTTCAGCCGAAAGACTGGGGAACAGCAAAAGCAGGTAGAAACGTTTATTCAGACGTTGGTTGGTGGCAGCTCTGTACCCGATTTATTTGTTGAGCCAGAAGGCCTGGAAAGCGGGGAAGAGGCGATTGCAGACCCATCCCTGCCTGCCGATCCCTTAACCGATCTTTTCCGGCAGAAATCAGACCTGCCACTCGACGAGTTTCAGCGTGAACTGCAAAAACAACGCGGCGCCCCACAGCCCGCCGCAGGAGCTCACGCGTAGGATTTTTCCGCAACAGCCACGACCTGCCTGGCAGCGATTCCGCCGGGACTAATAAAATCCCAACCCGGGATGATGATCTTCGCGGCGCAACCCCGCCCTAGAATGGAAATGACTTTTGACCTCGCGTTATTTTTGCAGGATTGTGGGACCGAACCATTCAATTCCCCTCAGGACAGACGCAAGCAACGAGGGAACCTGGGAAGTATTGAGGAGGGTTAAGCAACACTGATAACATCATTTTTCTTGAACTACGAGGTGTCAAAGAATGTCGATGGCCAGCAGATTTGTTTCTCTGTGGTTCTTGAGGTCATGAAAATGGGCTTGACTATGTCCGCGCGAAATTCTTCAAAATTTGCTATCTGTCAGGATTCGTATAGTGACTGCCCGGGTGCAGCTATATGCAGATTAACGTAGCATTAAAGCGGATTCTTCCTACCTTCGAATCCCGACTTAGGCTGCGTCGGGTGATCAACTTTCCCAGAGATATGTTCGACCTTGCAATGGGGCGTCGCAGTCCTCTGATTCCTCCTCGTGGTCTTTGGTTCGTTGGTGGCGAAGAAGGGTTTGAAGCGATCAACGAGGAATTCCTAGGATATTTCGTGAGGCTAGGTGGATTGCAGCCCACCCATCGCGTCCTGGACGCGGGCTGTGGTATTGGCGTCGTCGCGTCAAGGCTCACAAAATTTCTGAACCAGCAGGGTTCTTATGAAGGATTTGACATTGTGCGGGCAGGGATTGACTGGTCCAACAATAACATTTCAAAGCGTTTTCCGAACTTTCATTTTACTTGGATTAACGTCTTCAACAAACATTACAACCCCGCAGGAAAGCTGGACGCTAAATCGTTTCAATTCCCATACGACTCGAGCAGCTTCGATTTTGTGTTCTTGAAATCGGTCTTCACCCACATGCGGCCGGACTCTGTGCAGCACTACCTGCGGGAGATTCGAAGGGTGCTGAAGCCGGACGGGCGATGCCTAGCTACGGCGTTCTTGCTTAACTCCGAGGCGACTGAGTTGATTCACTCCGGGCGCAGCTCCCTCCCGCTGACTCACGACTTCGGCGGCTTCTACGTGGTTGACCCGAACTTTCCAGAAACGACGGTAGGCTTTCCCGAGCCCAGCTATTGCCGGTGGATCGAAGAAGCAGGTCTAACGCTAGAACCACCCGTTCACTACGGATCGTGGTGTGGACGCGGCCCCGGGCTCAGTTATCAGGACATTGTGATCCTTAAGCCACAACAGGATTGAGCTGAGGCAGAGATTCCCCTAACTCTTTCCGCACGACCTTTGCGTCGCGACTCGTGGGATCTGAGCAGGGCCACCGGCGAGCTGGCAGATGAGCTCAACTTCCGCCTGTCGGTGCACCTTTCGAATGCCAAGCTTGTCAACTTTGCCCATTCCGTACTCCTAGTCCCGCGCGGGGTGATTTATGCTCCGGCTACGACCCAGGATGGCAATCGTTTGCCTTTTTTGCCGACTGCGCGTTCGCATGTTTCCTACATTTCTTCTCACAGGAGTTAACCATGTCGTTTTCGATTTCAGCCCTGGTCACCCCTCAGAGGGGTTGAGAAGAGTTTTGGGCTTTAGGGTCGATAGGCTCCGATCAACATGTCCTGGAACACGTCCCGAGAAGTCACCGGCCAAAGGGAAGCATGAATCTGGTATTCAAACCCTGCCTCTTCGAGTTGACGAAGGAAAGCAGCCAGGCAGGAAGGGCGATTAGTGATGCGATGGTGATATTCGATGACCATTTGTCTTATGAAATGGATGCTCCCAGCGGAAACTAGATCGGAGAGAACGACTTGTTCGGCACCTTCCACATCCAGTTTCAGAAGGTCAATCGGGCCTTGAATAAAATCAGATAGTTTCCTGCTGGGAACCTGTATAGCTTCCCCTTTGAGTCGGGAAGCATTTGCACTCATCAATAAGGAGCCGGGCTCCGTCTGATCGATGAAAAATTCAATCTGGCCGTTCCGATCCCAAAGTGCGCAATTGTGACCCACGACATTGCTCAAATGATTGCGAGCGACGTTGGTTTCGAAGACGGCAAAGGTTTTGGGGTCAGCTTCAAATGCTTCAATCCGTGCCAGGGGATACAGCCACTTGAAATAAAGAGTGGCCATGCCGATGTTCGCCCCGCAGTCAAAGATAAGGGGGGCTCCTGTGGTTGAGCGGAAGTAATAGTGTTGACGGGCAAAAATTTCACGGTAAAGATGTTGCAGAGCGGGGCCCTCGAAGTGGGCAATCTTAAAGCCTAACATCCGTCCGGAGGGACGCAGGAGGTTGAACCAGAGCGCTGCCTTTTTCCCTAAAGAGTGGGGAGTTCGTGAAAGATAGAATGAATCGTTGGCGAAACGAGCGAGCCTTGCCATCATCGTCCGCTATTCTAGGTAGCTTGCAATCGTTGTCAACAGGAATATCCTCGCGTAGTGCGACGTCCCATTGTAGTTTCATCTAAAACGAGGCAGTGGGTTGCGGCACAAAAGTTTCCGAAGAAGCAATTTAGCTCAGCGACCACGCAACTCAGGGCAACAATCGAGCCGAAGCGCCCAGCGAACAAGTAAACGGGGAAGGCGGTGCCGCCAGATTGCCTGAAACGTGCGTTCGCACCAAGCTCGCAAGCTTTTGTAGCCCGAATCGTCGATGTTTCGGAGGATTGATCATCAAGAATTCTTCGATTTAATTCCACATTGAGGAAGCCTAGATCAGAACGGTAGTGCCTTTCATTCATGGCATACGATTCGTTGACCCGAGTGATCGGAAGGCGGCGCGTTTGGGAAAGTACGTGGTGCCCGGGATCGGAATCGAACCGATACGTCTCTTTCGAGACCCGGGATTTTAAGTCCCGTGCGTCTGCCAGTTTCGCCACCCGGGCAAACTGGTTAGAACATCTTACTAAACGACCCCAGCTGAGTTCGCATGCGACGCCGAGATATAGGCTATCTTACGGAGTGGTCAAAAGATAGCTGTCTCGATCTTGGGCATTCGGGAGGCATTGTAGTATCCTTTTACTACCTACTCAGCGGCGGAGGGGGCTCCCTGGGTTGAGTTTAAGGATTCGAAGCCGTGCACGTCGACATCACTAGTGTTTTCATTTTGGCCCAGAATCGCCTGCTGCGTGAGGCCCTGGCTCGCCTCCTTTCCAAGAAAGCAGATCTTAGGATCGCGGGCGCCTCCGACTTTTCTCCGCAATTAGTCCAGTTGATTGCCCAAGCATCGCCCGATGTTCTGCTGTCTGACCCAACCGCGTTCGCTATTCGACAGATGCATATCGTCCAGGAGATTCGAGCTGCAGTTCCTGGCCTCAAGGTGGTGATGATCGGAATGGAAGCGGGCGAAGATATTTTCCTGCAGGCAGTGCGCGACGGCATCTCAGGATATGTACTGAAGGATGCCTCTGCTGCGGAGGTCGCATCCGCGGTACGTTGTGTGGCCAAGGGGGAAGCTATATGCCCGCCTCAACTGTGTAACGTCCTGTTTCGATATGTCGCTCAACAGCAGGACCGGCCCTATTGCTTGCCGTTGAAAGGGGATTTGGGGCTTACCCGTCGTGAACAAGAACTCCTACAGAGGATCGATCAAGGGTTGTCGAATAAAGAGATTGCGGTGGATTTAAATCTGTCCGAACAGACGGTCAAAAACCATGTCCACCGAATGCTACGGAAGGTCGGTGCCACAGATCGAATAGCTGCGGTTGCGCTCTGCCGCCTTCCCGGCGCGGTGACCTGACCTGTTTTTTTACTTCGCAGAAAGCGGTACTTTGCGGTACCAGATTAGGGCGAATGGTATTGCAATATCACCGTGTGGGACTATCCCTTGGTACTTCTTTTTTGTCTACTCTTGGTCCACATTTGAACCTTACTTTTGAGATGCTTAGCAGCCATACTGGAGCCACGGAGAAGCTTGTGCCAAAACTAAGAGTGCTCGTGGCAAATCGTCCGCGATTGATGCGGGAGCTGGTGCTTGCAACCATCGAGGATCAACCTGACTTCGAGATCGTAGGCGAAACCGATAACGAATCGGAGATAACCGAGATGGTGGAGCGCACACGACCCGACTATCTCATTGTAGGGCGGGAAGAGTCCGAAGGTCGGCATGGGTTGTGCGGTTTCTTGCTCGGCCGATATCCGCAAATGAAAATTCTGGCAGTGGGGGCGGAGAGCGGCAGCATATTTTATTGGGCCTTCGTGGACATCCGGTCTCGGAGCGTGGAGACATCAGAGGATGGCATGTTGAACGCGCTTCGCGGCAAATCAGAAATGGTTCCCATGTAGTGGAGATCCGCGGCCGCGCTGCGGATTTAATGGTCGAAGTTGAGCGAGGACTAAACGCTCGAACAAAATTTGATTGCGCGTAACTATCTACTGTTATTCGGGTTTTCTCACCTTAGCCCTGGGAGTGAGAGGGCGAAGCTATGCCTGAGCGACCTCAGAGCAACCATCCGAGGTGGTCAGCCTGATTTTCTGAGGTAGAGGTATATGAATATCCCTATGATCGTTTCGCTTTCGAACCCCAGAGTTCGTATTGCAATCTTGCTCGGGCTATTGTGCGCTCTGCAAGCCTTTGCCCAGACCCCCGACAGCTTGGGTCGTTTCCCAGTAAATCGCACCAAGGCAATCGATACAGCTCGCTCCCGGGCTGCCCAGGCCGCGGATGAGATGGTGTCCCTTTCCGCTGAAAAGATCATTGCTCTGCTCAGAAACGAAACCGGTCTCATGCTCCAGGTCAAAAAGGTTTTGGTGCAGAAAGCGTTTGAACAGGGGCGCATTGTCGACTCCAAAGATCTCACTGACGAGGCCGTCCTCAGAGCGGTTCAGGAAGACGAGAGCGTTCGCATCCTCATCACTCGCGAAATCGAAAATCGTTACTACGTCCGAGTTAAGCCGAGCAAGGACGAATTGGAACGAGGCTTAGTTCTCGAAAGCTTGAAAAAGCCTGGCGAAGCTGCCGCCGCGGCGGACAAGCGTCCCGAAAGTCAGGAGGATATTTTTTGGGCTACCCATAAATACACGGAGCAGAATTTTCCCGAGATCGAGCCCCCTGCACCTTCTACTACAGCGACACCGGCGCCAGCACCAGACCAACCTTATCCGCCGGACCAGGATTACCTGTCGCCGGATAATTTGCAGAACAACGATCCGCGGCGGCAACTGGACCGTGCCGATTTGCAGCAGCCGCAGGGCGACTATCCAGATGCGCTTTCCGGTTTTGGTATGCCGATGACGGGGGGCGGGGCCTCGGCTATGCAGCTGATGACCGCCAGCAATTCCCAGCGCTCGGCGTTGGGAGGGTCGGGGATTGGAATGGGTTCTGGGATGGGCATGGGTATGGGGTCAGACAGTGCCTTTGCTCCTTTTCCAATGCCGGGAACCCCAGGGTTTTCTTCCTCGGGATTGGACACATCCTCTTTGGGAGGAAATCAATTCCCTCAATATCCGCAAAATTCGCCAGCGGACTTAGGGTCTACAAACCGTCGTCCGCCTTCGCGCATTCCTCCTCGCCGACCGCAGCAGCCGGCTCTTCGGCATCGTCCCAACCCCTATGCCGACGTTCCTTCTCTCTATGATCTTTACTCGCAATACTCGGATCGCGCCGTCAATCTGCAACGATTCGGGTCAGAAATCTTCCGTACCGGAACCGGTAATCAGGATCGTTTGCCAATGGACATGCCAGTCGGCCCTGAATATGTGCTGGGACCAGGCGATGGGTTGACCATCCAGCTTTGGGGTGGGGTCTCGCAACGTTTGGTGCGCGTCGTGGATCGGCAAGGCCGAGTCTCTTTGCCGGAAGTGGGAACGGTCGAGGTGTCTGGCAAAAGTCTAGGTGATGTGCAGCGAATGGTGCAGACCCAGTTACGTACCCAATTGCGGGATATCCAGGCGGATGTGTCGTTGTCGCGTTTGCGCAGCGTTCGAATTTATGTGGTTGGAGATGTTGAGCGTCCCGGAGCCTACGACGTGAGTTCGCTATCGACTCCATTGAACGCAATCTATATGGCAGGTGGACCCACGGTCGGCGGATCGCTGCGTACGATCCGTCACTATCGCGGCAAGCAGCTTTTGCAGGATACCGACGTCTACGATCTGCTGTTGCACGGCGTTAGTTCCGACATGCAGGGTTTGCAGGCGGGGGACACGATTATGGTTCCACCTCTGGGACCGCAGGTGACGATCGAAGGCATGGTGCGCCGCCCTGCGATCTATGAATTGAACGGCGAGAAGAATTTGTCTGAGGTTCTCGAACTCGCCGGCGGCGTTTTGCAATCAGGTACGCTGCGGCATGTCGACGTCGAGCGCACACAAGCCCATCTCAGCCGGGCCATGCTGCGGCTCGACATTCCCGAGGACAACAATCAGGTGACCGTCACTAAAGCGTTGGATGATTTCGAAATTCAGGATGGCGACAAAGTAAAAATTTCGCCGATCTTGCCTTACGCCGATAAGACTGTATATCTCGAGGGCCATGTATTCCGTCCTGGAAAGTTTGCCTATCGCGACGGCATGAAGGTCACCGATGTAATTCATTCCTACAATGAGCTTTTGCCTGAGCCATACCGGCGGCACGCGGAAATCATTCGATTGAATCCACCGGATTACACCCCGCAGGTTTTGGCGTTCAACCTCGGCGACGCCTTGGCCAATGGCGATCAAGACATTGTTTTAAAGCCGTTCGATACAATTCGCATATTCGGACGCTACGATTTTGAGGATGCGCCCATTGTCACCGTGACCGGCGAAGTACGCGACCCCGGCGATCACGTCACCAATGGAGCGACCTATCTGCGCGATGCGGTTTTCCTTGCCGGTGGCGCAACTGGAGATGCGCAGTTAAGCGATGCTCAAGTATTCCGCCGGACCGAGGACGGAAGCCTGAAGGTGATTAGCGTTAACCTGAATCAGGCCTTGTCGGGCGATCCCAAAGAAAACTTGCTTCTGGTCCCCAAGGACCGGGTCTTTATTCATAAGAGCCAAGGCAGAGCAAATCCCGCCACGGTCATGATTCAGGGCGAGGTCGAGCGCCCCGGCAAGTACCCGCTGGGCGACAATCTGACGGCGGCAGGTCTTGTAAAGCTTGCGGGTGGGCTCAAGCGCAGCGCCTATGCCGACGAGGCAGATCTGACCCGCTACCAAGTGCAGGAAGGGACCAGAGTGGTTGGGGATCACATGTTGGTTCCCATTTCCAAGGCGCTGGCGGACGAGCCTGACTCTGACGTCCGGATGCATCCGGGAGATGTTTTAACCATCCGGCAGCTTGCAGGCTGGAACGACATTGGCGCCACAATTGCCGTAAAGGGAGAGGTCGTGCATCCCGGAACCTACGGCATCCAGGAAGGAGAGCGGCTTAGTTCGATCATCGCCAGAGCAGGGGGCTTTCGCAGCGACGCTTACCCCTACGGCGTAGTCTTTGAGCGGGCCCAGGTACGGGAACTCGAGGAGAAAAACCACGAGCAACTGATGCGGGAAATTCAGGGTCAGGAAGTCACTCTGCGGCAGGCCCCGGATACTGACGAAGATCAGAGACGAGCTAAAGCGGCCGCCCTGCAGCAATGGGAGGCGACTCTGAAAGAACTGCAGAACACCCCGCCTTCCGGACGAATGGTAATTCATGTTTCCACCAACACCAAGCGTTGGGAGAACACCTCGGCAGATGTCCAGGTGCGCGCTGGGGACTCTATTTACATTCCTAAAAAGCCCACCACTATTGTCGTGGACGGGAGCGTCTACAACCCCACCGCGATTGCCTATAAGCCTGGCCGGAATGCAGGTTGGTACTTGCAACAGGCTGGCGGGCCTACCAGCATGGCTAACAAGAAGGCGATCTTTGTCATTCGTGCCGACGGTTCGGTGGCCGGCGGTTCCGGTGGCCTGTTCAGCGGTGGATACGAGAAGGCTGAACTCCGCCCGGGCGATATGGTGGTCGTGCCGGAGAAGACGTTCAGCGCCAATACACGGTGGAAGAGCATCATGGAAGGAGCTCAGCTAGCCTATGCTGTAGGAATCGCGATTCAGGTCGCGAAAAGTTTCTGAACGGACTGGGCGCATGAAGTTTCGGGCCCTAAGTGTTGCGCTGTCTTTGGGACTTCTCTGTTCCGCTTTGCGCTTGTGGGGACAGTCTGACAACCCCAATGCACAACAACCTGCCGCTGAGAAAAAGAGCGCGACCGGCAAGCCTGGATCCGATGGGAGCAAGGAAGAGGCAGGGTGGTTGCCTCCTGGGGAAGATCCGGAGAACAAATTGTTCTTGCCGTTCGCAAAACATGTGGTCCAGGACCAGAAGGATTTTTGGATCAAGCCCAGTAAGCTTCGAACTCACGACTTGCAATGGATTTTACCGGTAGGCGGAATTTTCGCCGGGCTGGTAGCGTCCGACAGTTGGATTTCAAAGCAGATACCCGATACCCCCAAGGAACTGAAGCACAGCAAGGATTTTTCGAATTATGCGACTTTTTCGCTGATGGGAGTCGCGGGAGGGTCTTTTCTTCTGGGTCACATGACGGGAAACGAACACCTTCGAGAATCCGGTTTGTTGGCGGGTGAGGCAGCCATCAACAGCACGGCAGTCACTTATCTATTCAAGGAGATTACGCAACGGCCTCGTCCGTTTGAGGATAACGGAAACGGCACTTTCTTTAAGGGCGGCGGTTCGTTCCCATCGGAGCATTCCGCGATGGCGTGGTCGATTGCCAGCGTTTGGGCCCACGAATACCCGGGTGTTCTAACTCAAATCCTGGCCTATGGCACGGCAAGCGCGATTACTGTAACCAGGATCACGGCGCAGCAACATTTTGCCTCCGACGTGTTAGTAGGGAGCGTACTAGGCTGGTACTTCGGACGCCAGGTGTATCGCGCCCACCACGATCTGACTCTCGGTGGAACTTCGTGGGGTAGCTTCATGGATCGGAACGAAGGTGCTCCCCGGGACCCCAGCAATATGGCCTCGCCTTATGTCCCTCTGGATATGTGGGTCTACCCAGCAATGGAAAGGCTGATCGCCCTGGGCTATGTCGACAGCGCGATACTGGGTCAACGGCCTTGGACCCGGATGGAGTTTGCCCGCTTACTGGAAGAACCCGAAAATAAGCTTCATGATGTGGAGGCGAAGGACACAGAAGCGCAGCGAATCTTGAAAGAACTGTCAGATGAATTTGCTGCGGAAACCCGGAGACGAGAGGGTGCACCCAACGTCGCGGCGAACCTGGATTCAGTCTATGGGCGAACCACCAATATTTCGGGCGATCCTCTAGACGACGGCTACCACTTTGGGCAAACCATTGCGAACGATTTCGGCCGGCCCTACGGAGAAGGATTCAACGCCGTCACGGGTTTGATGGCGAGTGCCGAAGCCGGCCCATTTGCATTTTTCGTTCGTGGCGAATACCAGCATGCGTCCGCCACAGCCTCATACGACCCCCAAGTGCAAGATGCGATTGCAAATGCGGACGGTACTCTGCCCTTTTCGAATGGAACTGCTTCGATCGATCGGTTTCGTTTGCTGGACAGTGCCGTTTCTTTCACCTTTCATAACTACCAATTTTCATTTGGCAAGCAGAGCTTATGGATGGGCCCGGGGCAATCCGGACCACTTCTGTTTAGCAACAACGCGGACCCGGTTTTAATGCTGAAGATCGATCCGGTTTCGCCCTACAGAGTTCCACTGATCTCGAAAGTTTTGGGTCCGATGAAAGTGGGATATTTCCTAGGGCAATTAGCGGGACATGAGTTTGAGTACGATGCGACCAATACCTCAAATCCGCTCCTGGGGCCAGGGAGTATCGATCCTCAGCCTTTTCTGGATGGTGTCAAATTTAGCTTCAAGCCGACCAAGAACCTGGAATTCGGGTTTGGTTTCACAGCCCAGTTTGTGGGACCGGGCTTGCCATTCACCTGGCATAACTTTCTGCGAACTTTCTATTCCCATACCTCCGGCGATACCGCAGGAAGCAACAATCCGGGAAAACGGATAGCCTCTGCGGATGTGAGCTACCGGCTCAAAAACTGGCTGACCATCTATCTGGACTCTCTTGTGGTGGACGAGTTTTCTCCGGTGGGTTCGGCGCGCGCGTCAGTTAATCCGGGCATTTATTTGCCTCGTATCCCGAAAATCCCCAAACTGGAATTGCGCGCGGAAGGTCTGCACGAGCCGTTAACCTCGGAATTTTCGCCGGGCTTTGTCTACTATGGGCTGCGGCGCTACCGCTCGGGCTACACCAATGAGGGGAACCTCATGGGGAATTGGGTGGGGCGTGCCGGCAGAGGAGGGCAAGGCTGGCTTACCTACTGGTTTGCTCCGCGAAATAGCCTGCAGGTGGGCTACCGCTTGCAGGAAGTTTCAGTGGACTTCATCGGCGGCGGCCGACTCGTAGACTGGTCAGCCAAAGCAGACTTCGCCCTCAATTCCAAGGTTGAAATCTCCGGATTGGTGCAATATGAGAAATGGAGATTCCCAGTGCTGTCACCAGGTCCAACATCGGACGTAACCGCATCAGCTGTACTCACTTTCTGGCCTCACTGGGGTGTCGGCAAGAGCAAGTAGTAGGATGGATTTCGCTGCGGGTAGTTTTAGTTGAACAGAGAACATATTCGTGAAGAGAAATTCCCAAGTTGTAGTAGACCAACCTCCGGATCTTGACGTTCGTCTCCCGCAGGGTGGCGACGAACTGCGGTCCGCGCGTCATGGAGAGAGCATGAACAGGGCGTGGCTGTTGTGGAATCGCCGCGCATTTCTGTGGCGTTTCACACTCTGGGGGTTGTTGGCAGCTACAGTCATCGCTTTTGTCCTGCCCAAGAAATACCAAGCCACAGCCCGGTTGATGCCACCCGACAACCAGTCTAGTGCTGGTATGGCAATGCTCGCGGCGATGGCCGGAAAAGGTTCGGCACTGGGGATGCAAGCCGCGGACATGTTGGGTATCAAGAATACGGGGGCGCTCTTCGTAGGCATTCTAGGCAGCGATACTCTGCAGGATCGGCTCGTGGAACGTTGCGACCTACGCCGGGTATACGGAGTGCATTACCTTCAGGACGCTCGCAAAATTCTAGCCGCCAACTCTGATATTGCCGAAGATCGGCAGAGCGGGATCATCACCATTAAAGTCACCGATCACGACCCCAACCGAGCGGCTGATCTGGGAAAGGCTTATGTCGACGAACTGAACCGGCTCTCCGCCGAGCTGAGTACCTCGGCAGCTCGCCGAGAACGTATCTTTATTGAAGGCCGGTTGAAATCGGTGAAAGCGGACCTCGATGACGCCGCGCAACAGTTCAGTCAGTATGCCAGCAAGAATGCCATGGTTGATGTCACTTCTCAGGCCAAGGCGATGGTCGAAGCCGCCGCTACTTTGCAAGGACAATTGATCGCGGCTCAATCCGAGCTTCAAGGGCTGGAACAGATCTATACCGACAGCAACGTTCGGGTCCGCAGCCTGCGCGCCCGTATTGGAGAACTGCAGCGGCAGGTAGAGAAATTGGGCGGCAACAGTTCTCCGCCTTCTACCGAAGGAGCTGCTGCGGGCGAACTCTATCCGTCGATTCGACAACTCCCACTTCTGGGAGTGCGGTGGACTGATCTTTATCGCCGGGCCAAAATTCAAGAAACTGTATTTGAGCTGTTGACTCAGCAGTTTGAGATGGCAAAGATTCAGGAAGCTAAAGAAATTCCTACCGTCAAGACACTTGACGCGGCTGCGGTCCCGGAAAAGAAAATAAGCCCCATGCGCCTGCTGATCATGGTCATTGGAGCACTATTTTCTTTTTGCGCCGCGAGCGCCTGGGTACTGGGGACGGCGGCCTGGCGGCAGATCGACCCCCAAGACCCCCGCAAACAGTTTGCGGATGAAGTTCGATCCGAGGTCAGAATGAAGATAATGGGCTCTGCCGCACGCTGGAAATCCCGGTTCGACGCCAGCCGGCTCAACCCTCGGCGAAAAAGGTCAGGGGAGTCAACCGATTCCTCAAACCAGAACGTTCCCCGATAGCATTTAGCTTAGCTGCATTCCATCGTCTTCCCATCTTTCCAATACTATGCGAGGGGAATTGTCAATCCAAGGTTCGGTGCCCGCTGCCTCCGGCGCCGAGCGTGTTCTTGGATGGATCGAAAGATCTATCGCCGCGGGACTGTTCGTACTCGCCGTCTACCTGGCGACTACCGAGCCACTCAATTGGTTCCCCTATGTGGCAGCGGGTATCGCCGGCACGGCCATGTTGTTGGTGCGCTGGCCCTATGGCGCTCTGCTTACGCTCATGGTGGCGGCAGCCATTCCCCGTTTTTCCATGACCATATCGAAGTGGCACACGGAAGCGGAGCACTTGACGCTTTTCGTTTGTGGGGTTTTGTTATTGATGCGTCTGCACCGTGGGACCCAGAGGTGGAAGCGATTGGAACGGGCCGACTTCCTCCTCATCGGCTTCTTAGCCATGAACTATGTAAGCTCGTACGTCGATTCGCCGGACCGCGCGGCTACTCTGCGCTGGGCATTGCTGCAAACCATCGCCATCAGCGCTTTTTTCCTCATCCGGCAACTCATCGATAGTGAACGCCAATTCCTGCGCTCAATGAAGATCCTGTTGTGTGTTGGAGCTGGAGAAGCGCTCTTCGGTTTTTTCTGCTTCGCTTCTTTTCTGCTTTTTAGAACTAGTCTGGGCGTTACACAATTCTCTTACCTCTCGTTCATGCCGGGCGTGCACGGCTCCCAGTGGGAACCTAATATATTTGGCAGCTACACGGCATGTTTTGCGGTTATGTTTTTGTTTTACTTCTTTGCAGCTCGACAGAACAATGGTTGGTATTTGCTGGGTTTCTTGATTTCAACTTTAGCCGTATTGCTCAGCCTGGCACGCCAAGGATGGGCTTGCGTGGCCATCGTTGGTCCCCTGATCGTCTTTCAAACCCACCGCGGAAAGGCTATCCAATGGAAACGATTGGCTCCGTTCGCCGCCGGCGTGGTCATCGCCTTGGTAGCAGCAATAACCTTGATGCGCGATCTCCCGGAACGGCTGGCGACACTGGCTGTCAGCACCGCCGTTGAAGATCCCACGGTTGTTCATCGACTAAAGTTTCTGGCGTTTGCCGTGGATGATATCAGGGCCCATCCCTTGATTGGTCTGGGTACCAGCAGCTTCCAGTTGCTCTACACCGATGAAGACGATTTCGGTGAAGGCCCGGCTTGGTTAGGCAGTCTTTTTGTCCGGATCGTCCACGACACCGGGCTGGTGGGACTCGCGGTGTATTTCTGGTTTCTCTCCCATCTCGCTCGCAGGGCTTGGAGAATCTTGCGCTCTCCCATAAGAAGCGAAACTGATATTGCCGTCGGCGCACTTTCGGCGGGCGTCATTGTAATGCTGATGGCATACCAGTTAACCGACGCCTCTACACTGGCCTTTACCTGGATTCACTTCGGGATGTTGGCCACTTCGCTTGGATTTGCTGAGGTCGGCAGCGCCATCTCCCGATAGCGGCTGGATGTTCCAGAAAACACCTTTGCCGCCTTAGGCATCTTCTCGGAGTCCAGGATTTGCCAACTTCTCGTCAAAACCCGAGATGACGTCATTCCACAGTATCACCTTGACAGTTTGCTGGCTCGCAAAGTCTGAGGTGATGAGTAAGAATGAAGTTTCAGATTAAATCTGAGGGATTCTAAAACCTTGCGAGTCGCGATGATCGGCATTAAAGCGATTCCCGCCCAGTTTGGGGGATTCGAGACGGCCGTCGATGAAATCTCCCGAGGACTGGTCATCCAAGGGCATGAGCTTCGGGTCTATAACCGCTCCGGGATGAGTACCACTTCTGAAAAGGTGTACGACGGCGTACGGTTGGTGACCATCCCCACGGTCCGATCCAAAAATCTCAGTACCATCGTTCACGCTTTATTGTGCACCCTCCACGCTTCCTTCCACCCCGTCGACGTGGTCCACTATTTCACCACGGGGACGACACTTTTCGCCCCCATCCCACGTTTGCTCGGCATGAAGGTTGTCTGTTCAGTGGATGGAACCGATTGGCAGCGGGCCAAGTGGGGAAGGTTTGCCCGCTGGTATCTGAGGCTCTCCGAGAAGCTTGCGGTACGGTTTTGCCATGCGCTTATATCCGATTCCAAGGATGTACAGGAGTACTATGAGGAAGAACACAAAGCCCCGTCATCTTGTATCGTCTACGGCATCCGCGAGCGCAGATCGCGGCGGCATGATGTCTTAGATCAGTTCCATCTCAAACAACGCGAGTATGTTTTGTTTGTAGGACGTCTGGTGCCCGAGAACAATATTCATCATCTCATCCATGCCTTCGAAAAGGTTGAGACCGATCTGAGACTTGTCATCGTGGGAGATGATCCTTGGGAAAAAACCTACGTCCAGGTTTTGAAGTCAACCGTCGATCCAAGGATTATTTTTACCGGAGGTGTTTACGGAGACGGTTATGCACAGTTGCAGCAAAATGCCTATATGTTCGTGTTGCCTGACGAGGTCGGCGGGACCCACCCAGCGCTGGTCGAGGCGATGGGTTACGGCAACTGTGTATTGGTTAACGACACTGCTTCTAACCTGGAGGTGATTGCTAAGGCGGGATTCGCCTATCGAGGGGCGGACGGAGATGTGGATCTGCGGTCCAAGTTGCAGCAGTTGGTCGATGATCCCGATCGCGTCGCTGAGTATCGCCTGCGAGCTCGCCAGAGGGCTCAACAGTGTTATCGCTGGGAAGATGTGGTGCGGAGGCATGCTGAGCTTTACCAGCAACTTGTCCGGCGGAGCGCAGCGGTTGGTACTCCTGAACTGGAAGCTAGCGGTGATCAATAACCTAACTATGACTACCGTTTCAGCTCAAGTT
>Ga0068871_100000393_pt1 | contig 30539 bp, 42 predicted proteins | sample KBSMisM72_FD_72750 | JGI IMG/M metagenome (GOLD analysis project Ga0068871, IMG submission 72750) | Miscanthus rhizosphere microbial communities from Kellogg Biological Station, Michigan, USA - KBS Miscanthus M7-2 | ecosystem: Host-associated > Plants > Roots > Rhizosphere > Soil ...
TGCTATCGCGTCTAGCTGTGCCTTCTCGATTGACTCATCGTTATTGCGGACCCTAAGGGTATTGACGCCCTGAATCCGTGCCGTCGCTGCCAAGTCGCCCAGTTGACGCGCTTGCAGTTCCTTCGACCGCCTATCCTCGTCGGCGGCAATCTCTTTCAGTGCCGCTTGACGTTGCTTGTCCAGTGCTCGCCGCGCCGACTCTTCCGCACGGATTGTACTGAGGGTATCGGCGAGCTTGGCGGCATTAGCGGCCCGTGTCCTTTCCTGATCCTCCGCGATAGCCTGAAGATGGGCCTTTTCCATCGCCTCTTCGACAGTGCGGACTTGCTTGAGCTTTAGCGCGGCTTCCTGTGCGGACGTGCCGAATGTCGCCACCAATGCCGTTAGCTTTTGGGAAGCCTCATTTGCATTAGCACTTGTCTTGAAGAGTTCCGAATTCAACTGCTGATATAGCGCAAAGGCTTGCTTTGCCGATGCCTGATCGATCAACTGTGGCGTAACCTTAATGCCATTCAGCGAATCGACAATATTGCGAACTTCCTGCTTAACGATTGCCGATGCCGACGCAAGGTCATTCTTGAGGGGGCCAAGATCGGCCCCCAAGCGCAAAAACGCATCCCCTAACGAAATATTAGCCACCGCTGCTTCTCCTATTTAGTTGCTGCGTCCAATCCTGAAACCCAGCCCTAGCTTTCTTCCAGTTATCCGGCGATGCCTCTAGGATTAACGGCTTATCTTGCGGTCGTCGTAGTGCTCTGAATGTGTCCGGGTCAAGGTCCTTAGCCCCAGCCGCGACGTGTATCGACCACTGAATTCTTGCCGTAAACGCATCCCAGATTTCCATATCTTCGTTAGCTACTTCCAACAATGACAAAAACTGACAATACGTTAGTTCGTAGAAATCTGCGGGAGTAAGTCCGAGTCTGCGTATTCCGACACTCCGGATTCTAAGGAAGTGGGTGTCGGGGGTGAGTTTGGGACTTCTTTCTTGTCCTTTTCGGCGAGAGTTTCCAACCGCTTCATCTGTTCATCTGAGGGTAGGAAAGCTTCGATAAGCTCTTTCATATCGGCGGCGACCCGCGCAATATCCTGCAAGTCCGCGACTTCGCGATACTCGTCGATATCGATTGGATTGCCCCCGGCCTTGAGAAGGCAATAAGCGAAGTCAAAGTGAAATGCCGGGGTTGCCAACAGCGCCACCGTAACGACATTCAGCATCAGGTAAACTTGCGTCCGCTGGTAGATTTCCAGACATGCCTTCATGTTGCAAACCATCTTCAGCTTGATTCCCTGAATCTCCGTCTCGATGCTGGGATGACACCGCAACACCCCAAGATTAACCGTATTCAAACTGTTACCTGCCTTACCATTCGCGCCATTCATTGTTTTTATTCTCCTTTGTTTACATCAACTTACAGATTAATTTCTGCCAGAAATTCCCATTCAGATACAAAAATGGGGAGCCATACCGGCCCCCCATAGTCTACAACTTACTGAGCCGATGGCTTCGGGCTAGCTCCAAGTCGGCAGCGCCGTTACCTTGATGGTGAGGTTGGCGTTGAGCGGAGTTCCAACCTTGGCAAGGCCCTGGAAGTTCGTAACGTAGCCGGTAAACGACACGGTGTTGTTGGCGGTATCGGGAAAGACAGACTTCCAGTTACCGATAGCGAAAGCGTATGCGGCAGTGCGGATCGCAATATGGGTGGTGTTGCTGGGAATCCACCACATCGGTGCGGTTACGGACTCGCCATCGGCAAGCCCTGGGAGAAACTCACGGAAACCGCCGCTGGAGTCGTGACTGGTAACGTCCTGCAAGTCGGTCTTAACGTTGGGGGATTGCACGTCGGTTACTTTCGGTACCGTCGTGAATACTTCTGTCGGGGTAGCTCCGTCACCTTTCTTGAGAAGGGTTCCGGTCGCATTAATCGCTAAAGGCATCTACTTTGTCACCTCCACGGGGGCAGCTACCTTGGCAGCTACGGGGGCGGCAACCTGTGCGGGTGCCGGTTTGGGCTGGACACGGGCGGCAGCTTCCATGCCAACATCCTCGAACTTCTCCACGTCGTGAGGAAGCCCGCTAGCAAGTTGCAGCCGGGAAACGTGCCGGTCGTGCAATTGCGGATGAATTTCTACCATCTCCGGGTGAACGCCAGTAGCGCCGTACTTGTACGGATGCGAACGCGCCTTGTCGAAGTGTTCAATGAGTTCGTCCAGGTGCAAGGTCGAGAACTGGCAATAGGCGCATTCGTAGCACTTGACCCGCGTAGGATCTGGCGGGACTTCGCTAGGGTGGTCCGGCATAACTACCGGGAGTTGATACGGCTTGACAAGGTAGTCTCTGCCAAGCGCAAAACGTTGTTTGAAATCAGTCTCCGTCATACTTTCTCCTTATCGTGCGTACCAAACGTAGAAGTCACGCGAACTACAGAACGCTTGAATCTTAGGTTCTTCGTAATCGTATTCTGACCCAGCGTCAAATATTCCCGTAACGGTAATGCTCCCCATAGCCCCAGTAAATCCGTACAAAATCTGTAGAACAAGATCGCGCATAGACTGTGCCGACTCAGGATCACCATCACGAGTACAGCATGTTACCTGTAGCCGCGCCTTCGTCGTGCCTTCACGCCCGCTTAAATCCTCAAGGTCGAACCCTGCAACTTGCTGCAAGGTTATCCAGTTCGTAACGTTGTCGCCTTCGGGCTTCGACCCAACATAGACCGGAATCTCAACCCTGCCGTCGTCGAGAATGTAACGCCGAATCTCTGCCGTTAAGGTCACTTCGCCAGTCTCCCCAGATACGCGCCAATCCTCACCGTTGCCTTATCCACTACACTCTCAATCGTTGACTCGAACGCAGGCCGCAAATATGGCCGCGCATGGGGCCCGGCTTCAACCCACTTGGCATAATCGACAGCGCCCCCGCCTGCAATAACGTAGGCAGACGCTACCGCTCCCTCAACATCAGACTCAATCCGCAACGTCGCCCGCAACGCCCCGGACTTCACCGGCACAACCTGAATCGCATAATCTAGCGTCGGCTGTAGCTCCTCTGCCAGAATGCTTGCAATCTCGCTAACGTCGGCGTTTGCCAACGACCGCAACGATGGCACCGTAACGTCCGACGTAACGCCGGTAAGCCCAGTACCCACGGATCGGCCAAGAACCGCTGTAGCCGTAAGCTTCATGCCTCTATCAACTCCAACCGCAACCGCGTGTAGATTGCATTACCCGGCTCGTCAATCGAGCCAATACGAAACATCTTTGCCGTTCCCTCACCAGCGGCGAATATCCAGACCTTTGCAAACATGTCCGATGTGATTTGGGGAAAGTGCCCCCGCAGGATGCAATGAAAGGTATTGTCTGTAGATACGAACGCCGCGCCCTTTGCTTCCGGCGTCGAGGGCCTTTGCAGGATCATTGGCGCAACCCGCGCCGGTATTGCTTCTGTCGCCCATCCCAGCGTTACCTTGGTTCCCGATGGGCGTCCCGAATTGTTAACATTGCCATCGTTTTGCATCACCGTGACCCGTGAGGGAAAGTAAGGGTCGAGCGGCAATTTAAGGAACCGCGCTAGGATTTGGGCTTCCGTCATTTACAAGTCTCCCGGCAGAGGCGTTGCCAGTTCCCGGAACCGCCGCGTAACGTAACGATCCCACGCGAACGGGCTATCAACTTCCTCAACTCCAAACACCTCAAAGTACTCGTCACCATCGACCGCTGCCGCCCGCAACTCCTTCGCAAGCGCAAGCAACGACCGGGCCCCTTCGATATCTGATATCTGAAGGTCGAGAAGCTTAATACTGCCCCCCGCCGACGCCGTTATCGAAAGCCTTACCAGAAGATCGGCAGCGGCAAGCCTAATGTCGCCACCGTTGTTATCTAGCGCCACTTGGATATCAGAGTCATGAAGCTGATAGGCGGCGCTGTCGGTATCGCCGATAACGCTCCTTACCTTGCCAACATCCGTTGTGTAGTCGACCGGCGATGTGTCTGCCATTACCGTTTACCCTTACCCTTCCCCGCCTGATTCGTAACTTCGCTGAAATTAGTAATATTCGTGGGTGCCGCTTGCTTCTCCAACATTTCCCGCAATAAGCGGTTGGTCTCTTCCTGTGCCTTAACCAACCGCTCCAGTGCATCAAGCTCCATCAACGCCATACAATTCCCCCTAGTAAGCCGCTTAGGACCCGGTACCGTTGCTCGCCATTGTGCTGCGAGGATCGCCCTGAGTGCCGCCGAAGACAATTAAGCCCTTGTACTCCGTGCTCATCGTCTCGAAGTCGCCCAGCACATCGGAAATGCCGCCGCCAATAGCAACGGTATTCGACGCCTTACGGTACATCTGCACGCCGCGATAGCCCGACAGGAACCCAACCTCGATAGCGGGCCGGGTAACATTGGGGTCGGCGAACATCCACCATGATGTTGCCGCGTTGGTTGTAGCAATCTTGCGAATCCAGGGGTTGTAAATGACGCTGATTCCCTGCGCCATCCAATTCTGAACCCGGATGCGTTCGAGTGTCGTACCGCCGTTGTTGTTCATATCAATCGACAGCGTGTTGATGATGTTCTTCAACTTGACATAAAGCGTGCCGTCGCCCACGACGATGGTTAAGCCCGCCATGGTAATCGGTACACCGTCCGCGTCGGTCAAGTTCATCCACTGCGCCAATGCCGCTTGGATGCTCTCGATGCTTATTGCCGGGTTGCCGGTGATGATGTTGTTGATCCCGTTTACGCTGCCATTGGTATAGAGCGTTGCATCGGGCCCAGCCGCGCCGGTATAGAGGCTGGTGACGTAGTTCTCAATGGTGTTGGTGCCGCCAATGCTCATGTTGCGCGGCATTTCCTGGAAGAAATTCAGGTTGTCGTTGATGATTGCTTCCCAGCTAACCTCGTACCCGGCTTCGTACTTCTTGACGCCGTAGTCGAAGAAATTGCTGTTGAGCGTGCGCCGGTCAAAGCCTGCCTTCTCCTTGACTTCGGGGAACAGTGCCTTTCCGCCGTCGAAGTAGTACGTACGGACCAAGCGGAAATCCCGGATGTCGGAGCGAACCTTAGCAATCTTACTCCAAGTCGGCTCGTAGACTTGATAGTTTGCCCAAACCATCTTGTCAAGAATCTGATCCGTCAATACCGTGAAGTCGCTCGATGTCATCGACTCGTTGAAGACGGCCGGGGCAATCTTCATCAGTTGGCGGTAAGCAAAATCCTGCGTCGGGTGGAAGGCTTCCTTAAGCAGGAACGGGGGAACCTCGCCCGCTAGGGCACCCTGCCAAATACGCTGTGCTTCCTGTACGCGCTTGGCATTGATGACGTTGAGGCGGCGAGTTGCGGGACTGAAACCGGGAACTCCGGTTAGCTTGTTGGCGGACTCCATGGATTCCAGTTCCTTGAGGTTGAAACCCTGAAGGATCTGGTTGCTGAATCCGGGATCGTAAATTGTCTGAAGGTTCATAGTCATTCTCCTTTGTCTGAGGGTTAGGGATAGGGGCTAACCTAGACCCGGTATTTCAGTACTCTGATTGTGGCAGTTAACCCGCTGCCAACCGTCGCCAACGCCATACCGAACAGTACGCCCGTGTTCTTCTTGCTCAACTTCGGGGTATCCGCATCGACATAGTAAAGCTCGTCATAGAGGGCAACGGCAGAATTACCGCCCGCATTGACTCCCTTCACTGAGAAATCCCACTCCGACGTGGTAATGTCCACCGTGGTCAGACCATCCGACTGCTCGTTGATAAGTGCCGCTCCGCATCTGTTACCGAAGCGAACAGGATCACCGCTGACCGGTACGGCAGGATCGCTGCAAGCGATGGCAATTGTGTCCATCGAGCGGGCACCGGCTTGTTTTTTGTTCTTCGCCATTGTATGTTCTCCTTTTCCTTTCCTTGCCTATGCCGTCTTCCGCTTAATTCCCGCCAGAAGGAAGCTATTATCCTCGATTGCCTTCGCCGACTCGCTAAGGTCAACCGTCTGCGTACCGCTACCGCTAAACATGCGCGACTCTCCCAGCCCAGTAATCGCCGGAACGCCCGCCGCTACCGTCCGCTCGCCGACAAGCAGGATATACTCTGCAATCGACGCTTCGATAATGCCTTTGAACGCCGTTGCGTCAAGATCACCATCTTTGACCGGAACCGAAGCCAAGCACTCCCGCATAACCTTGGGGTGCGCCTTTTCCGCCAGTTTCGACGTAGCGAGAGCTTCCCGAATCTGCTCTTTTGCTTCCGCCGTGATAGCCCGCTTGGTCAAGCTCTCGATTGTAGGAATGAGAGTTTCCACGCGGGAAGCCGACTCCTTGAGCCGGGTTAACTCTTTATCGTCGATTTCAGCCATTTTGCCTTTCTCCTTTACTTTCTCATCCGGCACCGCTGCCGGTCGTGCCGATTCAAATATCTGAACCACTTTACCGCCCCGCCCCGCCGCTGTCACGAAATCACAGCTTTCCGCCGTTACCAACTTCTCGAAAATGTTCGTCACCGTACCCGCAACCTGGGCCTTACGGGCAACACCGCCGCCGCGAATCGACACGCCAAAGGCATCGTGTTCCGCAAGCTCACGGATAGAATCGCCGTAGCCGTTGAGGGGTGCCGCATCGGCATAGAGACCGGCACCGTGAATCGGATGGTCTTCCCAAACGGCATCGGATTTCAGCACTCCCGCAAGCCGCGAAAGGCTACCTTCGGGCCGTGCATTCCGCTCCGCTTCCGTAGCATGATCCCAGAACATCTTCAGCCCCGCCTTGAAGACATTCGGCCCGTCGCGCTTTAGCACATCGATAGGGTAATACCCCGATGTTCCCTGCCCCGGCGAGATCAATTTTACCCGGATGTTTTTGCCCGGTTTCGCCTCGCAGATTGGAGCGAACTCTTTGTTTACAGCAATTTGCGAGGAAATTTCTGGCAGCAATTCAGTTTCCCCCGGCGTCCAGGTGCCCTCAAGGAAAGGAATTACCTGATCGGACGGGAGTGTCTTGACGATTGCGAGAGTTGCATTATTTAGCATTCTGTTTCTTTCCTTTCGGCGTATTCGCCGGTGCAGTCCTGCCCGTCTGGGTAGGATCGTTGGGATTACCTTGACCGTTGCCATTACCGCCTGACATCGGCGGCGGAATCGGATCTACCTTTTCACCGGGCGGGTAGACCTTATCAAGTATCCCCTTCCATGTCTTCGGGTAGATCAACTTGAGCAATACCTCCGCTACTACTCTCGGGTCACGCAGGATATCGGTAGGCTGGTTGCCATTCAGAGTTACGGCACCGATAACCGCCCTTACCGAATCCGCTACACTCCGCTCAAGAATATCAGGAAACGTAATTGCGATTTCCCGTGATATCGGCTTACCTACCTCACCCAATGCCTTATTGGTCTCCTTGGGGAGGGTTACGCGGTAGACATATTGCTGCCCCTTAGCGTCGAGAATCTCTTCAACCTTCGCCCCCGCAGTCCTCAACTTGCCCTGAGGCGCAATCGTAGCCCAGTTGATAACAAAATCGAATAGCTTGCGGAAGAAATCGGCCCAAAAGTTCTGCCGCGAGACCATCTTGAGTTCGGTAGGCCGGTCGAGCGTCTCAGATGTGGCGAAGTTGCCAACATCGGCATCCCCATAGAAGGTTCCCGGCAAGTCCGCTGCCGCCGCAACCATCATTTTGATTGCGTATCCCTCATCTGCCGATGTCGTTGCGCCCGCCGTTTTGATTGCCTTGAGTTCGATCCCCGACGTTGACGCAGCAAACCCGGCAACATTGGTAAGCGTACTCGCCGACGTGTCCAGCTTCGACTTTGCCGCCGCTGCCCCTTTGCTCGTCTTCGCGGTTAGCTGCATCGACATACGCGCATAGGCACGCATAATCGAGCACCAGTTCTCAAGAAATTCCTTATATGCGGTTGCGTAGTCGAAGGCGGCGTAATGTTCGGGAATGCCAAACTTCATAGAACCGACATGGCCGGTCTTGATGTGGCAAACGGGATGTTCCCAATCGACAGTGAATTGACCGTTTGTCCGCTTAACCAAGGCTTCCGGTACTCCCTGCGTCGTAGGAAGGTATTCCCAATCGGGATACCAAGTCGTATGAGTCGCCCCGTCGTCGTCCGTAACAACGCGCTTATAGAACCAATTCTCTTTGTAATCGTCGGGATTACGGTATATGTCCTTTATCTCGTCAACGTCCATTGCCCGCAGCCGCACGGTGCCGAACGTCTTATCGATAAAGAACATGAAATAGGTATTGCCGAAGATTTGCTGGTTACGGTCGAGTTCTTCCCGCGCCGACTTATCGCCAATCTCGCACTTGTTCTTAGGATCGTTGAGAAAGTCTTGGATAACCTCGTCGATAACCGGATGCACACCGGCAATCGTTACCCCAAGGGCCCAGACATAGTAGACCTGGACGCTAACGGATCGCTTAATAAGGGGATTCTTAATCGCGAGCAACCGCGAAGCCCCCCGCAACCGCTCTAGATTCTCCGGGGTAAAGTCCCATTTGTCTCCCGCCCCCAGACGTTCCCAGCCCAGATTCTCAAGCTGCACTTGCAGAACAGAAATCGACTCCTGAAGGAACTGCAATTCCGCGCTCTGCTGAGATGCAATTCGGGCTAGATTTGCCTCTCTAGACTCATTTATGGTTTGGACGCCTTTTCTTTTCATATAGTTAGGGGGAAATTTCTGCCAGAAATTCTTAAACCGGGCTGATATGGACCATGTTGTCTTCGTCCATTTCCATCAATTCATTGATATCGTGCGGATCGATTCCTAGATCGTCCACAAAGGCAACAACGTAGCGCATTACATCCATTGAGTGATTGTAAAGATCTACCGGAATCTCAACTTTTCCCGGCTTCGGTTCCTTCGCATAACTATAGCTCGAAAACTCTTCGGTAATTCCCAACGGTTTGTGGCTGAATACTAACTCTGGGTCTGGAGTGTGGGCAAGACAATCCTCCATGATGAACAAACGGGGCTTCCTGCCTCTGCCGGGATCGAGACGGGCATGGACACCCTGGATACCCTCCCGGATCTTTTTGAATGCGGGCAACGTCATCATGTCCCACGCCTTTTCGAGTTGGGCGCGGCCTTCAGCGTCGGTATCGCAGATGATTGCCCACGGCTGGATTAAGTTGCCGCTTTCGTCACGGTTGAAGTCGAAGCTTGCAATCTCATGCGCCGCTTCATCAACCGTTTTGTGGGTATGGTAGTACTCATTACAAAGGACAAGGTTGCCCGCGTCAGTAAGAATCCAATCCTGCCACACGAACGGATCATTAAACCCAAAGTCAACGCCCCATATATGAACCGCACCCTTCGGCGGCTTGAACTGTGGGATAACGTGAGTCTCAGTATTGAACTCGGGATAAACCGCGCCCTCTGCCGATACCCAAAGGCCCTCGTAAAGCCGTTGCCGCCGCACACCCGATAGATCCTGCAATCTGGCCATATAGGCAGCGCCGCGAGCCGTCCATTCCTGTTTCTTCTTATTCCAAAAGACCGGGTTATCCTTGTGCCACGAATAGTACATCTTCAGCTTGCCTTCTTTCTCAAGCCGCTTAATCCAATGGTTCGGGTCTGCCGGGTTAACGTCGAGTAGCAATTGCTGGTACGGGATCGCACCGGCCCGCAACCGGGTCGATATCTCTTCAAACGCACTAAGCGAAATCTCTTCGGCTTGCTGAAAGTAGACGAAATCGTACTCGGCGGAAAGGAGCTTAGTAGGGTTATCCAGCCCTGAAACTACGAATTTGCTGCCATTCGCATACAGATATTCCTGATCCTGTGCCCGCCACTTGCATACCTTGTCATCCTGCTTTACAAACTTGTTGAATGTCGTAATACACGTATGCGTCATTGAGTGCCGGGTTTTCCGCGCCATTAACCCAACTGCGCCATCGTACTTCTGCAACATCAAATGGCACTTTTCCAACACTCCCCGCGACTTACCGGTACCAGCCGGGCCGGAGATTGCAATCGTTTCCGACTTGTCATAAAACAGGTCAACTATGCAACCTTCCGGCTCGTATTTGTCGGGGGAGAATTCGCGCTCCCCCGTCTCCTTCATCGTGACAGTTCCCGCCATTGCTTCCCCTATGGTGTTACGAGAGTCTTAATCGGTTCCGTAAAGACCGTGGAACCGCCGCTATTCTTGTAAACGATCTGATACCACATTACCCGCTGAGACAATGTTGGAATCGTGATCGTACATCCGGTACTGCAAGCTAGACCGGCTGGGGCATCCGTGGTTTCCCACGAAAACACACTGTTACCGGTTTGGAGTGTGGCAGCGTTGGCAACGCAAATCTCTTGCCGCGAAACGCAATACATCGAAGGACTGTACCCAAACCTAATGTATGCCGTCGAAGTACCCTTCGGAACACTGGTAATAGTGTACGGAAGGGGAATCCACGTTGCCCGGTTAATGCCCGGTTGCCGCCCTGGGTATGGCGGAACCTTAGGCATGATTAGCGCCGGGAACGATCCTCCGTTGAGCGTACTCCCCATCAGCAAACCATCACCATCAGGCGTTGCCGGTGTATTCTCCGTTAGCCCCGACGTGCGAGGGTGGCGAAGGCCCGCCGTTATCCTGCGAGCACCAGTATTGTACGGGTCATGGAAAGCACTATACTGCACCGCATAGTCCAGGTAAGGAGGTTGCGGCGAGATACAGATATCGTTAATGAAGTAATCGCTGAATATCCAGCCCTGTTGCTTGGAATTGCATTTGAGTTCGCCCGCATAGGCAATGCCACCAGGGATAGGCGTAACGCCGGGAACATTGCTGTAAATGTCGCCGACTGCCGATCCCGACCGGCAATCCCCAGCTACATAGGCTTGGCAGTAGGTGTAGTTGTAGGCTTGTGTATCGGGAAGGGTGAATCCCGGCGCACTCACGTCGTAGGCCGTGCTACGGCCAAACATCACGTAGACGAAACCGTTCTTCGGATCGATAACGCCGCCATTAATGCCGCTGCGTATCGTCTTATACAGGTATGTCGTGCCGCTTATCTTCGTCGTTAGCTGATTAATCGCTGGGTTGCCCCAGTCGCCAATCTCGCCCGTAGTCGCAAAGGGCCGATAGTCAAGCCATGACTGGTTATTGAACATGAACTCGACCGGCGACGGGTGCTTTTCCAGCCTATTGCCGCTTCCAGTCCCGTAGATACCGGCAAAGGGAGGATTACCCGACGTACAGCCGAAGCTTGAAAGCGGCGGGTTGATGTGATTGGGCCATGCCGCATATCGAAAGCCATATTCCGCGCTTTCCGCGTCGGCAGCACCGGGACAACTAGCGCCGGGCACACTAGCCAATCCTCCCGCATCCGACACCGTTAGAGCATTACGGGTGAAGTAGTGCGATGCATCGGGGAAACTCTCATCAATCGTGATCCCGTTCAAGTTCTGCTGATAGGGATCAGTTCCGGTCTCACCGTGTGGCGCATTAACCCAATCCCACCAACGCGGCGAACTGTTAGAAAACATATAGAACTTGTTCCCAACGGCGTGTGTCGTCGATGGCCACAACTCGATACTGCCAACGCCAACATATGCCCGCTGCAATACCAGTTGCTTCGTAGAAGTATTGAACCCGATAATCCTCTCAACCTCTTCCTCGATTAGCCCCCACGGCCGCGCTGTACTAGGTGCCGTTTGGTCTGTCATTTTCATTAGGTCACCGATACGCAATCCCTGATTGTTAAGGGTATCGTTGGCGGGACTAGCCGTAGATGGCGTTATCGGGATAACCGTATCGACCGTTACCGTCGAACATAAGAAACCCGTAACATTGAGCGGATTACTCTGCCCTATCGCAGTCAACTGCGCCTGACAGGTATTGCTGAGATCCGGGCCCGCTGCCATGCTCGAACCCGTCAATGTCATCTGATACGGGCCCTTATTCGCCATCGGCCCGTTCTCGCCATCCTTACCGTCAAGGTTGTAGGGAACCCAGGAGATTTGATCCGCCCCTTCCCACGCTAGCGGAGTATGCAGACCGGCCCAACGCGCATTACTGTTCTGCCACGTGTTCATGAGGGCTACGACAGAGTTGCTAACTGTGTCGTAAACGCCAATCCAGCCCTTATTATTCTGTTGCAGATACTTGACCGAAAACGCCAACTTACCCGGCTTAGGGGAGCGGTCAATCTCAACATTGAATCCCGATGGAAACGTAGGGTCAAATGCCTGAATCTTCGCCGTTACCGACTGTGCCGCTGTTAATCGCGTCATGTGCCAGATGCCAATGTAGGGGTTTTGCGTAAATCCTTGAACCCACTTAGCCCCCGGCTGGAACATCCCCGTAGGTTGTGCGCCGATATAAAGCCCTTTGTAAAGTTCCTGCACGCCACTTTGCGTATAGAGCTTATAAAACGCCGGTATCTCAGGATCTTCCTCACCCAACACACCACCCGGCGACACAATACCGCCATCGAATACAACGGTCTGCGTCTGGAAGGGCCCAAGGTAAACGATCGTCTTCGGGCTAACCCGTTTGTTAACCCAATACAACTCCTGTGATCCCGCCGAACTCGACACGACGCAAACATGGCCCCTAGATGCGGTCAACTTCCACACTAGACCGCCGCCACCGTTATAGATTGCATCCCCGGCGTCTGAGGGGAACACGCCGCTAGTAGTCCCATCTGATCCCGTCATCGTAAACGTGCGGGCACCAGTCACGACAATAGGCCAAGTGCCATTAGCGGCAGTATTGCCGGGAACATCGCGAATCTTGACGGTATCGCCGGTAACAAAATCATGCGGCGAAGTCGTTGTACACGATATCGGCGAGGTATTCGTACATGCCGCCCCAGTCGAGCCGCGATCAAGCCCAATACGGAACCCTTGCGGATACTCGCTGAGAGTGCATTGCTTCGATCCGCCTGATGCCTGATCGTTGATCTGTACGGTAATCGGCACCGGTGAGTCAGTAATGTAGTCAATGTTGACCGTACCTCCTACCGATGTCTTTTTGATAAGGTAACCAAACTGATGGCTCGCCCACGGACCACTACCATCTGTTGGCGGCGTCGGCGTAATCGTCATGGTTAGCCCATTAGTTACGCTCAATACCTTGTATGTCGCACCGTTGTAGGTAATATGCGTGTCAGTCGTCCAGCGCCGGTCAAATCCACCCGGCCCATTCAGACCGGTAATCGTAAGGACATTGCCAACGTTTGAGGCAGTTCCAGCCTTGTTATAGGCGACCTGGGGGAACTGTTGGTTAGCATTCAGCCACGCCGACATCATTGGTGCGTGTGCGGGCGGCGATGTATAAACGTCAACATCACCAATCGTTACCGTCGCAATATTGCCCGATCCAACCGGCAGCGTAATAGGCAAAAATGGCCCGTAACACGTTGCCCCATTCAGCGTTAGGCAGGCGGCCAGTGTGGTGGTGATACTATCGACGAAACCTCGGATTGCAAGGCGAAGCGCGATCCCAATACCATTCCCAATCGCTACGATGGGATCGTTCGAGGACCCGGTAAAGCTCGCCACATTGCCGTCATTAGCGTTAATCCGATACGAAATCAGCTTCCCGCCTGTGTCGGCTGGGTTGAACTGATATTGCCCATTGTTGAAGTTGAAATACTCCCCCGGCGCTGGGGCTCCCCCAGCCTGTACCAGCAGCGTTCCCGTCGATGCTTCCTTAACGGAAATTGTTGAGTTGTAGTTACCGGCCCCCGAGACCGTAATCTTAAGCGGCGATCCGCTAGGCGTACCCGCTTCATCGGTTATCGCGACAGGAAACAAGTTGCTAAGGTTGCTCCAAGTTCCGGCGTTGTCGTAAACCGCGAGCATCGGAAACGCCCCAGTTGGCGAGATATTCGACTCATACGTCCACATTTGCTGAATGAGAACGCCGGTAACAGGATCTATCACCGGTGCGCTCGCATCCCAGGGAAGGAAGGGCCAACCCGCTTCCCCTAGATGTGCCGGATCTATAGGGACTGAGTTAATCGGCCTAGTGTCTCCGGGGGAAATGTTCGCGGTACGGATCGGGATTGTCGAATTAAACGCCCCACACGTAACCTTAAGGGTATGGTCGGTGTTGTTCTGTAACGCTCGCGAAGTCTTCAGACCATCTAGCGCAACTGGGGCATAATCGATGCCCAATCCCGCCGCACCAACAATAAACGTCCGCGCCCGCCCTTGCGTCCCATTGCGAAAGTCCGAGTTCGACCCGGCAAACTTAGTCGTATCGACATCGGGAACAGACGGCGTTAACGATGGCGACTCCGAAACCTGCACCGTACACGCCCCCGTAATCGGAGACGTGTATGCAACCAGAACTTCCCTATACGTTGCCCCAACCTGATGCAAATCGGTAATTTGCGCGAAAGCCGGGGCTAAACAAAGCAAAAACGCCAATAGTCTCTGTACCATTACTGGATAACCTCGATCAACATGAACTGAAGACGCCCGTTCTGTGACGCTCCCCCACCGTTGATAGTGATGAGGGCCGTTACAGTAGAGGCGAAATTTTCGGTACCGGCAGCAGAAACGCCATCACCAGCAACACCGGTTTGGATTCGTTCAAGATGCTGCGTCGTCTGACTGCCAACGTCATTGCACATTAGATATTGAAATACCTTCGGGTCACTGTCGCCGCTCGATGTCGCATGAATAACCTTGCTCATTGTCGAGCCAATCTTGAGCTTAAATACCATTGCGGCAGTACCGGAGTCATTTCCTACGCTGCCAGTGAAGCGATAACATGCCCCCGACGCTAATGCTGGCAATGTCGTCGAGTTGTGGGTTTGGTCTGCCCCACTCGTATTGGTGAGGAAGTTGGAATAGCCAACCTGTTTGATAACGGTTGAGCCGCTTCCACCCCCACCGCTAGGCGTCTGCCATGTTCCCGTAGTACTGCTAGTTGCAGTTGGCACTTGCCCAGTCGTGGGAGTACCAGTAATCGTTACACCATCGATAGTGTTTACCTGAGTCCCATAATCGCCGGTACCTGATAACAACACCGTAAACGTTGATCCAGCCGATGCCCCAGTGTTGGCGAATCCGATAACACAAGCCGTGGAATCAATCGACGACCGCGACGTAAAGCCACTATCTTTGCCGCGCCCCGGCGTTGACGTGCCGCCAATGATAATGTGCCCCGCCGTGACGGTATTGTCCGCTACCATCGTGGCGATTCCCGCCCACTGAATCTCGACCGTATTGCCTGAAGTCGCCGTAGCTAGCGCAACACCAAACCCACATCCGCCCGAAGACGGCAACACTACGCGGGTTGGGCTGGAAGTGTCCTTGGACACGGCAAGATTTACCGTAACGCCGCCCGTACCCGCCGTATAGGTATCGGTAATCTTCGTCGCCGTCAAGTTGTTAATCGTCCGTGGCCCATTTATCATGGATTGGGCAAACACACTGCCCGCCAAAAGTACCGCAATCGCTAGAGTTTTCATAAAATCTCCTTTTCTGCCCTTGTAGAATCAATACTTTACAGATTAATTTCTGCCAGAAATCTTTTCCTAGTAGCTGGAATACCACTTTCCGGCTGAGTTGTCCCAGACAAGAATCATGATTTTGTTAACGACGGCTGTTGCTGTTGCGGCGATGTTGCCGGTCGTCGTTAGAGTGAAGGCGGCATCTGGGATTAGGGTTAGGATTTCCCCATCGATCATTCCCGTTGATGTAATTGTCGCAACCGCCAACGTGCCAGTAACGTGATGGCTACGGTTGGTTGGCGTTATCGTCGAGCCGCTGGTTAAGGATGAGCCGGTTCCAGGGGTCAGGCCGAAGATTGGCACAAGCGAACTTAGCGAAAGGGTCTGGGTATGGCCGGAAACGCTTGAGTTAATCCCAGACGTTGCGACTATCCTCTCCCGATTCAGCAACGCTCGCATATCCGTACCGCCGCCGGTATCGAGAACGCCCCCGGTTAGCGTCCACTTCGCGATTGGGATGTCGTTTGCCGCATCCGACGCCGTTCCCGCAACCGGAGTTGTACAGCCCGCCCACGAACACGTTGCCGTGATCCCAGAGGAGAAGTAAACCTTACCCACTGGCGGCACTACCGACGTGTCGGCAACGAGGATGATTGTGCCTGTTCCCGCCGATACCCCAACCGTCCCAGCCGCAAGGGAATAGATAACGCCCCCTACGCGTACATTGGCTATCGAAACTGCCAACGAGGTACCGTTCGTGCGGGTAACCTGACCGTCGAGGAGTTGGGAAATCTGTGATGCTCCACTCCCACCGCCACCGGTACAAGGCTTCCATGTTGAACCTGCCGCATCCCAGCAAATTACCTGTAGGTCAGAGGGTGCGGTTGAGGCTAAATTACGTCCTTGAAGTTGAACGGCATTAACTCCAGAGCCGGATTGATTCTGAGGTTCCCATTGCGATGTTGAAGAGTTCCACGCGTAAACCTGCCCATTAGTAGGTGACGTGCTAGCAATGGGCCGCGATCTAATGCCGGTAATGGTAAGTGTCGAGCCACTGAGGGAACCATCGCCGCTGATCGTCCCAACCGTACCCGTCGCGCCGGTTGCACCAGTAGGGCCAGTTGCACCATTACTGCCATTACTGCCGGTTAACCCAGTGGGGCCGGTTGGTCCTGTCGGGCCAGTCGGACCCGTAGCACCGACGCTACCACTGCCGCCACCGCTACCGATTCCCCCAACGCCAACAATTGCAATCTTCACCGTCGCCGGGGTGGCAGTAGCCACACGAAAACTATTAGTAGTGTAAGTGTCGATATTGCCAATACCAATGGAAACCCCTCCACTTACGGCATTCCAGGTCAATGCCTCAGGATCTACCAAGCCAAGCCCATGGGTGCAGGTTGCCGTGGGTGGCGTGCCCGAAGTAGTAACGGTACAGGTGTTGCCAAGGTTACTCGGTACTGCCGCCGATATCGAAACTTTGAGCGTTACCGCCGTCGCAGTCTTGACCCGGAAGCTATTGGTTGTAAATGTGTCAACGTCGCCAATGCCAAGGGATACGCCACCGCTAACGACGGAGTATGTTACCGCTTCGGGATCGGTCAGCCCCAGGTTATGCGTACAGGTCGCAACCGGGGGAGTTCCCGCAGTCGTTACCGTACACTTCGCCGTTACCGTGACCCCAAGTCCAGACGGCCCGGTTGGGCCCGTGGGTCCGATTGCGCCACCTCCCGCCGACTGCCCACCAGCCGATTGCGACAACTGGGCATAAAGAGGAGCGGCAAGGAGTAGCAATACTAGCGCTCTCATTATTGAACCCTCTGATGGGCAAACTTCCAGGTGTAGCGGACGGTACCGGACGTGCATTGCGGCACTACAGAGATGTTGCGGGCTAAGGAACTCCCAGACGAAAGCACTACGCCGGGAAGCTCGACAGTCCGCACACCATCAGCGGGTAACGATATCTGCGTCACTACTGAACCGCTGCCAACGTTCGAGGGTCCGTATGCCCTAGCCTCTGCAATAATCGACGTATTTAGCGGCGTCGTTGTAATCAACGTTGCTGTTGGGTTTGTTCCATACATCTCGATATTGAACACACACGCGGCAGAACTCTCGATAGTGACGCCTTCGAGGAAAACGCGTCTTGCCGCACCGACCGGGCTAACGATTGTTGACGACAATGCCGATCCGGTCTGAGTCCCGCTATAGAACGCGGAATAGTGATACATCGAATCGGAAATCGGTGGATAGATAGGTTCGGCAGCATTAGTACCGAACGGGCCGGATAATATTACCACTAGTGGGATTACCAGTGAGAATAAAATCAATTCCTTCTTTCTTTCAAGCTTGCTCATGCGAACTACCTCCCTTAAACTTTGCTTACGTCAATGCCGATGTATTGCTTGATGACTTCGCCGCTGTGTTCGAGCTTCTGGGCGCTATCGATGCCGAGATACTTAGCGCGGCGTTCCATTATCTTAATGATGCGGTCTAGCGCAAATGCGTCACCCTTCGCCGCCCTCTTGTAGAAGGGTTCCATCAACTCATCTAGCCGTGCGAGTTCCAAATCCTTAACATCTGCCAACGATTCCGAATACTCTTCACGTATTGCCTGTAGGGCGTTCTTGATGATTTTGCTAACCTCATGCGGAGTCCGCCCCTGCGCCTTTGCTATCTGCTCAACCGACAGCCCAGACCGGCGTTGACGCAATACTTCCTCCGTCATCTCAGCCGTTAGCAGCGTCTTTGCACCAATGATTTCCCCGCGCGAAACCTTCGACCTCTGCACAGTCAAAGCCCTTACTTTGCTTTCTCTCTTTGCCTTTGTTTGCTTTACCAACGCCGACAGCATAGGCTTACCCTCACTTTCAGAGCAAGTCTACCATGTGGGTATTTTTGTGGATTTCAGACGGAACGGCCCCGGTCTTCTATGAGGTAGGAGGTTACCGGGGCCGGGCTTACTAGGGGTTGATTGAAGGATACAGGGAAACTAGCGGGGAGTCAACATCTTCTTAGCAAACCTAGCAGGAACCCTCTTCTTGACAGCATTGAGGAGGAAATGGAAAATATCGTCCTTCAGTTCGTCGGGACTCAACAGGATCTCTTTCGCATGGACTCGCCGTACTCGATACCCTTCGTTGCGAATAACAGTCTCTAAGTCGGAAAACTCCTGCTCCTGCTTGAGATTCGAGCATATGGGCTGAACTAGCAGAACAGTTCGGATATCTGGGAATAACAAATCCACCATTGGGGCCGATATCGAGTTATCCAGCAGTAGGCTCGACTCAACTTCATATCTAAGGTTTCCCCACTTGGACGCGACTACTATCTTAATAACCTCGTCGCGGAGGTATTTCCGGGGAAAACGGCCGAGGGAATCATTCTGTTTGCGCCGGTACCGCTGCAATCCGGCGATATTGATGCTTTTATGCACTTCTGGGGCTCCTTGGAAAAGACAGTCAGGCCAAGAACACCATCCGAATATCAAGATATTCTGGAAGGTATTTCATGCCCTTCCGTTCTAGTATAAGGTAGTGCCAGATCAAAGTCAACAACACCAAATTTGCATTATTATTTGATTATCCTGTCTAGGTTGCCAGTTCGCGGGATTTAGGGAACGGGCCGGATGGGACCCAAACGGGGGAGGGGCATGGAATTTCCCATTAACTTACCGGTACCGGTAGCATTACTATTACCGTTACCGTTACTGGTAATGTTATTGGAATTATTCAATCATCCAGTAACCAGCAACATTAGGGGAAATTCCAGCTAACATGCCCCGGAGTCCCTAAATTTCAGATCTAGGTAATGACGCTCCATTTGAGTTTGCGGTATTGACCCTCCCCGCCCTCGCGTATGGGGCCACCAGACGCGCTAGAACGGGTCCTCTTAGACGGGGGATGGTTGGGGTAGGCTGGTGCCGAACAGCCTCACCTTGACCGCGCTGTGATGCGTGATGGATGCACCAATCCATGCGCTGATTGGCTCGCCTATTCCCCCTGGGGATCGGGACGCCTTCAACCACGTCTAGCCCGATAGGCGAGGACTCGGGCAAGTGGCCGCAACCTTAACAAAACAAACAACATTACCTTCACGGCATAATTCTTGCTGCCAGAAATTAATTTATATTTCCTTTCTTATCAACAACTTAACAAAATAACCTATTGGCAAAGATATAACACGTGTGTTAAACTGGTCCCTTAGTCAGGGCAAGTAGCAACTAGACAAAGGACTTAGCGGAAAATGAACACTGTACCGCACACAGTAACAAATACGGAGATCGCGCCCAGACGCGCTGTAGGCGTTCGCGATCAGGTTCGAGCCACTTAGTACCGTGTTGGTAACCTTGCCTGCTCTGGTGCTAGTGACGTGCTACCAGTAGCGACATGGGCAGCCTGTAACGTAGTTGGATAGCGATTTATTGATGTCAGTAACAGTAAGGGTAATAGTACCGGTAAGGAAGGGGAAACGATATGGAAGTGCGGTCATGACAAGGCAAGATAAGGAATTCGCATTTGAAGTCCTGGTAGCAGTGGCGATTACGGTTGCGGTAATGGTCATTATTGCGTATCGGGTTCTATAGGGAAAGGGAGAAAACAAAATGTCTAAACGAGCAACCGTAACAAAAGCAAACGGAAGGATAGTTGAGGTTAAGAACCTAGGATGGCTACTCCGCAACTGGCGGTCAGTCTGTGAACTACATTGGGTTAGTCAACCTCCACGCGAGGGTTACCCCAATCTAGGCAGTGGGCTGTTTAAGGCATACATGGACGATGGCAGCATATACCGTATTGAATACTATTGTTTTTCGGTCTGGTGCAATTTCATTGACCGTCCAGTATTTCGCGGTCTCCCAGTGACCGTTAATGGGATTAAGGGAACAGTTTAAGCAGGCCGCTAGATGGCTTAGGGCCCGTGCCGATGTCCATCTGTGAGGTTTACTTATGACAGCAAATTTCGTTATTAAATGTTGCACTGGCAAGACGGTAGAAGAGTTATTCGGCAACGGTGAACTGGACTGGTACGAGACCTATGCGGACGGCTCTGACGCAGGTAAGGGCGTGTTGGTCGCCAACTGGAACCACTTCCCACGGCTCAATGCTGGCAATTGGCCGCGTACTCCTGAGTCAGAGTCCGCACAGAATTACAACTGGGGGCCAAAGGGCAGGCGGTTTCAAGCCATCTTGGAAGAAATGGACTATCACCTGGAATGGTCCGATACAACCAACCAGTGCGAGGATTGCGGCGGGTGCATCACAGCGGACTACCACACGGCAACCTACGCGTTTGTGTCCGGTTGTGTAATTCTGTGCGCTGATTGCATCCGTAAGAACCCTGCCGAGTACCTGGAACGTGCGGCAGAGCATCTTACCGATGATAGCCTCATCGGTATTCATGGGGTGGACCCAGCCAAGCACGGATTTGTTCTAGTAGGCCACTGTTATCCAGGGGAATGGATAAAGACTGGGCAGGAATACTACTCCAAGGGCTATTCCGGTGTTGTCTTCACGCAACCGATGTATTCCGAATGCAACGTCTATGCTCGCAAATTACCGAATATGGCAGCATTGCAGCAACACGTTGAATATGGAGCATCCTTATGAGAACCACACCCTACACGCGTGACGAATTGAACAAGATGCACTTGGATATCTTTCGGGACATCGCCTCACAGAGACCCGTAGGCCATACGGTAGGCGTACGCTCCTGGGAACTGAAGGTGTCTAACACTGGGGCTAGCCTAGCGACGTATTACCGGGTTAAGGATGATAACGGTAACTGGTCCGAGATACAAGAGTTCAACGTAGCGTTATAAGTGCACCGCCGGATGGGATTGGTTCTGCCAGTTTCCATCCATGAGGTTTACTTATGGCAACGAGAAAAGGACACAAGCGCAACAATCGCGGTACGGTCATTAGCGGCACAATGCGGCCGGAAGACTTGATACCTGCGTTCTTAGACGAATTACGGGCCCAAACACCTATGCGGCGGGCCCATATGGCGAGAGCGGTGGAGATTGCTAATAGCTTGAAACAGAATCAAAAGCGAATGGACCATGAAGATAAGGAGGATTACTTTAGGTCGGATCAGTGCGAATATGATCTCGAATGGCTGTTTGACGCCCTACAGGAGTACGCATCGGCGTATTTCTACTTTGGCGCACACCCCGGCAATGGATCAGACTACGGGTATTGGCTGTCGGAAGAATTCGGGCAAGACTTCGTAGACGATGGAGGGCTGAAGGTTAGCGACATCTCCGAGATACCAGCCAATCATGAAGGCGAAGTTCTCGAAGTCAATGACCACGGCAACATGACGCTGTATCGGCGGGCTCGCAATCATCGCCTGTACGAACTCTGGAGCGTAGTCTAGTGCTAAGACATTTCCAGAACGCTCTCATTGCTGTATTCTTCATCGGCTTTCTCGCCGGTATCCTTGCCGTTGTCTATGCCCAGGGGTTGAACGTTCCTTAAGGACTGGTTTAGGAATTGCTGCCAGAAATTAATCTGTAACGTGTTGAAAATAAAGGGGGAATAAATGAAAACCAAGCCTGATGAATTCACCAAAGGCTACATTGAGGCTGCATTGTGGTCAAGTACCTGTGAGCCCTTCGGGAAGTGTGCCGAGTGTGGCACTGAAGATAAGATTCTGTACTGGAATAAGAACACACGAGAACACGAACTGTGTGAAGATTGCCGTAATCCAGACCATGACTCACCGTGGGAACCTCCGATGGACGCCCACTATTCCGTTAAGGATTTGGCAGAGGAGACGCTAGCTAAGATCGTCGCCGATTGCGCCAAATTCCAGACCGACAATGCAGAGCTAATCTCGGCTGAATTCCATACGGTTATCAGCGCCGATAACCTCATCGATTCCTACGCCGGGCATGATTTTTGGCTCACGCGCAATGGGCATGGTGCTGGCTTCTGGGATGGAGATTGGACTGAACCCACGGCAACCAAGCTAACGCAGGCTGCAAAGGCGTTCGGCGAATGCACCCTATACGTTGGCGATGACGGTAAGCTCCACATTAGCTAGTCCGCTGCCCAGCCCCGCTGAATGCAACAGTGTGGGCTGATGAAGGGGATTAACGACAATGGCACAACGAACAACAGACAAACAGCTTGATTACCAAGTGGAATGCCTCAATCGTGAGCTTGGACTTCCGCTAACGCCATGGAGTATGGATGCGGCGGGACACAACGTGTCCAACGTTGGCAACATTCATATCGATAGCGCCTATGGGGGTTATCGGCTTGAGCAAATGGTCAAGGGTGGCGGTACCCGTGTTGTAGGCGACGCCCAGCGCATGAACAAAGGGCAATTGTGGTCAGCAGTGCGAATGATGATTGACGCAGTGCAACAGGCTAAGAAGGGGAGCTACATCGACTCATTCGGGCGGAAGGTCGAGAACGCTTATGTACCGGGGAGTGAGAACGATGGTAGGTAAACAGCACACTTGCCGCTTATGCGGCGTAACTGGTACCTGTTCCCTCAGCAGGCCGTATCCGCTGGTGCGTTATTCGATTCGGCATTGGGTACATGCAGATTGCGGACTCAAGAAATGGGGTGAGACTCTTTTTTCCAAACTCTCATTACATGCACTGGAAACCTTTCCAGTCCTAGCCTGTAAACAATTCGGACTTGGCAGCAACTACATAACCGTAATATTGCGGCGAAGGAAGGAAGGAAAGTAATGATGCGCCTTTTCCTCATCTTCATCGGCTGGAGTCCGAGACCCTGGGTCCGTTGCGAGTGCGACTACGTAACCGCAACCCTGCCAGAGATTCGCGAGCGTGAACGGCTGGAATCCCTAGGGACATCCCCAGGAAATTGCTGCCAGAAAACTATTGACAAGATATAACACGCGTGTTACATTTGAGAAGTACCAAGGGGGAACGGAAATGAAGCAAAGGGTTATCGAAAAGATCACGACCGGCGACAAAACGGCATCGCTCTGGCAGCGCAGGGTCTGCCTCATCCCAATGTATGCGGTCACTTTCGACCGTAAGGGAATCCCGCAGGAACCATATCCGCAAATGTACTATTGGTCGTGGTCGAAGGGGCAGGCATTAGCGATATTCGAGCAAGCGCGGCAGTTCGTAAACAAGCAATACGACAATCTTGAACGCACCAGACTGAACTATCGTCCTAAGGCTGGGGAGGTTGCCAAGTGAATCGCCCGCTGATGGAAGAGGTTATCGCGTGGATCAAGATAAATCCAGAATGTGTTGACATCGGGACTTGTTGCCGTCCGTATGCGGACTGTCACGATACCCACGACGGGCAAGCCGAGACCAAGCAACACCGCAACAGTCTGGTTACCGTAATCCTTCACCTTACGGAATCGCCGGTAATTGGCCGCGACGGTAATCAAGCGCATTCGCCCGCGATTACAGCCGATGGCTATGCCTACACTGAGGCGATGTATACGTTGGGGTTGACAAAGGCTGAGATGGACATCCTAGATCACAGGTTCAAGGGTGCTTGGCCCCGTCCATTTGAGACTGCATTGGAAGCTCTCACCGATACCTACACGCGGCAGATCCTAGACCCTAAGAAGTACGGTGAGGTCGTGGCGGGGTATCTGAAGTGGTTCGTTAAGAATTACCCAGCGGTACAGATATGATCCCAGACGGATATGGCGACGATGTAAAGGAACTGGCTAGAACTACGCCGTTGAGTCCTAAAGAAAGTCATTTCCTGTTGTATGAGTGTAAGCTAACCAAGCTGCAAATACTTGTATTGGTAAAGGGAGCGGCAACGGCAGGTCTCCCGGCATATCAGGTTTGTTACGACTATGCCAAAAGCGTTTGGCGTCGAAATCAGTAGATTTCTTGCAGTGGTGTAATCGCCACTGTACACTGACAACTGCAACACTAACCCGGACAACGTTCCGGCAATCACAAATCCAAGGGAGTAACGACAATGGCAAAGATGAATTTAGGCGCAGGTGCGGAGAAGCGCGGCAACTACTGGGAAATCCCCATCCGCAACATTGAGATTCGCGATGAGGATAACTTCTCCCGCGCATATCCTGTAGGGCAATCGAAGGATGATCGCAAGGGCATCGAAACCCTCGCTATGTCGATCATGGAGCAAGGGCAGGAGCAGCCATGCATCGGCGACTTGAGCGGTACAGACGGCAAGGTACGGCTCAAGGTTGGTTTCCGTCGCGGTGCTGCCGCGTTGTGGCTCGATGAGAAGGGTCTCAGTGAGAATCACAAGCTGTTGATTGAGGTACGTGAGAAGGAAATCACCGTCGCGGAAGCAATGGCGCTGAACATCGGCGAGAACGCCCAACGCAAAGACATGACGCCGATGGACATTGCAGCGGCTTGCGGTGCCCTCAAAGAGAAGGAATTCAACGGCAAAGACATTGCCCGTATCGTCAACATCAGCGAGCCGGAAGTTTCCAAGCATCTTGCGTTCCTCAAGCTCGACAAAAAGACACAGAAGATGCTTTCCAATTCCTTCATCGGCAGCACCAGCGCATACAAGCTCTCGCTTGAGAGTCCAGAGCGGCGGGCGGAAATCCTCGATTCCCTGATGGCGACGTATGGCATTACCGATGCCGACATCGAGAAGCCCGCGCCGAAAGCTGCCGTTGAGCCTGAGGTTGAGGTTCCCTCTGCCGACGATGTACCAGCCGGTAAGCCCGCAAAGAAGGGCAAGAAGGCAGCAAAGAAGACTGCCAAGAAGGGCAAGAAGCCGGTTCGCGGCGCTGTCATCGCGGAGAAGGATATCACCGCCGCTATCACTGGCAAGGGCAATCAAAGCCTCAACAACAACGGACGACGCACGCCGGAAATCCGGGCAGCGTTCATCGAAATCGAAGCCGACAACAAGCGCGGCAAGTATGAGCGGGCGTTGGCGACGGCGATACTAGCCTTTATGGCAGGGCACAAAAATATCAAGGATCTCGGCAAAGCGTTCGACAAGAACTGCAAGCCGGGGCTGAGCGCGGCACAGGAAGCCGACGCGGCAGCCTAGCAACCTTCGGGTATTAGGGTTGCGTCAACAGCCCCAATGCCTTAACACGGTGTTCCTCCGAGCCGTGGAGATTCGGAGGGTTGTTTGCTGCCCTTTTGGCTAAGGCACTGGGAAATTAGGCTTAAGGCATAATCCAGTCGAACATCGGCTAAGAGGGTAGCAATCTCCAGGGGCCGGTGATCCCCTAGACAGCCATGTTCCCCCGAGTGGTGGAGAAGTATCGGGGGGTTTTCTAAAAGGGCACGCGAATGTCCTTTAGAATGCCGTAATAGAATCAATAGCTTACAGAGAAATTTCTGGCAGCAATTTCCAAACCCAAGGAGTAGCAGCGATGTTGAGTAGCCTTAAGAAACGCCCAGCAGTAGCAGCACGGAGACAAACACCTAAGCCGATCACGCAAAACATCCCGGTGCCGTTGCCACCGTATACCTATCTCCCAGGAGAGATACGAATAGACTCTGACACCCTCCGCACCTATACCGATCTCAAAATCCAACGCGACGAGATTGACACAAAGCTCTCCAACCTCCGCCCCGCCGTTATCGAAAGCCTCAAGGTAATGCCGGATCTCAACGGCGACTCGTCCTATCGGCTGGAGCTTACCTACTCGAAACGCCCCGTCAACAGTGCCGCGAAGATACTCGAAGCTGTTGAGCCAACGCTATCCGATGAGGCAAAGCGGACGGTTGAGGAGATGCGGGCGAAGAAATACGACTGCGCCGAAGTCAGCGTTAAGCCGAATCCCAACTGGAAAGGGGGCAAGTAATGAACACTAAGGTATTTCTCGAAAGGGGAAAGGAAAGAAAGACTGTAGTTATTTCCGGCGTATCGAAGATGAAGGCGGGGGATATTGTTACCATTCGCGGGCAGAGTGATCCTTGGTATATCAAGAAAACACAGCCATGTGAAGTTATCGCTAGCGTAACCCTTAAGGCTCATCCCAGAAGCGTAAAGAGGGGGCAGTAATGCCGGAACCCTTCAAGCCCCCAGTTCCGCACCCGTCCGATACAGGCATGTTCCCGGGCGATCCGCCAGTACGTTGTAGGGTGAGGGTCTGGTATCTGACTATTTACCTTATGGTCAATATTCACGAAATGGACTACGAGCATACGTTCGACTTTGGCTTTACGGCCGTCTGCGAATCAATCACCAAGCGCGGAATCGTAATAGCTAATGGGCCCGGTAAGCCCATGACGTTTATTGCGCCGGGAGCAATAATCAAAATCGAGGAGGTAAGGTAACTTGACACCCATGACATGTTTTCAATGCGCCGGAACTGGTAAGAAAACTCCTTCCGTCGCCGTCTGCAATCAGTATGGTTTCGGCGTCTGCGAACACCATAAACTAACCTGCGACTCTGCCGGTCACGGCACAGAACCGCTACCGGCAGCTACGCCGGGGAATCCTATTGACCTTGCCGTATCGGTTGGTTACCTGATGTATCCGTGCGGCGATAAACCAGCGGGCTGGTACGCGTCATTTATCCTCTACCCTGATGGCATCTACGGTTACGGGCTGTCGGCGGAACTCGCCCTCGATGATCTCATTGAGAAACTCAGCGCTAGCGGTATGGCTGAGATTGAGAAGGTTAGCCCAATGGTGAGAGAATCCCCTTCCAAGCTGCCCGCCCAAGTACTCGTATTGGGCAAGAAAGGGGTTGTCTAATGCCCACCGATCAATACGAAACCCTCAACCGTGATGAACTAACCAAGCTGGTAATGCACCGGGCCGGAATCCTCTGCCGCGTCCAGCCTGAGGCGAACTTGCGCGACACCCTCCGCGTTCTCGACGGCGATTCTATGGTCGCGGCAGTCCTCAAGATTGAGGCAGAGGCAGCGGCACAGAAGCCCGCAACGGTGTCGTTAAGGAAGGGGAAGTTATGAAGTGTATTGTTTGCGGCGCGGAGGGCTGCTGCAAAGCCCCGCAACCGGCAGTAGCATCATTGCCAGTACTAACCTGTACCCAATGCGGCAAGCCCAAACACAAAGATGCGGAATGGATTTATTACCATTCAGGGATAACAGTTACAGGAAGGAAGCCCGTCCTAACTTTCTTCCGGTGGAGTCCGCCTGAATTGGCACCAGAGATTACCAACCCAAGCCCTCGCCTTTGTAGTTTGATTTGCTGCGAGTCCAAGCTACATGAATGGGTAAAGGAGACGCTATGAAGCACTCCCTGCCCATCATCAACACTCTCGCCGTGCGCCACCCCAACGGAGAGCTTGTCCATACTCCCTTTGCCGAAGTAATGACGCTGCCGAAGGATGGCACCTATGTCGTTACCAACCTACGCAAGGGGGCTTACGACTTGGTTGTCAAGGATGTTGCGCCGGGGGATTTCTACCAGATCCACGGCAACCCGGCATCGAAGAAATCGCAAGCTGTAGCGGACGCTTACGCTAGGGTCAAAGCCCAGCAAGAAGATAGGGTCTATTTTGAATCCCTAGGACGTAGTGCCCGTGAGGCGGCAGCACATCGCGATGTATTGGAAATGCTACTTAAATTACGGAGATATTCCAGACCCTAATGCCTATCAACTTCGACAAACTCACCGGCGTCGATATCATCGACCCTAAGAAATACATGATGTTTCGGTTGCCGAACAAGAACCTCGTCAAGGTCAACGCCTTCTCACGCGGCGAGAAAGTTGCAATCGAGTTCGACATCCGCCATTTCCTCGACTTTGACGATGTTTGCGGCATCGTCGCCGACTTCGTTACGGAATACAAGACGCCGCTACCGGTAACGCGGGGAGAGGCTTTGCAACTGCTCATGCACTGGACCGCCCGCAACGGTACCTTTAAGGGACTCGACCGCGAAAAGGTCAACAAGCATACGATCTACGGCGCAACGGTCAAGGTTGCGGTATTGTTTGCCGATTTCTTCGCCTTTAGCCAAGTGCCCAACAATATCCTCGTGCCGCCCGAAGGCTACGACAAGACCAAGGTGCAATATATCCGGCCCCGCAAGATCCTGGGATGTCAGGCAAAGGGGCGGCAGATCTACGACGACGGCAGCAAGCGCGACTGCGTCAACGCCGAAGACTACCTTGTTGAAATCCAAGGTGACGCCTTAGGGATTCATCCCACTGAGGCAGAGGGCAACCGCGTCGTTCGCCTTTGCACCGGGCACCGCACCATTTATGCAACACGGGATTGGATAGCGAAAGAGAAACGGGTGTGCCCAATTGCGAGCCGGAAGCGTGAACGCCGGTCGAAAGTCTACCCGCCGCTCATCGTCGAGGAAGAGTTAGATTAATTGCTGCCAGAAATTTGTTCGTAAGTTATTGAAACCAGAAGCCCTAAACCAAGGAGAACTACAATGTTCAGAAGCAAATCAGAAGCAACCACGTTCGCCCACAAGTTCTTCAACTCGGCATTTACTACTACGAACCTTGCCGACGTTCTAAAATTTGTAACCAAGTTTAAGCTAGTAAACTTACTGGCCGATCAATTGTGGTCAGATGTTCAGGCAAACCGTAATGCAACGGTATCCGCCCCCAAGCGTACAATCAACCTCGACGACTATGTTGTTGTGCCCAACGGCAACGGCATGAGCGGCCCGATGCTCCTCCGGGTTGTCTCGACCGCGCTGGACATGCACAACCCTAAGCAACGCCTCTACACCGTCCGGTCAACTACCGGCGTAATGTGCCAGTGGGTTGTCAAGGAAGAGGATATTGGGTATGTGATCCCGGCCCAGCCCAACGGGGTTAATTTGTCAGCACGGTAAAGGAACCGGAACCGGAGGACGACGACCGCGACTAATGGCAACGGCGGGCTAGGCAAAGGGCCCAACCCGCCGCTAACCACACGTCACCAAGGAGCAGCAATGGCGCGAACCACGCAGCTACCGGAGATTGTATCATTAGCCCTAACCCTATGCCCCGAGACATCAGCACCGATCCCAAACCCGACGATATAGTAACTGGCAAGGATATCCGCGTTAAAGTAATCGCGATTTACGATAATGCCGATGCCAAATTTGTTGTATTTTCCGTCGCATTCCGCCATGGCGACGAATTCACTAACTTTAACGGGCGGCAGTCAGTTTCCCTTCCCTACTGGCAATCCTTCTGTCAATACTGTGCTACTTTGAATTGAGCCGAATGCTCTTGGTGTCTACATGCTAACCCAGACGCCCGGTAACCTTGTCGGCTCTCTTCCTTCCCCTCTCCCATAAGAAAACCCCGGCTGGATCTCTCCAAACCGGGGCCGTCTTCCGCGTGCAGTTGTCTTCCAACAGGGTACTGGTTAGTCCTCTATGGTTGCTCCTCCGGTTCCGTGGCGTTCAGGCCGGTTGTAACGGCTTCACCCTGGGTCACGGTGCCGGTATCGCTGCTGGAAATCGTAACCACGCCTTCGCCCAGATCGGCATCGGCGGATACGGAAATGGAATAGTCGCCCGCTGCCTGTGCAACTACGAGGGCGGAAAGCCCATCGTCGTTGGGGGTAACGGTTACGACGGATTCATTGCTTGAGGCGAAGGTAGCCTTACCGTCGATCTTGGCAGGTTTCCCCTTGCGGTCGCGTGGGTCAATCGACACCGTAAACTGCTGTGTCGATGTCATTGGCTTAAATGGCATATGCTTTTCTCCTTGTCTGATCTTACTGCGTCGTCTACTGCTATGGCTGTTCCGTGGGATCGCTGGATTCCAGTAGCAGAACTTCAGCAACACCGGGAACAACTTCGTTGTGGATATCGCTAACCTCGTCGGAAATATGATTGACGACATTAGCGAGTTGCACAATTCCTTGGATTTGCATTTTCAAATCGGCGATATCTCCTCCCTGGGAGGTAATTTCCATTTCGATGCCGCCGATTGAAGTATTGATATTGGCTTGTCCCGTCTCGACCGCTTTCAATCTTGCTTCGATTGCGGTTTGTTTCGCCAGGATTTGCCGTAAAAGATCCACAATAACCCCAAGACGGTTAAAGATAATTGTCAACATTCCGTCTCCTCTTCACAGTACTCTATTGTATCTAAACCGATATCGGCGGACTCGCAGCCGTCTTGGATCGACTCGACGCCCGCTGCCTTTGGGGCGTGCTCGAACTCTTGGCAGTCGCATTCGGTCTCGTAACGGCATTCGTGTTTGTTGCCTACATGGCCGAAAGCTGGATGGCCGCAGGTGTAGCAAACGA
>Ga0068871_100000394_pt1 | contig 30490 bp, 30 predicted proteins | sample KBSMisM72_FD_72750 | JGI IMG/M metagenome (GOLD analysis project Ga0068871, IMG submission 72750) | Miscanthus rhizosphere microbial communities from Kellogg Biological Station, Michigan, USA - KBS Miscanthus M7-2 | ecosystem: Host-associated > Plants > Roots > Rhizosphere > Soil ...
CGGATCGCGACGTTGACGATGAGGCCGAAGATGACGAAGACAAACAGGCCGTGCCAGATGACGCCGAGCAGCAGCGTCGTCAGAACCGCCGCGGTCCACAGCGGGAAGATGGCGTACCACCAGGGGCGTGCGAGTGTGTCCGGCCGCACGAGCCGATGAAGGTAGTAGGCGGAGGAGTGGTTCAGTCGCGCCAGGAGACACTGCGTGGACTCGCGCAGCGCGACGTCGTCGCCGAATCGTGTGACCAGCGCCTCGAACGCGTCGAGCGATTGCGGTGGGCCCGCACCACGCAGACGGCGATAGAGCATCTGCTGTCCGACTCTGCTTTCGGTACGATCGAGATGCGCGAAGACATCGTCCATGAGCAGATCGGTCCACGTGCGATCGTCGAGCGCGTCGTTAGTCGGACCTGAACGAAAGAAGTCCGCGACGTTCTCGAGATCGGCAACTCCGGAACGAGGCGCGCCCCACGTGCGGCGGATCCGGGCCAGCACCTTCCGCCGCGCGTCCCACCATGACCACACGGAAAACGCGAGGAACGCCGCGACTAACGCGATCGCTGGCCACATCTCAACGAAACCTTAGGATGCGCCTACGATGGGCGTAAGGGACATATGAGGTCAAGTCGAAACGGTCTCCGGCCGATATTCAGGGCATGCCCAGAGCGTGGTGTCGGACGTCGGTCGTGGCCGTTGCATTTGCGACGATGGCCGTGCCGTCGATGTGTCGTGCCGAGGAGGCCAAGGTCGACTCGAAGCACACGTGTATTGTCGTTCGCGCGCTGGATCGCGCCGACAGCGAATTCGCAGCGGCGCTCTCCGCGCACGCAAGCGCCGTGGCCGGCTGTCTGATTTCGGAAGTGTCGGGAAGGGAGCCGGGGGCCATACGGGCAGAGGCCGCGTCGGCTCTGGTTCAGGCCATCGCGACAGCGAATCCTCGGCTCGACTCGCACACGTCCGTACGGGCTCACGAAGCGGTCGTCAAGGCGCTTCGCGATCGATCCGTCGAAGTCCGCGTGGCCACTGTAACGGCGCTGGCGGATTTCGGCGACGAATCGATGGTTCCGCTGCTTCAATCCGTCGCGAAGACGGACCCAATCCTCAGCCTGAGGGACTACACCGCGCTGGCGATCGCGCGGATGTGCAAGCGCCTCGCCGTCCAGTAGCGCTGCTACTGCCTGTCGGCGAGATGCCGCAACGCTTGATCGGCAGTTCCGGAAAGATCGAAGTGCCGAGGGGCACCGGGGGACTTGACCCTGAGCTGATAGATCGTGAGCGGCCGCAGCGGACCGCGCTTCGCGTCGGTCGTCCTCTCCGATAGCAGATCGACGCGATTGCTGTCGAGCGTCATCGCCGCCTCGGTCTGCTTCCAATAGGGCAGCGATGTCGCCTGCGGGGATCGGTCGAGGACGACGTAGTCGACGTGCATCGCTTCGAGGTCGCGCAGAAGGTCGTCGGCAGAAGCCTGACGCTTCGCGAAGTGATTCCCCATCCAGTCATCGTCGGCGAGTACTTTTGATCCGCGCAGGATCGTCGGCCACGGGTGCCGGCCGAGGGCGGCCGCCTCGGCGACGCCGGCGCCTTCCCCGAACTCGTCGCTGACGAGCAGCACCCGCCGATTGGCCAGTCCCGCCGAGTCGTCGAGGAACCGTATCGCCGAACGGTAGCCGAGCGGTGGCTGCGCGACGCGTTTCACGTGGCTCATCACATGCGCCGTCGCGATGAGGCCGAGAGCAATCAGCTGAATCGACCACCGGATCTGTCGTTGCGTGATGCTGCGGGTCAGCGTCATCACGCCCAGCGCGGCGAGGCCGAGAATTGGCGCGATCGCCAACGTCAAATAGCGGCCGCTCGACAGCGTGTGCGGGCTGACCAAGTGGAACGTGAACGCGCCGATCGTCATGGCGGCGAGAGCGACCGCTTGATGACGTGCGGCATCGTTGATCCATGGCCGCCGCCACAAGGCCGCAGCAGTGCCAATCAGAGCGAGCAGCAACGTGACGCTACCGAGCTGATTCCACAAATGCTGCGAGTAAAACGTCACTCGACTCAGGACGAGCGGCCAGCTCAAAGGACCGAAATCTCCGAGCGGCGCGTCGAGTTGATAGGCGACGTACAAGGGCGGCGCGGCGATCACGAGGACGATCGCCGCCGCCACGTACAACCCCGGCTTCCGCAGCAGTTGAAAGCTGCCGCTCAACGCGAGCAGAGCAAACGCGGCGAAGATTGCCGACAAGCCGTTGCCCTTCGCCACGCACGCGAGCGCCGTCATCGTGCCGAAGAGCGCCGCGTGCCTGGTGGACGTCGTATGTGAAAACCGTCCGAGCCAGACCGCCGCTTCGAAGGCGAACGCGGCGACGGCGATGTCGACCATGACAGAGCCGGAAAGTTCGATGACGATCGGCGTGACCAGGAAGAACGTCACCGTGCCAATCGCGACCGGCGCCGACGAGAAGCTCGACACGGTGAAATACAGACGCCAGGCGGTCCACGCCGTGAGCAGGCCGAGCAGCAGGATGGTCGCGGGCATGGGCGCCCAACCTGGAAGCAGAAACAATCCGAGCAGACCGTGAAAGAGCGGCGGCCACATGAACGGCGCAATCTTCGGATAGTGCAGGTAGTAATCGCGCGCAAACGCCACGGGAGATTGGTCGAGCCCTTCGCGCAGGTAGTCGCGCAACACGAGGCCGTTCATGAAGTGCGCCGACTCGTCGGAATAGAGCCCGCGCTCGCTGTTGTACGAGCCAGCCCAGAGCTGAATCGCGATGACGACGGCGACGGCTGCGGCGGCAATCACGCCGCGGTGCGTCAGCCAGCCCGGCGCCTGGGCCGGAGTCGCCGCGACGGGGTCCACCTCCACAACCACGGCGTAACCATATCTTCCTTTTCGCTGGCGGAGGTGTCTTACTCGCAAATTTTGTGTACGCGGGGCAGGCCGGCTCATCCGTTTGCGCGCGAGGCGTCCACGCGTTCGGCGTTAGAATCCGCGCATGCATAAGCTCTTCTACGTCGCGGCCTCGTGTCTCATCGCCGTCTCCGCGTTTGCGCAAACCCCAGCGTTGCCCCCGGACATCAACCCGGTGACGCTGTCTCGGCTGCCACCGGTGACTCCGGCCGATCTCGACGAAGAAGGCCAGAAGCTGCTCGCGGCGCGGCAGAACGTGAATCCCGCGCCAGGCCCGGGCCACATCGGCATCTACAACCCGAAGGCATCGGAAGGAACAGGTGCGCTCGGGCGCGCGCTCGGCGTGCCGACCGGCGAGACGAGCCGGCTCGGGCAGCGCATGTATCAGCTCGTCGTGTTGATCACCGCACGTGAGATCGATCAGCAGTACGAGTGGTCGGCCCACGAGCCGATGGGGCTGCGGGCGGGGCTGGAGCAGTCCGTCATCGACGTCGTGAAGTTCGACCGCGACGTGAAAGGGCTCGCCGACAAGGACGCAACGGTCATCCAGTTTCTGCGGACGCTGCTGCGCGAGCACAAAGTGAGCAGCGAGCTGTGGGCCAGGCAGATTCAACTGTTCGGCCGGCAGAACACCATCGAGGTCATGCAGCTGATGAGCGACTACTTCATGGTGGGCACGATGATGAACGCGGCAGATCAGCATCTGCCGCCGAATCGCCCGCCGCTGTTGCCGGCGCTGAAGCGAGGACGGTAGCGGCCCTTTCGCTTTACAATCCTTCACAGGAGTACCGCCATGAAGCATTTGGCTCTCGCCGGCCTCGTCCTCTCCGTCGGCCTCCTGTCGGCAACGCCCGTTTCGAGCGGTGGTTGGACGGTGGTTCCATCCGCCCTCAATCCCGGCAACGCGCCGGTCATGATCACCGCACTCTGGTCGCCCGATCCCGACGCTCCGTCGCAGCACGCCTTGACGCTGGCGATCTCCGAGATGGTGACGTTCCCGCCAGGCGCATCCGCAATCGCGGCCGTCGGGCCGATCGAAGGCCTGAAGGTCACGCACCTTGGCTTCGACCACAAGCTCGGGACGCACTGCACCAGCGGGTCGCCGCGCTGGAACGTCGAGACGACCGACGGCAGCTCCTACGCATTCGGCTGTGCCGCGGGCATCCACGAGGTGGGTCTGCCCGCGGCCGGGTGGGAGCGCGTCACGTTCAGCTGCGAAGATGTGCAAATGCTCAAAGGTCTGTACGGCAGCTGTCCTCTCGGATCGCTACAGACCGTCCGCGTGCTGCAGGTAGTCCACGACGAAGCCGCGAGCACGACGCTCGACAACCTCGACGTCAATTGGAATCTGCTCCGGTCGTCGGATCAGTAACGATCGTAGTGTCCGCCTTAGGCGGACCTGAGGGGTCGGCTAAAGCCGGACACTACCGTCGGTAATTCGTCTACAATCCGGCCCATGAAAACACTGCGATTCGTGCTGGCGCTGTGTCTGGTGTCCGTGTGCGCGTACGCCGAAACCATTCGCGTCGAGATCACGTCGCGGAAGGACATTCCGCAATACGGCTACGAGGAGGTCGTCGGCAAGGCGTACTTCCGGCTCGACCCGAAGGAGCCTCACAACAAGGTCATCGCGGACATCGACAAGGCGCCGATGTCGAAGGACGGCGGCGTGGAGTTCAGCGCCGACATCCTTGCGGTCTGGCCGAAGATCGGCGACGGCAACGGCGTCGCGCTCGTGGACGTCGTCAACCGCGGCAACACGACGGCGTTTCGTTTGAACCGCGCGGCCGGTGCGGATCGAATCGGCGACGGATTCCTGATGAAGCAGGGCTTCATGATCATCTGCATCGGCTGGGAATTCGACGTGCGCGCGCGCGACGGTGTCATTCGCATCGACGCGCCCGTGGCGACCGACAACGGCGGCCCAATCACCGGAACCGTTCGCGCGCCGTTCATTCCCGATCGCCGCGACATCAACTTCACCGTCACGGAGACGGCCGCGTACGCACCAGTCGACGTGAACGATGCCAACGCGACGCTCACCGTCCACGACGGGCCGTCGTCGACCGTCCAGACGATTCCGCGCGGCGAATGGAAAATGGCCGCCGCTCCGAACGGCATCGTCGTCACGATGCAACAGGGATTCGAGCCGGGCCGCAACTACGAGCTGTCGTACAAGTCGGCGAATCCGCCGATCAGCGGTCTCGGCCTTGCGGCTGTCCGCGACATCACGGCGTTCGCCAAGCACGAGGCGCAGAAGCGCGTGAAGTACGCGATCGGGTTCGGCGTGTCGCAGAGCGGGCGGTTCTTGCGGACGTTTCTGTATGAGGGCATGAACACTGACGAGAAAGGACGGCAGGTGTTCGACGGCGTCGTCGCGCACATCGCCGGCGCGGCGCGGCTCGACGTGAACAGACGATGGGCGGCGCCGACCGGGCTCGGCACGTACAACGCCACCGCATTTCCGTTCGCGGACGCCGCGCAAAAGGATCCAGTAAGCGGTGTCACCGACGGATTACTCGACAACCCGCGCGCGCGGCAGAACCAGCCGAAGATCTTCTACACGAACACCGGCGTCGAGTACTGGGGCGGAGGCCGATCGGCAGCGCTGATTCATACGGCCGCCGACGGCGCGAAAGACATCCCGCTTCCGGCGAACGTCCGCACGTACTTCTTTGCAGGCAATCAGCACGGACCCGCAGCATTTCCGCCGCCGTCAGGTCAGGGCCAGCAGAAAGCCAATCCCACGGACTACTGGTGGAACATGCGTGCGCTGGTCGTCTCGATGGAGCGCTGGGTCACCAACGGAACGACGCCGCCCGTCAGCCAGTATCCGAGGATGTCGAACGGCACGCTGGTCACAGCGTCGACGGTCGCGTTTCCGGCGATTCCCGGCGTCCAGTCGCCGCGCACGCTGACGGCCGGCGTTCGCATGTCGACCGAGTTCGCGCCGGGCAGCGCGGGTGCGGGTGCGCCGCTGCCATTCCTGGTGCCGCAAGTCGACGCCGACGGCAACGAGCGCGCCGGCATTCATTTGCCGGAAGTCGCCGTGCCCCTGGCGACTTACACCGGCTGGAATTTCCGCAACGAGAAGATCGGCGGAACCCAGCAGCTCGTTGCGCTGCTCGGGTCGTACATTCCATTGGCGCAGACGAAGGCGGAGCGCGACGCCGCGCACGATCCGCGTCCGTCGATGGCCGAACGATACATGACGAAAGAGCAGTACCTGGAGAAGATCAACAGGGCCGCCGCGGCGCTCGTCAAAGACGGCTATTTGCTCTCAGACGACGTGGCGCCTGTGGTGAAGCGTGCGGCCGAGCATTGGGATTACGCGCATGACGGCAAGAACTAGCAGCGCCGCGCTGATTGGTGCCGCATTCGCAGCGAGTGTGGTGTACGCCGTGTCGGCGCAGCAGGGCGACGGCCCGCGGTACGCGCCGGGGACGAGCAACCTGCTTCGCCCGGCGGACTACCGCGAGTGGATCTTCGTCGGCTCCAGCCTCGGCCTCGATTACCGCGCGGCGGCTTCGGGCCAGGCGCCGGGATTCGGCAACGTCTTCGTGAATCCCTCCTCCTATCGCGCGTTCATGCAAACGGGCAAGTGGCCAGACAAGACGACCTTCGTGCTCGAGTTCCGCGCGTCGGGCAAGGAGACGATCGCCGATCGGGAAGGCCGGTTTCAGACGACGCTCTCGGGGCTCGAGGCCGAAGTGAAGGACTCGCGATTCCCCGACGGCTGGGGATTCTTCCTCTTCAACAACCCCGACGCTGCGACGAAGGGCTCGCCGCCGCTCACTGGCGACACCGTGCAGCGCTGCATCGACTGCCACACGAAGAACACCGCGGTCGAGCGGACGTTCGTGCAGTTCTATCCAACGCTTTTTGACGTCGCGAAGAAGATGGGTACCGTAAAGGCGAACTATGGCGAGCCCTAGTCGTACGTAGTGTCCGACTTAGCCGGACTAATGCGACGGTTTCGGTTTCGGCGGGGGCGTGAAGCCCTTGAGCGAGTGATTGTGATCCGCGTAGTACCGGCCGGCGTCGTTGAGGTTGTAGCCGGGCGGCTGATGGCAGTACGAGCAGTCCTTCGACGTTTTCCTCGTGTACTCCGGTTTGGCGGACACGGGCTGCGCGCTGACGGCGATCGCGGCCGCACCGAGCACCAAGCCGAACAGCTGACGCATACTTTTATCTTAGCGTGAGGTCATGAAGAGGCAACTCATCGCGATGTGCGGCGCATGTGTGATGGCCGCGGGGATTGCCGTCGCAGGACGTCCGCTCGGCGCAGGACAGTGCGTCGACGTCTCGAACGATCCCGCCGGCTGCCAGCCGAGCACGTTCGATACGCCCATCGGCGACATGCCGTCGGTGCGGGTCGGACGCACGGGCGCCATCGATCCGAAGTCGTCGGAAGAAGACGCTCGCGCCGGTGTCGCGCTGCTCGAGAAGAAGCTCCATCTGTTCCGCAACATCGAGCCGCTGCACTGGGTGATCACGGTGCCATCGGTCAGAGACGAGGCGACCGGCAACTGGAAAGACGGCGACCTCGACGCCGCGGGCGACGGACGCGGCCTCGGCGTCGCCGGCGACTGCATCTTCGTCGGCCACGAGAACGGCCCCGGCAAACGGCACGCGATCAACATCTTCAAGATTCAACCCGACGCCGTGAAGCAGCCGCCGGTCCAGGTGGGCGACATCCCCGCCAACGTCGTCGGCAATGCCGGCAACGACGATCGCGAGCTGCGGTCGCTCGTCTACAAGACGTCGAGCGGGCAGGACCGCTACATCCTCGTGCGCAACGGCGGCGGCAACAGCACCGGCAGGCTCGAGGCCTATCGCATCAACACGAACACGTGTCTCGTCGACGCCCACAGCGAGCCGACGGACTTCAGCATTCAAACGCACGAGTTCTTCCTCTGGCACGACCCGGCGAACACGAATCGCGTCATTGCGTACGTCACGAACTGGTCGGGCGGTTTGCCCGATCCCGAACATCCAGGCGTGAAGATGCCCGACGCGCTCGCGATGGCGATCACCGACGAGAAAACGGGCGAGATGCTGCCGAAGGCGAAGTTTCTCGCCGGCTTCAGCCTCGCGGACGTCGGCGGCCCGCCAATCAACGAGAAGCCTGATGCGACAGGGCTTTTCTCCGACGGACGCTTTCTCGATTTCAGCCAACTGAAGAATCGATCGGGACGCGGCGGGAACTTCCAGAGTCAGGAGCAGAACCGGCTCCACTCGCTGTCGACGAGCGACGACGGCGAGCGCGTGTACGTCGCAGGAACGACGGCGGGGTTTTATATCCTGAACTCCGACGCCGTGGCGCATCACACCGACGCGGAGCTGGCGGCAGGAAACGCCGGCTGCAACCAGCGATCGACGATCGTCAACGGCGACAACGGCGCGATCGACGCGTCGAAGTTGCCTGGCCTCGCGAACGACTGCATCCACATGGTGGTGAACGACGATCCGGGGCTCAAGGCATATCTCGCCTCAGGCGTGCCGCCGCAGGCGAAGGCGGATCGCTATCTGGTGCTGATGACGCGCTCGCGCTTCGACGTCTATCCACCGGTCAATGCCCAGCCGACCGGCACGCACAGCGCCGTCATCGTGCCGAACCGCCCGGCGCAGGTGCGGGGCAACACGAAGAACCGTCCGGCCTACGTCTGGATCACCGACGAGAACGGTGGCTGTCCGCTGAACTACGCGCGCATGCTGTCGATTGAATCGGAGATTGTGCCGATCATGGTCGGCGCGTTCGCCATTCCCGACAATCGTCTCGAAGACTGCCTCGACCAGGCCAACACGGAACCGAGCGGCGAACGGCGCCGCAACGTCGCGCAGCAGAATCACAATCCGACCGTGTTCAAGAATCTGATTTTCAACGGCTGGTATGGTCACGGCATTCGGGTCATCGACATCTCCAATCCGCATACGCCGCGCGAAGTCGGCTACGCGATCACGCTGCCTCACGGCATCGCGAGAACGTATCCCGTGTTTCGCGACGGGCTGATCTACTGGGTCGACAATCGGACGGGACTCCACGTTGCACGCTACACGGGCCCGCGCGCGAACGAACTGCCTGGGGCCGGCACCGGCGTGTACGAAGGCAACGCCACGAGCCCGCATCGCTAATTGGGCAGGACGGGCAGGACGGGCAGGACGGGCAGGATGGGCGGGACGGGCAGGATGGGCAGGACGCTCGGGACGAGGGCGCTGTTTCTCGTCGCGTTGCTGGCCGCCGTCGCGGCGACGGCTTCGAGGGTGGGCTCGCAGAACGAAGACACGACGGCGTGGGTCTGCCCGATGCACTCGGACTACACGTCCGACGGGCAGGGGAGTTGTCCGCGCTGCGGCATGGCGCTCGTCCACGCGGCGCCGTTCGACGTCCGCGACTACCGGCTCGACTTCCGGACCGTGCCGGCGGTCGTGAAGCCGGGACAGAAGACGTCGCTGCGTTTTCGCATCATGCATCCCGGCACCGGCGACGTCGTCAAGAAGTTCGAGTCGGTGCACGAACGGCAGTACCACTTGTTCGTCATCAGCCAGGACATGGAGTATTTTCAGCACATCCATCCGCAGGAGCAGGCCGACGGCACCTGGACGATCGACGTCACGCTGCCGAAGGCCGGGTACTACAAGGTGCTTTCCGACTTTCTGCCGAGCGGCGGCGCGTCGCAGTTCATTGCCCGGCCGCTCGTCACGGCCGGCTACGACGGCGATCTGGTCGAGAACAGCGCGCATTTGGTGGCCGACACCGTCGCGACGAAGATCGACGACGACATCACGGCGTCAATCGCGTACGATCCGCAGCCGTTCATGGTGGGCCTGTACGGCCACATGACGTTGCATCTGACCGACACCGCGACCGGCAAACCCATCACGGATCTGCAGACGTATCTCGGCGCGTTCGGCCACACGCTGATCATGAGCGAAGACATGGCGGAGTACGTCCACTCGCATCCGCTCGACATCCTCGCGAAACCGGACGACGACGGCGGACCGCCGACGTTCGTGATTGCGCCGGGCGCCGATCTCGAGACGCTGCGCGGCGGTCCGGACGTCACGTTCGAGGGGCTGATGCCGAAGCCGGGACGCTATCGCGCATGGACCCAGTTCCGTCGTCGCGACAAGCTCCACACGTTCAGCTTCACGTTCAACGTCGTTGCGGCCGCGGAGTAGCAGGGCGATGGCGCGACGAGCGCTGGTCGTCGCGACGTCAGTCGCCGTTGCCATCGCGATTGCTGGCACCCGGCCGGTGTCGACGCACGAAACGGTCACCACCACTGTCCTGTTCGATCGCGAAATCGTCAAGGTCCTCAACAGCCACTGCGTCATGTGTCACGTCGAAGGTGGGCCGTCGTTCCCGCTTGCGACGTACGAAGAGGCATGGCTGCAGCGCCGGAAAATCAGCGCCGCGGTCATTGCGCGCCGCATGCCGCCCTGGCCGGCGATGCCTGGCTACGGCCGGTTCGCGAACGAGAACGTCGTCACGCTCCGCGAATCGCAGTTCGTCGTCTCGTGGATGGAAGGGCTGGGTCCGCGCAACTCAGGAAAAGTCTTCACGAACACGTCAGATCCGAGCGCGCCGAAGACGGCTGCGGTGCGGGCGCGCGCCGACTTCACGGCGTGGCCGCTCGGCACGCCGGATCTCGAGCGCGAGCTCGACGCGATTGTCGTCGAGCCGAACCAACCGGACGACATCAGACGCGCGACGATCGATCTGGGATTGAAGACCGAGCGGGACGTAAAGGCGATCGAATTCCTCCCGGGCGATCGCCATGTCGTCCGCGCGGCGTTCTTCACGGTTCAGGAAACAGGGCAGTGGATCGGCAGCTGGACGCCGTGGTACGGCGTCACGAAGCTGCCTGAAAGCGTCGTGTTTCGACTTCCGGCCGGCAGCCATGTCGCCGCCGAAATCCACTATCAACACACCAACGCACGCGTCGTCGATCGCAGCAGGCTTGGCGTGTTCTTCGGGGCGGGACCGGCGAGAGCCGCGTCCGATCTGGTGCTCGACATGAAAAGCCTGCGCGCCGAGACGACGATGGCGATCGACACGACCGTGCTAGCGCTGCGTCCTGAGATGCCGCCGGATGTCAGATCGCTCGAGGTGAAGGCGCGTCGGCCGGACGGCGGGACCGACGTGCTGCTGTTCGCCAAAGACTTTTCCTCGAAGTGGCCGACGCCCTTCATTCTCGCCGAGCCGGTCGTGCTGCGCCGCGGGACCGTGTTGTCAGCGATCGCACATGGCGGCGCCGCCGACTCGAGCATGCGCCTGCGAATTCTCTTGACGCCCAATCGGTAACTCGGCCAGGTGCAGGCCTTACGGACTTGTGACGCCCGTAGTCGCACTTGTGATCTATCATCGCGGCCTCACGGTCGCCGTCTTTCCATAGGTGCTCATCGCCGTCGAGCCGTGAAACAAAGGAGTGGCTCATGAAGACGAGACTGCTGGTGTTTGCGTCAGTTGCCGCATGGGTGATGGCAATTGGCTGGATGACTGCCGCGCCCGACGGTGACAAGGACAAGGACAAAGACAAAAAGAACGACGTTGAGGCCGCGAGGATTGAGCAGGGGTTCGACATCGCGCCTGTCCCGCTGCATTTTCAGAACAAGGATCGCGCGCTCGTTGGACTTGGCAGCTATCTCGTGAACGCCGTCGGCGGCTGCAACGACTGCCATACCAACCCCGCCTATAAGTTCGGCGGCGATCCTTCGCTCGGCCAGCCCAAACAGATCAACACACAACACTATCTGGCCGGTGGAACCGCGTTCGGACCGTTCGTCTCGAGGAACATCACGCCCGAGGACATTGGAACGCCCCCGCACCATAAGTTCCTGCCCGAAGGTCATACGTTCGAACAGTTCCTCAACATCATCCGTACTGGGTTCAACGACGACTTCGACCCGACGATGCCGCCAATTCCGCCGAACACGAGACTCCTTCAGGTGATGCCCTGGCCCGTCTATCAAAGTATGACGGACCACGATCTGCGGGCCATCTATGAGTACTTGAAGGCGATTCCCCACGCCGAGCCGTGCGCGTCGATCACTCCGATGCCGGCCCCGGTCGGGAACCCTCCGGATCCGTATTGCGCCGTCTTTGCCCCTGGACCGTAGGTTGGGGGAATTGTGGGAGGCGGGGCTGGTCAGCCCCGCCTCCAACGTCGTCAGGGTTCCTTCGGCTCCACAACCGACGTGTCACGCTCCCATCCCTCGTTTTCGATCTTGATGGACTGGAACGCGACCGCCGCGGCGTTCGCATCGAGGTCGGAGAGCGCGGTGAACTCTGACACCCAGCAGCGGTAGGCCTTGTACGCGAGCACGACCTGTCCGGCCTCGTTCAGCAGTTCGATGACGATGTCTTTGCGGAAACTCGAGAGCGTGAGTTCGTTTCCGACGACGCCGCGCCGCCAGACGAGGTTCGCCCAGTCCTCGAAGGCGGCGTCGTGGGTGACCCCGCGCTCCAGCGTGATGGCGTCGAACATCGTCCGGCCCGGAGACTTCCGCACGAAACTCGGATCGGTGCCCTCGCGGTGCTCGACGACCTCGGTGGCCCGGCGCAGGCCGCTGATCTTGCTGACGCCAGCGACGACCTTGCCGTCCCACTTCACACGGAACTTGAAATTCTTGTAGGGATCGACCCGCGACGGGTTGACGGTGAATTCGGTCAAACGCGTTCCTCCGTATTGGTTATTGTCGGGGCGCTGGTGGCGGAGGAACTATCCCCGTGGGCAGCGGCCAGTTCCCCTCGTACGGCGGCCAGTTCGGCACGGCGCGTTCCGGCTCGGGATAGAACATCGCCGTGTAGATCGTCCTGATTCTGCCGTCCTCGACGTTGAACCATTCGCTGAACACATTGCGCGGCGTCGGCGAGCCGGGACGACGAATGAAGACCGCCATGCCGAGCACCATCTGCGCTTCCTGATCGACGAGCGGAATTCGTCGAGCGACGACCATCGACAGATTGAAATTCGCGAGGCCGGACACGCAGTCGTTCGCCGGCGCATTCGCATTCGCCGGCGCCAACGGCGGAAGGAAGCGGCCGGCAGGCGCAGGACTTCCGTTTTCCGCGCGGCCGCAGCCGGGTTGCGTCAACGCCACGGAGCCGTCATGCGAGGTGATGGCGTCGAAGTAGCTGTTGACCACGGCGACGAGCTCCTCGCGCGAGAGCCGCTGCGCCTTGGGCACGACGCGATCCGGCGGCGGATTCGCGATCAGATATTCAGGATTCAGCAGGTTGGCCGGCGGACGGCCTGGCTGACGCGGTCCGTTCAAGCCAGGATCGTTGGCGCGCGCCAGATACCATTCGGCCTCGGTGAGCTTGCGATTCTCGACGCGCAGCCGCACGGTCGCCAGAGCAACGCTGTCGCCTTCTTCCACGAGCCCGTAATAGCCGGCCTGTCCAGTGACGTCGTCCAGGTAGCGCCGCTGCATTTTTCCGAGACCGGTGACGGTCTTCCATACGCCACCACCTGGCGACACGTTGATCGCGTTTTCGGTTTGCCGGAAGCCGACGATGAGCGGCGCGGCTTTCGGATCGTGTTTGACGACGGCAGCGAGGTATTGATCCAGCACCGAGCGCAGGCACGCGCGATCGCAGTTCGATTGCGCCGATGCGCTTCCGACGCTGCTCAGCGCCACGACGACTCCAGCCAGAATCGATCGCGTTACACGGGTCATTGGCTGTCCTCCGACCGCGTAGTGTGGCACAGCTCCATCGCGGCGAACAGGGAGACAAACAAGCCACGAAGTCACGAAGAACACGAAGCCTCACGAAGAACTGTCCAAGAGTTGCTTCGTGCGTCTTCGTGACCTTCGTGTCTTCGTGGCCTAGTAGAGGCGCTTTGGGTCCATGCCCGCGTACATCGACGCGACCTGATCGGCGTAGCCGTTGAAGGGAAGCGTGCGGCGCATGAATACCTCGCCGATGCGGCGTTCGGTGGCCTGGCTGTAGCTCGGCGTCGGCACCGCGGGATTCACGTTCGCGTAGAAGCCGTAGTAGTCCGCATTGGCGTCTTGCCACGTGTTGAGCGGCTGTTTGTCGACGAATCGGATGCGAACGATCGATTTGATGCCCTTGTATCCGTACTTCCACGGGACCACGAGGCGGAGAGGCGCGCCGTTTTGCGTGAGCAGCGTCTCGCCGTACAGGCCCGCCGCAAGAATCGTCAGCGGATGCATCGCTTCGTCCATCCGCAAACCTTCACGATACGGGTAATTGAGCACCGCCCGGCGCACGCCGGGCATCTCCTGCGCCCGTTCGACGCTCGTGAACTCGACGAACTTCGCGTTGTTCGACGGCTCGAAGCGCTTGAGCAGATTCGCGAGCGAAAACCCGTCCCACGGAATCACCATCGACCATCCTTCGACGCAGCGCATGCGGTACACGCGCTCTTCGAGCGGATGCGGCTTCAGGATGTCCTCGAGCGCGTATTTCCCCGGCTTCCCGCATAGCCCGTCGACGGTGACGCTCCACGGCGACGGCTTGAACGCGCCGCCATACCGTGACGCATCGCCCTTGTTGGATCCGAACTCGTAGTAGTTCGTGTAGCTCGTCACCGCGTTCTTCGGCGTCAACGCATCGGTCGTCGTCACCATCCGGCCCACGGTCGGGAGCGTCACGAGCGCCGCCAGAAACTCGCGGCGCCGCATGTACGTGGCGCGTGGAGTGATCTCGGACGCGGCGATGTCGGCGGCTGTCTTAATGAGCATGGCGACTCCTTACGCGTGGCATCAGCACCAGCGCCCGAACGACAAGGGCGGATGCCGCCATCGCGGCAAACTGGATTGCCAGATCGGACCAGCCCTGCGGTCGTGCGGGGCCCAGGACGAATACGTCGAGTACGCGTGGATGCACATTGGCGATCGGCAACACGCCAGTCACTGCGCGATCGATGGCCGCACTGCAGAAAAGAATGGCTACGGGAAGCGCAATCGCGCTCGCGAGCATCCACTGGTGCGCCCGGCGTTCGGCTGATGGAAAGAGCAGCCGCTGCGCCATCGCGGTACTGCCGCCGAGCACCAGACCGAGCGCGATGCCGTACGGCAGAACGCGAACCGGCACGCCTTCGAAATAGGGGTGATAAAAGTAGCCATATGTCCACGTAACGAGATCGCCGGCGATGGTCGTCACGAGCAGACCGCACGCGGCGGTCGCCAGCCAGCGCATGGAGTGCAGGCGCTCACGTCCGGCCGCGCAGACCGTGTCCCTGAGGACGAACGTCCAGAACGCCGTGGCGCTGCCGTCGAAGTGGCGGCGCATCTCCGAGACCGCGGCGAGCATCTCGTCGCCGTACTCCTCGCGGAAGCGGCGAGGATACACGTGAAGCAGCAGACGGTAGGCTCGCTCGGCGGTCATGACGTCGACGGCAACAGCCCGCGTTTGCGCGCGAGCCGGACCAGCTCGCTCAGCCGCTGCGCTTCCTCTTCCGCGACGCCGCGGCCCTTGCGCGTGAGCTTGTAGCAGCGCCGCCGCTCGTCCCCGGCGTCGGTCTCGCTGATTAAGCGAGCGGTACGCAGCCGCTTGATCGCCGTGTACAGCGTGCCGGGGCCTATCTGGAGCCGCCCGCCCGACAGTTCTTCGACATCCTGCATCAGGCCGTAGCCGTGCCGCGGGCCGTCGAGCAAAGCGAGGAGGACATGGAACTCGGCGCGCGTCGGCGACATATATCGACAGACGATATATCGATTGACGACAGACTGCAAGTGATCGAGGCTCGAGCCCCGAGCCCCGAATCGCCGTTGCTACTGCAGCAGCAGCGTGTCGAAAGCCGACGGCAGCCGGTCGTCGAATTCCAGCGGTGCGTAGGTCCACAGCGCGACGCGGGCGCGGGCGAACGCGTAGGCGACTGCGCCGAGCAGCGCGATGGCAACGGCGCCGAAGAGCGGCGCGCGTGCGCTGCCGGCGGCGATGGCGCCGGAGAGCGAAACGCCGAGCACCAGGAGGCCGATGCCGACCACCGTCGACTGCGCGGCCGTCTGCTTGCCCGGCATGTAGCTGCACGTAAACGGAATCTTGCGCCAGCCCTGAAGCAGGACTTCGACCCACAACAGCGCGCACGCGGCGTTGGCGGCGAGCGCGAAAACCGCGCGGGGGCCGAACAGCGCCCACTCGAGCGGCGCCATCAGCAGCAGCGGCACGCCGACCGTGATCTGCCGCATCAGACGCACGACTGCTCGAAGCTGCGCGACGCGCGTGGCTTCGCTCTCGGTCATCCTGAAAATCCAATTCGCGCGCTGCTCGATCGGCAGCGCGATCGCCGTTCGCGTGGCCAGCCCCGCGGCGAACATGAGCAGCCACGGCGCGCCCATCACGGCGATGACGACGTCGAAGCGAGCCGCGCCCAGCCGCCGGAGCCAGTCGATCACCTGCGGGTCGACCAGGCGATTCAACGCGAGCGCGGCGCCGCACGCGCTCATTCCCAGAAGGACGCCCTGATGCAGCGCGCTGCGCCGCAGCGTGGCGTGCGTGAAGTCGGCGATCGCCGTGCGCCAGGGATTGGTCGAAGGCGAGAGGCGCAGGCGCGGCAGCCGGCGGGCGACGTGGAGCGATCGCAGCATGACGCGATCGAACCGCCGATAGAGCACGACGTAGCTGCTCACCGAGATGACGGCCGCCGCCGCAAGCGCGGCCAGGCCGATGAATGCGAGCTGAGACGTGTACGCGTCCGCGCCGCCGAACATCAGGCGTGCGACTCCGAGAAACCACGCGGGCGGCAGCACGTACATCGATCGCGAGTGAGCCGCGATGCGATCGGCGTTGGCCGGCAACGCGAAGACGAACGGCACGGCAAGCATCAACGCGACGAGCAGGACGCTGCGCGTCGAGGCCGTGACGCCGTGCACGCGCGACCGCGGCACGACGACCGTCAGAAGCCCGTTGATCGCGATGACCGCCAGCACGCTGAAGGCGCAGCTCATCGTTCCGACGATCCAGTACGCGGCGAGCGCGACGGGCGGAAGCGTGGGCGCATGGCGGCTCGAGGAGATGAGCCCGACGAGCGGCGTGACCGCGATGAGGCTCGCGCCGATGAACATGCCGCAGAAGATCGCCAGCGCCAGCAGCTTGGTGCCGTAGATGAACGCCCGCGTGACGGGCAGCGGCATGAGCACGCGAAAGTCGGTCTCGTCGGGGACGAGCGAGTGGCTGATGAGGACCGTGATGAAGGCGGCAATCCACATTGGGAGGCCGAACGCGAGGGTCGTATCGGCCGCGAGCGCGCTGAGATAGGGCAGAGGATCGGCCGCGCCCTTGAGCGCCGCGTATTTCCCCATGTAGATCCGCGTCAGCAGCAGGCCGAACGAGAAGATCACCGCGATGATGCCGAGCAGCAGGCGGATGAACGCGTCGGCGCCTTCGCGCGACAGAAAGCCGAGATCGAAGAGCGCGTCGAAGAAGTGGCGCGTCAGATGCGCCGCGGGACGATCGCGCCAGCCTGTCGCCACGCGGGTTCCTTTCAGTGGGTGATGACCGACAGGATGTCGCGCGCCACTGGCGTGAAATCCGGCTGGTCGGTGACGCGGACGAACAGGTCTTCGAGCGACTCGGCGTCACCGCGCCTGGCCGGCGAGACGTCGTGCTGCGCGACGACGCGTCCCTTCGACAGAATGATCGCGCGGGAGCAGACCTTCTCGACCATGTCGAAGCGATGCGAGCTGAACAGAATCATCCGACCTTCCGCGGCGAGCATCGTGATGAGCGACCGAAACAGCAGGCTCGCGTTCACGTCGAGACCGGAAAACGGCTCGTCCAGCACCAGGAGATCCGGGTTGTGCAGCAGCGCCGCCGCGAGCAGCACGCGCTGCCGCATGCCCTTTGAAAACGCGGCCATCGTGCTGTACCGGCTGTCGTGCAGCTGAAACAGCCGCAGCAGCTCCGAACTCCGTTTCTCGAGCGGCGCCGACGCAATTCCCCGGAGACGCCCGACCAACGTTAGATACTCGGGAGCCGTGAGATGCGTGTAGAGGTACGGCTCCTCGGGAACGTAACCCACGCGCTGCTTGTAGGCCACCGGATCGTCCGACTGGCTCTTGCCGTCGAGCAGGATGGCGCCGCTCGACGGCTGCAACAGCCCGACGACCATGTTGACCGTGGTGCTTTTTCCCGACCCGTTCGGGCCCAGGTAGCCGAGCACTTCGCCGCGCGACAGACAGAAGTTGATGCGATCGATCGCGAGCAGCGCCCCGTACCGCTTCGTCAGTCCACGGATTTCGAGCATGGCCTAGGCAACCCGGATGAGGAGTTCCACGGTGACGAACCAGGCGGCCACGTGTTCGGCCATCAGGATGGCGACAGGCGGCCACGGAGCGACGCGGAGCAGCAGCAGATCCGGAAGAAACGACACGAGCAGCGCCACGAACGCGACAACGCGATACCGTCGTCGAGGCTTCTCGGCACTCGACGACGCAATGCTGGCGAACACGAAGATGGCGATCGTCACGAGGACCGCCGTGTCGAAGATGGCTGGACCGGCGCCGAGCATGTCGAAGCGCGGCGGACGTTTCACAATCAGGAGACCGACGCGCCTCGTCGCGAGCACGGCCGTGATGGCGGACAGAATCGTCAACGGCCCGAGCCAAACCATCCGCTGCGGCTCGAACTCACGTTCAGGCATTGGCGTACTTGCGATACGAGACGAACAGGACGATCGCGGCAATCAGCGCCGCCAGCATCACGAACCCTGCGGCCGTGGTGTTGGTGACGACGAGCCCCCCGATCAGAATCACCGCGCCAAGCGCGACGGTCGTGTATCCACTGGCGCGATGCACTTGCTGCCAGAGCTGCGTGTTGGACAGCGTACGCGCGGTGCGGACGCCGAATGCGATGTTTGGTCGTGTCCGTGGCAGCAGGTTGCCGATCGCCATGAACGTCAGACCCAGCATCACCACGACGACGCGCTTGCCCCACGTGTGGCTGCCGAGGACATCCATCGCGTCGGTCAGCGCCAGCATCAGCAGCGCGTTCATCGCGAACACGAACAACATCGTCCGGAACACGATGGCGTGGTACGTCACTTCGAAGGCGCCGTTGCCCGTGCGGATGCGATCGTGCCGCCACAGGCTGCGAAAGATCAGGTAAATCACCAGGACTGCTGTCGGCAGCGAGAACGCGATCTGGGCCCGCGCGCCCGTCATGTGATCGATCGCGTTGCCGGGAATGTACGGGTACGCGGCGGCGCCGACGAGATAGCCGAGCACGATGACGGCGATCGACGCGACATGCGAATGTCGTCTGGTAGCCATGCGCTTAGCCTTTCGCTTCACTCGCGGCGGGCCGCAGGCGCTCCCGCGAACGGGTTTTCGACTTTCCTCTCGCCGGTGTGATCCATCCCATCACGTGCTGCACGAGATCCTCGAACACGGACGTGTTGAGCTCGTAGTAGATCGCCTGTCCGCGGCGCTCGGCGACCACGAGGCCGCCGGCGCGAAGCACCGACAGATGGCGCGAGATCGTCGGCCAGCTCGAATGGAACTGATCGGCGATTTCGCCGGAGGTCCGTGGACCGCCGCGCAGGTACTCGAGGATGTTGCGGCGAGTGTCGTCGGCGAGCGCGCGGAATGCCGCGGGAGCAGGGGAGCGGCGCGATTGCATGATTAGCACATTAGCTAATCATGCATGCCGTGTCAACTCGCTCGGCCTGAAGGCCGACACTGCTTTGAGTGTCAGGGAGTGTCGGCGATCCGCTCGAAGTGCGCGGTGTGGATGCCGATCGCCTGCAGCGCGTCGCGCATCGAGCGGACGACGTGCAGCATGTCGCGTCCCGACGGCGACAGCATCTGAAACATGCGCGCCATGCCGAAGATGTGATCCTGCGGGGCGACTACCCAACGCGGCGTGGGATCGGGAAAGAGCGGCGGCAGCCGCGAGACGTCGCGCATAGCCGCCGACGAGACGTCGTAGGACTCGACGCCGCTCAAGTCCATCAGCGCCGCGCGGATGTGCCGCCCTTCGAGATATTGAGGAGTGGCCGCATACGACGCCTTGAAAACGTCGTCGGTGATCCTGCCGTACATCCGCACGACGAACAGCTCGTGGCCCGCGTCGTACTCGAAGTAAAAATTCTTCATGCGCGCGTCATGCCCGCCCGGACGAAGATTATCAGCCCAGCGATGCCCAGAACGATCTTCCACGTGTCGATGTGGGCCAGCCTGGGCTGCACGAACGGCAGTGCCAGGAGAATCGCCACGGCAATTGCCCCGGCAAAGTTTCTGGCTCTCAACGCTTGATGTGCGCCTCCCAGAGCGGCGTGGCCAGCCCCCCGGCGTCCTCATAAAAATTGATGGCGCCCGGCGCGCGCAGCTTCGCCATCAAGATGATCTGCCCGAGATGCTGCGAGAAGTGTTCGACGACGTGGAAGATGGCGCCGAGGACGGCGATGTCGCGGCCCTGAATGGTCCTGGGCTCGAGCAACTCGCCGTCGTTCAGGTTGGCCAGCACGCGATCCACTTCGTCCAGCGTGCGCTCGAGATCGGCAAGCAGCACGGCTCCCGGCGGTCCACTCCGGGCGGCAAACTCTTCGGCACGATGGCGTGCGTCAGGCTGGCGCCCGACGCCGGCGAGGATCCACTGGCGGACGTTGCCGTTCAAGTGGAGCAGCAGGTTGCCGACGCTGTTCGACTGCTCGTGCGCACGCCACCACACGGCCTCGTCGGTCAGCGTGTCGACAGCGAGCCGGAGCTGGGTCCGGTATTCGGTGCTGAGAAAATAGCGGGCGCGTTCCAGGAAAAGTTGGCCCTGCGTCACCGCTACAGTTTAGTACGGGACTGAGAATCGGCCGACCATTGTCTGCTCCCGGACCGACTCTTTCTGCGGAATACCAGGAAACCCTTAGGAAAACCGGCCGTCCGAGAATTCGACTGGCGCGGCATCGGCGTTGCACTTACGCCCGTCGCCTCTTTCGAAACGGAACTGCCATGAGCGCAGAAGTTGTCTCGATAGCTGACCGGCGATCGCTCGACGCGCAAGTCGACGATCCCCATCGCGCGAGGGAGCGCGACACGAATCGACGCCTGAATCTCGTCGCGCGGCGGCTCGCCACGCTCGACGATCGGCAACTCAAGGTCGTGTTCGACGTCCTCGGGAAGGCGCTCGACTGGTACGACGCGAAGGGCGCCCTCGAGTAGCGGCGCCCAGCGTGTCGGGTCAGCGACGACGATAGCGGCGCAGGCCTGCGCCGACCAACCCCGTCCCCAACAGCAGCAAGCTCGCCGGTTCCGGCGTCGCTTCGATGAAGCCTCGAATTTCGCCGCCCTGGAACAACGTCGTGTGGATGTTCAGGTAGGCGTGCTCCGACGAGATGCCCGCCAGCAGCGCCGCTTCAGCCAGTGCGACGCTATTACCGTTCGCCGTGACGAACGCCGGATTGTATGTCGAGGCCAGCGTGAGATCGAACGTGTGGCTGTACGACCCGGCCGTCACGCCAAGCGGGAAGCCCGTGAACGTCGGTACTTGCGTCGCCACGCCTGCCGCGCCAGTTCCGGGTAGGAGGGTGCAGCAGTGAATGTGCGAGGCTATCGTGTTGGCGAGCAGACCCGAAAAGGTGACGTCCACCGAGAGCGTGTGGGCCGCGGCGTCCACGATGATGATGGCGGCTCCGGTTCCTGGAGAGGCGTTCGGCGGTGCTTCCGCCGGGCCTGACAGGGCGACTTGGTACGTGATCGGCGTGGCCTGGACCGTGGCGGCCCACAACAACGCCGACGCGAGGAGCAGCAGCGACTTCTTCATGGACTCCTCCTGCGCGCTTCCACACAACAAGTCCCTAACGGCCACGACAAAAGGCGCGCTTGCGCGGCACTCGCAGACTTATTGCTTCGAGATCGCGCGAGGATCTCGAATGGAGCGCACGCGGCTGCAATGCGACTGCCAGGCTTTACGCTTTATTCAGAAACCGTGTAATTGACCGTAATCGTTTGCGGCGAGTTGTCCGCGTTGCTGTCGGCGACGGTGACGATGCAGACCGTTGCGCCGGCTTTAGGCGGCGCGTCCACCAGGACGTCGAATGTCATGCGGCCGCCGGCATCCAGACGGCCGTTGAACGTATTGAGCCTGCACCAGTTTTGGTTCGTCTTCGCCGCCCAGGTCAATCCAGCGGTTCCCGAATTCGACAGCGTCACGGTTTTCGACACGGGGGTGGCACCAGCGGGAGCGCTGGTGAATGTCAGCGTTCCTGGAGAAAGCGCGATGCGTGCATGCGGAATTTCCGGACACGCGCCCACACAGTACTGCGACGTGAATTCGCTTCCCGCGATCGGCTTATCGGGATGATCCTTTTGGGTCCGCCAGACTTTGACCTGATGGAGCCCCGCGGATGCGTGGTTCGTCGGGAACGATCGATCGTCGGTCCCGCTTTTCTGGACGGGGAACGCGCGGTCGCCGTCCACGCTCGCCATCATCACGTCCGAGGCCGCGTTGGGATCGCCGGTCAGCAGGGCAAAGATCTGCACGCCGCCGCCTTCGACCTTCGCCGTCTCTCGCAGCGTCGGGAACGTGACGACCGCGCGAGGCGGACCAAACTTCACGCCCAGGCCCTCTCGCGCGAGTCCATTCACGAGACCATCCAGTTCGACGGCGTCGCTGTCCCTCAACACGTCGCCGCCGAACGACAACCCATACTTGTCCCACGACTGCTGCATCGTCAGGCCTTGAACGGGCGTGTTGTAGCTGTGCGGCCAGCGCGCTGAGTACCACGCGGGATTGCTGCCGAGCGACTGGCGATAGAAGAGCAGATAGTCCTTGCCGGTACCCTGCCAGTTCTTCACCACGAACTGCGAGCCACGCTGCTTCGTCCACCAACTGTTGCCGACCTCGGGTAGAGCGGTCGTGCCGTTCCAGACAACGCCGTTGCCGAAGAGGATATACCGGTGCGGGTAGTTGGCCAGCGGCACGTGCGTCACGTTCTCGAGTCGCAGCGGCGGCGTCAGCAGGTCGATGTTCACTTCGTTCTGCAGCACCGTGCCGGTGATGTTGATGCCACTCCCGCTGCCGCCGCCACTGATGCCGCTCGCACAGCCGGCAATCTGTCCCTGATCGATCGCGAAGCTCGTGACGTACCCGTTGCCGGAATGCAGGCCAACGGAGCCGGTGCCGACGCTGCAAATCAGCTTCGGATTCTGCAGGTGAAGTTCAACGGCTTCCGAGATGACGATCATCACTTGCCTGTATGTGTTGTGCGCGGAGATCAGATTCTTGTACGGGAAGCGCTTGACACCCCAGACTTCGAAACCGTCGATGACGTTCGCGGCCACCACGTTGCCGGTGACCGACATCGGCTGATCCGAGTAGTGCTTCAGCGGCGTATCCGGATCGGCGCCCGGCGAGCTCGGATATCTCCCTGGAGGCTGCGCCTGATTGAACACGTTGATCCCCGACGTGAAGTTGTTCCACGCTTCGTTTCCGTCGAACGTATTCATGACGCCGCGCAACCAGAATCCCGTGCCTTCGCATCCCGGGCATTCTCGGATGACGTCCACGCCGGCGTCGATGAAACCGCTCTGAAGCGTCCCGTTGTGTCCGAGGCTATATGCCGCCAGGTTGTTGCGAAAGGTGTTTCGCACTTCGTAGCCGTCTTCGGTGATGAACCCGGCGCCAGGGAAATCGACGGCGACGTTGCGTTCGACCAGTGTGTCGCTTGTCTGGTGGATCACCAATCCCCATTTGCCGGCTGGCGGACCGATGTACACGTTGCCCACGTCAGCGCTTCCGGGCGCCGACTGCACGTGGTGTTTGTGCTCCGCGTACTTGCCGCGCTGGTTCGTGCCGACGTGCTGGCCGAGCACGGTGTCATCGAGTTTCACTCGTTGAGTACGGCCGAGGCCGACCAGCTGGTTGTAGCGAATGTCCCACGAGGCTTTCCGGCCGATGTCGGCCGTGTGGCCGCGCGTCCCGTCCACGTTCTCGGAGTGAATCACGATGTTACGCGTCAGGTTCGCGACGCGAGGCCGAAGGACGACGACGCCGTTCGGGTCGGCGATGTTGTCGTGCGCGAAATCGAGCGGCTTGGACAGCGTGAGCTGGACGCCGTCGATGGCGGCAATCGTGACCTTCGACTCGCGGCGCGGAGCGAGCGTCGACGTGGGGGGCGTCGCGGTGTCGGGCAGGAGGAGCTCGTCGCCGACGCGCCAGCCGGACGGCGCGGCTGCGAGCGCGATGGTCGTGGCGCCCGACGCGATGCTGCCTGTTGACTCCACCCACGCAGTCTTGCTGCAGCCCACGCGCGTTTGACGGCCGAAGTTCACGAGGCCGTTGCCCCACTGAAAAGGATCTTTCGCCGTGTCCAGCGGCACGTCTCGCACGACGAACTCGACGCGGCGGTCGCACGGAATCGGATCGCTTTGCGTGCCGGCGTCGAGCGTTCCGCCCGGCAGCACGACGAGATGCGTGAATCGCGCGACGGTGTCGTGCGCGCGCGAGGCTTTGAGCGTGCCGGCGACTTCGATGTAGTCGTAGGTTGCGTCCGCGGGAAGTTCCACGACCTTGCCTGCAGGCACGATCAACTTGTTGGGGAGATCCGTTCTGCGAGGCAGAAACTCCGGTCCGATGGCAATGCGATCGGCGGCGACGCTCACGTCGGCGTGCGCCGGCTCGTTTGCGTGGTCGGCGTGTTGTTGTGCAGCGAGGTTCGCGCGAGTGAAAAGCGCGAGCGAGAGAGCGATGACAGCTGGCGCGAGCGAGCGAGAAAACATAGTGCGTTCCTTCTGTCCGCCCAGTCTATAGCAGCGCTCGCGCTCTGGATCAGGCTGCACAGAAGTTGCATAAAGTCAGCCTCATCCGCGCTTTCGGTCCGGCGATGTGCGATATGTTACGGCGCCATGAAGAACTTCACGACACCTCGTTTTGCGGCATTCCTCTCCTCCATTTGCCTATCGCTGTTCGCCGCGACGAGCGTCGCGCTCGGTGCCCAGGCCACGACGGCGACGATGCTCGGAACGGTGATCGATTCCTCGGGTGCGACGATACCCGGCGCGACGGTCACGGTGACAAACACCACGACCGGAATCGCGCAAACCGCCGTCAGCGACTCGCGCGGGCGCTACGTTGTACCGACGTTGGCGGTAGGCAGGTACTCGGTGAAAGCCGAACTCCAGGGATTCCAGACCGTCATTCAGCAGGGCGTCGAGTTGACGGTAGGCAGCGAGCGCGTGATCGATTTCACTCTGCCCGTGGGACAACTGAGCGAGGCGGTGACGGTTCAAGCGTCGGCGCCGCAGGTGGAAACGACGACGGCGCAGCTGTCGAATCTCGTCGATGAGTCGCAGATGCGTGCGCTTCCGCTGAACGGGCGCAACGTCGAACAGCTGGTGCTGCTCGCGCCAGGCGTCTCCATCTACCAAAGCATCCTCGCCGGCGCGTTTTACGGCGCTGCGCCGACGTACTCGGTATCGGGATCGCGGCCGAACGGGCAGGCGCAGATTCTGGACGGCACGAACATTCAGGACTATTTCAATCGCGGGTCGGGAGCGGGCGTGATCGGCACGTCGATGGGCGTGGATGCGATCGCGGAATTTCAGATGCTCACGAACACGTACAGCGCGCAGTACGGCGGGAACGGCTCCGTCATGAACGCGGTCACGAAGTCCGGGTCAAACAACTTTCACGGGACGGTCTATGAGTTCATGCGCGACAGCAAGATGGACGCGAAGAACTACTTCGACCGGCCGACCGATCCGATCCCGCCGTTCCGTCGCGATCAGTTCGGCGCGACGGTTGGTGGGCCGCTCAAGCGCGATCGGATGTTCTTCTTCGCCAATTACGAAGGGCTGACGCAGTCGCTTGGTCTCACGCGCGTCCTGACCGTCCCTGACGCCAATGCGAGGGCGGGCCTGCTGCCGATTGGTCCAGGCGGGGCGCTCGTGAATGTCGGCGTCGACCCTCGTGTCGCGCCGTACATGAAATTCTGGCCCGCACCAGACCGCCTCGTCGGCGGAGGACAGGGCGTCGTGACGTTGAACCCGACGCAGACAGCGCACGAGAACTACGTGACGGGCAGGGTGGATTTGTCGATGTCGAAGAACGATTCGTTGTTCGTCCGATACGTCAGCGACCTCGCGTCGCAGAACGATCCGGCGGCCGGGCCGGTTCCCGAACTCTGGCCGGCCATCAACTCGAACAACAACCAGTTTGCGACTGTGGAGGAGAAACACATTTTCTCTGGCGGTGCGCTGAACCTGCTGCGCGTCGACTTCTCGCGTCCGTGGCAGCGCAGCCAGACCGACGTCGTCACGCACTCGGAATTTCAGTTCTTTCCGAATGAGGGCTTGCCGGACGGCAGCATTGCGGTCGGCAGCGGGATTACCGGCTTTGGATCTGCGGCGCCGGGTCCGTGGCAATTCAGTCAAGGGCGGACGGGCGTCGCCGACGACATCTATTGGACGAAGGGCGCGCACAACCTGAAGTTCGGCGGTTCGATCACCCGCGTCGCCTCCGACGTGTTCTCGCCGATTCCCGGACAGGGCGGGTTCACCTTCAACAGCTTCCAGTTGTTCCTGCAGGGCGTGCCGCTGCAATACAGCGGCACGCTGCCCGGCCAGCGCGACGCCTCGCGACAGTTCCGCGAGATCTATTACGTCGGCTATATCCAAGACGACTGGCGCCTGTCGCCGAGTGTGACGCTGAATCTCGGCCTCCGCTACGCGCCGACCAACAACGGCACGGAGGTCGACAACAAGCTGCACCGCATCATCGATCCGCCCATCAGCATGGGATTCGAGGCGGTGTCGAACATCTACGATCACAACCCGTCGCTCAGGAATTGGGATCCGAGGGTTGGCGTCGCGTGGGACGCGACAGCCGATCATCGGACGGCCGTGCGCGCCGGGTTCGGCGTCTTTCACGGCATCATCGGTCCGCGCGACTTCGCGGCGACGTACTACAACTCGCCGCCGTTTGTGACGGGCGTCGAGCTCAACCCGGTGTTCCTGAAGCCGTTCACGAGCGTGAACCCGGCGCTGCCGACGCAAACGTTTGCGATGGACATGAAGAACGGCCTCGCGACGCCGTACGTGATGCAGTGGAACGTGAACGTGCAGCGCGAGGTGGCCCGGAGCACGATCGCGACGGTGGCGTACGTCGGTTCTCACAGCGAGAATCAGGTGCAGCAGATCCAGTTGAATCCGCCCGTGCCGATTCAAACCGCCAACGGGCCGCAGTTTGCGACGCTGCAGACCGTCGGCGGGCGCCTGCAAGTCGTCGACAACGTCCGCGTGAACCCGGCATACGACAATCTCTCGTCCTCGAGGACGATCGGCTGGGCGAATTATCACGCGCTTCAACTCGGCGTGAATCGGCGATTCAGCAGCGACTGGTCCGCGCAGTTCTCGTACACATACTCCAAGTGCCGCGACATCAATTCCGGCAGCTTCCTGGTCGACGGCGGCACGACGCTCTCGAATCCGTTCGATCCGAATGCGGACGAAGGGCCGTGCTCGTACGACATTCGCCACAACCTCACGATCAACAGCCTGTACACGATTCCGTTTCACGGCAATCAGTTCGTCGAGGGCTGGCAGCTCAGCACCGTCATTTCGGCGCACTCAGGCAATCCGTACAACCTCACCACGGGCATAGCGACCCAGACGTTCAGAGGGTCGGCAGCGCGCCCGAATGTTGTGCCCGGCTGCGATCCCGAAGCGAATCAGAGCGTCGACCACTGGTTCGACGCGTCATGCTTCACGCTTCCCGGCGTCGGCCTGCTCGGTAATTTCGGACGAAACGTACTGACCGGTCCCGATCTTGTGAACGTCGATGCGTCGCTGCTGAAGTCCGTGCGGTTCTCGCGTGGAACGGATCTGCAGTTCAGGCTCGAGGTGTTCAACCTGTTCAATCGACCGAACTTCGGTTTGCCGAGCGGTGCCGTGTTCAGCGCCGGAGCGGTTGCCGGAACCGGCGTCGTCAACCCGACGTACGGGCGCATTCTGAGCACGCGGACGACATCGCGGCAGATTCAGCTGGGACTGAAGCTCTCGTTCTGATTCGATGCGCGAACGATGAGCCTGCGCGACTTCACGACGATGGTGCTGGCCTTCCTCGGCTGACTGGGCATAAAACGGAAGCCGTTTATCGCCGGTATGCGATCACGAGTGAGGCGCACTTGCGTGAGGGGGTCGAGCGCTTGAATAGAGCGGCCAGCGAAAACTCACGCAGCGCCAAAATAGAAGCGAGTTAGCTAAATGGGGGACTCGTCGAGACTCTGGAGTGAGATTCCGGCGTCCGCGCGCAACGAAAGCGCGGCTGTCGTTAGATAAGAGGCGAGGCCGTCCAAGTCAGGAAAAAGGGAGAGGCGATGTACACCGAGTGCATCCAACTGCTGAACAATTTCCGATCTCTCTTGCCAAGGAATGGTGATCGTGAAATCAGGCTCCACCGGCGCGGCCGGATCTTTCCGAATCGTGAACACAGAACTCTGAGCGCTGACGCGAGGACTGAGGTGTGGCGGCCACATCAGCCCGACCTTGTTGTCGAACTCGTACCGTGGCGCATGGTCGTTGATCGACTAGCTGACCAGCCCGTGAATGGTAAACGCCAAGCGGTTCTTCAGGCCATGCACGACAGCGTCGTGATAGTGAGGCCCGTACGGGTAGTTACAGTTGCAGTCGACGCGGAGGCTTGATTTGCCTTCTACTGCGAAGAAGAGCGCCACAAGGGGGTTTCTTGTCCAGTCAAGCAGACGCGTCGGCAGTCCGTGATGCTGAGCCAGGACCAATCGCCGCCAGCTCACTTCCTTGCTGTCGGTCCCAAGGGACACCCACTCCGGCCTTCCATTGTCACCAGCTTGGCAGAAGGCCGCCGGCGCTACGAAGGGCGGTCGGGCGATTTTAGGGATCAGCGTCCAGGCGAAGTCACGGTGACCGCGGAACACCGTGATGCGATCGAGCGTTGGGTTTGGGCTCTCGCGCTTAACGATCGCGAGGAATTCATCCACGCTCTTCGCGACACTTGCGGACTGTTCACTGGCTTCATTTGGCACGGACGATAAGGCTAGCAGGTCACAGGGACAATTTGCTGGGACAATCGAGAGAAGTGCAAGAGCGCGTGCCAAACAGGAATCCGCTTAAATCGTTGATACGATAGCGCTGCCTTCCACATGCCGGGGTGGCGGAACTGGCAGACGCACAGGACTTAAAATCCTGGGTCGCGAAAGCGGCGTGTGGGTTCGATTCCCGCCCCCGGCACTTCAAATTCACGAGGACAAAACGCTCGCGATCCCATCGACGTCGTCGTCATCGACCACGTCGAGAAACCGACGCTGGACGGATACCTAGATCGCCCGCATCAGCCCTTAGATGGCAGTTTGCTGGACGGTTAGCCTGTACGCCACCGCCCAGAGAGAGCCGCGCCGGCGATCGCGGCTGCCGGACCGAGGACGAGAAGCGACCCCCCGAACCAGAGCGGGGCGCGCGTGCCGATCGCCAGCATCGCGCATGTCTCGGCAAACGCGAGGAAGGCGAGCAGTCGCGCCGCCCCGGGACGGATGGACGCGGCGACGTACCCGCAGGCGGCCAGTGCGGCGGCGAAGGAAAGAAGAGCGACGACCTCCCGCACAGACATCGACGTCGTCATCGGCGACAGCGCGTACAGGAGCACGAACTGAATGCCGGCTGCGGCGATGTAACTGGCGACGGCGGTGACGACCGTGATGAGCCAGGCGCCGCGCCGCACCGAGGCCCACAGCAAAACTGGCACGGACGAGGCGAGCTGCCTCCAGTACCAGCCGGCGACGCTGACTTGAGATCCCGCCTGCAGCCGCAGCCGGCGCTCCTCGAGCAGGTCGCCGAGCAGGGCCTCCGCCTGCGCGGGCGGCATCAGCCACGCGAGAATCCGTTGCGAGAGGGCGATCGTCGACGGGCTCATGCGCGCTTCCACCGGCGGCCGAGGCCTTCGGACATGTTCTTGAGCGCGTTCTGTGACGCGCTGAGGGCCGCGTGTCCGGCGGCTTCGATTTCGAAGTGCCGTTTCGCGCGTCCGCCGCGCTCCGCCGTCGGTTCGCCGGTAAAGGAGCTGACGTAGCCCTTGGCTTCGAGCCGCTCGAGCGTCGCGTAGACCGCGCCGATCGAAATCTCCCGGCCTGTCCGTTCTTCAATCTCGCGGCGGACCGTCATCCCGTACGCATCAGTGCCCAGCCGCATGACGGCGAGCATCACCATCAGTTCGAGTGAGCCGAGGAAGTCTCCGCGAGGCATTTGTTTTACAGAATAAGACATACAGAGCGGCGATTGTCAAGCCTTTCTGTTCGCGCTGCTTTTGATTGACAGCAGGTTCGTCATATGTTTTCTTGTGCAGAACAAATAACGGGATGACGATGCGAAGTAGACGTGAGTGGATGCTGTGGGGAGCGCTCGCCGTGACCGGCGCGATGCGTTCACAACAGGTCGACGCGGCGCCGACCTGCGCGGACCTGACCCGGCCGGGGCTCTTCCCCAATACCGTCGTGGTGCAGACGGCGGCCGACGTGGCTGCCGATGCCAAGACCGGCATGCCGGCCTATTGCGAGGTGACGGCCCTCATCTCGCCGGTCCCCGGGTCGAAGATCACGGCGATCTACCGTCTTCCCGAGAACTGGAACGGCCGCATGCTGGGCCTCGGTGG
>Ga0068871_100000399_pt1 | contig 30222 bp, 34 predicted proteins | sample KBSMisM72_FD_72750 | JGI IMG/M metagenome (GOLD analysis project Ga0068871, IMG submission 72750) | Miscanthus rhizosphere microbial communities from Kellogg Biological Station, Michigan, USA - KBS Miscanthus M7-2 | ecosystem: Host-associated > Plants > Roots > Rhizosphere > Soil ...
CGTACCCCACGCGATCACGCGATGGCGTGCGTCGGCCGGCAGCCTGGAGATGCCTCCGGGCTGGAGCAGCGGCGCGTCGAGCGGCTGGAAGAGCGTGGCGAAGTCGTTGAGTTCTCCAAGTGCCGACGATCGCACATAGCTCACGAACACCTGTTGATCGTGCAACCAGGCTTTTCGCACCGACAACTGGAGCTCGCGATACGACCCTGTTCCCGTACTGCGGACGGCGGCCGGGCCGCTGATGGTCGGAACCTCGAGGGTCGCCAGATGTGTTGACTGGCGATTGGTGAAGCCGATCTGTCCGTCCAGCAGGCGGCCGAAGCGCCGCTCGGCCTGCAGCGTGAGGGCCCGCGCTCGAGGCAATTGCAGCCGTTCGACGGTTGGCACAAGAACGGTTCGCTCCAGGACTGAACCAGTCTCGGCGTCGATGGCCGTGTCGATTCGCGCGGGATATCCGCCGAATGCCTCGACGGCGAGCGGAAGCCTGCCAACAAACCCACCGTAGCCTGCTCGGATTACGGTGACCGAATCGTCGTCGAAGGCATATCGGAGGCCCACGCGACCCGACCGCGCGACGGCGCCGTAGGAACTGTCGCGATCCATGCGCGCTCCGGCATCGAGCTGGAGGCGGTTGCCAACGGTCCACACGTCGCGCGCCGTCAGCGCCACGGGTGCGTCGCTGCCAGTGAGCGTGGAAGGTGCACCGAATTCGACACGACGAACCAGGCGCCCTCGTTCGTCCTCAACCAACACCGGACTCTCTCCCACGGTGCCGCGCAGATGCTGAGCGGCCAGGTTGGCCGTGACGCCGAGCGCGTGACCGTGCCGGCCGAACGACAGCGTACGGTCCCATGAGGCAGCCACACTGTACCGAGTCGCATGCCGCTCAACGAAGGCGAACCAATTGTGGCGCCACCCGAACGGCGACAGACGCGCAGAGCCTTCGCCCTTCGGCAACATCGTCGTGTCGTGCGCGAGGACGGCGACTCTGATTGACACAAGACTGGCGTTGTTCAGAACGATCCGATTGGTCGCACCGACGAATCGATCATGCTGGGAGATGTCCACAGACGCGGATTCTTCGCGCCTGGTACTGAGGCCGACGTTATCTGTCGCGCTGGGGAACACCACGGTTTCGATCGTCACGTTGTATTGATCGTGCGGTCGTATGTCGACGCGTCCGAACAAGGTGGCGCTCTGTTCGACGAGGTTCGGGCCGCTTCCGGTCGTGACGTCAGGCACAGCGATTCGCTCGAAGTCGTACTCAACCGCGCCGAAGTACCTGAGCCGTCCACCTGCCGCGGCGCCGCCGACGTACACACGCGGGAAGATGCCCTCGAGGCGCCCGAAGCCCGGGCTGGTGAGTCGCAGTCTGGGAACAAAGCCCTGGACCCCGAACTGCAGTTGGTCGCCTCCGGGCTTGCTGACGATTTGGACGAGGCCTCCGAGCAAGCCTCCGTAAACGACGGCCATCGGATCGCGCAGGACCTCGACGCCTTCAACCGATTCGAACGGCAGATTGATATTCGAAGTCCCCGTGGCGGGGTTCGTGACGTTGAAGCCGTCAAGCAGGAGAGGGGTGTCGTACGGGCGCGCCCCGCCCAGACGCAGGAGTCCGTCCGCTCCCCTGACCATCGCCGGCAGGAGGGGGAGCGACTCGCGCGCTTTCAGCCGTGACGACGGCAACCGGGCGACCGTGGTCGCGGTCAGGTTGCTGCCAGCCATCGATGCGGTCGGCGACGAAGAGGGCAGGGTCGGAGCCACGACGGTCGTGGTCTCGGTGGCGTGCGCGATGGAAAGCACGATGCGCTCAGCCAACTGCCGGCCGACGTGCGCGGTTTCGAATCCGTCGAGGGCCGCGACGACCGTGCTCCCCCGCAATTCCGCGCCGATGTCGAAGCTGCCATCCGCCCCACTCGTCAACGACGCGACCACCGTGTCCCCATCGATGAGCTGCACCGTCGCCCCGGGCAGCGGAAGACCGGTCTGATCGACCACGATTCCGTGCATCGGCTGCGCCGCGGCGGACGCTACGGTGCCGAGCGACACCAACAGAAAAGCCGCGACTATCCTCCCGCAGCCGGCGCCGCGCACGCCTATCAAATAGTTTGAGTCCAAAGCATTGTCGTGGTAGAAAAATACCATAAAACGGACGGAACGGAGCCGGCGAATTCTGCGATCGCAGGGGATTCTGGACTCCGGGAAGGAGAGCGGCCAATGACAAGGAGAAGAGGCACGGTGGCAGCGGAGACGCCGACAGGACCACGGGTGGTGCTCGGGCGTATGGTGAGGGCGTTCGGGGTGTTCGTCCTCGTGGGCCTGGCTGCCAGTCTCACGATTCGCAATGTGTACGCACGGAGAGGGACCGAACCGGCGTCACAGGAATCTGGAACTCATTCCGAGACGCACCAGTCTGCGACGGCCGGTCGAGTTACACATGTCCTTGGTTCAGACGCTGGTGTCGTACTCAATTTCATCAAACCGGACAAGACCGCTGATTTCGAAGCCGTGATCGCGAAAGTGCGAGAAGCCCTGCAGGCCAGCGACAAACCCGAGCGCAAGCGTCAGGCGGCGAGTTGGAAGGTCTTTCGGGCGGTTGAACCAGGGGCGAACGGCAGCGTGCTGTACATGTTCGTGATCGATCCGGCCGTGAAAGGCGCTGACTACACGGTGTCCGGCATTCTTGCGGAGGGATTCCCCAACGAGGTCCAAACGCTCTACCAGCAGTACGCGGGGGCGTACGCCGGAGGCCAAAACTTCGTTAACCTGACACTGATATCGGCGTTGGGGCAATGAGTGTGGCGCTCGCCACGCTGTAGGAGCGACCATGAAGGTCGTGATCTGTGGGGCGGGGATTGCCGGCCTCACGCTCGGCTGGTGGCTCGGCCGCGACAGCTGCGACGTCGTCATCATCGAGAAGGCCACCGGTGTCCTGGATGAAGGCTACAGGATCGATTTCATGAGCTCGGGCTGGGACGTCGCCGAGTGCATGGGCTTGATCACCAGCCTCCGGCAGATCGCTGCTCGCGGCTGAATGCGTCCCGCCCCCACGCCCTTGAGCAGCATCGCCGTCGTGGTTGTGTCGACAAGGCGTCGTGATAGTGATGTTCCGGTCCCAGAGCTTTTCGAGACGCAGTGTCGCTGTTGCGTGTGCCATGTCTCGCGACTTGGCATCGATTCGACGCTGGTTACGACGACGACCGCTGCTGCGCGGGCTTGTTGGCGCGCGCGAGATTGTGTGCGGTGTTCACGAGCGCAATATGAGAAAACGCCTGCGGGTAGTTGCCCGCGAGACGCCCCGCGCCCGTATCGTACTGTTCCGACAGCAGGCCGACATCGTTCCTCAAACCGATAAGGCGCTCGAAGAGCCGTCGCGCGTCGTCGAGCCTGCCGAGAAGGACGTACGCGTCGGCCAACCAAAAGCCGCACGCGACAAATGCGCCTTCGATCCCGGGCAGCCCGTCATCGCTCGTAGCCGGGTCGTAGCGGCGCAGAAATCCGTCGACGAACAGACGGCGTTCGACCGCTTCAATCGTGCCGCGGACGCGCGGATCCGACGGCGGGAGAAACCCCACCGTCGGCAGCAGGAGCAAGCTCGCGTCGAGTTCTGTCGAGCCGTACGACTGCACGAAACTTCCGAGCCGGCGATCGAATCCCTGCGCGCAGACATCCTCGTGGATGGTCCGGCGTACGGCCCGCCATCGTTCGACGGGCCCGGCCACGCCGAATTCTTCGACTGCGCGAATTCCGCGATCGAAGGCGACCCAGGCCATGACCTTGGAATAGGTGAAGGCTCGCACGGGACCGCGAACCTCCGACAAGCTGGCGTCGGGCTGCCGCCAGATGGCGGTGAGGTGGTCGAGCAAGGCGCGCTGGAACGCCCAGTCTTCATCACGGGAGTCGAGCCCACCGCGGCGCGCTTGATGCAAGGCGTCCATCACTTCACCGAATACATCGATCTGCAGTTGACGGTGGGCGCCATTGCCGATGCGAACGGGGCGAGAGCCCTCGTAGCCGGGTAGCCAGGGAATCTCAGATTCGATCAAGCGCCGCTCGCCGGCCAGTCCATACATGATTTGCAGCTGCGCCGGTGCGCCCGCCGCGGCTCGAAGCAGCCAGTCGCGCCAGCACCGCGCCTCCTCGTAATATCCGGCGTTCATCAGCGCCAGCAACGTTAACGTCGCATCCCGCAGCCAGCAGAAGCGATAGTCCCAGTTTCTGGATCCGCCAAACTGCTCGGGCAGCGAGGTCGTGGGCGCTGCGACCAGGCCGCCGGTGGGCGCATAGGTCAACGCCTTCAGCGTGATCAGTGATCGTGACGGCCTCGGACCACTCGCCGCGGGATTGGCTGCGAGCTGCCCACTCGGTCCAGAATGTCTCCGTGCGCGAGAGTGAGGTGTCGGGGTCGATGGCTTCTGGGGGCGCCAGATGGGATGGTCCGCGTGTCAGGACGAAGGGCACAGTTGTTCCGGCCGCCACCTCGAATTCGCCACTCGGGGTGAGGTCTTTCCCTCGAAGCGGAACCGGGGTGTGGAGAGTTACCATGTCCGGCCCGGCGATGGCTCGAAACGTGCCGTCGGGCAGCCGACTTACCCACGGAATGGTCCGTCCGTAGTCGAAGCGGAGAATCAGTTCTGTTCGCATGGCGACCGAGCCGCGATCGCCCTGGACCAGCCGAACGATATCGGAGTTGCGACCGCGGGGCGGCATGAAGTCGATCACGGTGACCACGCCCCCAGAGGTCTCGACGCGCGTCTCGAGAATGAGCGTGTTGGGACGATAGCGACGGCTCACACGTGCGCCCGGTTCTGACGCCTCGATGACCCACCGACCATTGTCTGGCGTCCCGAGCAGGGCGGGGAAGCAGGCCCCCGAATCGAACCGCGGCCAACAGAGCCAATCGATGGAGCCCGCCCGAGATACCAGGGCGGCTGTTTCGCAGTCGCCGATGAGCGCGTAGTCTTCGAGCGGCGTGCTCGCCGGCACACGCTGAAGCGCCGCGAGGGCAGCGCGGCGGCTTTCCACGACCAAGGTTCGATCGGCTTCACCGAATGCCGCTTCGCGGCTGTTGAGCATGATGAAGGCGGCCTGTTGCATGAGTTGCCACTCGGTCTTGCTCCCGCGTTACGTATCCGACGACATCCCGAATGACGCCGAGCAGATGAACGGTGACGGACACACTTGACCGACCGTAGCGAAGGATTTGGTCAAATGCCGTCGCCGCCATGCTTCGAACGCCACCGGACGGGCCATGACCCGAAGGTGACCATCGTCATCATACCGACAGGAGGCAGGCATCTCGCGCGTGGCCATCTGACAGAGCGTGTGGCCGAGCCGATCGAGGCACATCCGGGCCGTGCCCGGATCATTGATGCCGGGCGAGAGCGCCCGGATCACGAGCTCGACCAGCTGCTCGACGAAGAACTGGACATCCTGCGTCGGTGTCCGCGCGGATCCGATGATGAAGGCACGCCGGAACGACTCGCAGAGCGCATCGTTAACGGTCGCGCTCGGCCAGACCATGACCAACGTTGTCCCGTGATGGACGAAGCGCCCCGGCTCAGCGCCGATCCGCAGCACGACATCGTGTTCGGTCGCCAGCGTCAGCAGTGCGGGACCGTCATTCGCCTGGACGTAGCCGCTGGCGTGGGCGCGCGCGGCGTACGCAATGTCGGTCGAAGTCGTCTGGCAGAGTGCTTGTGCCCGCGGCGAGGGGCGCTCGTTCATGGCCAAGCCGTTCCGGGAACAGACGGGACGACCGCGCCTTCGAAACCTCCGCCACAGTGGCGATGATCTGGAAGGCCTGGATCGACATCGACACATGATGAATGAAGAAAATCAGCACGCCCAGGCTGAGCATGCCAAGCGTCACCGCCAGGTGTGGCACGACCTGCGCGTCGTCGTTGCCCCGGACGGTGCGCAGCACCAACAGGCAATAGATGAAGGTCGACATGAAGGTCCCAGGCACGATCTGATTGCCCAGATCGCGGAGGAAACTGCGAGCAATCGAGGACCGAACTGCTGCCGCCAACGTGAGCGACGATCGTGATCGAGAACGTCACACCGGCGACGGTAATCATGGACCCGGCGATGGTCGAGAGCACAGCCCGGGCGCCTTCAGGACCGCCGGGGCCACGACAGCGTGCCGATGAAGTTCGGCGTCACCCCTTCGTCGACGCGAATCATGACCACCGACAGGCCGATGGCGATAACCGCCATCCGTGAGGGGACCGCCCAATACGTGGTACCCACGGACTCCCACACCGCGGGGAGGCGAGTCAAGGACGGCCTCGGCTCTGGCTTGGACCGCGCGCCTCGTCCAAGCGGCAAACCTCCATTGCCGGCCGTGGGTTGTGATGGCGAGGCTGGGACTACTCGCACCAGGGCTGCTTTTTACGCGCAGCCGTCTTGCAGTCCTGCACCGCGGGTGTTAGCGTGCCAGGGCTCATACGAAGTAGAACGCCAATGCCAAGAGCATGTAGATCGCGAGCAACAGGACGCCTTCGAACCACGTCGTCTCACCATCCTGGGCGATGGCGTTGACCGTGAAGGTGACGGCGGCGATCGCGATAAGTTCCAGCGGGCTCGAGAATACGAGATTCATGGGGCGACCTACGATTGCCGACACGATCACTAGCAGCGGAGCTGCGAGCAGCGCGATCTGGATAGTCGAACCGACCGTGATGCTGATGGCCAGTCCCATCTGGTCCTGCCGCGCAAAGTAGACGCCCGAAACGTACTCCGCCGCATTGCCAATCACTGCCAGCAGAATGACGCCGAGAAAGAACTCCGACAGCCCCAGCCGCAAGGCCGTGGGCGTGAGAGCGCCAGAAATGAAATGGGCTTCGAGCGCGGTGGCGGTCGTCGCAACGGCCAATACCGCCAGTGCCCTCCAGATCGGCCAGGGGGTATCAGTCCCGCCTGGGCCGGCCGCCTCATCGTCACGCTGGGCGAATGCGAAGACATCTCGGTGTGTGACCAGCGTATAGATCAGGTTCGCCACGTAGACGAGAATGAGGACCACCGAGACGCTCAGACTGAAGTGCTCGTCACGTGACAGTCGTACTGTGGCTTCGTTGCCGCGGACGACGTAATCGAAGAGCGCGGGGAGCAGCAGTCCGATCATCGACAGCACCAGCAGGCTGGAAAGCTGGCTCGCCCGGGCTCTCTTGAACGTCTGCTTGTCGCGTCCGATGCTGCCCACGACGATGGCCAGCCCCAGTCCGAGCAGACTGTTGCCGATGATCGATCCGGTGAGCTGGGCTTTCACGACGTCGGGCTTGCCGGCGGCCAGCACAAACAAGGCGAGCACGAGCTCCGCCGTGTTGCCGAACGAGACGTTCAGGAGGCCACCGATCGCCGGCCCGGCGCGGCGGGCGAGATGTTCGGTCGCGCGCCGAATCCACTCGGCCAACGGGATCACGCCGAGCGTGGCGGCCGCAAAAGTCCATAACGACGCGGGCCCTGTCAGATACGCGGCCGCGGCCGTCGCCGGAACCAGTAGCAGCAGCCACACGAACACATCCGTCAATCTGCGGCCTCCATGCTGCTGCCGTTCGTCGTCAACCCAGCCGGGCTGCGCGACAGCTATCGATGGCTCTCGATGTCTTGTAACAAAGTCTTCATCGCGTCGATCTCCTGGCGCTGGGTCTTGATGATGTCGTCAGCGAGCGTGCGCACGCGCGGATCCGCGATGTGGGCGCGTTCGCTGGGCAGAATGGCGATGGAGTGATGCGGAATCATGGCCTTCATCCACGCCACGTTGTCAAACCGTCGCCTGGCTGCGCCCGAGCCAGAGCGCCAGGACGAACAGGGCGGTGCTGCCGGCGAGAATTCCAGCGTTCGCGCGGCGGTTCGCCGCAAACTGACTTCACGCCCGCCTTCTCCAGCCCGGGCCGAGTCGGTTGGACATGATGACCACGGCCACAACCGCGCAAACGAAAACAGCAACCAGCGGAAGCCATTTGCGCAATTCATGCAGCATCGGTCGCCACTGGTCGCCCGCGTAGTAACCGAGACACAAGAAGACGGATGACCACAGAATCGCACCGGGATACGCGAACTTCGCGAAGGACTTGAAATCGAGCCGCGTCGAACCCGCCAGAATCGCCGTGACGTGGCGAACGCCTGGGATGAAATATCCGAAGCCCAACAGCCAACCCCCGAATCGTTCAAACAGCCGCTCCGCCCGCCTCAGGGACTCCTCGTGGACATGGACCACACGACGGAGTCCGATGACACCCACCGTGCGGCCGAGCACGTAGCTGAGCGTGATACCGGAACCAGCCCCACCGATCGCCGAGAGCACAACCGGCATGAGCGAGAGGTCACCTTTCTTAACCAGCGCGCCGGACAGCGTGAGCAGAAACTCGTCCGGGATCGGAAGGCCAAATTCCCCAGGACCTGCGCCGCGAACAACACTGGGGCGCCGTAGTGGACGAGCCATTCGAGGCAATATTGCTCCATCTATTCTTCACCGTGCCTAGTAATACTTACCGCGTTTGGAGGCAGCTCACCGCGTACTGTCTAATAACTCGATCGACCGTCCCGGCGGGCAATGAGATCTCTTCCTCGATGAGAGGCTCATCCGCGAGGTCGAATCGGCTGCGCGCGCGGTGCTCACATTCAAGGCGACGGTGCAGTGCTCCACGTCGGCGGGCAAGCCTGAGGTCGACTGAGGATACCCATACGGCCGCGGCACGACCGGCGGTCTCAGAAAGATAGGGTTAATACATGAGCGCGACAATGACCTCGGCTCCTGGCGTGTCGGAGGCGCTTCGAAAGGGACCATCCGACGCGCTGTCATCGAAGAACCTCGGACGCATTCGCTGCCAATACATGGAAATGTCCGGGCTGGTGTTGACGGTGCGCCAGGCGGCTCGCCTCATGGGGATCAACGCGCGCCAGGCGGACAGCCTGCTGGCCGAGTTGACGGATTCAGGATTCCTCGTCCGCGACAAGAAAAAAGGCTATCGGCGGCGGGGAGATGGCCGGCAATCGTGAACTGGATTCGATGACCGGGGGGACACCGCACGGTAGAGCGCAAGGGAATCCTCCTCGCAGTTCGGGCAGAGAAACGGCGGTGCCGTCAGCCGTTCGCGCAGAGATTGCCAGCACGGATGAGTCTGGTGACATCGTGGATGAAGCGATACCGACAGCGCCGCCAATCGTCGACGCTCGACGCTGCCGCGGCGTCGCTGCAGGTCTCGCTGATGCAGCTGCCGCTGGCGTGGCTTCTCCATCGCTCGCCCAATATTCCGCTGATTCTAGGGAACATCCTCCGTCGCGCATTTACGTGAGCATCTCAAGGCGGCAGAGTTCGAGACTCTACGTGAAGTCCTCGGCGATCTCGATTTCACTTGTCTAGCGCCCGACACTTCCTCTGGACGCGATGCGCTGAGGAGGTGGATCCGGAACCTGAGCGGTAGAGGCACATACGTGCCCGCTGGTTGGCAGCCGTGATGCATCCGCTGGTATTGGAGGTGTTCCCCATGAAAGCCTTGAGCTGGCTCAACTTCCTCTTGGGGGTGTGGCTGACCATTGCCGCGTTTGCCCTTTCGGCAAAAACCGGATCCGTGATGGCAGCGGAGGGCGTCGGCGGCGTCGTTATCTCCGTTCTCGCGTACGCGTCCGCCGTGAGTCGGCCGAACGCAGCCGTCAGTTGGAGCGTCGCCGTCGCGGGACTCTGGACGCTTATCGGCAACTACGGCGCTCATACGGCGGCGACACTGAATGCGACGATCGTTGGCCTGGCCGTGCTCGTCCTCGGAAGCGCAAACGCGATCTATCGCCACACGCCGAAACCTAAGGACGCCTGAACCGGGCACTGTCAACTTGGCGACGGAGCGTGCCGCTCCCTAGCGGCCGAGCCTCGACGCGGGATCAGCAGGAGCGGGTCGCGTCGTTCCTGTCCCTGCTGAAAACTCGATACGCTCGCAACCGGATCTATTTGCGGTCGGGTTGTGCGGCGAATCGGCTCAAACGAGGCACCAGGTAACTCCTCTCGTCTGAGTGGCGCGTGCGATGCGGACTGGAATGCTAGGTTCGTGCACTGTGAGATGAGCACCGACCGTTCGGAGACCAACGGCTTGGCCGTGACAGGCGAGTGCGACTACGCCGCCAGACGGTCGTAGCGATGGTGGAGGCCGCCGACCAACGGAATGGCGACGACCGGGCCGATCGTAGGCCGCGCGATCAGGCGAGGCTGTGGTGAGCCTTGGCCAACGAGAGATGCGTCCGTGACTCGTGGTAGTACGCCACGTACCGCGTCAGGATGCGTGACAGCCCGATTTCGTTCAGGACGATCACGTGGTCGAGGCACTTGCGGCGAAACGAGCCGATCAGGCGCTCCACATACGCGTCCTGCCACGGTGAGCGGGGCGCGCTGAGTACCTCGTGGATGCCCATTCCTGCCGCCGTTGGCCCGATCTCCGCGAAGGCGGCATCACGATCCCGAATGAGGTACTGCGGACCTCGCCTCCCGGAAACGCCTCGCGGAATTGTTGCGCGGTCCATGTCGCCGTTGGATGGGCCGTGACCGCGATGCGCACGACGCGATGTCGCTCGTGCGCCAGGATGACCAGCACGAAGAGGAGTCGATACGTGGCCGTCGGCACGACGAAGAAGTCGGCCGCGGCGATCTGGGCGACCTGATTCGTGAGAAACGCCCGCCACATCTGAGAGGGCGGTCGTCGGTGCCGGGGCATGTATTTTGCGACGGTGGCCTGACTGACGTCGATGCCGAGCTTCAGGAGTTCGCCGTGAATGCGCGGCGCACCTTTGCTCCGCAAAAATAACTACGCCGACAATTCGACAAGCGGCGGAAAGACCGTGTTCCAGTCGGCAGGGTTGTTGACGAGGATCATCGCCGCGACCATCGCGCCGCGAAACACGTCGAGTGACGCCAGGTGCTGACGGCCCGCGATCATCGCGCGACCCGCCGGCGCCGGTACCCGGAGGGTGGGAGTTCGGTCGCCACGTTCTCGCCGTTACACCAGCACTTGGGCATCGAGGCCGGCTCGCCCTCGAGAAACAACTCATTGCTCCGGTCGAAGGCCAGCATGAATCGTCCGATGACCAGCAGCTGGCTACGATAGAGCAGCAAGGCGTGTCTTTTAGCTGCGGCCTCGTCTGCTGTCAACGCGAGGCTCGCCCAGCGCCCCTCGATCGCCGGAAATCCCTCCGGCGGCCGCACATCGCTGCCGGTTCCCGCGTCCGCGCTGAGCGGCCATTGCCGGTAGTGAATGAGAGAGTGAAGGATGCGCGGCCGAGGCCGGCCGGCCGCGGCCATGGCGTCGAGCGCCTCACGCACGAAGATGTGCGTCGAACAGTGATCCGGATGTGCGTCGTCCGGATGCGGAATGACGACGAGGGTGGGGGCGAATTCTATAAAGAGACGTTCGAGCTCGCGGCGCACGTCTGTACCGCGGTACCGAACCCCGCGAATGACCCGCTCCGTTGATGGTGGGCTGATGCGGGCGGTGTAGGGCGACCGAAAGGCCTGCACCTTGGCTGATAGGTACGTCGATGCCAGCTCGCAGAGGCCTTCGTCGGGAAAGCCGAGAAACGACAGCGACTGTCGAGCAATACCAAGTGATGCCATGGCGGCGCGCGCCTCAAACTCTCTCAGGCCACCGTAGCTTTGATAATCCTGAGGCGTCGGATGGGTGATGCCCTCGGCTGTCTCGACCCCTTCTGGAAAGCCGTCGCCACTGGTCATCCACACGACACGGACCGCTCCGCCATGGACGGCCACCCGCCGCATCAACCCCCCCGCGCCAAGTGTTTCATCGTCTGGATGTGACGCGACAACCAAAAGGCGTGTCGCCTGACCCGTTGCGACGTCGAGACTGGGCACCCCACCATCCACCGCCGCCGACACCCCAGCACCAGCGGCTTCCGAGATGACTAGAATGGCGGCGACGAGAGTCGCCGTTCGAAATGACATCTACGGCACCCTCAGCGCTACCGCCGACGCTGCATTCTTGTCCCAAACGAGCCACGGCCGTCTCGAGTATCGAACCGAAACTCCAGTTCGGTGGCCGTCGGGCCGCTCACGGTGATCGACGCGCGCGTCCCTTCCTTGGCGAAACGCTCGTGCGCTGCGTCGAGATACCGCTCCTCTGCGGCGACGACGGTGACGGTGGGAGCGAACTTCCCGAAGGTCGTTGTGATGGGATCACCAATCTCGAGCGTGGCTTCGAGCACTGCCGGCGCGTAACGACGGCCCGTCCGCCCAATCACCGCCGTTGATATTGTGAGTGTGCCCTCTCCCGATGGTTGAATCGTCAGGGTCACGTTCCTGACGTCGTGCGCGCCCGAGCCGAAGACCTGGACATCCACGTCCGTCACACGGGGCGTGGTGTCTTCGGCTGCCCTCCACAGGCCAGCGAGCTGCTTGACGAGATTGACGGGCGCGACAGCGTCCTGCGCAGGCTGCGGCAGGAATGGGCCCAATAACATCGCGGTGAGGATCGTCAACCACATGGTACGAGATCACACCTCCAAGACAATTGGGAGCGTTCTCGAATGTACACCGACAGTTACTTTGAGGTCAAACAATAGTGACGCTCGATGCCTTAGGTTTCGTTAACGCCGTGTCCAAGACGGCATCGGGCTCGCGGCCGTGAGCTACGACGCCGTACCCATTCTCGCCGACTGTTCGAAGCGCCGTGGCATTACGTTCCCGCTGTTATCGGATCCGGAATCGGCCACCATCAAGCGGTACGGGATTCTCAACACGACGGTGCCGGAAACGAATGAACAGAGCTACGGCATTCGTTTCCGGGCACGTTCATGTAGGCAGAGCATCCGGTGTTCGGTAATGCGCTGCGTACGTCTGGTGAACCTTCCCAAACCCATACGTTGACTGGTGTTGTTGGGAATGAACCGCTGCCTGCCTTCGAGGTTCGACAACCGAAGTGAGACACCAGTGAGACACGTAATCCGTACAGAAGAGGGCGAGCTGCAACGCTCATCGATCTTCTGGACCGGATGCGGCTGGAGGGTGACGCAGGTTGAAGGAGCACGCTTTGCAAAGCGAAGTGGGCCAGCAACATCAAGCCACTACGAAGAGCGTCAACGCACACGCGATCTGCGACTTTAGCCTTTCAGAATCACTCGGTGTGCGTCCATAAGCCTCGATGTTCGTCGGGGTTTCCAGCCTGACGTACCACAATCCCATCACAATCGAGTTGCTCACTTACGGCGTCCTTACGTGCCGGCCATCCTCCGGCAAGATTCAGCGCAGCGGCGGCACTCCTTTGCACATTCGCTCACGACCGTGTCGTCTGGAAATCGCTCGCAGCTCACGGCGCATGCATCGCACACCTCGGCGCAGATCTCACACACACGACGATGCGCCGGTGAGTCGCGGAGCATGAAGCTCACGCAGGTCGCGCAGAAATCGATGCAGTCCAGTAGCGCCCTGATGTGATCTGTTTCGGCGTGGCTGTTGCCCTGGTCGAGGCAGTGCGTCACCGTGCGCGTACAGACGTCGTGACATTTCGCGACGCGATCCGCGTCAGGTGAAAGTGATCCACACGGTCGGTGTCCTGTTGGTGCTCGCGGCTGGAGCGCTCGCCGTTCGCTCTGACGATGTAAATTGAGGGCCGCGAGCCGAGTTTCGCTCGGCCCGGTGCGCGCCGACCGCGTCGACCTGGCTGGGCGAGGACAGCTTCAAGGAGATCACCCAGGAGCTGTTCGGCCCGCGCGCCTCGACGTTTGAGTTCCTCTCTGCCGTGACCGAAGAGTTCGGCGGGCGAGGGCGGGCCCCCGACGCGGTGACGTACAAGTCGGCGGGGATTGCCTTTTGTTTCAAGACGCAGCTCCGGCGCTACGCCAAGATCAAGAAGAAGACCTGGAGCGGTACAATGTGATCCAGGACGCCCACTTCTCGCCCGGCGGCGCGTCGGGCGGGACGGGTCAGGCCGGCATCGCGAATCCCATCGAGACGCACGTCTACCTGACCAGCTCCGAAGGCGAGGACTTCGCGCGTCAGTGTCTGGACTTGGGCGAGCGGACGTGTTTCCTGCACGCGTTCTGAGGGACTGAGTTGAAAACCAGGATTTCTCTCAGGCCGCCACTCCCAAAGGCCGTTGAATGAGGAGGCCACGCGATGAGAGTTGCCGTTATCGGCGCCACCGGCACGATCGGAGCGCCCGTCGTCGATCTGTTGACTCGGAGCGGACACGAGGTGATTCGAGTGTTTCGCCACTCGAATCCTCGGGTGAATCTCGACGATCCCGCATCGATCGACGCCTTCTACGACGCGATTGGCGAGGTAGACGGCGTCTTGAGTATCGCTGGAAACGCCGCGGCTGGCCCGCTTGGTACGGTGACCGACGAGCAGCTCGGTCTCTGTCTCCACAGCAAGCTGCTCGGACAGGTCAACGTCGTCAGGAAGGGGTTCTCGAGAGTGAAGCCCGGCGGCGTGCTGGTGATCACGGGAGGCATGCTGGCGTATACCCCGTGGCCGAATACCTCGCCCGTGGCGATGGTCAATGCCGGCCTGGAGGGCTTCGTTCGAGCCGCCGCGCTGGAGATGCAGAACGGGCGCCGCGTGGTGATCGTCCACCCTCCGCTCGTCCGCGAAACGGCGGCGAAGTGGGGACAGGACGAGACGCCCTGGCCTCAGGCGACGGCGGTCGCCAATGCATACAAGACGGCACTCGAGGGCACGATGACGGGTGTGCCCGTCTTCGTCGACGGCTACGGTCCGCGGGGATAAAGGCCGGCGGCGGTCGTTGTCTCGCGTGATCGTTTCGCGGCAGCGCAGATCGCGCCACAGCCGCCAAAACAGGCCGGGCCGCATCTCGTGAAAACGTGCCACGAACGTCGGGCCTTCCAGCACTGACATGACGGGCTCCGGGAGCGTCGCGTGCGCTACTTCAGGATGGCGCTGACGTCCTCGGAGGAGATCAGGTCGGGCACCGTCCAGCCGTCGAGGTCGTATTCGGCCATACACTGCTCGGCGAAGCCCTTGTAGCGGGCGTTCGCGCCGGCCATCTCCGACACCATCAGCAACTCAAACCGGATGCTCTCCTGGTTGCCGAAGTAGTGGCGTTCGTACAACTCGTGCCGCCCGCCGAACTCGCTGCCGATCGCATCCCACATCAGCTTCATCAGCTTGACGCGGTCCACGGCCGAGTACCCGCCAGATCCACGGACGAACTGATCCAGGTATGGGCGGATCTCCGGCACCTTGAAGTCGAGCGCGCTCGACGGTAAGTAGATGAGCGCGCTGGCGAGCGTGTTCTCGATGATCTCCTTGACCTTCGGATACGCCACGCTGGCCACGATGCGATACGCGAGGCCGTAGTCGAAGTTCGGCAGCACGTAGCCGTCGGTCCAGGGCACGGGCGTGCGCGCCATCGCGTCGGAGAGTCCCCAAAACGTATTCCGCCACGCGAGCACTTCGCCCACCTGCGTCTGTACGCCGCGGAAGTCCTTTACGCCCGTTGCTTCGACGGCCTTGAGGAGCAGCCCCGCGAGAAAGTCCATCTTCACGGCCAGGCGCGTGCAGCCCTGCAGCATCGCGCGGTTCAGGAACCCCGAACGCGGGAAGAAGCTGTTGACCTTCTCGAGGTCGCCGTACGCGAGGACGTTTTCCCACGGCACGAACACGTTGTCGAACACCAGGATCGAGTCGTTCTCGTCCATGCGGCTCGAGAGCGGGTAGTCGAACGGCGTACCTATCGTCGCCGCCGTCATCTCGTACGACGGGCGGCAGAAGAGCTTCAGGCCGGACGCGTCGGTGGGCACCATGCACACGAACGCGAATGGTTTCGTTTTGATCGGCAGCGCGCCGTTGTTGGCGATGAAGTTGTAGTGCGTCAGCGTCGAGGTCGTCGCCACGACCTTCGCGCCGCTGACCACCAGGCCGTCGTCGCGCTCCTTGACAACGTGCATGTAGACGTCTTTCACTTCGTCGAGCGGCTTGTCGCGGTCGATCGGCGGGTTGACAATGGCGTGGTTGACGAAGGTGACTTCTTCCTGCGCCTTCTTGTACCAGCGCTTCGCGTTTTCCTCGTACGGCGCGTAGGCGCCGGGGTTGGCACCCATCGTCGCCAGAAACGCCGCCTTGTAGTCGGGCGTGCGGCCGACCCAGCCGTAGGAGATGCGTGCGCTTTCGGCGATGGCATCGCGTGCGGCCACGAGTTCTTCGACGTTACGCGACGCCTTGTAGTACCGATGCGTGAAACCGCCGCTGCCGGTGTCGGTCTCGGTCGTCAGGACCGCCTTCCGCGCCGGATCGTGCATCGCGTCGTAGAAGCGCGCGATCATGCGAGCCGTATTGCGGAAGGCCGGATGCGTCGTCACGTCCTTGACGCGCTCGCCGTAGATCCAGATCTCACGGCCGTCGCGAATGCTCTCGAGGTACTCGGCACCAGTCAGCGGCCGCGTCCGCGGCACGGTCGATGTGTCCCGGCTCATCGTTGTCCCCGTAGTGTCCCACAACAATGCGCCTGAGTGGCACGGCGAATATCAAGGCCGTTGAGTGGACGGCGGGCAGCTCTTCGTCGTCCGCGAAGCGCAGCCCGCCGAGCTGTGCCCTCGTCACCCGTGAACCACGGCCGGCAGGCCTTCGAGCGTCGCGGCCTACTGCAGCAACGTCGCGAGGTCGGCGAGCGACGTCACGACGCGGGTCGCTGGAAAGCCCAGCTCTTCGGCCGGCTCGTCGACGTGGCGCTGCATCCAGAACGTCGTCAATCCCGCCGACGCCGCACCGCTGATATCCCACGAGTTGGACGATACGAACCCGAGCCCGCTGGCGCCCACCTTTAGTCGTGCCTGCGCCAACCTGTAGACGCCGCGACTGGGCTTGAAGACGTGGAGCGCATCGGCGCTGATGGTCGCGTCGAGCAGCGCGCCAATGCCCGCGCGCTCCGTGGCGGCGTCGAGCATGTTGGGCGCACCGTTCGACAGAATGGCGAGTCGCAGCCCGAGCCGTTTCAACGTCTCCAATCCGGGTGCCACGTCCGGAAAGGCTGCGAGCGTCAGGTAGGCGTCCATCAGCTGTCGGTGTGTCGGGCCGGAGAGATCAAGGTGCAGGCTGTTCGCGGCATACCGGAGGCCATCGTCGGTGAGCTGCCAGAAATCCTGGTACCGCCCCATCACGGTGCGCAGGAGGCTGTACTGGAGCTGCTTGGCGCGCCAGAGCCGCGCCGGCGCCGTGCCCTGTCCGGGAAAGAGCTGCTCGCAAAGTGCCGTGACGGAAAAGACATCGAAGAGCGTCCCGTACGCATCGAACGCCAGCGCCTTGATGTGCGCGAATGGGCGCCCGGGCTCCCGTTTCGGCGGGTCGTCTTTGCTCACGCGACGCAAGGCGTCAAGATATACCATTCTTCTTATGAAGACCGTTCTCTCCAGCATCCTGCTCGTCTTCCTGGCGGCCGCGACCGCGATCGGTCAATATGCGCCGGTCAAGATCGATGTGTCCAAGCTCGGCCCGCGGGTCGGCGAGCGGATCGCGGACTTCCGGCTGCCGGATCAGAACGGCACGGTGCGGACTCGCGATGCCCTCATGGGCCCGGAGGGCTTGATGCTGGTGTTCTCGCGGTCCGCGGACTGGTGTCCCTACTGCAAGACCCAACTGGTGGAGCTGCAGTCGCGCCTGCCCGAGCTGAAGAAGAAGGGGATTGGGCTGGCGGCGATGACCTACGACTCGCCGGCGATTCTCGCGGATTTCTCGCGGCGACGAGGCATCACGTTCCCGCTGCTGTCGGATGCCGGGTCGGCCACGATTAAGGCGTACGGCCTTCTGAACACCATCGTCGATGCCGCGTCCAGCAACTACGGCATTCCGTTCCCGGGCACGTTCCTCGTCAATCGACAGGGTGTGGTGACCGCCCGGTTCTTCGAGGAGGCCTATCAGGAGCGGAATACGGTGGCCAGCATCCTGCTGAAGCTGGGCAATCCCGGGCACGAGACGGATGCCCAGCGAATCACGACGGACCACGTGGACATCACCACCTACGTAAGCGACCAGGTCGTCGCGCCGGGCACGCTGTTTTCCATCGTCGCCGACATCACGCCGCGGCCTGGCATGCACGTGTACGCGCCCGGCACGCACAGCTATAAGGTGGTCGCGCTTCGACTGGACGCGCAGCCGCTGCTGCTGGCGCGGCCCCTGCGCTATCCCGCATCGGACATCTACGTGTTCAAGCCACTGAACGAACGCGTCGAAGTATTTCAGAAGCCGTTCCGGCTGATCCAGGAGGTCGCCGTCGATGGTTCGGCGGACGCGCGCAAGACCCTGGCGTCCGTGGAGACATTGTCGATCACTGGTGCGCTGGAATATCAGGCGTGCGATGACCGGGTGTGCTTCCTCTCCAAGTCAGTGCCGGTCACGTACACCGTGAAAGTTCGGCAGCTCGATACCGAGCGGGCCAACGTGGCGAGCACGCCCTGACAGGCGAACGCCGGTTTCGATGGACTCTCTCTGGTAGGAGGCTCGGATGAGCACGACCTTCAAGGCAACGATCGAACACGTCAACCACACCACGTCCAGGGCCAGCGTGCGGACGCACACTGTCCTCGTGGACCGGGGGATCGCGAAAGGTGGGCTGGATCTCGGACCCGCGGGCGGCGAGTATCTGTTAGTGTCGCTGGGCGGCTGTTTTACGAGCCATCTGGTGGCCGCGATTCGCGCCCGCGAGGTCGCCATGTCGAACGTCCGCGTGACTGTGGCGGGCACGATGGACGGCACGCCGGAGCGGTTTACGGCGTTCACGATGGATGTCTCGGCCGAGTGTCAGGACTCCGCGATCGTTCGTAAGTTGATCACGATTGCCGCACGTTCGTGTCAGGTCACCAATACGCTCGGCCGGGTGGCGTCCATTGCCATCACGTACGATGGCTCGCCCGTTGAGTGGAGCGAAGCGGCGACAGTCGGTTGACACAGGTCCGGAGAACGTTTCCCATTTCTCGCTGTGCCTACTGGAATGTCCGACTGAACGTGTGGATGCTTTAATTCGGATCTCACCGTTCCCTCCCGCATTTGTGAGGCGGCAGGCAACGGAAACGGGCCACCCGACGTGAGACATGGTGAGACACGATGCCAAAGACCACACCGGTCCTCACCCGCACCAACAGCGTCGTCGGTAGCCGAAACCCTTAACAAACAGAGCAGAGCCGTACCGACCGACACGGTGGCACGGCTCTGTTAACCGGAGGGTTGCTGGTTCGAATCCAGCCTGAGGAGCCAATCAGACTCATTTTCAATAACTTACCCGCAATAGTTCGCGACGCAGAGCATCCGGTGTCGACGTTGACTCTCCGGACGTCTTCGGGAAGCGTCCAAACCGCCAGTTCTATTAGTGTTCTTGAGATGAATCGCTGCCTGTCTTTGGGGTTCCCCAACCGAAGTGAGACACCATCGAGACACGCGGTCTGTTCAATGAGGGGGGCGGGCTGCAAACCACTACCACCTTCGCCGTAGAGCACACCCGCCGCGGAATCGTTTGAATTCGTCAGGTATCCGTAGCCGCCGGGCTCAGTGGTTGCCCCAGTGACACGATGGAGGTGGCGGCAAGCTCTGATCATCGGGCGGACGCAATATTTGCGGACCACACTTGTAGTGAGCGACTGGTTTAAGGGACCGGGCGCCAGCACTAGACTCCGCAGTTTCTCGTGGCGAAAGGGCTCGCGGTCTTAATGGCTACGAGACTTCGTGCGCGGTCGACCGCTGGACGCCGAGCTTCTTCATGCGGCTGCGGAGCGTATTCGGGTTGAGGTTGAGGATCTTCGCCGCGCCGGCCGGGCCCTCGATGACGCCGCCTGTCTGGCTGAGCACTGCCTCGATGTGCCGCCGCTCCGCCTCGTTGAGTGAGAGCGTGCCGGCTTGCGGCGGTTCGTGTGCCGCATCTTGAGTCGGAGACTCCGTGGCAGCGTGCGTGATGGGCAGGATGTCGGCATCGAGCGTCAACAGCGAACCCTGAGCCATCACGACTGCACGCTCGACGATGTTCTGTAGCTCGCGGATGTTACCAGGCCACGGGTATGTCGTCAGCCGGTGCATCGTGTCGCGCGTGACACCATCGATCTTCCGGCCGAACTTCTTCGCAAAGCGCGAGACGAAGTACGTCACGAGCATCGGGATGTCGGACGGCCGATCGCGCAGCGGGGGCACCGTGAGCGGGACGACGTTGAGGCGGAAAAAGAGATCCGCGCGAAAGCGTCCGGCGCGGACCTCGTCGTTCAGATCGCGGTTGGTCGCGGCGATGATCCGCACATCGACGCGTACGGTCCGGCTGCTGCCGACGGGTTCGAATTCTTGTTCCTGAAGCACGCGGAGGAGCTTGACCTGTGTTTCGAGCGGCAGTTCGCCGACCTCGTCGAGAAACAGGGTGCCGCCGTCCGCCAGCTCAAAACGGCCGACGCGCCGTTCGATGGCGCCGGTGAAGGCCCCCTTGACGTGCCCGAACAGCTCGCTTTCCAGCAGCGCCGCCGGCATGGCGCCGCAGTTCACCTTGACGAGCGGCCGTTGCTTGCGGGGGCCGCTGTTATGCAGCGCCCGGGCGATGAGCTCCTTACCGGTCCCCGTCTCGCCGCAGATGAGCACGGTGGCGTCGGTATTGGCGACGCGCTCCAGCTTTTGTAGCAGCACGAGGAGCGCGGGGCTCTGGCCGACCATCTCCTCGAAGTTGTGCTCTTTACGGATTTCTTCCTGGAGGTACACGTTCTCGGCCTGCAGCCGGTTCTTCAGGCTCTCGACTTCGGCGAGCGCCAGCCGCAGCTTCTCTTCGCCCTGCTCGCGTTCGAGCTCGACGCCAGCCCGCGAGGCGAACGTGCGCAGCACGGAAACCCACAGCGGATCCTCGGACATGGGCTTGTCGTCCACGAGGACCATGTGGCCGATCACGCGATGGGCGGAATCCCAGAGCGGCACACCGAGATAGCTTTCGTAGCCAAACTTGGCGAGAAACTGATTTTCGGGGAAATACTTCGAGACGTTGCGCGCGTACAGACAGGTTTCGCCCTTCGAGACCTTCATGCACGGCGTGCCCCGGAGGTCGTATTCGAAATTGGGCTGGGCTTCGTTGCCCATCCAGAGCGCTCTCGACTTGGCGCGATCGTCCGGCAGGCACTCGGCGACGTAGACGCGGCGCACGTGCAGGGCCATCGCGAGGTGCTGAACCAGTGACGAGAAGAACGCTCCTCCGGTGACCGACGCCGTGCCTTCGGTCAACTCACGGAGCAGGTGCTCCGCTTTTCTGCGATCTTCATCCGTCACGACCGACGTCGTGGACCGGCGCAGTTCCAGTTGCGCCACGACTTGCCGGCTCAACGCCTGGAGCGCCGTCTCCTGCGACGGCGTTAGCTCGCGTGGGACTCGGTCCACGACACAGATCGCGCCGAGCGCGTGGCCGCCATCGGCGATGAGGGGCGCGCCGGCATAGAAACGAATGTGTGGCTCGCCGGTGACGAATGGGTTGTCGGAGAAACGTGCGTCGGCCGCGGTGTCGGGAACGACAAGGACGTTGGATCCGAGGATCGTGTGCGCGCAGAACGACACGTCGCGCGGCGTCGTTTCGACGTCGAGGCCGACAGCTGCCTTGAACCACTGTCGATCGGCGTCGACGAACGTGACGAGGGCCATCGGCGTGGCGCAGACATCGGCGGCGAGCCGTGCCAGGTCGTTGAAACCGGGTTCAGGCAGTGTGTCGAGAATCTCGTGCGCACGCAGGGCCTCAAGGCGACCCTGTTCGTCGTCCGGCAGGCGGGAGCTCATGGCGTTTCAGTGAGGGTATCAGACCCGCGCGAACCCTCGCAAAGACTTTCAACAGGCAGCGGATGTCCGCGGTTCCCGGCCGTTCTGGCCTGGACCGGGCATGAAACCTGACGTCCGGCCGGGCATCTCAATGACCGGAAGGGGATTGAGGTCGCATGCACCGGTACGCCGTTCTGATGGCGGCTCTGCTGACGTCGTGGTCAGCCAGCGCGGACGCGCAGACGCGGTTCGACGTCGGCCTCCTGCTCGGCTCCACGCGCGCCACCGACGAAGGCCCTGTTTTGAGCTTCGATCGGGGCACGACTTATCAGGCCACGTTCGCCTGGGACGTGTGGCGCGGAAGTTCGATCAAATGGTCGATCGAAGTCCCGTTCATCGCATCGCCCGCATTTACGGTTCTCACGGCTGGCGGCTCTCTACCGCTCGAATATGCCTCTCTTTATCTGACGCCCGCCGCTCGTGTCACGGTGTTCTCGAAGTCGCCGGTGTCGGTGTTTGGCTCGATCGGCGGCGGCTATGCGCGCTACTCGGAGTCGAAGTTACGCGCGGACCGCAGCCCCAACCCCGATCAGCGCGATACGGACACGGGTGGGTTCGAGTTCGGCGGAGGCGTGGACGTGCGCGGGTTCGGCTGGTTGGGCTTTCGGGGCGAAGTCCGGGACATCTATACCGGCGCGCGAAATTTCTCAATTCCGACGCCCGCACCAAAGGTTCACAACGTCGTCGCGTCGGGCGGTCTGATCGTCCGATTCTGAAGAAGCAACCGGCACCGGGATACCGGGGAAGGGTCACATTGACGAGGTCGTTATGAGAACGTTCGAGGTATTGCTATGGCTGGCGAACTCGACGTGGGCCGCATGGTGGGTCGTCGGGCGTCCGAGCCGCCGAATCGGCGTCGGATTCACGACGGTATCGTTGCTGATCACCGCGGTCCATCTGCTGACCGAAGGCGCGCGGTTTCACATGCTGCCGACCTATCTGTTGATGGCAGGTGTGCTTGCCGTCACGGCGCGGCGAACCCCGTCGCGTGGCGAGCAGCTGCGATCAGGTCGTTGGGCTCGAGTGGCTTCAGGCATTGCAGTCGCTGGCTGGATCACCGTGGCGGGTGTGCTCCCTCTGCTGTTTCCTGTCTTCACCTACGAGATGCCAGCTGGCCCGTATAGGATCGGCACCGCCGAGTATGAGCTGAAGAACGCAGGAAACCGGGATCTCGTCATTCAGGCGTGGTACGCGATTGCGCGTGACGCAAAGGGACGCCCCGCCGCCATCACCTCCCGCCCGGAGCTGTTGGCGGCGGCGTACGCCTCGTTCACCGGACTCCCGAAGCCGCTGTTCGACCACCTGCGCCTGGTGAAGACGCACGCCATCCCGAACGCGCCGGTTGCTCGAGCCCGCGCACGCTTTCCCGTTGTGTTGTTCTCGCACGGGCCTCTGAGCGCCAACCGCTCGCAGAGCGTGTTCCAGATGGAAGCGCTGGCGACTCGCGGCTTCATTGTCATCGCCATCGACCACACGGGCTATGCGTCGACGACGATCTTCCCTGACGGGCATGCCGTCGCGCCTGACCCGAACGCCGCATGGCCGGTCTTCGTCGATACGAAATCGACGGCGATGTTACAGACATGGGCAGCGGACGTGGGGTTCGTGATCGATCGCCTCGAAGTCCTCAATGAGCCCGGTGCGATCGGCGTACTGACGGGCCGGATGGACCTGTCCAGGATCGGATACGTTGGCGCCTCGTTCGGAGGGTCAGTCGTCGTCCAGACGTTGCTGGATGAACCGCGGATCAAGGCTGGGGTGGCGCAGGATGGCAAGCCGTATTTCTCCGATCAGACCCTCACTAAGCTCGACCGGCCATTGATGTATATGCAGTCGGCCGCGCCCTACATTACGTCGACCGACGCACAGCTCGCCAAATGGGGGCTCACAGCCGCCCAGTTCAAGGTCGCCGAGCAGGATCACTATGCGCGGCAGATGCGGCTGTTCAGCAGCGCCAACGGTCCGATATACAACGTCTTCATCCGCCGCACGAATCACGTGACGTTTTCCGATTTGTATCTCATCATCGGGTTTCCCGATTCAAAGCTCATGGACATCCGGCGGGCGCACAGAATCATCAACGACTACACCGTGGCGTTCTTTGAGCGCTACCTGAATGGCGAGGCCAGTCTTCTCGTCGACGGCCATACGCCCGGACCTTATCAGGAGGTGACGGTCGCCTCACGCAATGTGCCGAAGGCGGATCAGCTGGCTGAGAACGGGAGATGACGCCAGCGTGACTGTGAGCCGCCGACGGCCATGACGGCCGTCGGCTGCGGGACGAAGGGCGCTTACTCGACGAGCGTAAAGACTTCGCGATACCCTGAATCCACCAGCGCCCCGATCTTCTGATAGTTCGCCTGCCAGTCTTTGTCGCCCATCAGCCGGGGCGCGCCTCCCTCGAAAGCGGCCAGATTGGGTGCTGTGATTTCCAGGACGACCGTGTAGAAGGGCCCGTCACGTCCGTGAGCAATCGCGTGGAAAAGTCCAGACCAACACGCTTTTGGATCGCCATGCCTTCCTTGAACAGTGCCACCGCCTCACGAGCTTTCCCGAACTTCAGCCGAAACACGTTGCGAATGACGACCATGATTCGCTCCTTTCTGAGTAGCTTTGGAACTGCCGGGTGCGAAGACCCTCATCCTGGCGGTCTGTTTGGCAAGAGCCCCCCTTGCGGCCTGTAACGTCACGTGCCTTCAAACATCCAAGAGGCTGGAGGCTTGGATGACTATTCGGACTCGCGTCCTTGTGTCGGCTGCACTGCTTGGTGTCGGAAGTCAGTTGGCGGCCCAGGCCGGGCCGGCGCTCACTCTCGACAAGAAGACCTTGACGCTTTCCGCGGCCCGGCGGGTTGTCGCGGCCTCGGAGGCTGAGGCTACGAAGCGTGGGCTCGGCGTCGTCATCGTCGTGGTAGACGACGCGGGAACCGTGATTGAATTGACGCGAATGGACTCGGCCCAGGTGGCCAGCGTCAGCGTCGGCATTGGCAAGGCCAGAACCGCCGCGATCTACCGCCGCCCCAGCCGCGTGTTCGAAGAGCAAATCCGCGACGGCCGGATTGCGGCGCTGGCGCTGGCGGACGCCACGCCTCTGCAAGGCGGCATCCCGATCGTGATTAACGGGCAGGTCGTCGGGGCCGTCGGCGTGAGTGGCGATTCGCCGCAGGTGGACGAGGACATCGCCATTGCCGGCGCGAAGGCGATTTCATCCCTCAAGTGATTCGTCGCGTGACAGTATGACCAGGCCGTTCGTCTACCTGAGTGCACAGGCCGCCATTGTCGGCGGCCTGCTGCGGATCGCAGCCTCGTTTGCCCCCCTACTCGTCCGTTCTAACCTGGCGCGTCAATCGCTGTACTTCGCGATCGATGTCTGTCTGACCGTCGGCCTGCTCGGCTTCTGGTGGCAGGGGTCGAAAGACTTCGGACGCCGAGGCGTGATCGGGCTCGCGATGTTCCTCACGGGCATCGCCACGGTCCGAGCCAGCGCGTTCATATCGGCCGTCGACGTGTACCCGGCCGGCGCGCTGATCACCGCCGCCGGCGTGATCGTGGTTAGTGCTGGTGCATGGGTTGTGCACAGAGTGTCGGGCTGGGTGCCACTGGCGTTCGTGCTCTCGACGCTTCTCGGCATCCTAGGCAGCCTTACTTCGAACAATGCCGCGTTCCTTGTCTGGTCCGGTGGGATGTTCGGTCTAGCGTTTGCCGGCGTCGGCCGTCAGATGTGGATCCGGTCGGACGGCTAAGCCGCGGTCGACTCTTTGTGGTGCCGCGGTGGCGAGATTCGGCCGAGCGACAGCACGAGCTGCGCGACACACAGTGTCGCGATGCCCACAATCAGCACGACGGCAGACTCGATGTGCCCGGCGGTCCCAAGCGCGAGCGCCACCCCGGCGAGCGCGAGGTTCTGTGCGACGTGTCCCACGCGGTTCCCGCGCTGAGTGGCTGAAGTGAAGCCAATAACCGTCATCGCGACCATCACGGCTGTGACGGCTCCTGTCAGGATCACCGCGTCCGCTGCCGGAATTGCCGTGCGCGACGCAGCCGTGACGACGCGTTCGATGCCGACCCCGGAGATGACGATGCCAAGGGCGAGAGGGCAGTGGGCGTAGCTCCAGATGTGGAAGCGGATGGCCTCGCGCCGGGTGCGCACCGGCTGCTCCGAAGCGCCTGATACGCCGTCGAAGTACCACCACCAGATTACGAACGAAATGCCCATCCCCAGAAATGCCACGGTGGCGGCCGCCGGCGACCAGTCCTCCTGGCTCTCCATCCCCTGCATCACGGCCACGATGGATTCGCCGAGCAGGATGAGTGTGAACAAACCGAACCGCTCCGGCAGGTGGGCGGCATCCGGCGGGATCTTGACGCTATGCGGGACGGCCAGCCAAGGTGTGCCGAGGTCGATCGCGAATGCCGCGCCCCAGATCCAGAATCGGGCCGGCGCCGGAACGAGCGCGGACGCCAACCAGAGTAGTGCGGCGCCGCCGTGCCCGACGAGATACCGCGTCGTCAGCGGCCTGGCTTCGGGCACATGGCGTGCGCGAAAGTACTGCGCCACGAGGATCAGGCGCACCGCTGCGTACGCGGCGGCGAAGCCTGCCGACGACCGGCTGTCGAGTGCGTCCTTCGCGTTGGCGGCCATCACGGCCACCGCGAACATCTGCACGAGCGTCAGCCCGCGCTGGATCACGTCGTCGGTATCGAAGCGGGTGGAGAAGACGGTGTGGCCGGTCCATGCCCACCAGATCAGGACGAAGAGCGGCGCGAACCGCAGGAGCTCGGCTACCGAGTAGTGCGCGCGCAGCGGCACGGCGACCTGGCTGACGGCGGCCACGAAGATCAGGTCAAAGAACAGCTCGAGCCAGGTGACCTTGCGTCCGCCATCGGCGCCAAGTGATCGAAGTCGAAGAGGGGTGTGGAAAGACAACGGCGCCTCCTGCGGCCCGGGACGTGATCCCGCAGGTTGGATGACGCCGCAGGTTTATGGTTTCAGCGCCTCTGTGTGCGGCAGGAGGCTTGCGGTGGTCGCGCCGAGAATCCTCTTCGTCGCGCGATCCTGTGCGAACGCGACAATCCGGGTGCGGCCGAGGTTCCAGTCGGGGGAGATATGCACGTTCGTCGCGACCGACCAGGAGCCCCCATCGGCTCGTGGCACACCAATGGACGTGATCGTGCGAGCCGCAGCGCTGTGCCGCAGTTGCCGGCCGCCGTTCTCCCCTCGGCGCACTTGTGTGACGAGTCCATCTTCGGTCACGGCCAGGAATACCTCGGCGGTACCGGTGAGCGGCACCCCAACGGGTGACTGGACCTGTGTGGTTACCTGTGCTGATGGAGCAGACACCTGGCTGACCTTCAGGGTCAGTTGCATCCGCGCGCCCGGGAGGCTCGCCGCTCGCGCGATCGCCGTTGTTGCCGCGCGGTAGTTGCTGCCGATGAACTGCTCGCGTCCGTCCACCACCATCTGCGGCGTGTAGATATCGGCCGTGTGAAAGACGCGCGATGCGTACTCAGACTGGCGTGCACTGAACGTCGCCGACGAGAACGGATCGCGCCAGCCAAGACGATCCCAGTAGTCCACGTGCTCGCCAATCCCGATAATCTCTGCGCCGGCAACCGGCTGTTGGCTGACCAGCTTTGTCATCACGTCATCAGCCGGCGGGCAACTCGAGCAGCCCTCCGACGTGAAGAGCTCGACGACCACGGGTGTACGTTCCGTTCCTCCTGCAGGCAGCGGATCAGGAGCAGCGGCGGATCGGGCTCCAGCGAGGGTGACGGCCAGGGCAAGTACTGCGAACGTACCGCCGGCCCATAGGAACGGCGCGGGGACTCTCATGTTGCTTAATAGGATGGCGATCGACGCGAACCGGGTTCAGGCCGGCCGGCGCGCCGCGAGGATGGCCTTTACGAGTTCTTCAGGAACGTCCGGCGGCAGCGCGCCCTTGTCATCGTTGAACGCGGCCTTCCCGAGCTTGACGGTCTCTTCGTAGGACGTCAGATACTTCCGGCAGTTCGCGCAGAGGCTCAGATGCTGCTCGAACTGCGCTCTCCGCGCAGCCGACAACTCGCCGGACAGGTAGTCCATGATGAAGTCGGCGAACTCGCGGCAGGTCACTGGGCTCTCCTTCGGGCTGGCGCCATCGGCGGGAGCCCCTTCCTGCAAGATTGTGACTGGCACCGTCTTGCCTTTCAAGGCCGTCCCGACGGGTAGCTTGGGGGCACCCTGCCCCCACAAGTTGGATGCCCGAAATTGGCCTGGGTTTCACCGTCTGGTTGTAACCCTGTGCTGGTCAGGGTCATCCAACCGGCATGAATCACCTATCGAGAGCCCAGGCCGTGGTGAGCTGGGTTGCCCAGCTGGCAGTCGCCGGTATCCTGCTGCAAACACTGTTCTTCAAGTTCACGGGGGCCGAAGAATCGGTCTACATCTTTACGACGCTGGGCAGGTTTGTGCACGTGGCCGGCGTCGAGCCCTGGGGTCGCATCGGTTCGGGCGTTATCGAACTGATCGCCGGGCTGATGCTGCTCGTGCCCGCGACAGCCTCGCTTGGGGCCGGCCTGGCGATGGGAGTCATGGCCGGCGCAATCGCCAGCCATATCCTCGTCTTGGGTATCGAGGTCAAGGGCGACGGCGGCCTGCTGTTTGCCCTCGCGGTGACGGCCTTTGTCGGTAGCGTCGTCGTACTGGTGCTGCGCCGCTCGCAGATTCCGGTCGTTGGCCGCCTGTTTCATCAGTTGGCGTGACGCCGATGGAACTCCAACCCGTTTCCACGCGTCGACCCGTACCAGCGGCGCGAGCGCTCTGGCGCCTGCTCGACGAAATCGAGTCGCTCATCAGCAATGTGGCGGTGCCTGTCTACTGCGAGCGTCCGGCGAGCAACGTCTCAGGGTCGATCGGCGAGCACGTCAGACACTGTCTCGACCACATTGCCGCACTGCTGGCCGCCGATCCGTCTGTGACCCTGTCCTACGATCGGCGGCATCGCGGAACGGCCGTGGAATCCGATCCGGCCGAAGCGCTCCGACAGATCCTCGAGCTGAAGCGGGCGCTCGACCTGTGGTCCACACGTTCGCTCGATGAACCGGTTCGCGTCACGTCGATGATTTCTCCCGCAGGTGACGCGGTCACGGGCTGGTCCACGCTTGCCCGCGAGCTGGCCTTCGTCGTGAGCCATACGATCCACCACCAGGCCATCGTCGGCGTGCTGCTATCGATTCATGGCCACTCCGTGCCCGATCGATTCGGCCACTCGCCATCCACGCCGCGGCGCCATTGACGGATCCTGGCCATGTGCACGGTCTCAATCGTTCCGTACGATGACGGATTTCGTCTGGTGTGCAACCGCGATGAGCGCCGCGATCGGCCGGCGGCAATTCCACCGACCGTCCGCCTTTTGCAGCGGGTATCCGCCACCTATCCACAGGATACGCGTGGGGGCGGGACGTGGGTGGGCGTCAACGAGGTGGGACTGGCGGCGGCGCTGCTGAATCGGACGGCCGATCCCGTCGCGGCGGAGGAGAGTCGCGGCATTCGCAGCCGTGGCCTCGTCATTCCCCAATTGCTCGACAGCCGGTCGGTGACCGACGCACTCGAGACCGCACGCCGCCTGGTTCCGACCCAGTTCAACCCGTTTCGTGTCGTCCTTGTCGAGCGTATGAAAGCCGGCATGGTGACGTCGGACGGCCGGACCCTCTCCGCCCAGATGATGGATGTGGGACGGCCGCAGATGCTGACGTCGTCGGGGCTTGGCGATGCCGTCGTGGATGCGCCGCGTCGCCAGTTGTTCGAACGACTGGTGCTGCGACACGAGCGTCCTTGGCCGCTGGCGCAGGATCGGTTCCACGCCCACCGATGGCCGTCGCGTCCCGATATCAGCGTCCACATGGAGCGCCCGGATGCGCGCACGGTGAGTCGGACTACCATCATCGTGACCTCACGTGTGATCGATCTTGACTACGTGCCGTTCGGCACCGAGAAGCAGCAAGCGGGCAGGGCCGCGTAGTCATGCTGGTCTTTGTCTCGCTGGTCTTCGGCACGTTCGTGTCGGAAGATCTCGCGTGTGTCACGGCGGGCCTGCTGATCGAGCGCGGCGAGATTGGCGCGCCGGCCGCGATTCTCGCGTGCACGCTCGGCATCTTTGCCGGCGACGTGGGGTTGTGGGGGGCGGGCCGCCTCTTCGGGCGCGCTGTCCTGGCATGGCCCTGGGTGGGCCGTCAGTTTCGACAGGAGCGCTTTGGAGAACTCTGCTCGTGGCTCCAGCGCCACGCGGGTCGCGCTATTGTGGCCAGCCGCTTTCTGCCCGGCACGCGGCTTCCGTTGTATCTGATTGCCGGTATCCTGCAACTGCCTGCCGGGGTGTTTGCCACATGGGCTCTTGTGGGGACGCTCCTGTGGACGCCTGCACTCGTGCTGGCGACGGCGGGCCTTGGCGAAGCGTTCACGTTTCGAGTCGC
>Ga0068871_100000402_pt1 | contig 30002 bp, 19 predicted proteins | sample KBSMisM72_FD_72750 | JGI IMG/M metagenome (GOLD analysis project Ga0068871, IMG submission 72750) | Miscanthus rhizosphere microbial communities from Kellogg Biological Station, Michigan, USA - KBS Miscanthus M7-2 | ecosystem: Host-associated > Plants > Roots > Rhizosphere > Soil ...
CTGAGTCATGATATTGCCGTTGTAGGCTTTATAGGTTGCTGTGTTGTAAAACAAGCTCATGGCAAAAAGCGGGGCGCTACTTGTCAACAACCAACCACGTTCGTTGTAGGTATAAGCTATGTTCTGCATAAAGCCGGTGCTATTCACACTATCCACTGTTGAGTGAAGGTGTTTATTCGATACCTGACCAATCTCATTATAGTCGACTTTTGAGATCAGGGTTTTAGTGTCAGCTGTCAGCGTCCCATTCTGCAATTGCTCCCAGGTCTTGATCTTTCGCCCCATATGGTCGTAGAGATACCGGTTCCAAACCGTTACCCCTAGAACTGCTGCTGTATTACCGCTGTTCTTTGTATAGTGCTGCCGGTTGGTAGTGGTTACCTCATTGGTAAAATTATAGGTATTAGCGGTCAAGTCATAATTATATGGACTTGCAATGCCTCCCAGGTAATGCTGTGCATAGGTTTTGGTTATCCTACCAAAATCATCATAATATATTACATCCCACAATTGATCAGTTGGAGTATTCAATACAGCGGTTTTCTTCACCGTTGGTAAACCGGCGGTCATCGTGCTAACACCAGAGGTTAATGTAAAAGTTGAAGGCAGCCCGGGTATACCAGCATAACTTCCGTAATAATTAGAGGTGTAGTAGGTGTAGCTGTGTCCTACCGGGTCAGCCAATTCATCGTAACCGGTTGTTGTTGTACTTAACCTGTTTTCCCACTTGGGATTTGTCGTGTTTTTATAAAGATTTCGTAGCGTCACCCATTTTGATGTATCTGGATTACTTTTATTAGTATCAGCAGTGCTGCCCGAAGAAGTGTACATGCCAGTAAGAATTAGACGTCCCATGGCGTCATATTTGCTAAATGTCCACTGCTGAGGTGTCTTATTACGCTGGTTGGCATCCTGGGCCATTACAGGTTGGTCGAGCGTATTATATACGGTAAACTCCCATCCCTTTCCTGGAATTTTTTTCTGTATTTGCCTATTCCGCTCATCGTAGCGATACTGGTAGCAAAAATTGTCTAATTTAGTCTGACTAATAGACAATGATGAATCGGCCGCAGTAATTATAGGCGGCAACACGAAAGCAAGATCGCCTAAATCATCATATACATAATAGGTCGATAACCGCTGCAAAGTGGTCGTATAATTATAAACGCGTTTTAGTACTACTCGTCCCTGCTTATCTTTATATTCTTCTGTAGTGCCAGCTCTTCCGCTTATCCAGTTTTCATCCTTGGTAATTGTAACATCCAGTTGATTAGCCGAATAATAGTTGCCATTAGCCACCAGTGTTCTGCTCTGATTGGCATTGATAGTTGCTGTGTACAAAGCAACCTGCATACAATTTACAGAGTCAGTTGCCCATGCAGTGCTATTATTAAAGGTATAAACAGTTTTAACTGTATGCCCCGTAGTACTATTCGCCACAGGTTGCCATGCCGCACCCGGTGCACCTTGCTCCACCACCCGATTCAGCGGTGAAGCCTCAAAATTGATTTGGGAATATGGATTGCTTATGGCTGTCACACCAGCATTAGAGGGAGGCGATGAATAAAAGGCACTCTGGTCGGTTGAAACCGCGTTAGGCCGGTAACTTCCATTTTCACCTGTCTGCGGTGCATAAGGAAGATAGTTGGTGCTTTCACGGCCATAGACATCATAAGCTTTTGGTTGAACCATATCATATCCGAGTGGTGAGCCTTTGGCCTGCACCGTTTGCAATGGTCTGCCTAAACCATCGAAATATTGTACAGCCACTTCCATCTGTGTCTTGTCCAATGCCGCGGCGTTCAAACTGGTGCTGGTTATATTAGCTGTCCGTGGCGTATAGGTAGTAATAAAATTTAGGCTCGGACTGGGATTTACACTTCCGGCTGCATTGACGCTAATATTTAATGTGACTGTGCTATTACTACCATTGGTGGAACCATAAGCGGTCACTAAATAATTGGAAGCAGCCGTCACCGTTGTCGGTGTGCCGCTGATTGTTCCGGCAGCTGAATTAAAGCTCAAGCCGGCAGGCAAGGTGGCACTAATGGTATATGGTGTCGATACCACTTTTCGGATCAGGTTGGCATTCAGGTCGCAGACAATCACGTTGCTGGACGCATCCAACGCGACTGCAAAGGGGTAGTTAAATGTGGCTATGTTGCCTATGCTATTGTAAGAACCAGCCACTCCGGTACCGGCTAAGGTGGTTACCACTCCTGCTGATGTCACTTTGCGAATACGATTATTGTGATAATCCGCAACGTATACATTCCCAAGATTATCTACTGTCACCGTTGTTGGGTAATTAAACATTGCTTGGGAGGGTGTGCCGTCGGAAAAACCAAGCGTTCCATTACCTGCCAATGTACTTACGTATCCACCAGACGTAATTTTTCTGATCCGGTGGTTATACCGGTCGGCTACATACAAATTACCCGAAGCATCAATCGTAACACTAAAAGGTTGGTTAAAAGAAGCTGCTATTCCCTGACCGTCAGCATAGGCCGCCGTTCCGCTACCGGCAAAAGTGCTCACCGTGCCTGATGGTGTGATCTTACGTATCCTGTTGTTGTTATTATCGGCCACGTAAAGATTACCTGCAGCATCGATTGCAATACCACAAGGCAGATTAAACTTGGCTACTGACGGGGCGCCGTCTACATAGCCTGGACCTGTTTGCCCGGCAACGGTTGTGACAACTCCGCCAGGGGTAATCTTGCGGATCATATTATTGTCTTCATCGGCCACATAAATATTCCCTGAGCCATCTATACACATGCCTACAGGGTGGTAAAAGCTGGCTCCAGTACCTGTACCGTCAGCGGAGCCCGGAGTGCCTGTCCCTGCAAAAGTGGTTACTACACCTAATGGGCTGATTTTTCTTATGCGCTGGTTACCTACATCGGTAACATAAATATTCCCCGAAGCGTCAACTACAGCACCAAGCGGTTGATTAAATGCAGCCGCAGAACCCGTAGCGTCTGTATAACCTGCACTACCGCTGCCTGCGATAGTGGTGGTTTGCCCGTTGATCACAGCCGCAGTGCCACTATTGGTTACCGGCATGTTCACCGCAAGCCCGGATGAAAAAGTAAAAGGTCCGCCCGGAGGATAACTGATATTAGGATACTGTGAAAAGGCTTTTATTGAAAAGCAAATCAGCAAAGCGATCAGGCTTATTTTTTGGATAGGTTTCATGGCTTAGGTTTCGGGTTAATAAATTAAGGCGGTGAGTGTAGTGCTAGTGCTAATAACAACGTTGCTAAATGTATATCTCGGCACTCCTGTTTGTGTAGTTTGTCCCGTCAGGCTGATCGTATGAGGATTATAGGCTCCCGTAGGATAAATGCTCACCGAGTAAGTTCCTATTGGTACCTGTATCGTCTGCGTCCCGTTATTAGAAAAATTGTAGGTCAGATTGAAAGGTCCGGTGAAATTGATCTGGTAACCTGCTCCAGTGTTATTGGTTATAACAAAAGAAGTATTTTGTGTACAGGTACCGTGCGCATTTGCATAAGCCTGTCCGTTGGCAGCCGCGTCTTGCGTTGCCATATTATCGGCATCCGCCTGGGATACATTGGAGGTATATTTTCCCGATGGAACAATATATTGAACTACAGACCCAGTATAGTTGCCGCTGCAACTTGTGGTAAACGAACTGGGAAGTGGTGCATTGGTATAGGATGGCATTTTTATATAACAATTTGTCGGCTGGCCGGCATAGTTGTAGCAGAAGCTCTTAACGATGTTCCGATCCTTATCACGGATGTTCATCAGTCGCTGAAAACTGTCGTATTCATAATAGGTGACCATGCCTTTTGCGTCGGTAGTACTTGTTACTCCCACCAGTGGATCATAGGTATAAGTCGTCATCTCGGCATTGGCAGGGTAAAACCGCACATCGTCAATCTGTCCACTGATACTAATGGTATATGTAGAGCCACTTACCGTGACTTGCTGCGTTTGCAATGTCCAGGCGGTCCCTGACTTAAGCCAGTAGCTTAATGTGTAAGTTCCCGCGTCAAGCCCGCTCAGCGCCTTTGAATATGATGAAGATATTCCGCTGTAACTATAATGCCCCGTCCTGGCATCCTCGACCGAACTTGTGCCATTCCCATCTTCGAAACTTTCAAAGAAAATATCGTTAGCTTTTGCGTTTATAGCATTCGCCGTTAAAAGGCTGCCTTTATACCCCCAAATCATCGCAGTAAAAAGACCGTTTAACTTTTGATACTCCGTCAAATTCCCGTGCGAATCGTATTTCGTATAGGAATATTCCGTAAACACTGGTCTATTGTAGTACTTTTTAGTAACAGTGTTCAGATAGGCATTCCCATTAAAAGTGTTATAGGCGGCACTGCTTGTTATAGGCGTACTCCCTGTTTGCACTGTCTGTTGTAAAACCGGGGAGACGTTATTTGCGGTTAACAATTGTTGACGCGCCGTTTCCGCAGCGCCCGTCAAAGTAAGGTCGGGTACATACTTTGTTGTCGTGGTTAAGTTTGCACCTTTGCTATCTGTTCCAACTTCCTGGGTTGGGTAGAGGTGATAATTACTGGAGTAGCTATACTGGGTTGTATTGGTTACCGTAGGTGTTTGGTTGCTGTCATATTCAGTTGTGGTCCGTGAGTAAAGCTTTTTTATGCCATAATCTACTAAATCATCAAAATAATAAAAGTATCCTCTTGTCTGAGAATAATCAGCATTAAGATAATTGTTAAGGCAGCCTTCGAAACTAATAGCTTCAAAAACTTTTAATCCGGTGTTCACTGTCCCGGTTTTTAATGAGGTATAAACATCTTCGATTTCTTTAAGCTTACTATAGCTGCCATTTTGATATATATAGTAATCAGTAAACGCTAAATTTGCCCTTGCCCAGGAGCGATCTGCAAAATAAATATTAGACTCTCGAGGACAATTAATAGTATAATCACGGTCCGTCTCAATATCATATTGACGATCTGTTCTTAAACTTGGTCCTGTTCCGCCATCCGTATATTCTTGTACAGAATTATATACTACTGGTGAACCGTTATGTTCTGAAAGCGGCCATGGATAAGAACCAAAATAAACCGTCCGGTCATGATTAGGAATAGGTTGACACAAGTAGGTGCCATCCGTCTGTAATACATTAAACCCGGTCGCATAAGTTTGCGAATATTGATAGGCACCAGCAATACCAACCGTACTAAGGCGTACAGGGCTTCCATATATGTATTTTTTTATGATCGGGGTTGCCGTAGCACTCGCCGTTGAAGTAATCGTCTTTATGCGTATCCCGCCCATAAGGTTACCGGCCGCGTCTTTATTGCCTTCAAAGGCAAAAACAGTAGTTCCTCCGGTCGGATAAGTGATCTGCTGTAGCATATTGGCCTGCATATAGATTTCATTAGGGTTGCGATTTGCAGGCTCATATGTATTATAATTACCGCCGCCAAAATTGCTGCTGCTGATTGGCGGCAAACTTGGAATTGAAGTTGTATTTGTTGTTACTCCGTTATAATATCCCCAATAATCTACCCCAAGTCCATCAGTCACATTATTGGGATTGGTATATGCCGGCAAGCGGGTTTGCAAATTGTAGCCAAAAGAATAACTGCTAACATTTTGTGAGTTTTTGTCGAGAATGTTAATTTGATCCAGTTTGAGTCTGTTATTGTAAATATCGTTTCCGCCTGAATTAAAGTAGCTATAATTGAATGTGTACTTCTTTAACAATATACTGGTATTATCCGCATTAACTTTGTTAATGCTCACGGCATTTAATTGGTATACCCTGCGGTCGAGGCGCCCGTTTTGATAATCAAACTGCACAAATCCATTTTTAAAATCTATTTTAGTTAAAAGTACCGTATTGACATAACTTACTCCCGATTGGATTGTTCTTAAAGGTTGCCACACCAGGGGATAAGTATAGGGCGCCTGTCCCACCCCCGATCCGTATTCCTGAGAATAAGACCTGTATAAATCATCGCCACCCGTAACAACAGAATTGTATTCAAACTTGATGGTATCTGCTTTATCATAAGAAACCATTTGGGTTAACCACCATGATGAAGTATATGTGCCATTAATACCCGTTGCGGTTTGAGTTTCAACTTGCGCAAATTGATAATCAGTTCCATCATCACCTATGATATCAAACGAATTAGCGCTCAGATTTCGCGAGATCTTGCTTTCGGTGTATGACAACGGTAAAATATTGTTATTTAAATCATAGACAAATTGCCCGGATAGTTTTTCTCCTGCTGAATAAAAATAATTGTCAGATTCGCTATCGTAGGTATTTAATCTTATTAGATTAAGGTATTGGAATAGATTACCATCCTGGGTAGCAGCATCTATATCCGACTGCGTTTTATGTACCATGCTCAAATAGTTGTAGCCGGGACCCTCATCTGGTATCCCCCTTACTGAACGGGAAACCATTCCACCTGCTTTTAATGTCCATCCTAATCCAACCACAGTCGCTATATCATTTAATTTTATACCCGAGGCATGATAGGACAACGATACAGGCAATGATAATTTTCCAGAATGGATTTCATATAATGGTATGTCGATCTTAGGTATCCCGGTGCTGTAGTCAACCGGGTATTCTCCATATCTTTGAAAAGCTTGCGCTTCCGGGGATGGAGGTATGACATTGGGTGCAGTTGAAGGGATATTTTGAGTATATCCATTTATACCGATTAACAGTAGGTTTATGGACAGTAAAAACTTTAAAACAAGGCTTCTGAATTTTTGTCTTGTTCTTTTTGTGCCTTGAAAAAAGGCACAGGCATGATGTAGTAATAAGGCAGGTTGCTTATACATGGGACTTTTGAAATTACTTCGTTAGCGCTTAGTTAGTTGGATGGAAAAATGCGAACCCCGACTGAAGACTTAAAGGAATCTTCCCTCCAATACAAATGACTTAAATTGAATCGGTTCAAGGACAGCGGATATTTCATTGTGATAAGTGTTATTTTGACATTAAACCAAAAAGACAATTAGCAATAATTGAAAAAATATTTATATATATTTTTTCAGTATAGTTTTTGACCGGGTTAAAGAATTTAATTAGAAGTTTTTAACTCAGGTAAAAACCAGTGCCTATTGCGAAAACTAAAATTGGGAGACAGTTGTGGTAAGGTGTTCATAATGGTAAGTTTAAGGTTTTTGAGAAAATTTAATATTGCTCAATAATACACAATAAAATAATATAACCAAATTGTTACATTAAAATTTTTGAAAGAATTTCGCTATAATATTAAAAAAATAAGCTAAACCGAATTGTTTATTTGGATATGTAAACCGGGTCAAAATGATGGTAAAATTCCAAATTTGAGCGCAAACACAAAACTGCTTAAATAATTGTATTCAAGCAGTTTATGTGTTTAATTTTGCGTGAAAATTTGTTTATTTTGGACATTCACTTGCCGATACAGAAAGTGAAACTGCATTGACTATCAATTTCTTATGCGTTTTGAGGTACAAAATCGGTACAAAAAATAAGATAATCATAAATATTTGAAAATCAAAATGTTAAAAACATATTTTTGACTTTTTATTCCAGAAAATAAACTATACTGATTATCAATCAATTACAGCTCGCTGAGGTACAAAAAATTTAAAAATATAAAAAATATGACGCCTTCGGATAATTAAAGGCGCCATACTAAGTCTACTAATTAAGAAACGGATATTTAGACGGTTCTGGTTTTGCCAACTGCTGCACCCTGCCAAAAATAATTGAGGTTGCCCCGGATTCATAGACCAGTTCCTGACTTTGGCTTGCCTTGAGATAAGCTTTCCAAAAGAATTTGGTGGATTGGTATTTAGCCAGCGAAACGCTCGACTCACCGGTCAGAACAAAAACATGCCACTTTGATAGTTTTTCTTTCGGCAAACGGTTGACTAGTTCAGTTCGTTCGGCACCAGTGTATTGATGATGCTCAATATCAAGCTGTTTATTACAGTTCATCATATCCGATAATATCAACACCACATCTCGATCAGTATGATTACCGGTATCCTGATATTTACCAAGCAACCTGAAAGCGCCCAGCACATCTGTTTCCTGACGATCATCTTTTCTGCGGCCGGCTGCCGAGATATGTTTGAATCCAGCTTCTACTACGGCAATAACCGAATCCTTGAAGGCATTTACACGCATTCGATCCAGGGCGATTTTTTGGCTGGGCGGATCAAACTCGTTTTCAAAGTACTCCTGGGCAGGCACACGCACGTCTATAAATTCAGTACTGCCCTTCTCGGTGCTTGCATCAATAGGCAGGACCTTTAAGGTGCTGCCAGGGCTTAGGTCTGATAACAGCGCTCTGACGATCTGTAGGTAAAATTGTTCCGCTGCAACATTAACCGACCCGCTTAAATCGACAAATACGATCATATTGAGCGTCCTGGCCGGCTGATCACAGGAAGATAGAAAAAACATACTGACCAATACCAAACCGATGGCAACCGTGCCGGGTACATTATACCGCTTTCCTTCGGCCCTTGACTGAGAATAGTGGTGTGTGTTTTTGTAAAGCTCAACCATTGTATTAATTCTGATCATGGTCGTGTTCCACGAGAGTTTGATCGCTCTTATTTCTTTCGATTCATCGATACCGTATAGAGACAGCTCCCTGTCGCAACTGGCAACCGGCGCATAAACCCGGTAAATGTCGTCGTCTATCTGAAAACCGGGTTGAGCACAGAGGTCGCGATAAGCGGACTCTTTATTCTTTTGTTCATCGTCGACAACGCGTTTTAAGATACGACGGGTATCCAGCATCAGCGACCAGGAAGCCTCCAGGCTGTCTTTCAGTCGATGCCAGAAGTTGGTATTGACTTTGGCGATCCGGTTTATCCTCCTGGCGATGCCTGTGGCATTGCGGTTATACTTCTTATAAAGACGGTACCGGATCGCCAGTTTATTTTTCTGAATACTGAAGAAAGCAAAAAGGGCCACTACGATGAACGCCAGCACGCCTGTGGTCGCCGATGCATAACGGGCCCCCAATGCCAGTTTCTCATGCAACTGATCCAAAACAGGAGAGTGTCCGGCTACACCGGTATCGACGGTTTCCAGGAAAACAAACCGAACCATGGCTATGAAAAATGTTGCCAGTACACCTGCCGCAATGTAACCAACAGCTGCCGCCAATTTTTTATTGACTTTAGGTTTGTCTTCCGGAGTGAGTTCACCTTTGGCCAGCAACAATCTTCCCTCAAAATAAGACACCAGGTACCGGAACCCCACTTCGCAGCAGCGGATGATGATAAAGGCTACACATGCCCCGATAACCAACTTCACCCAATGCGGTCCGACCGTCAATATGAACGGTACGATCAGGCTGGCGAAATAGGTGTCAAATAAAAACAGGATAGTGGTGGCCACCCACCAATTCCTGATGTTTTTCCTGGCTACGGCTACCTCATTTGGTTTCATTATCGGCAATTCGTGGTGACGGGTTATCCCCCATTCATCTTTACCCACCAGCTGCTCATCCGCTTTTGAGATCATCACTTCTAATTTTTCGGCAGTTTTGATCAGTTTTAGATTTGCCCGGTGGTGAAAGCCTTCCATATCATCGATCGCATAAGTCTTTCGCTCATCGATCTGGGCCTCCATTATTCTTGGTTGACCGGCGCGCCTGCGTAACGCCAGGCGGGCCCATAGATTTAATTTAGTTCTCATTATGTTGAATTTTAAAAGTTTATTATTTAGTTATTTATAAAAACAGATGGGGCTGAACAGCTCCCCTCCTGGCAGGGAGATGCAACACATGTGGTCGGGGGTGACTTGTTCATGGGCTTATCGTCTGTCGTTAATCAAATTGGGCCGCAGACAACATCCCCTGCACTGCCGCCTGAAGGACGGTAATACGGTGCATAAACTGAGAAACCTCTGTCGCGGTGGGCAAATGCTTTGTATGCCTTGGCCTGCGCAGCAGGCCTGCCGCCTTTTTAAGATCAGCACTCACCTTATGCAGTGTCCACTGAACTTTAAGAAAAGAAGCAGCGGCATTCTCCAGATACCCTTCGGCGTAGTCAGGATGTCTTTCCAGCATCTTGTTCAGGGCCTTTAATCCGTCTGTTTCGAGAAAATTGGCCTCGGCGTGCCTGCCTTCCCTGTGCAGCAGATCTCCAAGCCGGGACTTTACCACGCTTTGGCATTTTATTAAGGAAGGCTGGACGGAGCCTCCCTTAACCGCAAGGATCATAGCTTCATTGATGTGGTAGAGCGCCATCTCGAGGCTGGCGATCCTCTCATCTGTTTCCTTTAAGTCAGCCAGGCGTCCAAGATAAACCTGTGCGATTGCCTTATGGCAGAATATAACGCCCATGGCGTCGCCGTAAACCACGAATTCACTTTGTATAACCGTGATATCAGTGATAACAGAATCGTAGTTTCTTAAACCTGCACTAAACCTTAGTGCCTTAACACGCTCAAATAATGAGGGCAGATAATTTTGATCGTTTAAATTTGCTTCCATATGTTTAAGTTTAATTATGAATGCTAGTTACCCACTTTAAAAAGAGGCTCCTATAGTCCTAATTAACAAGGAATTACAGATCAAATAACCGGTTGTGATTTTCAGATATGGAGTACGGCCGTGGAAAATGGGGGTGAATCCGGCACTCATTTTCCACCTGAAAAATATTTGCTCAATGCGACTAGTTTTACGTCGTTATTTAAGCTCTAACAGGTATCGAAAATGATGAACTCCACGACAAAGCAGACCAACATGACCACTTTAGCCTTTCTACCATTGGCTATTGCGATTAATATCGGCATCGGGGCAATTGTAAAAGCGCTAAACCTGCCATTATACTTAGATAGTGTCGGGACCATTTTAACCACTATTCTTCTCGGCTGGCGCTTGGGTGCAGTTGTCGGTGTTCTGGGCTTTTTGATTACTTCTCTGATTATTAATCCCTTCGCCGCCTATTTTATTTTCACCCAGGTCGTAATCGCCGGAGCTACCGGAATTGCAGCAAGAAACGGCTGGTTCAAAAAAGTGATATCTACCATCCTTTTTGGAATTGGATTAGGCGTACTGGCAGCCATTGTTTCAGCGCCGGTTATAATTCTTGTTTTTCAGGGTGCCACGGGCAACGGTTCTGCATTGGTGACGGCTTTTTTTGTAAAAACCGGCCATCAGATTTTGAATTCTGTTTTTCTTTCAGGTTTCTCGATTGAACCGTTGGACAAGGTGATCCAGTGCCTGCTGGTCTTTTATATTTTAAAAAGCATTCCGAAAACACTGCTGAGTAAGTTTCCTTCGGAAAATCTAAAGAGAAATAATCTGATCTGATCAATGAAAGACGCCAGACAGCTTATCATACAACCCTACATAAGAATCCTGTTTCTGATCAGTTGCATAGCAGGTGCATGCCTGATCGCTGAACCTGTATTTTTAGGGGGCTTTTATGTCCTGGTCATTCTGCCCTTGTTTTATCTGAACGGTGCATTACGAAAAAATATGAACCTGCTGATTTTCGGCATGGTCCCCATTTTTTTATCTTTTGTATTATTATACATTCTGGTCTCAGGACACTCCAACGATGCCTGGGGCTTTATAATTCTCAAATGCTTGCGATTACTTGTCATTACTTCATCCCTGCAGTTTTTTCTTTCGATTCCCAAAATTTATTTACTACCGACGTTCAGGGCCTGGGGACTGGGAGGGCAAACCATCATCACTGTACTGGGCACCTTTACGGTCTGGGAAGACATACAATTCAGAGCGGGGAAAATTATTGAAGCGAGGTTTGCACGGGGATTTATCACTGAGAGAACGGCCTGGCAAAAGGCCATCCAGTTGCCGCATATACTGGTACCCCTTATCATCGGGATTTTCAGAACCTCAGTTGAACGGGCAGAATCCTGGGAACAGAAAAAAATCCTGGTGCTGGTCGACAGCCTGCGGCCAGCTAAGCCGAAATTCCCCGTTTTTCTCAATTGCTTCCTGATTTTTGCTTCATTGACCTGGATGACTCTAACCTTGATTTATCATTTCAAATGAGGCAGGAAACGATCAATGGCGACTTTTTGACTGCTTTGAACGGGAACAATTTCTCCGGCCGGACCCACTATTTAAAATTGTTGACCAATAGCCAGACGCCAGCCTCGGCTAATGGCATATATATCGGGGAGCAGCCCAATAATTATATCTCCGGGATACTTCCAACCGTGCAGAATGAAATAGATCTTCATGCTGTCAAAGCAGATCCAGACCGTTTACAGAGCGTCAACCAGCTGCTGAATGAATTCGGATTTCGTGATCTGCTGACTCAAAATCCATTTAATCTGAGCGGCGGCGAACAAACGGTATTGGTTACACTGTCAAACCTGCTGCTGCAGCCGGAAATACTCGCCATCGATTCAACCATCGAGCAGCTTAACAGAAACTGGAGAGACCCGCTTTTACGATCCATTGGACACGGAGAATTTCAGCAGACAAAAGTCTTTCTGTCCGATAACCGCATCAACGAATACAACATTTCCGGCATTAAACGGATAGATGTACCCGCGGACACCGAAGTTTATCCGGACCGGTTCACATCACCTCAATTTACTCCCAGTCTTAAACCGGAGGCAACTGCACCCGGATTATGGTTTAAAAACATTTCATTCAGTTATGACAAGGGCCGCAGGATATTGGATGAACTGGATACTCAACTGGACCCGGGGAGCATCTATCACCTGAACGGTGAAAACGGAGCCGGAAAATCTACTTTCGCCAAAATTGCCGCTGGCATCCTGAAATGCGGGAACGGAGAAATTTTAAGGGGTAATACAACCTATGACAGCTATAAATACCCCGGAAAACTGGCGGGTTATTCCTTTCAGAATCCTGATGAGCAGCTTTTTTCCTCCAGCGTTGAGCGTGAGTTATCAGTTTCATTATTAAAGCAGAAGCATACCACCGAACGGGCCGAAGCAATCATAAACATGTTTGGCTTGCAAGGTCTGCGTGACCGTCACCCGGGTGATCTCCCCTTTGTGATGCGCAAACGCATAGCCTTAGCCGCGACCTTGGCCTACGATCGGCCCTGGTACATTTTGGACGAGCCCACTTTGGGCCAGGATGAATCCTTTGTCGATTTTCTTGTCAGCCTGTTGAATTACCTGGCATCAGTGGGCTACGGGATCATCATCATCAGTCATGCAGAAAAATTTATACAGAAAATAAAATGTAAAAAACTAAATTTGGTCAAAGGGAAATTACTCTAAACCAATCATTTAGTTACCATGAACGCTGAACCTAAAATTATCATCAACAAAATCGGGTTTTCTGAAGTTGTCAATGAAGTCCGTGAACTGAACCCGGATTTTTTTTCACATTTCATTAATGTCTTCGAAAACTGTAAACCAAATCAGAAATATGTTTATGTCATTGACTTTCCGTATGGCTACCCGATCATCGAATTTGGCAAGATGAAACTACTGGCCAAAGAGAGGGATAGCGACTATTATCTCCACGAACACAAAGTTGAATTCAAAGATACTTTCGGCCATGGAAAAGAGGAACAAAAGTGGAACACCTTTGTGAAAGACTGCGAAAAAAATACGGATCATCCGTTATCTATGGTATTGGACAACATGGTGGAAGTATTTGCCGAACAACAGGCGGGGGTATATATAAAAGCCAAAGACAGGGATAAAATACATTATCCTTATAAATTCCCTTTGAATCACATCCAGACCGGGCAGCTTTTCGGCGTCTGGGGTACTATTGATATGATCTCCAAAATCCCTCCCCCGGAAAGGTCAGAATGGCATGCTTCCGCTGGAAAATCATGTTTTGAATTCTTGTTTCCGGTCACAGAGGGTGGCAAGTCAAATGAATTTTACAGGCATTGCTGCGAAATAATTTTTGATGGAAAGGTAGAAAAGCTGACCGACGCCATCCATATCATCGCCAAAAAATTAGCGGGAAACACAAAAACCAAGATCCTGATATTTCCAGAGCACTATTTCCTGATCGATAAAAATATTGATACCAAACTTTGTCAATCCCAAAAAACAGAATTTCAGATTTTCTTATTCACTTACGGGTGGGAGCAGTTCAAAAAGCAGCGGGAGCTGCTCTGGGATAATAAAGAGCTTATGAGAAAACTGAATTATAATCACCACGATTACAGGTTTCAGATCTCTAATCATTTTCAGGAAATCGTAAACTGCAAGGGTTACGCACTGAAGCTGGTGGGAAAGGATGATAAAATACTTTATGAAGTTTTCAGATATCTCTGCGTTAAATTTAATGAACAGACCCCCAGGCAAAAAAAACAGATCAAACAATTTAAATCTCTGCTTGATTATAATACGCCGTTCTTTTTTTACTATGACACCTTGAAAGAAGATAAAAATCAATGGGCACTGGTTCCTTTTTACGGCCCGGCGATCAATACCTATATTCCCAATGAAACGACTCAACTGAGCGAACAGCTATTGACTACCGCTACAAAAGAAAAAATGGGGCACCTTAAATCAAACTGTAAAAAACAGGGCCGCAGAACGATAGACATTAGCGTTCATGACAGCCAAGACAGGATTATGAAATTTTATAAAAACTATCTTGGCATGGGTAAGCCGTTAAAGGAATTTTTTGAAGGTGACTTTGACGGAATAGAAACACCCATAAAAATCCAGGAAAACAAAGAGTTCCCTTTGTTTCGGGAATTTTTCCTCATAAAAATCGAATAACAATGCTTTTCCCACAATTAAAGGTTATTACCCAGCTGAAGAATTTTTTAAAACTGCCACAGCATGCATCAGCGAATTTATATATCATATCTGTTCAGCATTTACTGGAAACAACGGGTTCTTTATTTGAAGCAATCATTGACGCCGGTTTTCTGCCTCAGAATATCTATTTAACCGGGAAAATATATTCCACCCACCAGGCCACTTCTGATCGGCTGCGATCATTGGGCGTTCATGTTATCCCATCCAGCGTACCCGTAAAACTAGGGTGTTATATAGAAGAATTGGAAAAAGACATAACCGGCATGTGGGCTTTACTGAACATGAGACTGACCGGGGCAAGCAGGGTCATCATCCTGGACGACGGAGGCTATACCTTAAAAAATGTCCCGGACACCGTTTCAAAAAAATGCCGGGTATTCGGCATCGAACAGACCACCTCGGGTATCCGCATGCAATCCGCCTTTGGGAAGTTCCCTGTCATTCACCTGGCTGCTTCTGCGGCAAAGGTACTCATCGAACCCCCGATTGTGAGCGAAGCGGTTCAGATACAGGTGGGGAATTCCATAAGAAAATTAAACCCCAAAACCATAGGCATTGTGGGTTACGGTCATATCGGTAAAGCCGTTGCGAGAGAGTTTGCACCCGATTATACAATCCTGGTTTATGACCTCAATGATGAAATTGATAACGATCTGGTACCAGGCGCCATTCGCTGCGGTTCGCTATCCGAATTATACAGCAGGGCTGAACTCATAATCGGCGCAACCGGGCAGGATATCTCTGACCTCACCTGGCTGACCCGGTCCATGGCCGACAAAACATTGATGAGTGTTTCCTCAGGCGACATTGAATTCAATACCCTGCTTCGAAATTGCGAGCCATATCTGAACGAGGAACTTAAATCACCTTTACAGATATTAAACCTGATCACCCAAAACGGTTATAGGTTGAAAATATTAAGAGGCGGGATGGTGGCCAATTTTACAGGGACCGCAGACTCCAGCCCGGGACACATCATCCAGGTTACGAGAGGCTTGTTATTTTCCGCAGTGCTACAGATACTCCGTGACCATGCCAGGCTGGAAAATCAATTCGGTCCGATCATGCTTGATCCCGAATTGCAGTCAAAAGTAGTATTGTCCTGGTTTGATGATCAGCCGCAACGAAAAATGGACTATTCGCAGGAAATATTAGAAGGATTTCAAAACCCTGACTGGATCAAAACCCATTCAGCGGGTGTCTTCATCCAATAACCATCACTTATTAAAAGTTATCGGGCACTTGGCGGGGATATTCGCCTCACCAGGTTGCCCGTTATCGACACTAAGCAAAGGGGGATTGCTCCCCCTTTTAATGATCAATTCAATGCCCTGTTTCCATATTGAGCAAACTCGCTGCACAGATCAAACGCCGTTTGGTTACGCTGTAAGCCTGTCCCCTGCATGATGGAGCGGAATTTACTTTCCTCGTCCTTATAATTGCGGACGTTTTGGAAATAGCCCGTGATACTGTTATATGCCCCGAACAATGTGCCCTTAGTCGTCGCCGCCTGTTGGGTCGGGCTCGTCATGGCATAATCAAAAACGCTGCTCACCATATTGGTGTAGTGGCTGGAAAGTTCCTCTTCCCTGCCCTTTTTCAGCAATTCGTAGGTTTCCCGGTTCGGCACCATCGCCAGTTGAATCAATTTTTTCAGTTCCGGGTCAGTGATGCGCACCCTTGACCAGCGGTTAAAAATTGCCTCCAGTTCTACAGATAATTGATTTGTCAGCCCTAACATTTGATGCGCCGATTTGAGTTTGTCGGCTACGCTGGCGGTATGGCGAATCTTAATGCAGTTCGTACAGTCCCGTAAAGCAGCGTTTAAAGTGTTCCGGCAAAAAATGCGCACGGGCGTAAAAGCAATCGTAATACTTCCCGTCCCGTCATGCGTCGAAGTGAGAAAAAGGTACTGCTCAATAAGGTCGTTCTTCCCAACCCGGATATGTTCCGGCAGTTTGGCGGTGATAAAAATGGTTTCGCCGTAACCTAATGCGCCTGCCGTCTCGTAATGGATGCCCCCGTAATTTTCGACGATGCTGTCAAAAAACGAAAAGGCCTCTGAATTCTGCACGACCTCGTAATCCCTGCCGACCTTGTCGCCTAAAATCGCCTCGGTGTCCGTGCGGAAAGTGTAATAACTGTTCTCCGATATGATGTTCACCCCGCTCGGCATCGGGTGGATGTTCGGGCGTTTCAACACCTCGAAATTTAAGCCGGAGGCCTCTATCGCCTCGGCACTACTTTTATATTGGGTAATGGTCTCGCCTAACAAGTGCCACACCTTGGGTTTAATGATTTGATTGACTGTTTCCATGTCTTTATCTTTTAATAGTGGTTAATATGACTTCGGTTTCGGTCACCCGGACGTTTTCGGTATTGCCGATGCTGTATGCCATCTGCGTCTGCATTTCGTGAACGACCGCTTCCTTATCCTCCAGGTCCGTTTCATAACTGATTTTAATGATCAAATAAAATGTACCGTTCATGACTTTAGGAGTTATAGGAATTCATAAATTCCGCCAGTTCCAATTGGAAAACTGCCGGGTTAGCTTTTGCCAGTTCTTCGGCGTACCCCTCCCAAAAAATTTGGTTGGTGAGTTCTATGAATAATTGTATCATTGCTTTAGCTTTTAAGATTGTACGGTCTTAGAAATACGCCCCCTGTTAGCGTTTTGGGAACAGGGGGCGTTTCCATTTAATGCACTCAGGCGGGTATTTGGATACCTGCCTCGATTTCAGCCAGTTTGTCCACGCAAAGGCGGTTCACCATCTGCGACACCGTCCAGATAATGGTCGGGTTTTTGGTCACAAAAGACTGGCGGTTATCATCCACGATGGTCAGCGTACAGCCCTGGTAAACATTACCCCCGGTCTCCTCCATTTCCTCCTTCAAATCGAACTCAAAGCTTTCGAGGTTATTAATGGTTTCCAATAACTTATCCCGTTGGATTTTCCGGCGGTGCAATTCCTCCACCAGTTTCAAAGTGCCTTCCAAATTCAGCACAGGTTTAGACGTTTCAGGCTTGAAATGCTCGGCGGGTTTTTGCTCCGTCTTAGCAGGTTCAGTTTTAACCGTTTCCGCCTCAGGCGCATCTTTAGCCGGTTCAGCTTTTTGCTCGTTCTTTGCTGATTCCTTGTTGACAGGGTTATTCGCCACAAACTGCGGATTGCCTTTTTCAATCGTTACCGGGTTAACATTGCTCTTTACTTCTGCGCCATTCTTAGCGGTGGTATTTTCTTTTACTTTGGTTTCCATGATGTTAAATTTTAAATGTTTTTAAATTGTGTTTTACTCGTCTCGTGAAAGGGTCGGTTTTCCGTTAACCCTTTCCCCGGTGGTGCCCTGCCTGTTTTCTCTTTCATGATGCTTTTTTATCCGCCCCGTCGGCACATGCCTCCGGTGGCTTTTTGTAAGCACCCTCACCTGAACAAGCCGGTCAGACGGGCAAGACTTTGCGGAAAAAAATACGACCCGGAGCGCAGCGGAGGTGTGGAGATTTTTTTCCAGCAAACCCGCAGGGCCCGGTCTTGACAGGCTGATCCGGCGGTCAGAACTTTGCTTGCGAAAAAGCCAATAGAACTGCCTGGACACGATAAAACTTCCCTTAAAACACTTTTAAAAATCCGATCCGGAAGGATGGGCGATGGTCGCTAGCCTGGCGAACGAGCGGCAGCGAGCAACCGGGTGACGCGACGGAGCCCAGGCTTCCCAACTGCTTGAAGCGGCTGAGCGCAGCGAAGCGGCTGCAAAGCTGACCAGGGTAAATCACTGCGCCTTTTTCAGCCACATCCGCTTGCCTGAACGTGCCGTCAGCCGCGACGCCAGCTCCATGGCTGAAATGATCGTCGAGGATTTGGCTATGCCCATGCCGTAGAACCGGCACAGTTCTTCCGCACTTAAAGCCGACAAACGTTCCAGGTCACGGTCCACGCTGACCAGTATGCGCTCCGCCAGATCGACTGCCGACTGGTTCGGTGTGCCCGACCCGATCAGCATGGCCAGCAATTCGGCGTCTTCCATCGCCTCCCGTCCCTGATCCGCCAGCTTCTCCCGCGGCCGGAATTCCGGCGGCCAGCTTTTAATACCTTTTGCCGCTTCCGGTTGCGCGAACAAGTCGCCCTGCTTTTTCAGGTAGCTGCCATGATGGAATAAAGAAGAAAAAGCTGCGATCAGCAGCTCGAAATCCTGCTCGAAGAACAAAACGGATGAGCGCTTATAGCTGTCATCATCCTGGCGCCTGCTGCAGGCAATGGTCATATAGACCTGGTTATTGGCAGCCTGGCGGAAATCAAAAAAGTAATGGGATCGCCCGCTGGAAAAGCTTTCTGTGGTTAAAATGGGATTTTTCATACCAAAAAATTTATCTCACAAAAATCTGCGGCCTGGTGCGACCAGTCGGTATTATTTCACATTACCCGATGCCAATTTAGCTCAACCGATCCCGGCATCTATTACCCGATCTTAAAAAACCTTACGCGCTATTTTGATGTTAACCATATAGTAACTTTGAATGATGAGTAACCTGCAAAAAGCAATTTGTCAAGATTGCGGCAAGCAGATCAAGGGCCGCAGCGATAAGCGGTTCTGCGATGACAGCTGCCGAAATAACTTTAACCGGAGGAAGCGACAAGCCGAGCGGGTACAGATCACAGAAGACGCATTGGAAATCATCCGGATCATCAAAAAGAATTACCAGCTTCTGAAACACAAAAACCTTGCACCGGACGAATCAACCTTTCAATTGGTCGAAAACCTGCTTGCCAAAGGATTTAATTCGAACTATTTCACCAGTACCGCGGAAGTAGCTGGCGAATTATACCGTTTTTGTTTTGAATGCGGGTTCCGGATCTCAGATGGTTATATTTATGTTATCGAGCGGCCCGGCCAATTGCAATTGAATATTGAAGTATAAATTGTCTGCGGAGAAAAAAAAACAAAAAAATCATATCGCAGTAAAATTAATTCAAAAGCTTTACAATTCATGCAGGCACTCAGCCTGTTATGTGATAAGGTTTAGGTAAAAATCCCCTGCGGCGAGCGTTCGGGGATTTTGTATTTCAAGGCCGGAAGTTCCCTATATCCAGCGTCATCACTTATCGAAAGAATACTAATAAAAGACTATGCAGGTTAAAAATACAGCTATTAAATTGCTAAAAAATGGTAAATTAGCGACGATAACCTTAACCGCTATCTAACTTGCCTACAGACGAAATCACTGGATTTAATGATGAATTTCTCACAACTTACCAACGGGGAACAGTCGTAGAGGTTTATATCAGCCAAATTATTCCACCGTCGCAGGTCATTACGACCTTCACCGAAGAATTTACCGGGCGCTTATCACTAATGGATATTGACCCCTGTTTTCCCATTGCCGAACAACTGTTTGCAGGCTATGCCATCGGGAAAAAACTAGTATGCGTGATCACAGCGATAGATCTCGAAATCCGTACCGTAACATTAAGTATTAAAGATATTCCCCGAACAGGAGAAGAAAAACTCCGTTGGGAGAAAATACATATCAACGACGAGTTTAAGATCGAAAGCTTCGAACCGCTAAATGACCATTATCTGATCAAAACCGCAGCCGGAAATTATGGAATTATTCCCAGGCTCCAGGAACACCAACCCGATGCAAATACCTCCGTCCGGGTGAGTAATAAAATGGAAGCCTCGGGCTTACTTTATTTTTTGAGTACAAGCGCCGAAACGGAGATTCCGGAACTAGCGGATGGGGTAAAAAAGACAAAGTTCAATTCAATTGAAGAAGATCTCCAGTCCTATCATGCTTTTTCAAGATCCCTGTTAAGCCAGTATGCAAACACGGAACAGGAATTACTGATCAACTCCGGTTTCCAGCATGATCCAAGGATATTTTCAAATGATATTACCCTTGATCAACCCTTACTGATCGAATTCCAAAACGGAACACCCGCTTATGAAAACGATTTCCTGCGCAGAGCTGCGGATTTCTTTTTGCCGGGCGAGGAAATGAACAAGGAAGGCATGAAAAAGCTGCTTGAAAAAGTAGGCGGCCTGAACTACTGGTTCAAACTGAACAAATTTCAAAAAAACGACGACCGGGATAAGGAGACCTATGTTGATTTCACGCTGTTTAATGATCAGGTCAGCATTTTTGTGAATGTTCAACACCCAATGGGCGAGGACGAGCCTCGCTTTATTGTCCGGAATTTCAACATCGGCCACGACAGGGCGGGCACCAGCGAACGCAAAAAGAAATTTTCTAAAAACGGAGCGTTTCTTTTCAACTCCGCGATTGTGCTCCGGTTGCCGTATACTAACTTCCCGCTGGGATTTTCACAACGGGCAGCCTTTAATTCGGTCATGTTAAAGTCCGAATGTCATCACTGTATTGCAGAGCTCAAAAAAGAGTCCGGTGAAATTCTGCGACAGGAAGGGCATACGCTCGGTATTATTGATAAGTTTCTGGAATATCAGCTGAGTCTGTTAGACAAAAGAAAAGAGAATACCATCTTTATAGAACGTTATAAAAGAGTACCCAGTGAATCCAGTCATGCAGCGATCTCTTTTGTTCAGCCGATGGCAGAAGAAGAACTTGACCTCGATGGTGATCCGGTGGTCAATGTCAGGATCAGGCAGCCATCCTACAAAGAAAACCTGGACGAGGAACTGGTTTGGGTGGGAGACGGTGTATTGAAACAAACTGAAAGCGGATGGAAAATCTCCTTTAAGGATGAGGTAGATGTAAGCTTGCTCGACCGCGGCTTTTACATCGAAAAACGAATTTCAAAACGGCAGTTGCATATCCAGCGGGAGATCATCAAAGATTTTTTAGAAAAGAAGATCAGGATCGACCATATCGAAGCGCTCCTGATCAAACCGGAGCAGACGAAGACGCCAAAACTTGCCCGTGTTGACTTTATCAACCCCGACCTGAAAAAAGGAGCAGAATCACGCTCCGATAACAACCAGATCACTGCGGTAAAAAAAGCAGTAGGCAATCAGAACATATTTCTTATCCAGGGGCCGCCGGGCACAGGGAAAACCACGGTCATTGCAGAGATCATCAGCCAGCTCACGGCAAGGAAGGAAAAGATACTGGTTGCGGGTCAAAATCACGTAGCCGTCGATAATGTGCTCAAAAAAATAGCGAAAGATGCCAACCTGGCTTTGCTGAGGGTCGGTAACCCGGAGAAGGTTGACCCCGATATGGTTCATTATTGCATCGAAAAGCTATCAGAGGATTACAAAGCGGACCTTAAACTTTTTATACAGCATCAGAGCATGCTTGCGCAGGAATACCTGGTACTAAAACAATCAAAACTTGATCCGGAGGAAATCAGCACATGTTATAAAACCAAAGCAAATTCGTTAGCGAAAAGTTATGGCCGTTTGCAGGATCGTTACCGCAACATGCATCTAAAGCTTCAGCAAACGCTTGCCGCACTGGAACCCGGCCATATTCAAAACTCGGTCAAAATACTTGAGAATTGGAGCAGCAATATCCAAAGCGAGTATGAGCTGTTACTCGAACCCCTGATCTACAATAGCGTCGATGTTGTTTTTGCAACCTGTATCGGGATCAAAACGGATCCAATGTTCCGGCAGATCAAAAAGAAATTTGATACCGTGATCATCGACGAAGCCGGAAAAGCAAATATTGCAGAGACCATCGTAGCCATGGAGCTGGGCAAAAAAGTGATCCTGGTAGGCGATCAGATGCAGCTGCCACCTTACATTGACGGTGCCTGCATTGATGAACGAAATCCGGATTCCTTTCAGCGAACGGAATTTGGCCAAAACTATCAATTAGCTGATATCCTGCATGCGCTGAAAACATCTTTCCTGGAGTTCATTATTAACAGGATCAGCAAAAAACAATTCCCAGCGGAAAACCTGGTATTGCTCAACTATCAGCACCGCATGCACCCGCATATTGGTGAGTTCGTATCCGCCTCATTTTATGACGGCAAGGTACAAATGGGCGCAGATACCCATTTACAGCGGTTGCCCTTACCTATGCCATTGGACAAAGAGATCATTTTCTTTGACACCTCCAACACCAGTGACCGGTTTGAAAGATCCGAATCCTTATCTTTCCGGAATGACTGTGAAGCAAAAGTTATCACGGACCAGGTAATGCCGCTGCTGCTGGACAATGAGGTCAAGCCGGAAAATATTGCGATCATCGCCCCTTATAAACTTCAGGTTGGAAACATTCAGCGCTTCATTACGAACGCAGCACAGATCAGCAATAAACAGATCGACGTATCAACGCTCGACTCTTTCCAGGGGAAAGAATACGATGTCATTATTTTCAGCTTCACCCGCTCAACTGACCATAGCAAGGCCCCGGTTATCGACGGCCGGCGGAGATTCGGCAAAGTTGGTTTTTTAGATGATGCGCGCCGCCTGAATGTCGCCTTCAGCAGGGCCAAGAAAAAATTGATACTGATCGGGGATGCCGGTTATTTATCTGACCCCCGTTCCCATTATGACTTTCTATTTAATTACACAGGGCTGTTTAAAACATTGGTTGGATTGACGCGTGATCCGCGTTTGGGCCGTTTTATTAATATTGCCAGCTACCGGTCCGATCGGGTTAAGGTACGCCAGCCTATTGACCTGAAGGTGGGCACTATTATTCCCGGTAAGGTCGGCGACCTGGCAATCGCAACCAGCTCCCAAAAGCCCTACGGGCGCTATATCCTATTAGCCGAAGGTAAGGCCATTGCCCTTTTTGCGTACAAGGGACAGGTAATAAACAAAAACTTTTCCAGTTTAGCACCAGGGGCTTCAGTTCAGCTCTTAGTGATCGAAAATGAGCTGTCAGGTTATCCTGTCGTTCAGATATTGCCCCCGGAATGGATAGAAATCATGGAACATTCAGCATCGGGCAAGCCCTTAAAGGCATTCTTCGAGTGTAAAATAAACGGCGGGTTTTTGCTCAAGTTAAAATCAGGTTTAACCGGAATGGTATCATTTAAAGATACAGCAGGCTATGTGAATCTAACGAACACGAAAGCCGTCGATGTGGTAGTTAAATCCTTTGATATGGTCAATCACAAAATAAAATTCAAGGTGCATCATGACTAACTTCACGCTGGATTTTGAACGTTTAAACGAAGCCATAACCAAGCAAGGCCGCTTGCTCAAAGGTTTGGGACATATTCAGTACCCCATTTACTGTGTTCATGCAGTGATTACAGACACCACCCCTGATGCCTTCGACAACCTCGACCGCGTGATCTGCGAATTCCTTTTCGACAAACCGGATTACCAGCCACTGCATATCGCGGCATTAATGGGGACCTCCACTTCATTTATAGAGCAAAGGTTGCAGAGTTTGCTTAACGACGGGCTGATCGAGCGAAAAGTGAATACCGGCTTTTTATTGACGACTCAGGGCGTACAGGTCTTCCAGGAAGCCGTTCAAAAACGGGAGCACCGGCGCCCTTTCGATTTTTACATCGATGGTATCAGCCTTCAACCTCTGCTGGGTATTTTCTATACCCATTACAAGAATCGCCTGATTAGCGAAACCGATAGCTACATTTATACCAACTCCAGGGGAGAAAGCGTAACCAAATGGCCATTCGGTCCTGATATCGTGCATACTCCGCCGGATAAACAAACCATCAGTGACGGGATATTTGCCATTTCCCAGGACAAGCGGAGTGATTATGGCATACCCGTTGGCCTGGAGTCCATTGACGAGATCTTTTATACCAAACAAACATTTCCACTACTGATCTCCGTCAGCGAACAGAACGGCACCCTAACGAAAGAGATCCTGGATGGTTTTCCCTTGTTTTCTTTGAGCGAAAAGACCACCTATTATGAAGCTGCCAAAAAGAACGTCCGGTGTTTTGAAGACAAAGTGGCAACCCGCATCAGGCATTTTGAATTCAGGATCGACCGGCAAAGCTTTATGCAGGCCAATGAACAGACAGAGCAAGCCGTGGTCATAACCAACTGGCCGGAGATCGACCGCTCAGTGACCCATACCAGAAGTTTCTATTTTAGCTCAGAGGAGCTAATCTTATTGCTGGAAAAGCATCTTCAAATTACAGGTATTCGTCCGGAGGACCTGATCAGGGAAGATAACGAAACTGGCATTAACATCAGTAAAGCCCTGCTCGACAGTGCAGCAGACAAAAAGCGTTTACTGCGGAATCTGATCCGCGGCAGGGACTACAAATTCGGGAGCCGCGATAGCAATGCATTTATCATTTTTATAAAAATAGCCACCAGCGATGAGCAGGTAAGCGGGGTGCTGGATTTTTATAAAGCATTACGTGAAATCCCTCCGGATCAGAGCATAACGCTGGACAGGCTGGCAGCCCTGAGTCCCGGCTACGCCATAAAATACCGTGAGCTTTTACAGGCAGTCGCGGAGCTCGAAATACTGGAAGAAATAGATATCAAAGAACACATGCTGGAGCTCACATATTCATGAAAACCTACGAGGCATCAAAAGATTGTTTTAAAACCGGGTTATTTTTAACGAACCCTGCTAAAAGCGCGGACCCTCCGGTTGCTTCTTCCCATCTTTTTTTAACGCAGAAGGGGTCTCCCGCGATACGCGGCGAACTAAGCCGGCTGATAGCCAATGCAGAGACCGTTATCAAGATTTGCAGCTTTATTGTTACCGATCCGCAGATATTCGGACAATTACTGAACAAGGCCCGGGAAAAAAAAGTAGCAATATTCTTACTGACGCAGCTCGATAATTCAAAGCTGATTAACACCAGTGCAGATATGGATCTCTCTAATGCGGATGAGCAATCCGCATTACATTTACATCATATCCAAAGACTTTACGATCAGGGCGTTCACGTTCGGGCCGCAACAACAGCACATGCTAAATTTGTCATCGCTGACCGCAAAACAGGCTTTCTGACATCAGCCAACCTCACCGGTCCGTCACTGGACCTGAATATGGAGTCGGCTATCTACGTGAATGAAAGGGATTCTGTTCAATTGGACCGGCTGTTTGATATTATCTTTCAGAAAGGGACGCAGTACCGTCACTATATTTCCGCTTCAAAACAGAAAAACCTCATCATTCAAGCCGGAGCCAGCCTTCAACCGCACGACCTCAGTTTACTCGACAATACGGCAGGGACCAAGTATACGTATGAAAAGCTCATGCACGGACTGTATGAACAGATCGTTCAGATCATCAATGGCGCTGAACAATTTATTTATCTTTCCAGCTTTAGTATCGTCGCCCTGGATAAGCTACCTGAGTTTTGCCAGGCGATCACCAGCGCTGTGCAACGCAACGTGACCATAACAATCTTTTGCCGGGGGATGAATTTTCGTGAGGATCACCTGGAAGCCTGTGAGTGGTTACGTGCGACCGGATGTTCAATCTTTGGTGACTTTTACAACCACTCCAAAGGCATTGCCAATGAACACGAAGGCCTGTTGTTCACCGCCAATATAGACGGTATCCATGGCCTCAAGAGTGGATTTGAGGTTGGATGTATGTTTAGCCGGGAGCAGCACCGGGCATTTGTTCACTTACAGCAATGCCTGGTAGCAAACAGCGATTATGTTTTCACAGCAGGTGCCCCCAGGCGAGATTTTTTTGATACCTATTCGGTTTATGAGCAGCATAAAAACATCAAACGGCCTCCGTTACCGAATGCATTGACTATCCGCAAAAGCAACCAAGACCTGCCGGACCTTGATACCAGCCCGGTATTCTTTGCCAGCGATCAGCTCGGATATCTTCTGGTCTCAGGAAAATACCAATGGAAGTGTAATTATGCAGACGGTGTTTTTGAAATCGTAAACAAAGAGCCAAAAGATAAAAGCAGAAACCTATTTTTATTAAAGTATGAAACCTTAACGATCGATTGAAATGAAAGAAGAAATACCCTATTTGCAGGAATGGCTGAACTTATCCAAGAGCGGCAGCTTTGAACAAGCCCAGGAAATTTATTTTGAGAAACTTTTCCCATCGGTGATCGATTCTTTCTGCAGGGTCAACGCGAACAAATTACCTATTGGGGGCACGCTGTTCTCGATGCTGGGGTATTCGCCGGAACCGATCATTCTCACCGCCAAACTAACCCAGCCGACCAGGCACGTGATTTTTACTAATAAAAAGGACGAAGGCGGAAATTACCTGGAAAAGTATCTGGGTTCCAATTTCGAACTGGTACTCTTCCAGATGGACACCTTTCAGGATATTTATCTGGCGTTAAAAGAACAATTGGTCATCAATCCCACCTCCAGTGTAACCTTAGACATCACCGGCGGAAAAAAGTCAATGGTAGCGTCAGCAGCCATATTTGGCAAAGACTACGGGTGCAGGATCGTGTATGTCGATTTTGCCGAATATATCAAAGAGTTGCGTAAACCCATGCCGGGATCCGAAGAACTGAATATTGTCTATGACCCATTTAAAAATCAGCCTGAAATCTTTTTCAAATGAAACATCACATTACCTTACTGGGCGGACAACTCATGCCCATTTTACTGGGCATCAGGGAATTTGCGCCGGACATCGTCTACCTGTTATGCTCCCGGGAATCAGAAAAAGGCGCCGCAGCAATTAAAAAGATGGCCAATCCGGTGAAAGTTAAAGAAATCCAGGTAGAGGCTTTCAACTATGGGGCGATCAAAAAAGCCTGTGAGGCTATTCTTCCCCTGATCATGGAAGGAGATGAATTGAACGTGAACCTTACCGGAGGTACCAAGATCATGGCACTGGCTTGTCAGGCGTTCGTCCTGGAACACCAGCTAAAAGGTTTCTACATCAACCAGAACAATACGGTACTTGCAATCCCGGGCTATCAGACAGTCCCCGTCAAAGAAAAATTAAGCATCAACGACTTTTTCGCACTCAGCGGACATCAGCATTATACGGTAGAACACGTTGCGGATTATAATGCACAGGACCGCACAGCTGCAGCGGCCATTGAAGCTTTTGCACCTACTCCCCAGTATAAAGATATTATGGCTCATATCCGAAGGACCTTTAAAGATCAGACCATCCCGGCAAACGGGAATGAAACCTTCGGTAAAGATGACCGTCTGCGATACAAATGGGACGACAAAGAAGTGGAGATATTTATTGATAGGAAATCAAAGCACCGCTTTACTTCTGAAAAGATCATGGATCTTTTTTTCAATGCGGCCTGGTGGGAGCTCATCGTGGCGCTGGCGCTTGAAAAGAATCTCAAGCCACAGGAGCTTTTTATGAAAGTCAAACTGCCTTACATAAGCGACAAAGGCACCGATAAGAATGAGATCGATATCCTAATCAGCCACAACAATAAACTGATCTTCATCGAATGCAAATCGGGAACAGTAAAAAATGCTGACGTCCAAAAGATGAAGTCGATAAAACAAACTTACGGCGGTTTAGTCTCCAAATCTATTCTGGTCAGCCTTTACCCTCCGGGCGATGCCATCCAGGAACGGTGCCGGGAACTGGACATTGTGGTGTTTACGGGCATGGCAAAGAATTTTAACCAGCTGGCTGCGATCATCCAGAAACTGGGGAAAAGTCCTTCCTTATAATGGGTTAGGAAGATATACATAGTTATCAGTACTCTGGAGACGCCCCAGTGGTCGGGAAAACTACGTTTCATTGAGATCAGACCCCAATCCTAACAGAAAGGAAAATAGCAAATGAACAGAACTGTTACCTAAAAGACCCGACACTGTGCCGCCAAACCAAACCCAGCGCGACATGCTTCAAGATGTTGCCGACACGTGCACATCATACTGCGCCCAGCCACACGGTACCAGTTTCCCGGATCGCTTCGTCTTCCTTTAATGGTTTCATCAGCACTTCCGGATCTGCTGCATAACTCCGTCGGAATACCGCCCGCTTATCCGCTTCAATGTATCAAAGAGATTAGCATTGATCCGGCTTCGTAACTATAAAACCTATAACTCATTTTGTTCCACAATAGGTAGCATCACCCCGCATTGCGGATAATTCGAACAACCATAAAACGAGCTGTAAGAGCCTGTTCTCTTCACCAACACACCCCGGCATTCCGGGCAGCGCCGAACGAGCCCAAAGTTACCACTATCCGATCCGCCATTCAATTCCAACACAAACTTACTCGGACTCGATACATTATAAAGCAAATAATTCTTATGCCTTGCCCGCGTGATCGCCACGTAAAACACCCGCCGCTCCTCCGCATTCTCATAAGCATCCTCTTTCTCCATTAAACAACCCAGCAAAGGATCATCCGCCACCTCCGAAGGGAAACCCAGCTTACCCGAATCCAGGTCCAATAAGATCGCATAGTCACAGGTCGTGCCCTTCACCCGGTGTGCCGTAAAATATGCGATTGACAAATCCGGGAACTCCTCTTTCAAAGCCTGCAAATCCCGCGGACAATTATGATTGTAACGCCCGATCAGGAAAACGGAATTACCCAAGCCCAAACCCAGGATCTCCGCTAAAATATTGCCCACCTGAACCGATTTCGCCTCAGCCCCGCCCTCCAGGCCCACAAACTCAAAACTAGGCATAACCGCCTCCCTGTCCGCCACCAACTCCTTTCGCAGCTGCGCCGGGTTCTTCTGTATAAAATCCCCGGAAACCTTCAGGATCTCGCTGTTAAAACGATACGTACGCAGTATCGCCGTACTGCTCGTAAACCCAAAATGCTTTTCAAAATCCGTAATGATGGAGATATCGCTCCCCGTAAAACGAAAGATCGACTGCCAGTCATCGCCCACCGCATACAGCTTGACCGCCGGATTTTGCCTACGCAACGCCTTCAACAAAGCATAACGCCCCAGCGACATATCCTGGAACTCATCCACCAGCACATATTTATACGGTTTAGCAAACTCGCTCCGCTCCAGACAACCCGCGGCGCGGTTCACCATATCATTATAATCCAGTTGCGACCGGCGCCGCAATTCCGCTTCGTACTCCCCATACAAGGGCCCGAAGACCCCCAGGAATATTTTCAGGCGTTTGTGCACCAACAGACCCCGAACAAGCTGATCCGGCGTTTTCCCATTCGACTTCATGAGCCCCAGGAACGTATAAACCAAGTCCATAAAATCCTCATAATGCGCACCTGCTTTGACCAAAGCAAGCATATCTTCCGGATCACGCGGTTTAAACACCACCCCATGATCCAGCAAACGCTGTTTCAGGTTCGCCAGCAGCGTACCCTCCCTGTTCTCAAAGGAATAGGTCTTGATCAGCTTCGTTTGATACTTTTGATGTATCCCCTCCTTCCATTGGATCAGCGCATGGTAATACTCCTTTGCCGT
>Ga0068871_100000405_pt1 | contig 29750 bp, 23 predicted proteins | sample KBSMisM72_FD_72750 | JGI IMG/M metagenome (GOLD analysis project Ga0068871, IMG submission 72750) | Miscanthus rhizosphere microbial communities from Kellogg Biological Station, Michigan, USA - KBS Miscanthus M7-2 | ecosystem: Host-associated > Plants > Roots > Rhizosphere > Soil ...
TGGTTGCCCGGTCCATCAATTGAAGGACCATTAGGACCGGAAGCGACGGGCGGGGCGCCGCCAGCGAGGATGCTGACGAGCCCGGAGGGTGTGATTTTCCGGATGCAAAGGGCCCTGTTGTCCGATATGTATTTATTTCCGGCTGCATCTGTTACAACATCAGTTACATTCACCGTATCATTTGAAAAAGGGGTGGTTACCAAAAGTGTTTGTGAACTCCCTGATAGGAGATTGGATGAGGCTAACAAATCAAATGGCGCCGATTTTTGCGTCGATGTATCGTAACCCGGTTTGGTACAGGATTCCATGCACCCGATGACAAACATTCCTAACAGAGCTGACACTAAAAATCCATTCTTCATCATTTTTTTTGAGTTTAGTTTTGAAAATTCTCATAAGCCCGGACACACAGCTGCGTGTTGTTAATAAACTTTTCAAGCCCGACATTTAATCCGGGGCAAGAATAGATCGTTGATTTTTAATCCACAATGGCAATTACCAAACGGTGGGAATCATTGGTTGGACGGTAGGCTAACGTATAAGCATAAACGCTGATTTAAGCGTTCCAAAGTAGGTGTGTCCTGGATGATGAAAAATTAAGATTGCTTTAATTGGTGTAGATTACGGGATAAAGGACTCGTGCCCGTCATAACTTACTCTCAGCGCCGATGAAAACCAGTTGAAAAGGCAATGATACTCGTCTGAGCGTTTTTTTCTCACCGAATTAAATCTAATCAAATCATGGAAAATTCTTCTGCATTCGTAGCTGTCGCGCGCAAATACTTGCTTGCCCTTGGCTGTTTTTTTCTTGGATTTTCGGGTATTACAAAGGGCGAGGCCCAGGATATCGTTGGCAAATGGCAGGGCGTGTCTGTAAAAAATTATTATAGCACAGAATACGCCAAAGAGGTGGGTAAATCGATGGAAGAAAAATCTGCTAAAGAAATCGGCAGTTCCGAAATCGACTATTTGGCCGATCACAGTTTTGTCGTAATTTTTTCTGCACCCAATAGTTCAGAAGAAATCAGAATGAAGGGAACCTGGAGCTCAACGGGAGATCAGTTGAAATTCACCTTTGAGCCGCAATACAATCCTAAAAATAAGACCACCACGGCTACTTACTCAATTAAAGGCAACACCATGGAAACGACGGTAATCATTTCTCCTCCGTCCCGGATTATAAAAACAATATCTACCGCCACGAGATTGTGAAAAAGCCCAGCGTATTAACAATCCATTGTGAATCATTTAGATAGCATTCAACCGTTGCTATTCCTTTCCCTCAAAATTTAGTGTAACTTTATATTCAACCCGCCCGTTTAAACAGCAGCTCTATAACCATAAAATCAATATCTATGGTTGCCGTAAACAAGTCACTGTATTGGATCCCGGTTCTGGGAATCTTTGTAAGTCTCTACAATTACGATCAAGAGAATGGCATGGGCCGCGGATGGAATTATTACCAGGCTCTGTGCGTTATGGGTTTCATCGCGCTCATGACGATCGTTTCGCGCTGAAGCCTGGTGTCGTAAGTTGACCGTCTAATTGGTTAATGGAGAACAGTCAACAGAAGGCGCTAACAAATTAAGTCCCGGATCCACTTTGCAGAACCATATTTAAATCTGCAAGGGGTGAATTTATTTTAACCAACCTTCGCGTTTCAGCAGCGCACGCAATCCTGGATCATCTGCCGACATTGCGGGCAGCCAGACATCCAATCTATCACGCGCCCACCAATTGCCAGTGGCATCACCTGGTCTTACAAAACGATACCGATAAAGAATCGCACGCACAAATTTTGGCGGCTTAGAGGGGAATGGATTATGTGCAAAGAATCCAACAGCACCGGGATCGTTGTGCAATAGTTTCCAAACCAAATTAATTGTCCATGAATATTCTTCCGGCGAAGACATGGATGCAAACCACATCTGCCAGTCGAGCCGAAGTTGGTATGGCGCTATTACCGGTGGACGCTCATTCAGCTCTACAGGCAATCCCTTGTAGTGGTACTCCTTCCAGCTCGCGTTATCATCAGGGCGATCATCCATTGTACCTTCAAATACCACATTTAATCTTTCCTGTCCCACCCAACCGAAAGCCCCGTAGGTGTTTACGAGGTCGAGCGGGTCGAAAGAGGTATTCATAATTTGTCGCGGCGATAATATATTCATCACCGGTTGAATGCTCAAAAGACCAATCAGAATCGTAACCAGCCATGAGGTAATGATCATGGGCTTTGAAGTCTCGGCATTTTCGATTGCAATGTCGGCCCTGCGTATCAATGAGCGGGGCATGATCTTCTTCCAAAATCCGTCGTCGAAACAAGCCATTGCCGGCACAATCGTGAGCCAATTGAAAAAAGAGAGATTGCCACTAACGATCAGCGCAAGTTGGAAGGCGATGATCAATATGCCGGCTATATGTCTGCCGATTCTTGGCCAGAAAACAAACCAGGGCGCGATCAGCTCTGCCAGATAATTAAACCATACCCCTCCTCTCAACACGATCCTTGGCAAAAAATGAAACCAACGACTTAGTGGTCCGGGAATAGGTTGAGTTTCGAAATGATAATATAGTGCCGTCCAGTTTCGCCAAACGACATCACCTCGAATTTTGATCATGCCTGCCCCCAGCATGATTCTAAAAATCAGGCAGCGAAAAAGAGTGATGATATTAAATGGTGGTGCACGTTTCGGAAAGGGACGCATATCAAGCAAGGGGCAAAGAAAAATCGAGAGAAATCCTGTTTCGAGCATTTGAATTTCCCAGCCGTAGCTGTACCAATCCTGTCCGGCATGGACGAACGACATATAAAGTACCCAGAGCACGGTGAGGATAATTGCATTTGCATATCCGGCAAGTACTACCAAAGATAACAGGAAGCCAATCCACGCTGAGGTTAACAGCATGGCATCAGAATGGTCAAACCAAAACAAGGAAGGAAGTCGGGCAAAGCCGGCACCTCTTGAACCCAGCATGTCACTAATCCGCTGGAGAAAGATATCCAGGGGTGTCAAACCCTGTTCGCCAATCAATGGAATAATTTGATTAATGGTAACTGCAAATGCGATGGCGTAGATAAAACCCAACAGCCGGAGCATGACATATCGTGTGATCCAATAAGTGCGCAGTGTGTTCATAATAAATTCTTAACTTCAATTCCCCTTTTGTTCCCCCGGAGCATGCGGTCACAATTTGTGACCGCATCCATTCAATAGCCATTCAGAACATTTACAAAATTAATTTGCTAATACGATGCGTATCATGAGAAGCATTCAGAACAGAATTTACGAAATAAGGGGTGAACGGGTAATGCTCGATTTCGACTTAGGTCAACTTTATGAAGTGGAGACCAAGGCGGTGAACCAGGCGGTTAAACGCAACAACAAGCGCTTCCCCAAGGATTTTATGTTTAGGCTTACAATTGATGAGTGGGAAGAGATGCGGTGGCTTACTTCCTTTTTTTGAAAAATGGAACCAATGCCTTTCTCGGTGGCAATTTTTGATAAAGATCAGATTGGCCGATGTTGGGATTTGCAAACATACACGTATACAGCCTGCCTTGCGAGCAGTCAAGTGAATCTGAATTTTCTTTCATCTTCCAAAGCGTCACGACCAGGACGGAATCCTGCTCCCACGCTTTGTCAAAATGCCAGATGTCATATTGGTTGTTGCGGTAGTCGCGGCCATTGTAAGAGCCGGCGCTCTCTTTTTGGTAAAACACGTATTTAGAGGCCCGCTGGTATGAGTCTACAAATAAAACGGGATAATTGCCTGCTCTTGTCTTCACGAAACCTGTCCATTTTTCACTGTCATGTATCTCTTTGTTAAGTCCAACCCTGTCGCCCACGAGGTCCCAAATGAAAGCAATTCTCACCATCATCATAAGCAGTATTGAAAATGGCGTCAACCCGTACATAAGGCGCTCCAGCTTTGGCGCTGTTTCCAGATAAGCATGCAACAACAGTATTGCGGGAACAATGGCTACGGCAGTCCAGTTGGGTTCCACCACGCCTTTGAAACTAACCAGGAAGAAAAATCCTGTGACACCAATAACGATGAATTTTAAAGTCCGCGTCCAGGTATTGCTCGCGGTTTTTTTTGAGAAGGCTGCAAGAAAAACCATCCAACCAATGAGCGGGCCAAAGAAGAATAATTGCCCGGCAATGTAATCTGTCGTGGTGTAAAAATGATAGGTCTTCCCAGCGTACTGATCAGCCAGAAAATATCGCAGAGGTGGAAATCCGTGGCGGTATTGCCAATACAAATGCGGCAGAAATAAAATAACGCCGGTGAGCACCGACAACCAAAAATATTTGTTGCGTAACAGGTTCAAATTCGCAATGAGGCAAAGCACGATCAGCAGAAGCCCCTGGTACTTGCTATATAAGAGTACTGCCATGCATGCGCCTAACAAAATTGCATTTGTGAGCGAATTAGCTAGCAGGAAACGATGAAAACATAAAAGAAAAACGGATGAAAAAAATACCAGCGCCGCATCCGGCACCGCGAGAAAGCCACCCAACTGGATAAATGCTACCGACAAAATAATACATAGCAGGCGCAGGGGCTGTCTGTCTTCAATAAGTCGTAGCATAATGAAGGCAGAGCCAAAGGTAGCCAGAACGGAGAATAATCGAAGGCCGATTGTGTTGTGAAATAGGGTATAGCCTGCACGAATCATCAACGCCACCATGGGCGGATGGTCGAAATATCCCCAATCCAGATATTGGGAATACATCCAGTAGTAAGTTTCATCGTCTAAAGGTTCTGTAAAAGCTGCCTGGAGGAGGTTCAAGAGCAAAAGCGCTGCCGTACCAATAACAAAGAGCCGTTGCGCTTTTGCACTCATAGATTGCCATCAGGTTATGAATAATCTGCCGGGAAAAGACAACGAGATCCTATCGTCCATTCGCCTTGATCACCGTAATATCCTTCTTCACCTGATCGTCGTAAGTCTTCTTCACGATGTAATGCCAGTTCTTTTCTGAAACATCAACAAAAAATATATCGCCCACTTTGTGAGCTTTCACGCCTTCCTGGAGTTCCCTCGGAACCATTTCCTCTCCGAAAAACCACCCGGTATCACCATGCGTTGTATTCCCATCCATCGTGTACTGATCTGAGAGTTGCTCGATAGGCGTACCGGCGTTCGCTTTCTTTACGATAATATTTTTCATGCTGTCGATCTGGGTGTTGCTAAGCTCTGCGCCATCCAGGAATACATAACTACAGCGGTAGTTCACGGTGCCCGTTGCTTCGAGCACTTTGTAGGTGGTATAACCCACCTGCATGATTTCACCCTTATTCAGTTTTAGCAATCGCTGATCAATATGGGCGGTGTCTTTGCCATAGTTCAGCTTGTAAATGGTTGGCTTGAGCGTTTGATTCGCTTCTACCCACTTCTGGGCGTCAGCCACTGTGTTAATCTTTTCAAACTGTTCCTTCACAGTCAACTGGGCGAAAATAGAAGGAGAAAGGAGCAGAAAAAAAGCTGCAATTCGATATCTCATACTCTTTTTTTTGGAAAGAAATTGATCAAAATTAGCGCCACGAATGGCTAAAGAATCGTGAAGAATTCCTAATTGAAGATAATATTTTTCCGGGATAGGAAGATACCGCCGATCAAGCATTTTGAATCAAAAGAGAGCTGTTCGGTTTGCCAATTCGCGGCGTGGCCATGCTTCAGATCATCTGGGCTACTGGAAATGAAACTGCTTCTTTAGTCGCTGAAACCCAACTCTTTTACTTTTCAAACAACGGTGTCGCTTAACCGATAAGTCATTTCGGCACCACCATCAGTTTAAGGCCGGACTTGCGTTAATCCCTTAAAAACCGGTTATTTTAGGCGGAATTCAGAATAACTTTGGAACAATCCCGAAGTCATGCGTTTTAGCTTAACCACCTCTTTGCTGAACTCTCTATTTTTCAGTACGCTTTCAGTGTTTCAGGCGAACGCCCAGTCCAGGCCCCCCAATATCATCCTCATCATCGCGGACGACCTGGGCTATAGTGATCTCTCATCCTATGGCAACAAATACCTGCAAACGCCGAATATTGACGGACTGGGTGTAAACGGAGTTCGGTTTACACGCGCTTATGTAACGGCGCCCATATGTGCGCCATCGAGAGTTGGGATTATGACGGGTCGCTATCAAAATCGCTTTGGTTCAGAATTCATGCCGTACCCAAAATTTGATCCGGCATTCATGAAACAGCTGAAGAAAAGCTATATGCCCTTTCACGCGAAAACAGAAGGCGAGAAAACCATGAAACCACATTTTGGTATTGATAGAAGTAAATATCATACCGGCCTTCCCGATGATGAAATAACCATTGCTGAACTCATAAGGAAAGCTGGTTACGCTACAGGTTTAGTAGGGAAATGGAATTTGGGCGACGAAGACAACAAATTCCCGGAACAGTGCGGTTATGACTACTGTTATTTTTTCACGGGTGCGCTTACCCGTTATGTTGACGATCCCGTAGATACCTTCCGTTATGTCAATCAACGGCTGCCCTGGGCTTTGTCGGATATGGCGGCCTGGCAACCGAGGGCTGCCTCAACAGCCATCAGGGAAGGAAAGAATATTGTAAAGGATACTGGCTACCTCACCTTTTCAATCTCCCAAAAAGGAATTGAATTCATTGATCGAAACAAGGATCGTCCTTTTTTCCTTACACTCACATTTAATGCGCCACATGATCCCTTCCAGGTGCCAAGGTCTTATTTTGACCAAATCACCACAACAAACGACAGGGTGAAACGCGTCTATTATGGAATGATCGAAGCCTTGGACGACGCGGTGGGAGAGGTGTTGAAAAAAATTGAGTCATTGGGGCTGGAGCAGAATACGATGGTCATTTTTATCAGTGATAATGGCGGCGCAACCTATACACGGGCAACTGATAATGCTCCGCTTAGTGGGGGTAAGTGCACCCACCTGGAGGGTGGACTACTTGTTCCATTTTTTATTAAATACCCTTCCATGATTTCAAACCCATCTGTGTATGGAAAATCAGTTTCATCGCTCGATATTTTTTCAACGATCGCAGCGGTAGCAAAAGCTGGCTTGCCCACCGATCGAAGGTTTGATGGCGTGAACCTGTTTCCCTTTCTGTCAAATGATTCATCTGCTCCGCACGAGTTGCTTTTCTGGCGAAGCGGCTATTCAAAAGCCGTTTGCAAGGGCGATTGGAAGCTCTATGTGAATGAAAAAGACGGGCGTAAATATTTGTTCAACCTGATAGACGATATTGGGGAGAAGCGGGATCTTTCTAAAACCCACGCTGACAAGCTAAATGAATTGATGAAAGCACTTGAACAATGGGAGAAAACACAAACGGTTAAACCGGCCTGGCCAAGTGCATCAGATGTGAGCATTGATGTGGACGGCGAGGTTTTTCATTTTCCGACGTGAATACAAGCTTCAAGATTCAGGATTCAGGATTAGAACCTCTTGAATCCTGAATCCTGAATCTTGAATCTTGAATCTGATTTCTTATACGCTCTTAATAAACTTCGCACTGTCAACGAAAGTGGCAGGGTCCATTTCCACATAATAATATTTCAGGCCTGCCGCTTTACCCGCTGCGAAGAATTCTTTCCAGTCGATCACTCCCTGGCCGATCGGCATTTCTTTCTTGTCGGCCGTCCAGTCGCTGAGGTGCGCAGAGAAAAATCTTCCGGGATATTTTTTGAAATAATCTGCTGCCTTATAACCTTTCGTAATTACCTGGGTTTGAAATTGCATTTTCACCAGGTTGGCATCGAATTGTTTAAGCAATGCGTCATAAAGCAATTGACCGTCGAATTGGGCAAATTCATGGTCGTGGTTATGATAACCCGCCTGCATTCCTGCCGCCTTTATTTTTTCGCCTGCTTTGTTCAGTTTGTCAGCGGAATCCAGGTAATCTTTCAAAACAGCATCTTTAGAAGGGAAGAAGCCTGAGCAAACCATATGCGTAAGGCCCATTCCTTTAGCCCACTCAATTCTGTTATCCAGGTTATCGGTGAGTTCTTTGGAACCAAAATGACAAGTATAGCAGGAGAGCCCAACGTCATTGATTACTTTTTTGAGATCTGCTGGTTTCATATCGTTCAGGGAGCCGAATCCCAGGTCCTTGTAGCCCAGTGGTGAACAAAGCTCTACCAGTTTGTATCCCTTGTCGGCAACGCTCTTCATCGTTCCGGGAAAATCTTTCGCAATATCCTGCCTTACTACCCACGATTGAAAGCCCAGGGGTACATCAACGTAAGTGGCGCCCGCCAGCAGTTCCTTGGGCAATTGCGAAAGCCCGACGGTTGCACCCAGACCCAATGCGGATTTCCCAAGAAAGGATCTTCTGCTTATGTTACTCATGATCTTTTGTTTAATTGGTTTTAGATTTTAGATTGACGCAATATCAAAGCCCGAACGGTAGACACGATCCAGGTACTGGTTGACTTCCGGTGCGTTGGTGACTTTTTGCGAGGCTGCATCGTATTTCAACATCTTATTGGACCGAAGTGAAGCTGCATAAAGATTGACTGCTTCTGTGAGATATTCAGCTTCGAGGAAGTTGCCTGGATATTGCTTACCTGTTTTGCATGCATCCACAAAAAGTGGCAATGCTGCTGAGGTCAGCGCTACCTGGTCGCGGTTTGCGGCTGCGGCGCTCGCAGGTGCATCCATCTTCGTGCCGGAAAGGATTTTTGGATCCTGCACGTTGAACCCCGCAAGAATTTTACCCTTATCGCCAATGAACATCATGCCTTCCTGTGGCATGTCCTTATTGTCTGCAATCAATTCTTCCGGAGTTTGTGGACGCATACCACCATCATACCAGATCAGGTCAACGGGCGGTCTTCCACCATTAGCCGGATACTTGAACCTAACGGTGCTGGCTAGTGGAAATGAAAAATCGTTGGGGATCCTGAAGGGAACGGGATCATGCATTCCGCAAACGTGGCTGCGGTGCGGTTCCACCACCGTTGGAGAAGTGAGTTGGAGTGCGTTGAAAACGGTCCATAGACTATAATGTCCCATATCTGCCATCGCGCCGCCGCCGAAATCATACCATCCGCGGAACACCATGTGCGTGTAGTTGGGATGATAGGGGCGATCAGCCTCTGGACCAAGCCAGAGATCCCAGTTGAATCCATCCGGAACCGGGGGTTTGTCTTCCGGAATCGTCGGATACTGCGGCCATACCGGGCGATTGGTCCAGTTGTGCACCTCCTGTAAGTTACCAATAGCGCCGGCTTTGAGCCAGGCCATTACGGTCTCCATCGAACCATTGGAATCCCATGGAATAAGATGTGTGATCACCTTTGGGTTTTTCTTTGCAGCGTCGATCACTTTTTTACTCTCGACGAGACGGTTCGACATGGGCTTGTGCACCAAAACATGTTTTCCGCGCTTGATAGCAGCCATGGAGATCAACCCGTGCAGGTGATCGGGCGTCATGATCTTTACCGCATCAAGACTTTTTTCCTTTTCAAACATCTCGCGGAAATCCGCATAAGCGTTACAACCCTTATACTTCAATTCCGGATGAATATTGGCGTAGTAGAGGTCAACGATAGATTTACCATTCTCCCGACCGCCGGCAACGCCATTATCGCCACCCGGTTCCCAGTCAGGCTTATTGACCGTCTTCCTGATTTCATTTTTCAAATAATCCTTTCCCCAGTCTTTGTAACCAACAGCCTTTTGGTTCGGATCGCATACGGCGATCACCTGGATTTGCGGAACAGCCAACAGCGGCAACAGTTCCCTGATGCCCTGGGTGCCCACGCCGATGTAGGCAAGTGTGATCTTGTCGCTTGGTGGGATGTATCCCTTTCCACCAAGAACGTGTCTTGGAACGATGGTAAATGCAAGTGCGGGCGCCGCCGTGAGGGATACAAATTCGCGCCTGCTGAGTTTCCGGTTTTTGTTGTCACCGGATTGATTTTGATTGTTGGAATTTTGTTGTTCTGGAGTAATTTCTTTCATATAGCAGCTAATTGAGTGGTGTCGCTAAATTTACGGCATTTTTGGATTCGGCGTTCCAAACTTTTAATTATTGACGCCAGAAATATGAACTAAATTTTTGATCGGTAGTTTGTTGGATTTGAGCTTTCAATTTGATGGAGAAATTTGCCTTGCTTCGGAGAAAAAAATTATATTATTTTTTGCCTTCAAATTCCCCTGATGAAGTTCTTGAAGTTAGCTCTTGCCCTATGCCTGCTGGTATTTGCTTGCAGAAAAGTTCCGTTCCCTTATAAAGGACCTTATGGCCATCCATCACCGCCACCGCCACCTCCACAGGAATACGATCCCTCGATTACTGAATTCTTCGCCCATGAAGGAATAGATGGGGATTGGGTTATGATTCGGGGTGCTCATTTTGGCTCAACCGATACTGCCAACCTGGTCAAATTCAACGGCCTCGCTGCAATAATCGTTTCGGCCTCAACTGACTCGATATTGGTTAGGGTACCCGATGGCGTTAGTACGGGAAAAATTACGGTCACCGTAAAGGGCAAGACTGCCACCACTGCGGATGACTTTGTGGTATTAACGGAGCAAGGCTGGACGCAAAAACCAAATTTCCCGGGAGGTGAAAGAGCGGGTTCTGCAACTTTTGTCTTGGATGGGAAAGCATATTTATTTGGAGGAAGATCAGCCGCAAGTCTGGGCGCGAATCCCTTGGCTGACCTGTGGGTATATGATCCCCTATATGATCAATGGTCAAGAAAATTGGACGTCGCAATTAACCCAAATTATTTTCCGTCGAGCCCCGGGAGAGATGGACCGATAGGATTTGCCATCGGACATAAGGGTTATATCGGACTGGGAAATTCCAATTATATATGGGCTCACGATTTATACGAATATGATCCCTCCACCAACCAAACCACTGTTAAGGCCGACTTTCCAGGCGATCCAAGAAAGCAGTCAATTTCATTCGTCATTGGAAACAAGGCTTATGTAGGTCTTGGATATGGTACGCCAGATCAGGGCGATGTGAATGCAAGTCATTGGTACAATGATTTTTATTCGTATGATCCTTCAACAGATTCCTGGACGCGCCTACACGATTATCCAGGACTCTTTCAACCAACGGACTATAATTATGAAGTTAGGACCACCGTAGCTGGTTCATTTGCTTATGCAATTGGTTTGGCCGACTACAACACGGGAGGGGGCGCAGAGTTTTGGCGCTATGATCCCGCAGCGGATTCCTGGCAGGGTCTTCCTCCGTTTCCTGGGATTAAGCGCAGCGGCTTTGAAATTTTTTCGGTTCGGGGAAAGATTTATGCCGGGTTTGGTCTCACGCCCTTTGGATCTCGAAACGACTTTTGGGTTTATGATCCGCAATCGGCACAGTGGTCGCAATTGGATGATTGCCCCGACTATAAACATAGTGGTGGTGTTTCATTTGTGATTGGGAACCGGGCATATGTTGGTACGGGAATGGTTGACTCTGCCAAAATAGCCACCAATCAATTCTGGCAATTCCTTCCGTAATTCCGGCTCACCCTCAGTTTGAGTTTTGCTTTGTAGTTTTGAGCAACGATGTCACAGGCGCAAAATCTATATGAACAATTGTTGAAACCTGGCGAAGCCCTGGTTGAAGACATTCGAAAGGTAGATGGCGATATCCTCGTGCTGGGCGCCGGGGGGAAAATGGGACCAGGGCTGTGCAGGCTGGCAAAGCAGGCTGTAGAAGAAGCCGGCGTTAAGAATAAAATTATTGCGGTATCGCGATTTTCCGAAGAAGGCCTGCAGAAAGAACTCAATGAAATGGGCGTCGAAACCATCGCCGCAGATCTGCTCGATGAAAACGCCCTTATGTCTCTTCCAGAAACCCTCAATGTAATTTTTATGGCGGGCATGAAATTCGGTACGAAGGGCAGGGAATCCCAGACTTGGGCCATGAATACTTACCTGCCGGGCCGGGTTGCCGAAAAATATCGCAATTCCCGCATCGTTGCCTTTTCTACCGGTAACGTATACCCGCTAACAGGTGTGGAGGCCGGTGGCGCCTTAGAGAATACGCCTCCGTCTCCAATTGGGGAATATGCCCAGTCCTGCCTGGGTCGTGAACGCATGTTCCAGTATTTTTCCGCAAAGAACAATACACCGGTCTTCATTTACCGCCTCAACTATGCCAACGATGTCAAATATGGCGTGCTAATTGATCTTGCCCAATCGATAAGAGAAGAAAAACCGATCGACCTCACCATGGGCCACGTGAACCTGATCTGGCAAAACGATGCCAATGAAATTGCGCTGCGCGCTTTGCACCACTGCAGCTCGCCCGCGCGAATCATGAACATCACCGGCAAAGAAACTCTTTCAATTCGCGAATTGGCAAATGAAATTGGTAGACATCTAAACAAACAACCACAATTCAACGGAACAGAACAATCCACTGCCCTTTTAAGCAATGCGGACGAATCTGTAAAAGTTTTCGGTGAACCCAGGACCTCCATTGCAGAGATGATCGAATTGATATCACACTGGATAATGTCGGGAGGTTCCACCATCAACAAACCCACGCATTTCCAGGAAAGACAGGGACAATTTTAAACAGTGCCATGAACTTCGATCCTTCCATCAATCAGATATTACAGCAGGGGACCGTGATTCCCGCTCATCCGTTGGTGTTGGATGAAAACAGAAAACTGGACGAAGCGCGGCAGCGACTTCTTACGCGCTATTACATGGCTGCCGGGGTTGGCGGTCTTGCCGTTGGGGTACACACTACACAGTTCGAAATCAGAAATCCGGAATTCAATCTCCTTGAACCCGTAATAAGAATTACTGCCGAAGAAATTGATCAATCAGCTGCATCTGGCAGCTTTATTAAAGTTGCGGGTATTGTGGGACCGAAGGAGCAGGCTGTTAGGGAAGCCAGGCTGGCCCGTAATTACGGGTATCACCTGGGACTCGTGAGCATGGGCGGGTTGCAGCAATATTCAGAGTCGGAACTGATTGAACGGGCCATTGCAATTGCCGAGGTCATTCCCATTTTTGGATTCTACCTGCAGCCCGCCGTCGGCGGCCGCTTCCTGAGCTACGAATTTTGGCGCGCGCTTGCCGATATACCAAATCTTTTTGCCATCAAGATCGCAGCTTTTAACCGGTACCAGACTATTGACGTGATTCGGGCAGTTTGTGCTTCCGACAGGCATCGTGAAATCGCATTATACACGGGTAATGATGACAACATCGTTAATGACCTGCTCACTACCTATTCATTCAATATTCAGGGCAGAACAATAGAAAAGAAATTCGTTGGTGGCCTGCTTGGGCACTGGGCCGTATGGACCCGGTGTGCCGTTGAATTATTGGAAAGAATTAAGGCCACCGATAAAATGGATGGCGAGGCCATCAACAATTTATTGATGGAAGGAATTCAAATCACAGACATGAACGCCGCCATCTTCGACGTGGCAAATTCTTTTCATGGCTGCATTCCCGGTATACACGAAGTGTTGCGCAGGCAGGGAATTTTAAAAGGCACCTGGTGCCTGAATTCCAATGAACAACTTTCGCCTGGACAAAAAGAGGAAATTGTCAGGGTTTGTTCGGACTATCCCCAACACACAGACGATTCTTTTGTGAGAAGCTTTCTTCTGCAAAACAGCATACAAACGTTCGCGTAAAATCAAACACCAAGATTGAATTCGATTCTGAATGCCTATATTCATGAACCGTAATTTTTTCTGCGCATGCCTGCCAACAAACTTAGTTCCGGACAAATCAAAGTGGCCGCCACCGGCTTCCTCAGCCTCTTTTCACTGGTGGGTATTATGTTTTATGGATTGCCCTTTTTCTATGATTTCTGGTATAAGGATTTTGGCTGGTCCAGGGCCACGATCACTTCAGGAAATGCGTTTGCGAAAATCTTTGTGGGCCTCTTTGGATTTTTGGCCGGATGGTTGATCGACAAATATGGACCGCGTCGCCTGATGTTGGCCGGGATCCTTATGGGTGGTATCGCGCTGATCGGTTTAAGCCAGGTGACTTCGCTTTGGCAATTTTATTTCTTCTATGTCTTCAACGCACTGGGATATATGTGTGGCGGTCCCTTGCCCAACCAGGTGTTGACAGCAAGGTGGTTTAATAAATCACGTGGAAAAGCCATGGGTTTCGCGTATCTGGGAATAGGAATCGGCGGCATGCTGGTTCCCCAGGTTGCAAGATGGCTTAACATGAATTTCGGATGGCACCATGCACTAATGATCCTTGGCATCTTAATGATCGCCATTGCATTTCCGATGGCCTGGATCGTCGAAGAAAATCCGAAGGTTTCTTCGGAAGCCGTGCATCCGCAATCTTCGAAAATTCCGGTGGGAAATGTCCTGAGGAGCTGGAAATTTTATCTCCTGGCTATCGGCAGCATGTGTTCAATTGGTGCAGTTAGCGGCACGAGCCAGAATCTCAAACTATTTTTCAGCATTGATTTGAAATACTCGCAGTCGGAAGCTGCAAATGTCATTTCACTAGTTCTCTTATCCAGCATTTTCGGCCGCATCCTGATGGGCTGGCTCGCCGACCGGTTACCAAAGAAGTACGTGATGATACTTATTTACACGCTTGTTGCTGGTGCTATTCCCATCTTATTTTTTGCAGACCGACCGGGCATGATTTATCTCTTTTCATTCATTTTTGGAATCGGCCTCGGCGGTGATTATATGATTATTCCACTTATGGCCGCAGAATTATTCGGCGTACGCGTCATGGGCAGGGTAATGGGACTTGTGCTAACGGCCGATGGAATTGCAGAAGCTTTGTCGCCCATGCTGGTGGGATGGCTGCGAGACAGGAGCGGTTCCTACGCAAATGCATTTCTTGTACTGGTTATTCTTGCAGTTATTGGAATCTTATCCGTTGCGCTCTTGCCGCGCAAATCAAATGCATCATGATTCATTTTCGTACCATGGATGTGCAGGATATCGCAGTTGGTGAAACCTTTTGCAGGGCCGCCAACTGGAACCAGTTGCGTCGTGACTGGGAACTGTTCCTGAAATTGAATCCTGAAGGAAATTGCGTTGCTGAATCAGACAACAGGATAGTGGGTACGGTAACTACGCTGGACTACCAGGAACATTTCAGTTGGATCGGCATGGTGTTGGTTGATCCGTCCTTTCGCAAACAGGGGATCGGAACAGCGCTTTTAAAAAAAGCATTGGAAATTTTGGTGGCTAGAGAGACCGTAAAGCTCGATGCCACACCTGCCGGAAGAGAAGTGTATTTGAAATTGGGTTTCAAAGATGAATACCGGTTGGGCAGAATGACCGGTACAGTGCAACCGGAAACGTTAGGTACATTCGTCTCAACCCCGCTTGCAACAAAAGATATGGATGAGATCGCAGACTTCGATCGAAAGATATTTGGCGCTGATCGTCGCAAACTGTTGGAGTGGCAATTGCAGGGTGCAGTGGAATATGCATTTGTCGAAAGAGAGGAGAATGAAATTGTTGGTTATTGCATGGGAAGACACGGCTACAATTTTGAGCAGATCGGCCCGGTTTTGGCTTTGAATGCGGATATTGCGGTTCGGCTGACGAGTTCGGCATTATTGAGTTGCAAAGGACGAGCCGTTGCAATTGATGCCATGTATTTCGATGCGAATTGGCTGAAATGGTTAACGGGTCTTGGTTTGAAAGAACAAAGACCATTCGTTAGAATGTACCGGGGCTTAACGGTGGCACATGATCCGCAAAAGCAATTCGGAATTATGGGTCCGGAATTTGGGTAACAAATTCTTCATTTACTCATTTTGAATTCGCCTTATATTTATAATGCATGATTAAGATTAGCCAGTCCATTGAACCTAATGATTTACGAGGAAAGATCCAGCGGTTTTGGAATATATCGGGAGAGAAGATCAACCTGATCGAAAAAAATTTCGACAGCAGTAGAGGAGCGCCTGTGTTTACCGTTGAAGGCAATTATACTTCGCGCGGCTGGACGGAATGGACACAGGGATTTCAATTCGGTTCTGCTATTCTTCAATACGACGGCACCGGAGAAAAATCATTTTTAGATTACGGCAGGAAGAAAATCGTTGAATATATGGCGCCTCATTTGAGTCACACAGGCGTGCATGATCACGGCTTCAATAATATCAGCACTTACGGCAACCTGCTTAGGCTCATCAAAGAAGGCAAGCTGGAAGCAGAGCAATGGGAAAAAGATTTTTATGAGTTAGCGCTGAAGGTCTCAGGCGCAGTTCAGGCGGGGAGATGGACCTCCATTGGGGATGGTGGGTTCATTCATTCCTTTAACGGCCCGCATTCACTTTTTGTAGATACCATCAGGTCCTGTCGCTCGCTGATTGTCAGTTATGGACTCGGGCATGAAGCGCAAGGAGAGGGCGATGCAAAAATTGACCTGCTGGCCCGCGCCATTGATCATCTGAAAGCCACGGCTAAGTACTCTATATTTTATGGTGAGGGCCGCGATATCTATGATGTGCGCGGAAGAACGGCGCACGAAAGTATTTTTAATGTGAAAGATGGAAATTATCGTTGTCCAAACTCCCAGCAGGGATTTTCCGCCTTCACTACCTGGACCAGGGGATTGGCCTGGGCCATGTGCGGATTTGCGGAAGAACTGGAATGGATGGACGGTGTGGATGACAAGGCATTGAAGCCTTTCGGTGGAAAGGAAGAAACGATGGCGCTCCTGTTGAAAGCGGCCCGGGCAACCTGCGATTTCTATATCGACAATTCCTGCATAGACGGAATACCCTATTGGGATACCGGTGCGCCCATGCTTTATAGGATGGGCGACTACCTTAACAAAGCCGCAGATCCGTTTAATTCGTTTGAACCCGTAGATAGCTCTGCCGCCGCGATCGCCGCGCAGGGCCTGCTGCGCCTGGGAAGATATTTGAATGAAAAAGATGATCATAGAGATGGCGCGCACTATATCCAGGCCGGACTAACGGTAATGGATACCCTTCTCGATGAACCCTATATGAGCACTGGGGCGTTCCATGAGGGACTTTTACTACATTCTATTTACCATCGTCCCAACGGATGGGATCACGTTCCGGAAAAAAATCGCGTCGCGTACGGCGAGTCCAGTATGTGGGGGGATTATCACATGCGTGAAGCCGTGCTTTACGTGCAAAAGATATACAACAAGGAAAAATATTACACCTACTACAATTGTGTGCAATGAGTGCCAAAGCGCTGAATGACCTTTCGCAGTTATGCATTCATACCATTACCACCAAACCATGGAGTATTGAAGAGGCTGCTGCACAATATTCAAAGCAGGGTGTGAAAGGCATTACCGTTTGGCGCGACGCGTTGCACAACCGGAGTATTCGGGGTATCGCCAATCTTTTGCGGGACCACGATCTGAAAGTTGTATCACTATGCCGTGGTGGATTTTTCCCGGCCCGTGATTTACAAAAGCGGATGGAACAGATCGAAGAGAACAAGAGAGCCATTGAAGAAGCGCATGAGTTGGGCGCACCTCTTGTGGTTTTGGTATGCGGTGCCGATCCTTCGCAGTCACTCGAGGACTCACGCAAACAGATTAAGGATGGTATTGAAGCCATCGTTCCTGATGCAGCGTCGGCAGGCGTGCGGCTTGCCATTGAGCCCTTGCATCCTATGTACGCCGATACGCGCTCTGCCATCAATACGCTGGCACAGGCCAATGTACTGGCCGAGGTCATCAATAGTCCCACTGTTGGCGTCGCGGTTGATGTGTACCATCTTTGGTGGGATCCAACGCTTGAATTTGAAATTAAGCGATGCGGCGAAAATCGACATCTTTTTGCATTTCATATCAGTGATTGGAATATGCCTACCACCGATTTATTAAATGACCGCGGAATCATGGGAGAAGGCTGCATACCCATAAACAAGATCAGGTCTTGGGTGGAAGAGACAGGTTTTGAAGGGTTTTATGAAGTGGAAATCTTTTCCAACAAATATTGGCAACAGGACCAACACGACTATCTGAAAAAAATTATCAAAGCCTACAAAGAAAATTCCTGAGCATGAAGCAGCATACCATTGGAATTATTATGAATGGCGTAACGGGACGAATGGGCACCAACCAGCATCTCATGCGATCCATTGCTGAAATCATCAGGCAGGGAGGTGTGAAAATATCAGGTGAAGAAGTGATCATGCCGGATCCAATTTTGGTGGGCCGTGATAAGCAGAAATTAGAAAAACTTTGTACGCAATCTGGAGTAAAACGCATGACGACGAATCTTGAGGAAGCACTTGGGAATTCGGGCGACAAGATTTATTTCGATGCCCAGGTAACCGGAAGAAGGCCGGATGCCATTCGCCAGGCGGTTGCCGCCGGCAAACATATTTATTGCGAAAAGCCGGTATCTACTAACACCGCGAGCGCGCTTGAATTATTCAGGCTTTGCGAAGACGCGGGCTTGAAACATGGCGTAGTGCAGGACAAACTCTGGTTGCCGGGTATTATAAAATTAAAGCGATTGATTCAACAGGGATTTTTTGGCAAAATATTATCGGTAAGGGGAGAATTTGGTTATTGGGTTTTCGAGGGAGATTCCATTCCCGCACAGAGGCCGTCCTGGAATTACCGGAAAGAAGACGATGGCGGAATCATCAGTGATATGCTTTGTCACTGGCGATATGTACTGGATCATGTTTTCGGCAAAGTAAAGGCCGTTTCCTGTCTTGGTGCAACGCACATTCCACAACGCGTGGATGAGCAAGGCCGCAGCTATGCGTGCACAGCTGATGACGCCGCGTACGCCACATTTGAACTTGAAAATGGAATCATCGCTCATTTCAATTCATCATGGACAGTAAGGGTTCGAAGGGACGATTTGCTCACAATCCAGGTGGATGGCACAAAGGGTTCTGCGGTAGCGGGGCTTCGGGAATGTTATATTCAACATTACGGAAACACGCCGAAACCAGTGTGGAATCCAGATATTGTCCAACCCATTAATTTTTTTGAAGGATGGTCAAAGGTTCCGGAACAGGAACCATATGACAACGCTTTCAAAGTGCAATGGGAGCTATTCCTGAAACACGTGGTGAAGGGAGACCCCTTTCCCTGGAATCTCCTTGAAGGCGCGAAGGGTGTTCAATTGGCGGAAAAAGGATTGGAAAGCTGGAGTTTGAGAAAGTGGGTCGAGATCACAGATCTGTAAGTGAAAAAATTTCATGAATAAAATTGCACTGGTTACGGGCGGGAGCCGTGGCATTGGTTTTGGCGTTGCAAAATCGCTTGCTTCGGCTGGATTTAATCTCGCCATCAATGGAGTTCGACCTGAGGAGGCCGTAATACAAACTATGGGAGAACTTAAGAGTTCGGGGGTTAAAGTTTTGTATTGCCGGGGAGACATCAGCCAGGCGGAAGACCGGGAAAGAATCCTGTCATCGGTAAAAAGGCAATTTGGTGCACTGCACGTGCTGGTTAATAATGCGGGCGTTGCTCCCTTAGTAAGAAATGATGTATTGGAAACCACGGAAGAAAGTTTTGATCGTGTTTTATCGATCAATCTGAAGGGGCCCTATTTTCTATGCCAGGCTGCAGCCAACTGGATGATCGATCAGAAAAAAGCCGACCCTGCCTTTAGTGGTTGCATAATCAACGTAAGTTCCGTTTCTGCAATCGTGGCTTCTGTAAATCGAGGCGAATATTGCATCTCGAAAGCAGGCATTGCCATGACCACGCAACTTTTTGCCGTACGATTGGGAGAATTTGATATTCCTGTGTTCGAAGTTCAGCCGGGCATCATCAGTACCGACATGACGGCAGCAGTAAAGGAAAAATATGACAAACTCCTCGCTAACGGTTTGACGGTTCAAAACAGGTGGGGATTTCCCGAAGATGTTGGCAAGGCAGTTGCGGCCCTGGCTTCGGGCAGTTTTCAATTCTCCACCGGGCAGGTTGTGATGGTGGATGGTGGATTAACTTTGAGAAGAATGTAATTACCATGAATAGATTTATCGTACTCGCCGGTTTTTCATTGGCTTTTTTAATGACATCCTGCAACAGGGGTGTTGACAAGTCAGCCATTGCAACCGATTCTGCAACGATTGAAAGGGGCGAACAGGCTTTTATAGAAAAATGCAGTGGCTGCCATAATTTTAAAATGGATGGAATGGGTCCGCAACTTGGAGGCGTTACCAATGAAGTTTCGGTTGACTGGCTTCAGCATTTCATTCACGATCCAAAGGCGACGATTGAATCAGGAGATAAGCGTGCGAAAGAACTCTTCGACAAATTTCAAGCCGTGATGCCTTCTTTTGCATCAATGACGGCAGATGAATTGAATGGTATTATTTCTTTTTTGAATACGCACCAGGTAAAGGTCGAAGTCAAATTCGACAGCACCGCCATAGCCGATCCGATTCCCGCAAAAATTCAGGTGTCGAACCTGGTCCTCTCACTCTCACAAATTGTGCAGGTGCCCGCTTCTATCGATAGTGGCAAGAAGCCGCAGGCAAGGATTACACAGATGGTTTTGCAGCCGGGCGGCCAGGACCTGTTTATTCTTGACTTGCGTGGAAAGTTTTATCGTCTCGCAAATCAAAAACTGTCCGTTTACGTGGACATGGCATCTCTTCGTCCCAAATTCATTCACCAGCCGGGGCTGGCAACCGGTTTTGGAAGTTTTGCTTTTCATCCGGAATTTAAGAAAAACGGGTTAGTCTATACGACGCATACCGAGGCGGCAAATTCGGCCAGGGCTGATTTTAATTTTGAAGATTCCATCAAGCCTGCCATGCAATGGGTGTTGACGGAATGGAAAACCGAACATCCAGAGTCGGCCACGTTTTCAGGAACGGGCCGCGAGATATTGCGCATTGATGTTCCTACGGGCATACATGGAGTGCAGGAGATTATTTTCAATCCTTATTCCAAACCGGGCGATGAAGACTATGGACTGCTGTATGTGGGAATTGGCGACGGCGGGTCGGTCGAAAATGGCTGGGGTCACTTAGCGCATAGCAGGGAGAAAATTTGGGGCACGGTGATTAGGATCGATCCCTTGGGAAGGAACAGCAAAAATGGTAAGTATGGAATTCCTGCCGGTAATCCATTTGTAAAGTCAGGTGGACAGAGTGTTTTGAAGGAGATTTATGCGTATGGATTTAGAAATCCTCATCGCATTACCTGGACGAAGGCAGGACAGATGCTGGTATCGAACGTAGGACATAGCAACATTGAATCGTTAAATCTTATTCAGCCAGGACATGATTATGGCTGGCCCATTCGCGAAGGTAATTTCCTGCTAAATCCATTCGCAGACATCAGGAAGGTACACCCATTGCCTCCTGACGATAGCATGTATCACGTGAACTATCCCGTTGCGGAATTTGATCATGATGAAGGGAAAGCGATTACGGGTGGCTATGAATACCTGGGCGAAGCAGTTCCCGGGTTGAAAGGGAAATTTGTATTTGGTGATATTCCCAGCGGCAGACTTTTCTACGTGAATGTTGCCGACATCACACAGGGTAAGCAGGCCCCCATCATGGAATGGAAACTTACTGTGAATGGTGTGCAGAAAACCCTGATCGAACTATGTGGCGATAAGCGCGTGGATCTGCATTTCGGCCGCGATTCGAAAGGAGAAATATACATCATGACCAAGGCTGATGGCAAAGTTTATAAGGTAATTAAGTAGGGTACTGGGTATTGGGTATTGGGAATACGGTAAACGGTATACGGTATCGGGCTTCTGGTATCTGGTATCCGGTATCCCGCCCGTTCCGAACGGAACGTTCGGGCGGGCTGTATCTCAAAAAAAACTGAGCCCGCCTCTTCACAGAAGCTAAGGCTCAGCGTAAATAAAAAGCCTCCTCAACAACTAAAACTGAACTTTACTGTCCTTCCTTAACCTTTTCCACCTTTATTGGAACCAAACCATGTGCTTCTTTATGTGCCCTAATGACTGAAGCGGAATCAGGAGCCTGTGAGAGGCAAACTACCATGCCTTCTTTTTCATTGAACCAATAATTGACCCAGTTCACGGCATATTTGGGTCCCGTAGCCAAGTCCTTTTGATGCGCACCGGCAACATCTTTTGCAGTTACTTTACCCGGGCCAAACTCATGGAAATCGAGGTAGAAATTCTTCTCAGCATTCAATTGTGCTTCGGGGCCGTCCGTTACCAGGTAAATCTGGTTAGGCAATAGCCCGTGAGCTTCGGCGTGAGTTTTGCGAATGGATTGCGTATCGGGAGCGGATACCAGGCAATAAACATCGCCCCTGTCTTCGTCTACCCAATATTTAATGAAATTCGCGTGGTACTTTTTTTGAGTTGCTAAGTCCTTTGCGTGTGCGTCAGCAACTCCTTCAAATTTTACATTACCGGCGCCCAGATGATGTACATCAAGGTAAAGTTTGGAACCAGCAGGTACTTTAGTGCTGGCAGCGCTTTCCTTAACCTGAGCTGCGTAAGGATTAGTGCCTTGTGCAGATGCTGTTCCGAAAAGTAAACTGAAACTGAACAACCCTGCAAATACAAAATTCATCTTCATGATTATCGGTTTAATTTGATTATTAAATGCATCACAAAAGAAGACAGAATCACTGCGGCAGATCTCAGGGTTATTCCCTATTTTAACCTGGCTGATACCCTATATTGATGGTTATAAAATGAATTGGTTCCAGGGGGAAAGGCGAAAGGTGAAAGCTGAAAGGAAGAGATTGAATGGTGAAAGGTGGGTATGGAGAGACGGAAGGCGATCGCAGAACATTCCCTGTTTTGTTAATTCAAATGAGAGCATATATTCTTTTGGTCCTGTCTCTGTGGCTCGCAAGCCCTTCCAGCGTTGTCATGGCTCAAACGAACCAACGCATCGCACTTTCTGTTGATGGGCTTCAGCGGCATCTGCAAATTGACGGCATCGGCGTTAATATCAATACAAGAAGTTGGACAGGCGATGAACTCAAACCCGCGCTGGACATGTTGGTGGATTCCCTACAGGCAAAGATGTACCGGGTAATTGTAGAATCACCGAAAGAATGGGAAGATAAGAACGATAATGAAGATCCCTTCTCCATGAACTGGATCTACTACGACAGCCTTTATGAAACAAAAAAGTTCAAGAGCGTATGGGAAACCATTGCGTACCTCAACAAGAAAGGAATTACGAATAACGTCATGATCAACCTGATGGGCTATCTGCCCAAATGGATGGGATACGAGACAATTCCTGCCGACAAGGAAGATGAATTCGTGGAGATGCTGGTTTCCTTCCTTTATTATGGAAAAACGAAAAGAAAAGTTCAGTTCGGATTGTTGTCGCCCTTTAACGAGTGCGATTGGCGAAACGAAGGTCCAAAACTGGATGAAAAAAAATACACCAGGTTACTTCACAAGATTGTGGAGCGAATGGATGCACTCCAGATCGAAGGCATTCGACTCGTAGGTCCTGATCCCGCAGATATGAATGCGGCCATCAGGCGATACATTCCGGAAATGATGAAAGACAGCCTGGTGATGTCGCGCATGGCGAAGATCGGTGTTCACAGTTATGGAGGCTACTACGCAAATATCGATTCTGCAATCAAACATTCATCATTGCCGGATTCCCGTTATTGGATAACTGAATGGAATGCATGGCGCGACAGCCTGGATGAGGGCAAAATTGGCGTTTACGATTATGCTTTTGCGTCGGAAGCAGTGGCACATCTGCTCGACTTATTTAATCACAATGCGAGTGCTGCATTTATTTGGGAGGGATTTGACAGCTATTATGATCATCACGCTCCCAGCATTTTCAGCTTCTGGGGTATACTGGGCTATGACAGCAAATTGCATAAGTATGCACCTCGCAAACATTTTTATGCCATTTCCCAGTTTTCCAAATTTGCAAGGCCCGATTCCTGGCGCCTTGAATTGACCGGAGCAAATGACAGTTTGAAGGCGATTGCTTTCTATGACGGCTATGCGAAAAAACTCAGCATCATCTGCGTCAATGCTTATCATCGGCCTGTTGAGCTCGGGATTGCTCTAAAGAACTTCTTTCCATTTAGTTCCTTCAATTACTATTTCACCGATGCCACACACGATTTGAATAGAAAATCATCCTTGTTGGCAGTCGGTATGGATTCATTAAACGTAACGGTTGATCCGCTTTGCATCTTCACCATAACAGGAACGATGCAGGCAGACGCGAACGGCCTGGGCGGCGGTTTTCTCCCTTCCGGATGGTATGCGGGAGATATTCATGTGCACAGGAATTGCGGCGTATACAGTTCTATCTATACGGTGGATAGTTTGAAAAAAATGATGGACAAAAATGATCTATCGGTTGTTTCGTTGTTGGCCGATATGGGTAATGGTGAAGTCATGGATGCACCGGTTGATTTGAAAAATGTTAGCGGGGCCGATGATTTATTATCCGGGCAGGACCGGATCCTCCATTGGGATGCTGAATGGCATTGGGATGCCACATACAATAATTTCAGTAACCAGGCATTGGGAGGCCACCTCGTTTTATTGGGTTTGAAGAATTCAAAACAAATTTGGGAAGAATCGCCATATAAAATATTGGATTGGGCAAAGGAACAGGGCGCAGTGAGAGGCTTCGCACATCTCCAATATCTTGAAGGAAGAATACCCGATTCGCTGAATTGTTGTATTCCTGTAGATCTTCCTGTGGAGGCTGCGTTGGGCAATCTTGATTTTGTGTCGGTGGACGTTTTCGGCGCGTATTCGCCGAACAATGGCAACTATTTCTCTAATCCCGCGATGGAAACCTATTACAAGCTCTTGAATTGTGGTATCAGGCTTGGACTGGCCGCCGGAACTGATTTTCCATGCAATGAATCAGAGCCGCTCGGAACGGTTTTGACCTACGCGCAGGTGCAAGGAAAACTTAGTTACAACAAATGGATTGATGGAATCCGGAGCGGAAGAACTTTAATCTCACGCATTGGAAATACTGAGTTTCTTGATTTTAAAGTGAAGGGCAATGCAGGCCCCGGAGAAGAAATAAAATTACCGCAACCGGGAACTGTAAATATAAAGGTCAGCTGGCAATCCGCACTTCCGAAAGACGGCACAATTGAGATCATACAGAATGGGAAAGTTGTAGGTTCCATCGGGGGAAACTCAACACCTGGCCATGCCCTTACATTGAATCTTGAGCTAAAGATAGAAAAAAGCTGTTGGGTCGCTGCACGCAGAATGGGAGGAGGAGTGTATCAGTCACAAACGGCTCCAGTTTATGTTACGGTGAATTCTAAAAGCATCCGGCCTGAAAAATCGGATGCTGACTATTTTGTAAAGTGGATTGACAATCTCCTGCTGCAAACGGCTCATGGGGGCAGATGGGAACATTATTTTCCAAACACCCTGGCATCGATTAGAAAGCGATATCAGCAGGCAAAGCTTTATTATGAAAACCTTTCCAAATAATATTGCTTCGGGTCTGCAAAGACTGATTCTGTCGCTGCCGTTTATGTTGTTCGTTTTCATTTCGCGCTCCCAGGAAACTGAGAGAATTCTGATCCTTCGGCATCCGGAAAATTTTGCAGACTACACCGCCGAAATATTAAAAACCGAAGGCTTTGGCAATTTCAGGCTGGCCGAACTAAATGATTCAAATATCCGGACGGATCAACTTCTCAAATTTCAAATAGTTATTCTTCCAAAATCAACACTGACGGCCACACAGGTAAAGAGCCTCGTAGCCTATGTGAAAAATGGTGGCCAGCTGATTGTATTTTCCCCGCAGAAGGAGCTGTACTCATTGGCCGGACTGAAATATTCTCCAACTTCTAACGAGACCGGCTACCTGACAATTGCTCCCGATCACGAGGCAGTAAGGGGCCTCCTTCAGCAACCCTTGCAGCTTCATGAACTGGTATCGGCAGCAGAACGGGTTGGGGCAAAAACGCTGGCAACCCTTAGCAAAGGCGACCGCAAAATTCCTGCAATTACGGAAAATGAATTTGGAAAGGGTCGTGTCATCTCCTTCCTGTACAACCTTCCTGCCAATATACTTTGGACCAGGCAGGGCAATCCCGCACTCGCTGGTAAAGAAACCGATGGCATCAACGGCATCCGGGCAATGGACTTGTTTACAGGCGGTTGGATAGACGCCAATCAGAATTCACTCAACCAGGCCGACGAGCAAATGCGACTCCTTACCCATTGCATTGAATGGATGAATGGCTCCAGGGCTCCTCAGCCGAGATTCTGGTATTTCCCCAATCAGCTAAATGCCCTCATCGCACTTACCAATGACGGTGAAAACAGTCTTGAGAAAGATTTTGTCCAACAGTTCCGGGAAGTAAGTGAGAAGGGTGCGAGAATGACTCTGTACATCCTCGAACCGGAAAAAATCTCAAAAAGATTTGTTGATTCCCTGTCTGGTGTTGGACACGAAATGGCCGCTCACCCTGACGCAACTGCGCACGCTTCAAGTCCAAGCTGGCAAATTGTTGACAGTGCCATCGGTGCAAAATTTGGAGCCATCAAAAAACTTTATGGGATTGACAAAATCCTCACTAACACGAATCATTGGTTCGTGTGGTGCGGGTTGGACGAAAACGGAAAGCCGGACTTTTCGGCCGGTGCAAAAATTGAGGCACTGCATGGCGTTGTCATGGATGTGAATTATGCGCATTACGATAATAATTCAAACCAGGGTCATTTTTTAGGGTCCACAGGATGGATGCAGGGTAATTACACAGGCAGCGGTTTGCCAATGAGATTTGCCGATGAAAAGGGAAAGCCGATTGACGTATACCAGTTGTTCAACAATATTTATGATCAGCAATACATGGAAACAAAGGACCAGGAGGGATACTACTTAAGCTTTAGAGGGATTTTAGACAGAAGCCTGGACAGCGGCATTTATTCGGTTGCCTGTATCAGGGCACACAACAATGAATATTTTTTTTCCCGTGATCCCTTGCTTAAAATTCTGGATTATGCCAATCAGCGAAGGGTACCCGTATGGACAGTAACGAGGTTAATGGGCTTTGTAGTAGCACGGGAAGATGCAAAAATTTCGCAACTAGTCTGGAAAGAGAATCAACTGCGGTTCTCAATTAAGGGTTCCATCAGAATCCTGGATTCGCTGAGTTGTATGATTCCGGTTGACCATCTGGACCTGAAAATTGGCAGAATTGAATATGATGATTCTGCAGTCAATTTTACCGTACGCAAAATCAAGGGGACATCTTATGCGATGTTTAACGTACCATCAAGTGGTTCACATCGTGTCATCGTTCGTTATGACAAATTCCTGGCCGGACATAGACTGGTTCTTGACAAAACAGGGAAGATTTTGCCGTGGAATGGAGATCCCCCGCATGCTTATGATGCCTTTCTCAGAAAAAGATGGGAGTTCATTTTCAACCACGTTCCACCCGGAAAAGGGAAGGGTGGGCTATCCAGGTTCCCTCCTTATTATTTTTATTGCGCTTATGACCTGGTGGGTGATTCATTAAAGCCAAACGAATGGATGAATGATGTTGGCGAGAAAATTCCGAACTGGTTTGAATCAGCCAGGTTGTATTATACTTATTCAGGTGATTCAACTGCGATGCACATCGTTCGTGAGATGACCAATTACCAAATGACACATGGTTTGTCTCCATCCAATTTCGCATGGCCCAATTTTCCATTCGCAAATGCGAATGCAGGAGACAGTATTTTCGATGGGTTTACATCGGCTAAACGATTTAACCGCTATGAAACCCAGGTGGATCATTCCGGAGAGATTGGACTCACTTACCTGAATCTTTATTTGTTTTACGGAGAAAAAAGGTACCTGGATGCGGCGATTGATGTTGCAGACCTGTTGACAAAGAAAGTCCGGGAAGGATCGAAAGAAAAATCACCCTGGCCCTACCTGGTCAATGCGCAAACCGGAAAATCAAGGTCGGAATATGGCGCGAATTGGACGGGCTGTTATTCGTTGCTGAAGAAACTTGCTGACCTTAAATTGGGTAACTACTCATCCTATCTGAAGGTATGCGTTACCGTGAGGGATTTCCTGCAAGATTATCCGCTTAAAACCGGATATTGGACCGACGGCCATTCCGATACCTACATCAATAGTTCAACGTACAAGAGTAATTTGAGTGCAAGCAACTATAAACTCTTCCTGTTCGATCATCCTGAATTTGATCCGGATTGGAAGAAGTCTGTTCCGTCGTTGATTGACTGGACTGAAAAGAATTTTGTGGATCGAAGTGCACCGGGAGAGAAGGGAAGGCAATGGGGCGCCAATATCGTGGGCGAACAGGATTCATTTCTTTACAAAATGGATTATCAAACGGCCCGATATGCGGCTGAATGCGCGCGTTGGTATGCCGCGTCCGGAGAAGTAAAGTATAAGGAGAAGGCTTATCGCGCACTTAACTTTGTGACCTATTGCAGCGATTCAATAGGGTTGGCCAGCGAGAGTCCTTTAAGCAAGGGCATTGCCAGTTGGTGGTCCGATTGTTACGGTGAGGGTCCAAGGATGTTTTACCAGGTATTCTCTGCCTTGCCGGAATGGTCTCCGCCGGGGGAAAATCATATTCTCTATGCAGCGGGCATATTAAGGGATGTTGTATATAAAGGTGATCTGATAAGTTACCAGGCTTCGGAAACCTACGGTGTCGAATACCTGCACCTGAACTTTAAGCCGGGAAATATCACCATCGAGGGAAAACAATCAAGGTCTGGAGGAAGTCGCGAACACGAGGGATTTGAACTGAAACCATTGTCAAATGGAGACTTTTACCTGAAGATATTCAGGCAGCATGCAGGCAGAGTGAGCATCGGTAAATGACGGCTTTGGACTCACGAAGAATTTACTTTCACACGCCCATCATCACTTTTTCTCTATGCCGAATGCCCCAGTTCTCAATTTCAACGATGATTCGTTTTAAAGTCCTTCCATAAGGTGTAATGGAATATTGAAAGACCTCTCGTTGCTTACCAATAGGAATTTTGTGAATCAAATGATTCATTTCCAATTCCCGTAATTCCCTTGCAAGCATCTTAGGCCTGATGCCCTTAATCTGCTTTTCCATTTCGCAGAACCGCAAATTTTCAAACATCAGGGCAAACATGATGGGCAATTTCCATTTCCCGCTCAAAATTTGCAAGGCGTCCCTGATTGGCAACAGCGAACGCGTACATTCTTCGATGGTAATTTCTTTCATAGTCACTTGCGCTTCCCTTTAGGATACTGCTTTCATAAAGGAAAGTCTGGCGTTTTAGTGGAGTGATGAAAATAATTTGCATTACAAATTAAATTTTATCACTTAAATGAATTGTGAAAAGTTGCCACGGGCGGTGCTCTTGACAAGTTTCGTGTTTTTTTCTGTGCATGTTTTTTCGCAAGGTTCCGTCACAAACCGAATAGTAACGGTGCATAAAACAACATCAAAGGTGACTATTGACGGATCAATGGCGGAGCTGGGCTGGCGAACGGCGGCTGTTGCCGATAGTTTCATTAATAAGTGGCCAACTGACTCCGGCGCTCCAAAATTGCAAACCGAAGTGAGAATTTTATATGACGACAACTTCCTTTACTTCGGTATCAAAGCCGACAGAACAAACAAGAACCTCGTCATCCAGTCGCTAAAAAGAGATGTCAATCCCTATTATAGCGACGGTGTGTCTGTCGTACTTGATCCGTCGGGCAAAAGCACATCAGGATATACATTTGGGGTCAACGCTGCGGGAGCGCAAATGGAAGGTATCGTTGAGATCAATACGGACTCTTTTGATTGGGATTCAAAATGGTTTTCGGCCTCAAGAATTGATTCAACAGAATGGAC
>Ga0068871_100000406_pt1 | contig 29738 bp, 21 predicted proteins | sample KBSMisM72_FD_72750 | JGI IMG/M metagenome (GOLD analysis project Ga0068871, IMG submission 72750) | Miscanthus rhizosphere microbial communities from Kellogg Biological Station, Michigan, USA - KBS Miscanthus M7-2 | ecosystem: Host-associated > Plants > Roots > Rhizosphere > Soil ...
GAGATTGCCCGGCTGACGCCTCAGCCGCTGTCGACCATCCGTTCGCCCCGCGTCGCCATGGGGGAAGTGGGCGCCAAACTCCTGCTCACGGGCGGGCGGGCGCAGGTTGCCGACCTCGGTTTCGAACTAATCCCCGGCGCGACCAGCTAATCTCACCCGCCGTCCGGGGCGATCTCGTTTCAGAACGTTTCCATCAGCAATATCAATAGTTTATAAAGGTGTGTTTTTGCTGCCGCACTTCTTCCGGAAAAATGGTAGCGCTGTCATTTTGTGTTGGCAGCGCTGCCAAGCTCCCCTAACTTGACTGTAATAGCGAACGGAAGATCCAGGGGGAATTATGAATACTCGCAGGCTGAATAAACTCGCGCTGATGTGTGCCGCCAGCGTCGTTGCCCTGACGGCTGGGGCCCAGGCGCAAAATGCAGCCCAGAACACCGAAGCGGTCACCGTCACCGGATCGCGCGTCATCTCAGATATCACGCTGTCGCCGACGCCGATCACGGTGGTTACGGCCGAGCAGATGCAGGCGACCACGCCTACCAACATTCCCGACGCCTTGAACAAGCTGCCGGACTTCATCGGCGGCGCCAGCCCGCGCAGCCAGAACAATGGCCAGAACAACAACTCCGGTAACACGCTGAGTCTGCGCAATCTGGGCGCTATCCGCACCCTGATCCTGCTGGACGGTCAGCGCGTTGCCCCGTCCAACCGCGACGGCACGGTGAATGTGGACGCGCTGCCCCAGATGCTGATGAGCCGGGTGGATGTGGTCACCGGCGGCGCATCTGCCGTCTATGGCTCTGATGCCGTGGCCGGCGTGGTCAACTTCATCCTCGACAAGAAATACGACGGCTTCAAATACGACTTCAATGCCGGCATTTCGAAATATGGTGATGCCGCGGAAGAGAAGATCGGCATTGCCTGGGGCACCGACCTGTTCGGCGGCCGGGGCCATTATGAATTGGCGCTACGCCTGTTCCAGCAGGACGGCGTTCTGATGCAGGCGCGTCCCTACGGTTATAATCACAATACCTGGGTGCAGGCTGGCGACGGCTCTGCCGTAAATCCGTTTGTGGCCGTACCCTATGGCCATCTTTTCAATCAGGGCATTACCGGCACCATCACCTGCGGCACGGGTTGCGCTCTGAACAATTACACCTTCACTGGCGCCGGCAACATCATTCCCATGACCCACGGCACTCCCACTGGGACAGCCGGGCTGGAGTCCGGCGGCGATGGCGGCTTCGAAGACAATATCGCCACCTTGCAATCGCGCCAGCGCCAGGGCGAGTTCTTCAATCGCTTCAGCTATGACATCACGCCGGACATGAATTTTTACGTCCAGGGCAGCTGGTCCGAGTCGGCGGACTATTCCACCTGGGCGCCGCTGACGGCCAGCGCCTCTTCGAGCCGGCCCAACACCTTCTTCACCAACAATCCCTATCTCTCGCCCGACGCGCAAACCCGGCTGACGGCCGCGGCCACCGCGGCCGGCAATTTCGTCAAAGCGCCCGTTCCTTTCTCCACCAACCCCAGCAAGGGTCAACCGCTCCAGACTGGGCCTCTGGTTGCGGCAAACACCCCCTTCTTCACCAATCCGTCCTATGTGCCGCAGGTCGTCAACGGCCAGAACGCCTCGCAGCAAGGCGACGTTTATATAACCAAGGGCCTCGACCGGAATTTGGCCATGACCACGGGCCTGAGCGGCAAGTTGGCCAACTTCAACTGGGATGTATATTACAGCCACCAGGAAAGTCGGGTAGAGGTGAACGATCCCACCAACACCAGAAATGACCGCCTTCTGGCCTCGTTGGACGCGGTGGTTGCGCCGGTAGGCACCAAAATCACGGCCGGCGGTGTCACCACGGACGTCAGCGGCACCATCCAATGCTGGGTTACCACCACGGCGTTCAATTCCCTCTATCCGGGCTGCGTGCCGATGAACATATTCAACCCCAGCCAGGGCATCACCCAGGCCGCTTGGAATTATGTGAAGCAGGATACCTTCTGGGCCCTGACACAGCAGCTAGACAACATCGGCGGCACCATCAACGGTGGGCTTGGCTTCGGTCTGCCGGCCGGCGAAATCACCGGCGCGCTGTCGGCGGAAATGCGTTGGCGGTCTTATGACCTGAAGAGCAATGCGGATCCGACCGACTTCGTCAATTGCACGGGCTTGCGCATGTGCACGCAGAATGGCGGTGCGGCGCCCTCGCTCTATACCCAGAACACCAATGCGCCTGTCAGCGTCAACGACAATGTGTGGGAGACCGCGCTTGAGATCAATGTGCCCCTCCTCAAGGACGTTCCGCTCGCCCAGGAATTGAGCGCCGACATCGCCGGCCGTTACACCAGCTATTCCATCTCCGGCGACGCCGAGACCTGGAAGATTGGCGTCAACGACAGGGTCAACGATACCTTCCGCCTCCGCGGCACCATGTCGTTCGATCTTCGCGCACCCAACCTGAACGACCTGTACGCGCCGACCTCGATCACCTCGACCGGCTTTACCGACCGGTTGACCAAGGTTAACAGCGGCACCCAGCTGATCACCAGGGGCAATGCCGGCCTGACGCCCGAACTGGCCCGTACCTATACGCTGGGCGTCGTGGTGACACCGGATTTCGCTCCCGGCCTCACCGCGTCGGTGGACTATTACGTGACGCACATGACCAATGCGATCACCAACATCAGCTACCAGAACACGACCGTCCAGGATCTCTGCATCGGCAGCGCGCCGAGCTATGGTTCGCCTTATTGCCTGCTCGCCACCCGGCCTGTCGCGCCGGGCGGGGCCGGATATTCCGCGACGGCGAACTTCCCGACTCAGATCCTGAGTTCGCCGCTCAACAGCGCCAACATTCAGTTGGAAGGTTGGAACTTTGAGATCAACTATAGTTTCGACTTTGCGGATGTGTGGGACTCCATACCGGGAACGGTGAACTTGCGGCATCTGGTGACTTACGAACCGGTTTTTGAGACGCAGAATCTTCCGGGCACGCCTTATTCCTGGGCGACCCTGCCCAAAACCCGCATGACCAGCTTCATCAACTACACGGTTGGCGATTGGAGCCTGGATATCCAGAACCAATGGTTGAGCGGCTGGAAGAAGAACAACGCTGTGATCACCGCGTCCAACCAAAACTATGCGGTGCCGCGCATCACGAGCTACGATGCGATAGACGCCACCATCGCCCGCAGGTTCGACATGTGGGGTGGATCTTCGTCGCTTTATTTCACGGTCCAGAATGTCGGCAACACCCGTGCGCCCCTCTTTCCGACCAATGCCTCCAACCCCGGCCTGTTTTATCCGATATCCGGTTCCACCGGTCCCGGCTTTGGCTACAACGACATGGGCCGCTATTTCACCATCGGTCTGAAGGGCAACTTCTAAGGACGATGGTTTCGATCCATGGCCGACGTCGCGTGGGCGGCGTCGGCCATGCGCTGATCGAAAAACTGCGGGCGCGGAACGACCAGACGGTACAACGCTATATTGTCGAGCTTGAGGAACCGCGGCGTATCCGGATTTCTTCAGCGCCAGCACCTGCCGCGACCTGCTGTTCCATGACCGGGAACGGGAATTCTCCCTGGGCGAAATCGATGCTTTTCTGCAAGAAAACGGCCTGCGCTTTCTCGGCTTTTCCATCGAGGACGCAGTACTGGCCGCCTGTTGGCAGCGCTGGCCGCAGGACCGCGCCGCGGGCGATCTTGGTCATTGGCGGGAATTTGAGGCGGACAATCCCGATTGCTTTTCGGGTATGTATCAATTCTGGCCTCAGAAAGCGCTATAGTTTCGCATGGCCAATCATCCCGCCGTTCAAAAAGCCCTGGCGCTGGCAAGCCAATCCGCGCAAATGGGTGACTTGGCCGGCGCCGAGCGTGCCCTGACGTCGCTATCCATTCTCGGTTTGGCGGGTGATCCCGAAGTCTTGAACACGCTGAGCACTATCAGAATGGCCCAGGGCCGGTTCGCCGAAGCGGCCGCGCTGCTTTCCCAGGCGCGGATCGCGGCGCCGCGCGAACCCATTCTGGCTTACAATCTGGGGCGGGCCCTGGCAGGGCAGGGCCGCACTGGTGAGGCCGTGGAGGCGTTTCGCGCCGCCATCAAGCTCAAACCCGATTTCATAGAAGCCAGATTCGACCTGAGCCATCTCCTGCACAGCACCGGTGCGCTGGAAGAGGCGGAGGCCGGATTTCGCCAGCTCCTGCGGGTCAATCCGGGCGTTGTCCATGCCAAGCTGGCTTTGGGCGCCGTGTTGCTGGATGCGGGACGGCCAAAGGAGGCTGAAGTGCCGCTTCGCCGGGGCCTCGCGGAAACCCCGGACCCGCGCCTGAAGGCGCAATTCCATCTTCAGCTCAGCATGGCCTTGCGCCGCCAGCGCCGGGACGAGGAGGCGTTGACGGCTTGCGACACGACTGCGGCGCTCGATCCCGCGCTGCCTGGCGTGGCATTGCATCGCGCCGACATTCTCCAAAATCTGCGCCGGTTTGAGGAAGCCCTGGCCATCTTCAAACGCGAAGTGGCGCGCACACCGGACGATCCCAGTCTGCAGCACAGTTATAACGACCTGCTGTACCGCATGGATCGCAAGGACGAAGCCCTCAAATCCTATGACCTCGCGCCGCAAAGCAGGCCGCTGATGCTGGGCAAGGCCTTCTTCCTGACCCACGAAAAGCGTGACGCTGAAGCCCATGCGATTTATGCCGCGATGCTGGCGCGCGATCCCGGCGACCGGCTTGCGGCTGTCGGTGCCGCCAATGCGTTGAGCATGTTGGGGCGGCATGGCGAGGCTGTCGCGGCGTTCGAGGCGCTGCTGGCGCGTCATGGCGACAGTGTCGATATCTTCCGCCGCGCGGCGGAACCGGCCATGTTGCTGGGCGATGTGGAAAAGGCCGCCCGCTTCTGCGAACGCGCGCTTCAGCTTTCGCCGAACGAAGGCGGATGCCGGGCGCTTCTGAGCATCGCCTCCCGCATGATGGAAGACGGCCGCGATGACTATTTCAATGGCTATGACAAGTGGGTGCAAAGTTTCGATCTGGAGCCGCCGGAGGGTTTTTCCGACATGGCCGACTTCAACGCCGAGCTCAATGCCTCCCTGGATCGTCTGCATCCGGACACCAAGGAGTTCATCGGTCAGTCGCTGCGCGGCGGCACCCAGACACCGGACAATCTGTTCGGCATGGGGCATGTGTTGATTGAAAAATTGCAGGCGCGGATCGACCAGGCGGTCGAACGCTATATCGCCGGACTTGAAGATGACCCGGCCCATCCCTTCCTGTCGCGGCGGGCGCGCAATTTCCGGTATGCCGGATCCTGGTCGTCACGGCTTCGCGATTGCGGCTTCCACGTCAACCATCTGCATCCGATGGGCTGGGTGAGTTCCTGTTACTATATCGCGGTGCCCGATGCGGCGAAGGACGAAACCGCGCGTCAGGGCTGGATCAAGTTCGGCGAGCCGTCTTTCGATATCGCGCTTAAAAATCCCGTTCGCCGCGCCATCCAGCCCGTCCCCGGCCGGCTGGTGCTGTTTCCTTCTTATATGTGGCACGGCACCATCCCGTTTCGCGACAGCGCCGAGCGCACCACCATCGCCTTTGATGTTGTGCCGCAGGTCGACGGGTAAATCCTTTGGATTCATATGCTTAGATGGTGGCCTGTCACCGCGGCAAACCGTCAATACATGGTCAATCGGTCCGCGCTAGAATTGGCATTCCTTTCTCAGCCCAGCGGATCACGCTTATGCCTCGGTTTTTGACTTCCTTGATTGTGTTGTTGCTGATGGCGATCTTCGCCCAGGGCGCGTCGGCGGCCGTCAATCCCGATCCTTACTCCACGAACACCACAACATTCAGCCCGAAGGTTTTAAATTTGCTGAGCTTGGCGCAAGCGCGCGTTCAAGCAGGCAAGGCGGTCGAAGCCGCGTATCTTCTGAACCTGGCGCACAATGTCGAGCCCAACAACCCCTTCATATTGGCGCGGCTCGCGGTGGTGTTGAACATGGTGGGCGACAACAACGGCGCGCTGGATCGCCTGCGCCGGGCCCAGAAAATGGGCGCGACCAATGACGTCGTTCTGGCGCCAATGCTGGATGCCATGCTGTCCCTGGGCCAGAACCAGAATGTCCTGGATCTTTTTCCCGATCCCGGCCCGCTCAAGCATGACTATGCGGCCGGTATCATATTGCGCGCCCGCGCATCCGCGATGCAGGTGCTGGGCGACAATGCGGGCGCCACCGAAGTCATGAAACGCTCGCTCGCCATCCTCAAGGATTATGACGGCCTCATGACCGCGGCGCGGATTGCACTGATGCAGGGAAATTTCGACGAAGCGAGCACGCGTGTCGATGAGGCCCTGAAGCAGAGCCCGCGTGAATTGGATGGCTTGCTCCTCAAAATCGATCTGGCCATGCAGAGACAGAAGCCGGAAATCGCACAGCAAATGGCCGAGCAGCTGGTGACGGACAATCCCAACAGCGTCGCCGCGCGGATAATGCGCATCAAGGTCAATCTGGCGTCCGATCGCGCCGGCAAGGCCGAGGCGGACGTCGACCGGATATTGGCGGATAAACCAGGCCTGCCGATTTTGGTCTATTACAAAGCGATCATTCTGGCGCGCCGTGGCGATGCCAAGGCGGCCTGGGATCTCGCGCACGGTTTGCCGAAGGAATTCATTCAAATCGATCCCGGTATCACGCTCAACATCGCCAATATGGCGATCGCGGCCGGTTATGTGGAAAGCGGCGCCACCCTTTTGAATGTGGCAGTGAGCCGTTTTCCCTATCTGCTGGAGGCACGGTTGGAGCTTGCCGACATCCGGCTGGGTCAGAAGAGCGTGCAATACGCGATCAATATCCTCACCCCCGTGCAGGACTCTGCCGATCCGCGCGTGGCGATGCTTTATGCCCGCATCTGGCTCATGAAGGGCCGCCCAGCCCAAGCCCGCAAATATGTCGAAGCGGTCTTGCAATCCGGTGGTGGCGAGATGCTGCGCGATCTCGACAAGGATTTCGCCTTGAAAAGCATTGGCGAGTATGCCGCCCGCCACCCCGCCAACACGCTGGTGAAGAAACAGACCGCCGTCCTGCTATTGGGGTTCGGCGAGTTGGATAAGGCCAAGATCGCCTATGAGGCGCTGGTCCGCGCCGATCCCGCCGACGGCTTGGCCCGCAACAATCTGGCCTGGCTGGTTGTCAAAGACGATCCCGCCCGGGCCTTGGCGTTGGCGCAAGCGGCGGTCAAAGCCGATCCCCAATCGCCGGACTATCTGGACACGCTGGGCACCATGCAGATGAACCGTTCGGACGCGAAGGGCGCGGTGGCGTCGTTGCGCAAAGCGCATGACATGCGCCCCGACGACGCCGAAATCACCTATCATTTGGCGCTGGCGCTGGAAGTCGGCGGCCAGGGCGCGCAATCCCAGGCGATTTTACAGGGACTTGTGAAACGCGGCGGCTTCCGCGATATCGATGCCGCCAAGGAACTTCTGGCGCGCAAACTCAAGATGGCCGACCAGGTAAAATCCCAGCGCTAGAGGTTTGTTTTGTAAAGAGAATTTACAATGCGGATGGCACAAAACTGTATCATTTTGGGCCGGCCTTTTGCTTCCAAGGGGTTAGTTTGACGGCACGTTTATTGCTTGGTCTGGGACAACAGTGTGTTTGGGCGGTGGTTATGAAGCGCTATTGGTTAATTTTGGTGGCCTTGTTGGGGTTGGCGGCGTCAGTTGCTCCTGCCTCCGCTTCGGTTGTCTACACCCTTACTAAGGGCGGCAGTGCGTTCCCTACTCCGGGCAACTACGGCACCATCACCCTGGTCCAGAAGGGCAGCGGAACCAACAAATATGTCCAGGTGACCGTGCAGCTGGCCAATGGCGCACATTTCCAGGGCCCCACTGGTGGCGCCGGTTATGCCATTACCTGGAACCTCAAGAACAATCCGACTTTGCAGAACGGCGTTAATCCGGGCGTAAGTATCGAAACGGCGAACACGCCGAACTATACTAATTTCCTCGTTGATCCTTATACGTCGGGCCAGCACTACACAGCGGCTCCGTTTACCAGCGGCTACTCCGACTTCATGTACGCCATCGACTATACCAAAAGCGGCAGCACTGGCAGCGACACCAAGCTGGTGTTTGACATATACAACAAGGGCGTCGGCGTTCTGCTCTCCGACTTCATTCCCAATACCGGCGGCTACATGTTCGCCGTCGATATCTGGGACGACATCAACAATTGCGGCGTGACAACCGGCAACGTGGCGACGAAAGTGCCGGAGCCGGGAATCACTGCGCTTTTCCTCATCGCTTTGGCTGGCCTGCCTATACTTTATCGCCGCCGCAAGATGGCCCGCGCCTGAACGCACCAACGGAATAAGCAACGCCGGCGGCTTCCGCCGGCGTTTTGCTTTTAGCCGGCTTGCGCGTCCGCCCTAGCCATCCCAAGGCCTTTGCACAATACTCGCGGCAAGCTCAAGCGCCGGAGAGAATAGGGTGCGAACGATTGCGACAGCGATGCTCGCCCTGGTTTGCCTCATGGCTGCTCCGGTCCGGGCCGAACCTGCCGTCGGGGACCGGAGTTTTGTGACCGGCGCCCGGCTGCTGGAAATGTGCAAAACCCAGAACCCTTATTGCACGGGGTATGTGGCCGGCGTCGCTGACGCCTTGGCGCCCCTGTCGGGGCCGGGCGGGCCGCTGCCGCCCAATTCCTTTGCCAGCTATTGCCCGTCGAGACTGACCGTCAAACAGGCGATTATCGAATTTCAGAAGTTCGCCAAGAACAATCCCGAAGGCATGCAGGTCGATGCCGCCCAGCTGGTCGGCGACGCCCTCCATCTGGCCTATCCTTGCCGCCGGCCATAGAGAAGCGAACTGACTCAACTTAACCGTGTCGAACGCAAGCTCTGTAAATGCCTATTACAACATCTCTCGCAGCTGCAAATTAAACCACTGATTTTAAATGATTTTAATCTGGGCACGTTTATTGCTCTTATTCTCGTCAGGGTGGCCGAGAAGCCAGTTTGGCGTTCTTTGATTTGGGCCGGGACGATTCTGGAGGGGTTATGCGTATTCATTCTAAGGTGGTTATCGGGCTTTCGCTGGCCGCCACGACGCTTCTGGCAATTCCAGCCCAGGCGGTGACAATCCTGCCGGTGACGAATCTGACATTCTCGACTTACACCGGCGTGAATCCGAAGGGTAATTTCTCGGCCGTCAATCCGACCGGCTGGCTGCGCGGCCCGGCAGCGCCGAATGGCGACCTGGTGTTTATCGACGCGCCCGGCACTGCCACCAGCAGCAGCGGCGGTTATGGCGTTTATGGCCCCTTCGCCAATCCCCCGCCCGGCGGCAATTTCGTGCAGGCCGACGGCAATCCGGATTTTGAAAGCGTGTTCTACCAGAACATTACCGGCCTCACGCCAGGCCAGCACTATCAATTGAGCTTCTGGCAGGCCGCCGGCCAGCAGAGCGGCTTTACCGGCCCAACCACCGAACAGTGGATCGTCTCGTTGGGCACCTCCATCCTCACCGTTACGGTCGACGGAGCAGGCATGGGCCACTATTCCAATGCCGACGGCTCCGCCAGCACGGTGGCGACCCACCTGATGTCGACGCCGTCCGGCGGTGTCACTCCGTGGGAACAAGTCACGATCGACTTGGTTGCCGACGCTGTCAACGAGAAGCTCAGCTTCCTGGCCTGGGGCGACAACGGCAGCACAGTCAATCTGCCGCCGACCGTGTTCCTGGCCGGCGTCAACACGCCCTCAAAGCTGCCAGAGCCTATGACCCTGTCGCTGTTCTCTGCCGGCTTGGCCGGATTGGCGCTGCGCCGCCGCGCCCAGAAGAAGATGAAGGCTTAAGACGAAGCCTTAACCGTCAAGACGATAAAAGGGGTGCAGCGCATTGTCTGGGCCCCTTTGCCGTTTTAGCCTTCGTCCGGGTCCCAAGGAACGCAGCCTTGTCTCATATCCTGGGCGCACAGCATTTGATGAGCTTGGCGCTATCGTTGGCGCGGCTGTGGGCGTGGCTCTTCCTGGTCGTGGCGATCTTCGCGCCGCTGGAATATTTCTTCGGCCGGCGGCCGCGCGAATTTTTTCAAAAATCGCTGCTGCGGGATGTGGGGTTCTATTTCATAAGCGGATTGGTGCCGTCCTTGCTGCTGAGTGCGCCGCTTTCCCTGGCCGCCTATGGCGCGAATCTTCTGGTGCCGGCGGCGGTCCAAAATGCCATCAGTGCCTGGCCGCTCTGGTTGCGGGTTGCGGCCGGCGTCACGATCGGCGAAATCGGCTTTTATTGGGGACACCGTCTGACCCATATCGTTCCCTTCCTCTGGCGCTTCCACGCGGTGCATCACAGCGCCGAGGAGGTCTATTTTCTCACCTCCGCCCGCTCCCATCCGGTGGACAATGCCTTCACCCGGCTTTGCGGCTTGGTGCCCTGCTACATTCTGGGGGTCGCCAATCCGCTGACGCCCACCGGCAGCCTGGTGCCGACCCTCATCATCATCGCCACCATCGCCTGGGGCTTTTTCATTCACGCCAATCTCAGGCTCCGGCTGGGTCCGCTGGAATGGCTGATCGCGACACCAGGCTTTCATCATTGGCATCACACCAGGAGCGACCACAAGGACCGCAATTTCGCGCCCATGCTGCCGGTGGTGGATTGGTTGTTCGGCACGCTGTACCTGCCGGTGCAATGGCCCGCCGCTTATGGCGTGGAAAGACCGCTTCCGGCCTCACTTATGGGACAGATGCTCTATCCGTTGCGCGCGCCGGCAGGGGATGAGGCGCTGCTACCGGCGGCGGAGGGGTTTAGTTCAAAATAAACAGTGCCAGGGCAAGCCGGATGGCTCTGTCGAGCCGGTTGGTAATAGATCGGCACGATCGCGGTTTACCAAATAGGGCCGAAGCGCTAGTGCCTCCCGCGGTTTCTGCTTAATATTTTCAGGCCGTGCCGCCTGTCGGCAAGGCGGCGATGTTGAGGGCATTATGAATCACGGCAGCAAAAGCGGCTCCAAGCCATGGGCAAGGCTTTTTATGGGAACCATCCTGGGTGGTTTCCTGACGGCTGCCACGGCTGCGTCGGCTGATCTTCCAAAGCCCACCGCTGCGGCACAGGGCTCCTCCGCCGAGGCGAAAAAGCTTCTCGCCGACGCCCAAGCGGCGGTCAAAGGCGCAAATTTTCGTCTCGCTTTGATCCTCCTGAAACAGGCGGTCCAGGCAGCGCCCTCGAACAACGAGGCGCGCATTCAGCTTGCCCTTATACTTGCCCGGACTGGCACCCCGGCAGGGGCGGAGAAGGAATTGCGCCTGGCCTGGAAGAGCGGTGCAGCCGAGGCGACGGTGCTGCCTATTCTGTTCAAGGTTATGCTGGTCCGCCGGGAATATCAGGAATTGCTGGATGAATTTCCGGATCCCGGCGCTACCAATACCTCCAAAGCACTGAGCCTTTTGAGGGCGCGAGCGCTCGCGCTTCAGAATCTTGGGCATACGCCGGAGGCCACGGATGCGGCGGATCGTGCCCTCAAGCTGCGGCGGGATGGCGAGGGGCTGCTGGCCAGGGCCAGCCTTTCGCTGCAACAGGGTGATCTCAACGCCGCCAAAAAATTCACGGACGAAGCGATGAAGGCCTCACCTGCTAGCGTCGAGATCGCCACCTTCCAGCTGAACCTTCTGAAAGCCGGCAAGGATGATGCAGGCGCCCTGGCACTCAGCAATCAGTTGCTGGCCAAATTTCCCGGTAATCTCGATATCCAAATCGCGCATATCGAGACCTTGCTGGATCAGAAACAGTATCCCAAGGCAAAAGCCGCGATCGATGGCCTTCTCGCGCAAAAACCCGGGCTTCAGGTGGCGGTTTATTACCAGGCGGTGCTGGCGTCCCGTACCGGCAATGCCAGGGGCGCATGGGATCTGGCGGTGACCTTGCCGAAGGAATTTTTGGAGGTATCGCCAGGCGTGGCAATAAACGTTGCGCAGATGGCGATTGATGCGGGGCACAAGGACGCAGCCGCCGATATTCTCGGCAGAGTGCTCGGAAAGGATACGACAAACCGGGACGTGCGGCTGGGACTGGCCACCCTCTATCTGGAACAGCGCAACGCCATATCCGCCCTCAATCTTCTGGCGCCGGTCGAGAATTCTTCCGATCCCGAAACCGTCAGGTTGCTGTCGCGGACCTATACCGCCCTGAACCGCAAGGACGACGCACAGACCGTGCTCAAGCGATTGGGCGCCACAAAGGAACATGCGCTTATCGAATTGCAGGCTGGACATACCGAGCAGGCCATCGCGGAGCTGAAAGAGGTGGCGGCCAGGGAACCCGGCAATGTCGAGGTTGCCAAGCCACTGGTCACTGCTTTGGTTGGCGCGCGCCGCTTCCCGGAGGCGTTGGTGATTGCCGATAGGCTCGGCCAGGATTCGAGACAGCGCACCACTGCGCTGGTTTACCGTGGCAATATACTCATGATCCAACGCAACTTGCCGGCGGCACGGAGTGCGTTCGACAATGCGATTGCTCTGGCGCCGAATGACCGGACGGCGCGACTGGCGCGGGCGGATTTCCTGATCGCGACCAAAAATTACGACGATGCCGGCAAGGATTTGCGTGCAGTCCTGTCTGCCGATCCCAAAAATACCGCCTCGCGGATAAAGCTGGCCGATATCGCCCAGGCGCAAGGCAATGATCGGGAGGTTCGCAGGATATTGGGTGAAGCGATTGCGCTATCCCCCCAGGACGCTTCTCCCAGATCGGCTTTGATCGGCTATTTGATGACGCATGGCGATCCCAAAGGTGCGCTCAAGGCGGCCGACGATCTCGTTCGCTTGCAGCCTTCCAATGTCGACGGCATCACTTTTCGCGGGCAAATCCAATTGCAGCTGGGACAAAAACAGGAGGCGGTGCAGAGTTTCCGCCGTCTCGTTTCTTTAACCCCCGATGCCACGTTGGCGCAACTGATGTTGGCCAAGGCGCTTCTCGCGGCGGGCGACCGTGGTGGCGCATTGAGCGCGCTGGACGCGGCGGCCGGACTCAATCCCGAATCGCCACTTGTCAAGATGGACCAGATAAATCTTCAGTTTGCGTTTGGGAATGCTGATAGCGCCATATCGTTGGCCAAGGCTTTTCAGGCATCCTATCCCGGTTCGCAGGCCGATGTTCTGGTTGCCGACACGCTGATGAAGGCTAAGCGATTCGATGAGGCCGCTGACGTTCTGGTTAAAAGCCTCGCCGCCAGGCCGGATCAAACCGCGCTTACGCGCCTCGTGCAGCTCAAGACGTTTGCAGGAGACAAAAAGGCCGCCGCGAATTTGATGTCGCAATGGCTTGCCCGCAATCCGGACGATGTCGCGGTGCGGCAGGATTTTTCCACGTTTTTAATGATCCAAAAAGACTATCCGGGCGCGCGCGCCCAGTATGAGGCCATCCTGAAACGGGATGCCAACAATGCCACGGCGATGAACAATCTGGGTTACATCATTCAAGCCAGCGATCCCGTCCGCGCATCCGCTCTGTTTACCAAGGCTGTACAATTGGCGCCGAACTCCGCGAATGTGAATGACAGTTTGGGTTGGTTGAAGGTGCAGCAAAAGGACGCCACCGGAGGGCTGGCCTATTTGCGACGGGCACACGATCTCAATCCCCAGGAGCCAAGCATTACCTATCATCTGATTGTCGCCCTGGACGCCACTGCCAAGCGCAATGACGCCCGCGCATTGCTCAAGAGTTTGCTGGCAAGCGGCGCTAAGTTCGAAGAGCAGCCCGATGCGCTTCGGCTGGCTTCTGCCTGGCGGTAGCCGCGCGCCGGCTTGGAGCCTCAGACCGGCTTACCGTTGAAATAAGACATCACGCCTTTCGTGTGCTAGCCTGACGGGACAGGGGGCCAACCGCGCATGCGGCTTTTGTCGTTTCTCATTCTTGCCGCCACCGGGCTGGGGATGGCGTTGCCGGGCTTCTACCTGGCAGCGCTGGGCGGCTCGCTTTATTACGCGCTTGCCGGCGTCCTGATCCTGCTTTCGGCCTGGCTGATCTTGCGGCGGCGTTCTCTTGGCATTCTGCTGTTCTGGTTGGTGTTCGCCGCGACATTTGCGTGGTCGATCTGGGAAGTGGGTCTCAGCGGCTGGGCGCTAATGCCGCGCCTGGTCTATCTGGCCGCCGCGGCCTGTGCGCTGTTGCTACTGGATTTCGCGCCGCTGCGGCGGCCTTTGGCATATTCGTTACCGCTGGCTCTTTTGGCGATTGCGGGCGCATGGTTCTTTGCAACACGGGAGCCCGCGATTCAGGCGGATGCCGTCATTGCGGTGCCGGTCTCCGCCGTTGATGGCGAATGGCCGCATTATGGCGGTTCCCAGCATGCCACGCGCTATTCCCGCCTTGCCCAAATCACTCCCGCCAATGCCGCCAACCTGCAAGAGGCCTGGACCTATCATGCCGGGTTGCAGAGTCCCGACAAGCATTCCGCTCATCAGCTCGAAGTCACGCCCCTGGTGGTGGATGGCCTGCTTTATGGCTGCACACCTCATACCGCGGTTTATGCGCTCGATCCGGCGACCGGCCGCCAGGTCTGGCGCCACGAGACCCGGATCGACATGTCCGCCGGCGGGCGCGGCGTTTGCCGAGGCTTGAGTTTCTTCCGTGCAACGGGCGCGAGCGAATGTACCGCCCGCCTCCTGGTCGGCACGGTCGACAACAAACTGATCGCGGTCGACGCCCGGACGGGTGAAACCTGCCACGCTTTCGGCAAGGACGGATCGGTGGATCTGTCGGAAGGCGAGGGGCTGGAACCCGCCACGCGCGGCTGGATCAATCCGACATCGCCGCCGGCAATCGTGCACGGCACCGTGGTGATCGGCAGCTTCATCGTGGACAATTTTTCCACCCGCGTGCCGCCCGGCGTCATCCGCGGCTATGACGCGGTCACAGGACGGCTGAAATGGGCTTTCGATCCCGGCAACCCCGACGATCACAATCCGCCCGCGCCCGGCACAAGCTATACGCCTTCCACCCCCAACAGCTGGCCGCCTTTCAGCGGCGATGAGGCGCTGGGTCTGGTCTATGTCCCGATGGGCAATGGCAGCCCCGACTATTACGGCCCCAAGCGCACGCCGCAAACCGACCGCTTCTCGACCGCGGTGGTGGCGCTGGATGCCGATAGCGGCGCGGTGCGCTGGCTATTCCAGGCGGTGCATCACGACCTGTGGGATTATGATCTGGCGGCGCAGCCGGTGCTGATGGATTTTCCGGCCGCCAATGGTGCGGTACCGGCGCTGATCCAGGCCACCAAGACCGGACAGATATTCGTGCTGGACCGCCGCAGCGGCAAGCCGCTGACCCGGGTCGAGGAAAAGCCGGTGCCGCCCTCTACCGTTCCTGGCGAACGGGCTTCGCCGACACAGCCTTATTCGACCGGCATGCCGGATTTCGCGGGCCCTAGCCTGACGGAAGCGGACATGTGGGGCATCACCCCCTTCGACCAGCTCTACTGCCGCATCAAATTTCGCCAGGCCGACTATCACGGCATGTACACGCCCTTGCGCTTCGGCGCGTCGGTGCGCACGCCGGGCGAATTGGGAGGCATCGACTGGGGCAGCGTGTCGGTGGATGAGGGCCGGGGGATTGTGGTGGTCAATTCCAATCTGATGGCGGATTGGGACGAATTGATTTCACGCCAACAGGCCGACAGCGAGCATCTGTTCACCAGCCGCGATCCGCGCAGTGCGCATGCGCCAAAGCCGCCCTATCGCGGCGGCGCCATGGAGGGCACGCCATTCGGCTTGCACTTTGACGGCTTCCGGACGCCGCTGGGCATTCCCTGCCAGCGGCCGCCTTACGGTTATCTCGCCGCGGTGGACCTGAAGAGTCAAAAACTTCTCTGGCAGTACCCGCTGGGCAATGCCTCCAACAGCGGACCTTTCGGCATGGCGTTGGGCCTGCCGTTCCGGCTGGGGGCTCCCAACATAGGCGGCTCGATTGTCACCGCGGGCGGGGTGATTTTCATCGCCGCGACCCAGGACAAATATTTCCGCGCGGTGGATGAAAAAACCGGAAGGATTTTGTGGGAAACAAAGCTCCCGGCCGGCGGCCACGCCACCCCGATCACCTATATGGGCAAGGACGGACAGCAATATGTGCTGATCGCGGCGGGAGGCAGCGGGAGCTTTGGCACCGGCAATTCCGACAGTCTGATCGCCTATCGGCTCAAGCGGTAGCGAGCCTTCGGCAGCCGCGCTCTAGCGCGGCGGCGGTTGATAAACAGGTGCCTGCGGCGGGTTGAGCGCCGGTTGACCGATCTGCATGTCGCCAGTGAGTGGCTGCTGCGCATTGGGATCGTACATCAACGCCGGCGCGGGCTCGGGCTTCACCGCGATCACCCCGCCCGGCGTGTCGGCATAGGGCTGGCCGCCGGGGTTGCCCGCCGGGCCCTGGCAAGCGCCGAGCGCCAAAGCCGCGAGCAGATAAAAGGCGTGTTTCATGATCCTGTTCCTTGCCGATGACCCCACAGCAACAACCTCGCAGGGGCTTTTGGGTTCCCTGTCTGGCTCCGGCCCTTGCCGGGGTGGAGGGCGGAGGCTTAAATGCCGCCAAAATAAGGGGGAATTCATGAAACGCCTTTTATCTGCGCTGTCACTCACCGTGTCCTTCACGCTGTCTTGGGCGGCGTTTCCGGCCGTGGCGCAGACCCCGGCACCCGCCGCGCCCGCACCGCCGCCGCCCGCCAGCGGCCTGCCGCGCACCCCAACCTACAATTTGGTCGAAGGTCAGCCCGTCGACAGTCGCGAACCGGAAAAGAAAGTGGATACCCGCCAGTTTCCGCAACAGACCCGCGCGCCCTATCACCATCCCAGCGATTTCAAGATCACGGTGCTGGCCGACAACCTGCACGCCACCTGGGCCAGCGCGCTTCTGCCCAGCGGCAATCTGCTGGTGACCGAGCGGCTGCCTGGCGCTTTCAGGATCGTGGGCAAGAATGGCGCTTCGGCGCCGCTGGCCGGGCTGGAGGGACTGCATGTGACGACGCCCATGACAGGGCTTTTGGATGTGGTGCTGGACCCGAACTTCGCGGCCAACCACACGATCTTCTTCACCTACTTCGAATATGGCGACAAGATTGTCTACAACACCGCCATTGCGCGCGCCGTGCTGGATGAAAATGCCGGTGCGATCCGCGATGTGAAGATCATACTCAAGACTTCGCCCTTCGCGCCCAACGACCAGACCCTGGCGGCGGGCACCAAGACGGGCGGGCGCATCGCCATCGGCGGCGATGGTTATCTCTATGCCGTGATCGGCGACCGCGACAATGCCGGTCCGCATCCCTGGCCGGTGGCGCAATATCTGGACACCCATCTGGGCAAGGTCATCCGCATCACCAAGGACGGCAAGCCCGCGCCGGGCAATCCTTTCATCGGCAAGAAGGGCGCGCTGCCGGAAATCTGGGCCTATGGGTTGCGCAGTCCCGAAGGGCTGGCCTTTGCGCCCGACGGCGGCTTGTATGAAGTCGAGCATGGCCCGCGCGGCGGCGATGAATTCAACCTGATCAAGAAAGGCGCCAATTACGGCTGGCCCCTTGTCAGCCATGGCATCGATTATCGCGGCGAGCCCATCGGCGACGGCGAAGTGGCCAAGCCCGGCATCGAGCAGCCGGTCTATTACTGGTCGCCTTCCACCGCGCCGGGCGGGCTGACCTTCTACAAGGGTCCGTCCAAGGCCTGGGCCGGCAGCGCCTTTGTCGGCATGCTGAACGGCCGCCAGCTCGACCGCATCAAGCTGGTGGGCGGCAAAGTGGTTGAAGAAGAAGTGATGCTGACCGACATGAAAGCGCGCTTCCGCGATGTGCGGATGGGCTCGGACGGCGCGCTTTATGTGATGACCGACAGCGGTGGCACCGCCATCACCGAAACCACGCCGGCGACGGGACAATTGCTCAAGCTGGTACCGAACAACTAGACGACAATCAACGCGACGGCGGCAGAACCGGGGGCGGAGTCGCGATGGGCGCGTAGACCGTGGCGGGCGGCGGCGGTGGCGGCTGGTTGTTGTTGAGCGGCAGGGTGAGGATGTTGTTCAGCCCCTGCACCGGATTGATCACCGGGAAGGGCACCGGCGCGCGGTTCTGGCAGTTTTGGCCATAGGGGCAATAAGGCTGGGGCACCTGCGCCAGCGCGGGCACAGCGGCAAACAGCAAGCCAAAGACAACAAGCAAGCGCATCGAACAGGTTCCGCGATTAACGCTCGGTGAAGTGGAACTGCGCGCCGGACCGGATGCCGGTCGGCCAGCGCGATGTCACCGTCTTCAGCCGCGTATAAAAGTGTACGCCTTCCGGCCCGTACACGCCATGCGAGCCGAAAATCGAGGATTTCCAGCCGCCGAAACTGTGAAAGCCGACGGGAACCGGGATCGGAACATTGATCCCCACCATCCCCACCTGAATGCGTCCGGCGAAGTCGCGCGCCGCGTCACCGTCGCGGGTGAACAAGGCGGTGCCGTTGGCGAAGGGATTGGCGTTGATCAGCGCGACCGCATCCTCGTAATCGCGCGCCCGCACTACCGACAGGACCGGTCCGAAAATCTCGTCGCGATAGACGCTCATCGCGGGCGTGACGCGGTCGAGCAGGGTGCCGCCCAGCCAGAAACCCTTGTCATAGCCCTGCAGCTTCAGGCCGCGTCCATCCACCACCAGCTCGGCGCCCTCGGCCGCGCCCGCATCGATATAAGAAGAGACCTTGTCGCGATGAGCTGCGGTCACCAGCGGCCCCATCTCGGCGGCGGCGTCGGTGGACGGCCCGATTTTCAGCGCCTGGACACGCGGCTTGAGTTTGGCCACCAGCGCGTCGGCGGTCTTCTCGCCCACCGGCACCGCGACGGACACCGCCATGCAGCGCATCCCCGCCGAACCATAGCCCGCGCCCATCAAGGCGTCGGCGGCCTGGTCGAGATCGGCATCGGGCATGACGACCAGATGGTTCTTGGCGCCGCCCAAAGCCTGGACTCGTTTTCCGCATCCCGCACCGCGCGTGTAAACATATTGGGCAATCGGGGTAGAGCCGACAAAGCTGACCGCGGCGATCCCGGGATGATCCAGGATGGCGTCGACCGCCGCCTTGCCGCCATGCACCACATTCAACACGCCATCCGGCAGGCCGGCCTCGCGCCACAGATCATGCAGCAGGTTGGGCGCCGAGGGATCGCGCTCGGATGGCTTCAAGATAAAGGCGTTGCCGCAAGCCAGCGCCATGGGCATCATCCACAGCGGCACCATGGCGGGAAAGTTGAACGGGGTTATGCCCGCGACCACGCCTAGCGGCTGGCGTTCGTCATAACAGTCCACCCCGCCGGATACATTTCGGCTGAAGGCGCCTTTCAGCAGATGGGGTATGCCGCAAGCAAACTCCACCACTTCCTGGCCGCGGGCCACTTCGCCCAGGGCATCCACATGAGTCTTGCCGTGCTCGGCGCTGATGGCGCGGGCGATCTCGTCCTTGCGCGCCTCCAGCAGCCGGCGCATTTCATACATCACCTTGGCGCGTTTTGCGGGCGGGGTCGCTGCCCACCCGGGAAAAGCGGCATTGGCCGCGGCGACGGCGGCGGCAATTTCGCCCGCCCCGCCCGCCGCGACCTCGGCGCTCTGCTCGCCGGTGGCGGGATTGAAAACCGGCGTCGCCGAGTCGCTGGCGACGGGCTTGGCGGCGATCAGATGGGGGATCCGTTTCATGCCCTCCTCTTTAGCATGCCGGGCGCTTTTGCACAGATTTGCCCTGACCCGAATTTCCCCTGGCCCGGAGGGTGGCGGCCATTTGGTCGCAGCCGGGCGTCCCGGCCGGCGCGAACGATTGGCATGAAATCCTATGCCGGCCGGCCCAGGGCGTTGTCGTCACACTGTCATCGCGGCGATGCCGTGTTTAAAAGGATTCCTCGCGCATCGTCGCGGATCCGAAACCGAACCGACACGGAAAAATTTCCTCAACGGGATGCGGCGGAACGCACGCTGTGAGCGCATCGATGCGCGCATTGCACGCAAGAAATAAAATCGCCATTTACGCTTCACAAATCTGACGACTCTGCCCCCTACCAGACGCGCGGGTGATGAATCTTCGCGATTGCGAATGCGCATCGTGAAATCGCCGACCGTGAACGTGCAATCAAACCGCGCAATTTTCGCGGGAACGCCTTCGCGCACCCGCGCGGAGCTATGGGGGACTACTATGAATAAACGAGTGGCGAAATTCCTGATGGCCGGCGCGAGCCCGCTGGCGGTGCTGATGCTGGCTGGACCGGTGTTTGCCCAGTCCACCGGCACCCAGGCGGTTGAAGGCATTGAGTCCGTCACGGTTACCGGCCAGGCCGAGGTCGGCGGCGGCATCATGAAGCCCATCACCGTGCCCAAGGAACGGTCCACCATCACCCAGGAGTTCATCAACACCCAACCGGCGGGACAATCGGTGTTCGATGCATTGAATAAGGTGCCGGGTTACAATTTTACCAACAACGACCCTTATGGCAATTCCGGCGGCAATATCCGGATACACGGTTTTGACGGCAATCATATCTCGTTCACCTGGGACGGGATGCCGCTGAACGACACCGGCAACTACGCCATATTCACCAATCAGGTGGCGGATTCCGAAATCATCGGTTCGGCCAGCGTCAATCAGGGCACCACCGATGTGGACAGTCCCACCGCCGCCGCCACCGGCGGCGTGGTCTCCATCACCACCAGCCGCCCCAACCAGGAATGGGGCGCCATGATGGACACCAGTTTCGGCACCAACAATTACAAGCGCGAATTCCTGCGCCTGGATACCGGCGAGTTCGGTCCCTGGCACACCACGGCTTTCGTCTCCGGCTCTTATACGAGTTATGACAAGTTCAAGGGCCCGGGTTTCCTGCAGAAGAAACAATTCAATGCCGCGATCTTCCAGGACCTGGGTGATCGGGGCTGGGTGCAACTGGCGATGCACTGGAATGCCAACCGCAACAATTTCTATAACAATCCCACTTTCTACCCCACGGTTTCGACCCTGCAGAGCGTGAACGGCACACTGACGGGTGTGACACCGTTTCCGCTGGTGCCGAATGGGCCTGGGGCGCCCAATATCGCCTATTCGCCCAGCGGCAGTTTCACCGGCACCGGCGCGACCAACAATGCGCTTGGCTTTGGCCTGAATTGGGACGAGGCGCCCACCTGCACCCGCGTGGCGGGTACGCAAGGCAAAGCGGACTCTGACAATTCGTGCAGCAATTTCTATGGCGTGCGGATCAATCCCTCCGATACCGGAAACATCAGGATTTCCTCGCTGTTTCATCTCAGCGAGGATATTTCGCTGACGCTCGATCCCAGCATCCAATATGTGCTGGCCAATGGCGGCGGCTATACTTCGCTCAGCGAAACCGATCCCAGGCTGGCGGGTTCGCGCCTTCCCGGCGTCATTGGCGAAGACATTAATGGCGACGGCGATGCGTTGGACACGATCGGCGTCTACAGCCCCAATAACACCAACACCATCCGTTACGGCCTGAACACCTCGCTTGTGTGGCGTGTGACGCCGGATCATACGGTGCAACTGGCTTATACCGGCGATTTCGGCTTTCACCGTCAGACTGGCCAATACGGCCAGCTGGATGCCACCGGACGGCCGTTCGATCCCTTTGCCGGTTATCGCAATATCGGCAGCCGCATCCTTTCGGTGGATGGCGTGCCGCTGCGCGGCCGCGACCGCCGCAGCCATGCCTTCCTCAACCAGGTCGCCTTCGCCTATGAGGGAAATTTCTGGGACGACCTGGTGCATGTCAGCGCCGGGGTGCGTTCGCCCTTCATGACCCGCGACCTCAATCAGCTTTGCTATTTGCAGGTCACCGGCACGTCGAATGTCGGCTTTCCCACCTGCACCAGCGCCAGCCCGACTTCGGCGGTGGGCGCCAATGGCGCCGTGACCCTGCCGCAGGCCCCGGGCGCCGCGGCGGCGGTGGTCAATGGCCTGTATGTGCCGCCGTCGCAAAAGACGGTGAATTTCAACCGCATCCTGCCCAATATCGGGTTCACGGTGTCGCCGTTCGGCGCGGCGCATCAATTCTATGTGGACTATGCGGCCGGGCTTGCGGCGCCGCGCACGGACAATCTTTACAATGGCGGCAACAACGGCAAATGCGTGACCAATGGCGTATCCACGCCCACCGCTCCCGGCTGCGTCTATTCCAGCTTCTCGACGGTGAATCCGGAAACGTCCGCCAACTACGATATCGGCTATCGTTTCATCTCAGACACGGTGACGGCCTCGATCACCGCCTATAACACCCAGTTCAAGAACCGCATCGTCACCAGCTTCGATCAGGAGCAGGGCATCTCGATCGACCGCAATATCGGCTCTGTGAATGTCGACGGCGTGGACGCCGAAGCCAATGTCGAGCTGATGCCGGACCTGTCGGTCTACACCTCGGCGTCCTACACCCACAGCCGGGTCAGCGCCGGGCCGCAGGCCATCATTCTGGTCGGTTCCGGCGGTGCGCCGATCAACCTGGCAGGCAAGAGTCTGGTGGAGACGCCGGATTGGACCCTTTCTCAGCGTTATGAATACAAATGGGGTGGATTGAGCATCGGCTTGGGCGGCAAGTTTACCGGCTCCCGCTTTGCCACCGACAATAACGACTTCAAGGTGCCCAGCTATTTTACCGCCGACGCCGACCTCACCTACGATCTGGCCGAGATCGGCTGGACCGGTTCGTACCTAAAGGTGAATGGCTACAATCTGTTCAATGAGAAATATCTCGGCAGCATCTCGTCCAAGCCCTGTTTCATTCCCACGCTCCCGTCCTCCAGCGCCTGCGGCTCGCTTCCCACTTTTGTGGTGGGTTCGCCGCAAACCTTCCAGATCACGCTGCGCTCGGTCCTGTAGGGCGTGATAGTGTGGGGCTCCACGCGGGAGCAAGGCATGAGGAAAACGGTTCTGGCCCTGGTCCTGCTGGCGGCTTCGGGCGCTCCGTGCTGGGCCTGGGGCGGAACCGGCCACCGCATGATCGGTGAAGTCGCGGCTGGCCATTTCCCCAAGCAGATTCCTGCCTTCCTGCGCAGCCGACAGGCGGCGGCGCAAATCGGTCTCCTGGCGCAAGAGCCCGATATTTCCCGCAATGCCGGCGAGCCCCATGACGCTGACAGCGATCCGGGACATTTTGTGGACGTTTCCGACGATGGCAGCATTCTGGGCGGGTCCAAGCTCGCCGCGCTGCCCGCGAGCCGCCGGGATTACGACACGGCACTGCGCGCCGCCGGCGCCGACGAATATAAAGCGGGTTTCCTGCCTTACAGCATCATGGACGGCTGGCAGCAACTGGTGAAGGACTTTGCTTTGCTGCGCCGGGACGTCGCCGCTCAGAAATATGCCGGTAAATTCGCCATGACCGCTGCGGAGAAGAAATCCTATGCAGCCTCGCAGGCGGTGCGGCAGATACTGACTTTGCGCGACCTTGGCGTATGGGCGCATTATGTCGGCGATGCCAGCCAGCCGATGCATGCCAGCCTGCATTATAATGGATGGGGAGAAGGGCTGAACCCGGAAGGCTTTGTCACCATACCGGGCCTGCATGCCAAGTTCGAAACCGCTTTCGTCGATGCGCATATCCACGAGCAGGATGTCGCGGCGGCGATGCGAGGCTATCGGGATTGCGGCTGCACTATTCAGGAAGGGACACAAAACTACCTCGCCGCCAGCCAGGCGGAGGTGGTTCCGCTCTACCGGCTTGAAAAAGCCGGGGCGTTCAGTGACGCAACACCGGAAGCAAAGCGCTTTGCCATCCAGAGGATTGCCGAAGGCGCGGCGATGCTGCGCGATCTGGTGACGGATGCCTGGCGGGAATCAGGCAAGGCAATGCTGGGCTACAAGACCAAGTCCAGCATCGCCGATATCGAGGCAGGACGGTCCGATCCCCGCCAGCTGGACTAAGCGGCGTTCTCTTTTTGATCCCGGGACCGCTTGCGAATAGCGCCGAACTTAGTCAGTCTGCCCACATATTAGGCAAAAATCCGGTCTGCGGATTACAAAAAAGTAGGGTGGGAAACCGTGATAGACGCCGCCGATACCGCCTGGATGCTCACATCCACGGCGCTGGTCCTGCTGATGACCTTGCCTGCCTTGGGCCTGTTCTATGGCGGATTGGTTCAGGCCAAGAACATCCTGTCGGTATTGGTGCAATGCACGGCCGTGGCGGCCCTGTGCTCGGTGCTGTGGTTCGCCTTTGGCTATTCGCTGTCCTATAGCGGCGACGGCGACTGGCTAGGAAATGGCGCCGCCTTCTTCCTGGGCAATCTTACGCGGGGCGCGGTGCGTGCCGGCACGCATATTCCCGAGAGCGTCTATGTGATGTTCCAGATGACCTTCGCGGTCATCACGCCGGCCTTAATCATCGGGGCCTATGTCGAGCGCATCCGCTTCGCCGCCGTATTGCTGATCTCCGCGCTGTGGCTGCTGATCGTGTACGCACCTGTCGCGCATTGGGTATGGGGCGGTGGCTGGCTGGCCAAAATGGGGGTGATGGATTTCGCCGGCGGCATTGTCGTGCATGTCACCGCCGGGGTGTCGGCCCTGGTGATCGCCTGGATGATCGCCCCGCGTCATGAATTTCCCCATGGCATCCGTCCGCCCCACGCGCCCTGGATGGTGATGGTGGGCGCGTCGCTATTGTGGGTGGGCTGGTTCGGTTTCAATGCCGGCAGCGCGGTTTCCTCCGGCGCCGATGCCGGCATGGCGATGCTGGCGACACATCTGTCGGCCGCCAGCGCGACCCTGGTGTGGATGGCGATCGAATGGATAAAATTCGGCAAGCCCAGCCTGGTGGGCGCGGTCACCGGCACCATCGCGGGGCTCGCCACCATCACGCCGGCCGCCGGTGTTGCCGGACCGTTGGGCGCGGTACTGCTGGGCGCTGCCGCCAGTTGCGTCTGTTATTTCGCGGTCTGGCTGGTGAAACGGGTGATAAGCGTCGATGACGCGCTGGATGTGTTGGGCGTGCATGGCGTGGGCGGGGCGATGGGCACCATGCTGCTGCCCTTTGTGTCGCTACTGGGCGCGGGCGGCGGCCATCTCAATCTTGCGGTGGGGCCGCAGTTCCAGGCGCAGGCCATCGCGGTTGTTGTGGCGGCGCTGTTCTCGGCGGTTGCGACTTTTGTCATCACCAAGCTGGCCGACATGCTGGTGGGTTTGCGTGTGAACCTTGAGCATGAAACCCAGGGACTGGATTTCGCTACCCATGGCGAAACCGGCTATCATATCAACCGCTGAAGGCGGAGAAGGAAGAGCAAGCCATGAAACTGATCACCGCGATCATCCAGCCGCACCGGCTGGACAATGTGCGCCAAGCACTCACCGATATCGGCATCAACGGCCTGACCATCACCGAAGTGCGCGGCTATGGCCGCCAGAAGGGCCATACCGAAATCTATCGCGGCGCGGAATACACCATTTCCTTCACGCCCAAGCTGAAGATCGAGGTGGCGCTGGCCGATGACCGGGTGGACGACGCGATCTCGGCCATCACCCAGGCGGCGCGAACTGGAAAGGTCGGAGACGGCAAGATTTTTGTTTTCGAACTGCTTGCTGCTCAGCGTGTTAGGACTGGCGAGACAGGGGAAAACGCTCTCTAAGCTTGCCCTTTGCCGAGGCGTGTGGAATCCATGCGCCCCGTGAGTGATCCCCATGAAACGGTGCTGGAAGCGCTGGCCGCGAAAGGCCGGTTGCGGGCGCTCAGTCCCGCGGCGGGCAAGGATTTCACGTCCAACGATTTTCTGGCGCTGGCGCAAAGCACGGCTCTGCGGGACGCGGCAATCCAGGCCCTGGGACGCGGCGTGCCGCTGGGCGCCGGAGGCTCGCGGCTGTTGCGCGGCAATCATCCCGAGCATGAAGCCCTGGAGGAGGAAGCCGCCAGTTTCTTCGGCAGCGAGACGGCGCTGTATTTTTCCACCGGCTTTGCCGCCAATGCCGCCATCGCCGCCACCCTGCCGCGCACCGGCGACCTAATCGTTTACGATGCGTTGATCCATGCCAGCTTCCGCGACGGGCTTGACCCGTCGCGCATCCAGGCCATAGAGGCGCCGCACAATGACGTAGCCGCCATGGATGCCATCATCGCCGGCTGGCGCGCTGCCGGCGGAAAAGGCCGTGTATGGATCGCGGTGGAGACGCTTTATTCCATGGATGGCGACCGCGCGCCTTTGGACGCGCTGGTGGCGCTGGCAGCCCGGCATGATGCCATGCTGTTGTTGGATGAGGCCCATGCCACGGGAATCCATGGCGATCAGGGCAGGGGGCTTGGCGCGCGGTATGAAGGTGCGCCCAATATCATTTCCCTGCACACTTGCGGCAAGGGATTGGGTGCCGCCGGTGCCTTGGTTTGCCTGCCGCGGCTTTACCGCGACTTCATGGTCAATCGCGGCCGGGCCTTTATCTATTCGACCGCGCCTTCGCCCGTGATGGCGGCGGTGGTGCGCGCCGCCCTGAAAATTTGCGCTGGAGCAGAACAGGAACGCACGCAGTTGCAGCAGCTGGTGCGCCATGCCGAAGAGCGGATGCGCCGGATGGGGCTTCCGGTCTCCGGCTCCCAGATTCAGCCGGTGATTGTCGGCACGGATCAAGAAGCGCTGCGTTTGGCCGACGCGCTGCAGGCCCGCGGCCATGATGTTCGCGCCATCCGGCCGCCGACGGTGCCGGAAGGCACGGCCCGGCTGCGCCTGGCTTTGACCTTGCACGTTACGCCGGACGACCTGGACGCGTTGTTCGACGATTTGGAAGCGGCGCGGCAATGAGATTTGTGGTCACCGGGACGGATACCGATGTCGGCAAGACCGTGTTTTGCGCCGGTCTGGCCGCGATGCTGGGGGCGCGTTACTGGAAGCCGGTTCAGGCCGGATTTCCCACTGACAGCCAAACCATCGCCGCGCTGGCGGGGGTGGAAATCCTGCCCGAAACCTATTGCCTCAAGCTTGCCGCTTCACCGCACCAGGCGGCAGAGAATGAGGCGGTCACCATCCATCCGGACCGGCTGGTTCCCCCCGATGGCCCGGTGGTAATCGAGGGCGCGGGGGGATTGATGGTGCCCTTGACCCGCCAGACTTTGTTCATCGATGTTTTTGCCCGCTGGAAGATCCCCCTGATCCTTTGCGCCCGCACCCGGCTGGGCACCATCAATCATACGCTTTTGTCCATTGCCGCCATCCGCGCCCGTTCCATTCCGCTGCATGGGATTGCGTTCATCGGTGAGGCCAATGACGAAAGCGAACGCATCATCACCGAGATGGGCGGCGTTAAAAGGCTGGGCCGCCTGCCGGTGATCGAGCCCCTGACACCGGGACGGCTGGCGGCGGTCTTCGCCAAGACATTTGACGTGGCGGATTTCGCGTGAGTTCTCCCATCTGGCATCCCTTCACCCAACATGCCCTGATCCCGGACGCGACTTTGGTGACCAGCGGCGAGGGCGCATGGCTCCAGACAGATAAGGGTAGGCTGCTCGATGCCATCTCCTCCTGGTGGGTGATCACCCATGGTCATCGTCATCCCAAAATCGTTGAAGCCATCAAGAAACAGGCGGATGTCCTGGACCAGGTGATTTTTGCCGGCTTCACCCATCAGCCGGCGGAGGATCTGGCACGGGCACTGTTGGAGATCGTGCCGCCCGGCCTGTCGCATGTCTTTTATTCCGACAGCGGCAGCACCAGCGTGGAAGTGGCATTGAAGATGGCGCTGGGCTTCTGGAAGAACCGCGGCCCGGAAGATGGAAATGAGCCGCGCACACGCATCATCGCCCTGGAGCACGCCTATCACGGTGACACGGTGGGCACCATGTCGGCGGGCGCACGCGGCGTCTTCACGGCCGCATACCAGCCTCTGCTGTTTGATGTCGTACGCCTGCCATTTCCCGCACCCGGACGCGAACAGGAAACATTGGCCCAGTTGCGGGATGCCGCAAAAGACGCCGCGGCGCTGATTGTCGAGCCGCTGCTCCTGGGCGCAGGCGGCATGCTGATCTATTCCGCAGCAGTCCTTCGCGACATGGCCGCGATCTGCCGCGATACCGGCTGTCTGCTGATCGCCGATGAAGTGATGACCGGTTTTGGCCGCACTGGCACGCTGTTTGCCTGCGAGCAGGCGGATGTTTCACCGGACATTCTCTGCCTGGCCAAGGGCCTGACCGGCGGCAGCCTGCCGCTGGCCGCGACCTTGTGCCGTGCCGAGATTTTCGACGCCCATTATTCCACCGACCGCAGCCGGACATTTTTTCATTCCAGTTCTTTCACGGCCAACCCCATCGCCTGTGCCGCCGCGCGCGCCAATCTTCAGATTTGGCGGGACGAGCCCGTGCTCAAGCGGGTGGCGGCGCTGGCGGCGTGGCAGGAAGAGCGCCTGGCGCGCTTTCGCGGCGATAGACGGTTTGAAAATGTCCGCCGCCAGGGCACGATCACCGCCCTGGATATCAAGGTCGCCGATCCCGGCTATCTCGCCCATGCGGCGCTGGAACTGAGCCGGTTTTTCCAGGCGCGCGGCCTTCTCCTGCGGCCCCTGGGAAACACTATCTATATGATGCCGCCCTATTGCGTTACGGCGCAGGAGCTGGATTTGGTCTATGATGCGATCCTGGAGGCTGCCCAAAAATTTGGATAGCCCATTCGCGTAACCGGCCGGCGATCCGGGCGAACTGACAGACGTGGAAATACGGGAGAGACGCCCATGAACCTGAAGCCGATATACATTTTGGCAGCGGCCGCCTGCGTGGCGCTGGCCACGCCTTTGCTCTCCTCCCATGCCCGGGACCTCAATGCCGCGATCCCGGCCGCCGCCGCCGATCCCGCCAACCCCGCCACCCGTGAAGTCGCCGTGCTGGCAGGCGGTTGTTTCTGGGGCCTGCAAGGCGTCTTCGAACATGTCAAAGGCGTCACCAAGGTTGTCGCGGGCTATTCCGGCGGAGACAAGAAAACCGGCAGTTACGAGCTGGTCAGCGACGGCAATACCGGCCATGCGGAATCGGTGCAGATCACCTTCGATCCCCGCCGGGTGACGTTCGGGCAGCTGCTTCGAATCTATTTCTCGGTGGCGCATGATCCCACCGAACTGAATCGTCAGGGTCCTGATGAGGGCACCCAGTATCGCTCCGAGATATTTGCCGCCAGCCCGCTGCAAGAACAGACCGCCAAGGCCTATATCGCCCAGCTTGATTCGGCGCATGTCTTCCCGGCCGCGATAGCCACCAAGGTGGAAAGCTTGAAAGGGTTTTACGCGGCCGAGGACTATCACCAGGACTATCTCGTCAGAAATCCCCGCGCCGCCTACATCGTGATAAACGACCTTCCCAAGATTGCCGCCCTGAAGCGGGTCTGGCCGGATTTTTACCGGGAAAGGCCGGTGCTGCTGGCTGACAACTAGCCGCCCGCCTCGTTTTGGGGCCGGGAGGGCTATGTCCGGCGGTTACAATCCTTTCATCCGGGGGTGCGGCGCGGCCCGCGGAGCGGGTGAGCAGGTCCGGTGGACCTGCGAAAGCGCCAAACGGCCCATAGCGGCAGCGTATGGGCGCGGCGTGCGCCCAAGCGCGCCGCGAGGCCGGGACCGAATGGCTGAAAAAGCTCCCCCCAGGGGCGTTTCCTTTGCTGTGCCGATCTGGTAGGTCGTGCCCCGGCTTGGGCTCCTGGCCGCCAAATGGCGGTTTTGCGGGCAAAACCGAAGAAATTAAAGCGAAACCAAACGATGAAAATTGAACGTCTGATTG